>WNEY01002922.1_pt1 | contig 13534 bp, 14 predicted proteins | sample 5400531 | NCBI WGS metagenome assembly WNEY01 (sample SAMN13153338, study PRJNA577476) | soil metagenome | isolation source: 200 cm saprolite under Douglas fir tree site 1 | place: USA:California | collected 2015-04-18
CTATCTCGAGGATGGCGTCTGGCTGCTCGCGGCGCCGACGGCGGCGATCATGATCGGCGTGCTCAGCGTGAACTTCATCGGTGACGGGCTGCGCGACGCGACGGATCCGCGCTCCTGGCGCGCCTAGAGGAAGAGACTCGAGAACGCGAGCCGCACCGGGTCAGCGATCACAGCGGCGTCGCTGCTCGCCGCCCTACGAACCGTGGGACCGCTCACGCTGATCACGCGCGTGATCCTGCCGCAACGGGTTGACCTCGGCAAGAGATCCGGCTCGCGGCAAGATCCGCCTTGACAACCTCGCGGCGATGAGCCCAGAGTTCCTTCCACCTTTGATCGTCCGGCCCCAACGACGCGCGCGCCCGCCTCGGCATCGCCCACGTGCCGGAGGGGCGGAAGGTCTTCCCTTCGATGACGGTGCTCGAGAACCTCGAAATGGGCTCCTACCGGGCGGACGCCCGGCGCCGGCGGGCGGAGGGCCTCGACGGAATCTTCGTGGCCATCGCCGCCATCCGCCAGAGCCACCACCTGACCATCCTGCTCGTCGAGCCGCGCGTGGTGGAGGCGCTCGAGGTGTGCGACCGCGGCTACGTGCTGGAGACAGGCCGGGTGGTGCTGGGCGGCGACCGGCAGATGCTGCTCCCCGACCCGCGCGTCCAGCACGCCTACCTCGGGGCTTGAGGGCCGATGGAGCCGCCGCAGAGCCGCACGCTCGGCGACCTCCTCGACGAGATCGCCCTCCGCTATCCCGACGCCGAGGCCGTCGTCTTCGAGGGCGACCGGCTCACGTATACCGAGTACCGGGCCCGCGTGCGTGCGCTCGCGCGCGGCCTCCACCGCCTCGGCGTGAGCCGCGGCGACAAGGTCGCCCTCCTCATGGGCAACCGCACTGAGTGGCTGCTCGTCGACTTCGCGGTGGCCCTGCTCGGCGCCACCCTCGTGCCCGTGAGCACCTGGTCGACGGCCCGCGAGCTGGAGTACGTGCTCCGTCACTGCGACGCGACCACCCTCGTCACCGTGGACCGCTTCCGCGGCCAGGAGTACCTGGTGATGCTGGCGGCGATCGGCCCCGGCACGGAGCGTCTACCTCGCCTGCGGCACGTCGTGTGCCTGGGCGGCGGGCGCGCTCCCCAGGTCAGTCGGTTCGCCGACCTCTGGGAGCTCGGGGCCGCGGTCCCCGACACCGTCATCGACGAGGCCCAGCGGGCGGTGCGGCCCACCGACATCGCGTACATCCTCTACACCTCCGGCACCACCTCCACGCCGAAGGGCGTGCAGCTCGAGCACGGCGGGCTCGTCGAGAACATGTTCAATATCGGCGAGCGCCAGCACCTCGGCCCCGCCGACCGCCTGTGGCTCGGCATCTCGCTCTTCTGGGGCTTCGGCTGCGAGAACGCGATGCTGGCGGTGATGACCCACGGCGGGTGCGTGGTGTTGCAGGAGCACTTCGACCCGGGCGAGGCGTTGCGCCTCATCGAGAGCGAGCGGTGCACCGTCTACTACGGCACGCCGAACATCGCGCTCGCGCTCTGGGAGCATCCCGACCGCCGCCGCAGGGACCTGAGCTCGCTCCGCACGGGCGCGGCCATCGGGCACCCGCCGGCGATCCAGATGGTGATAGACCTCGGTGTGCGGGAGATCTGCAACGTGTACGGCCTCACCGAGTGCTACGGCAACTGCACGCTGACCGACGCCCACGACCCCGTGGAGGCCCGCCTTCACACGATCGGCCGGCCGCTGCCGGGATTCGAGATCAAGATCGCCGACCCCGCCACGCACCGCGCGCTGCCGCCGGGCGAGATCGGCGAGATCGCGCTCCGGGGCTACATCACCCCCGGCTACTACAAGGACGCCGAGAAGAACGCCGCCGCCTTCGACTCCGACGGGTTCTTCCTCACCGGGGACCTCGGGTGGTTCGACACCGACGGCCGGCTGCGCTTCCACGGCCGCATCAAGGACGTCGTGAAGACGGGCGGCCTCAACGTCTCCCCCCTCGAGGTGGAGCAGATCCTCCTCGGCCACCCTGCCGTCGAGCAGGCCCACGTGGTGGGCGTGCCGGACCCACGCAAGGAAGAGACCCTCGCCGCCGTCGTCGTCCTGAAGGAGGGCGCGAGCGCCTCCGCCGATGAGCTGCGCGCCTTCTGCCGCGAGGCCCTCGCCGCCTTCAAGGTCCCGCAGCATTTTCGGTTCGTCCCCCGCGAGTCCCTGCCCCTCACCGCGTCCGGCAAGGTCCAGAAGCACCGGCTCCGCGAAACGCTCGCCACCGAGCTCCAGGCCGTGCCCACCGCTCGCCATGGCTGAGCCGGCGCCGCTGCGGGACAGGACGGCGATCGTCGGCGTGGGGACGAGCCGCTTCGGCCGCTTCCCCGACGAGACCCCGCTCAAGCTCGCCGCTGAAGCGTTCAAGGCCGCCCTCGCCGACGCCGGCATGCGCAAGGGCGAGGTCGACGGCGTGGCCATCAACATCGGCTGGCCGCTCGGCGTGGACTACGACCGCTTCGCGGAGGCCCTCGGCCTCGACCTCCGCTTCGCCGACCAGACGTGGACGCACGGCCGCTTCGTGGGCCCGACGCTCCAGCACGCGGCGATGGCGGTGGCGGCGGGGCTCGCCCGCTGCGTCGCCTGCGTGTGCGGCGTGAGCTTCCACCAGCAGCGCGGCCTCCTCGGCGGGCCCGGCGACGTCGAAGGAACGCGCGAGGAAGGCGGCACCCACGAGGAGAGCCCGGTCTACGGGATGACGGCGCCCGCGGCCGGGGCGGCGCTCTCCGCCCAGCGTTACTTCGCCCTCTACGGCGCGACGAGCCGCCAGCTCGCGGCGGTGCCCGTGACCTTCCGCAGGCACGCGGTGCTCAACCCGCAGGCGATCATGCGGAAGCCCCTCACGGTGGAGGACCACCAGGCCTCGCGCTACATCGTCGAGCCGCTCCACCTTTATGACTGCTGCCTGGTCTCGGACGGCGCGGCGTGCGTCCTCGTCACCACCGCCGAGCGGGCCCGCGAGGGCACCAAGCCCCCGGTGCTCATCGCCGGCATGCAGGGCATGCGCGCCGGCCGCGACGAGTTCCTCTTCGCCCCGCGGGGCCTCGGCGTCCACCAGCAGCGGAGCTTTCGCTACGTGCCGCCGGAGGACGACCTCCTCGTCTACCACATGGCGGGGATCGCGCGCCACGACGTGGACGGCCTCTACACCTACGACGCCTTCTCGCCGCTCGTGCTCTTCACGCTCGAGCGCTTCGGCTTCTGCGGCCCGGGCGAGGCGGCGGCGTGGGTGCAGGGCGGGCGGATCGAGCTGGGCGGCGAGCTGCCCATGAACACTTCCGGCGGCCTCCTCTCGGAAGCGCACGTCTCGGGCTGGAACTCGATCGTCGAGATCGTCCGCCAGCTCCGCGGCGAGGCGGGCCCGCGCCAGATCGCGGACGCCCGCGTGCTCCAGTGGGGGACGTGCTGGGGCGACTCCCTGGTGTTCCGCCGGTGAGCGGCAGGGCCGCCCGGTGAGCGGCTACGCGCGGCCGCTTCCGCGCATCACGCCCGACAACCTCCCCTTCTGGGAGGCCGCGCGCCGCCACGAGCTGAGACTCCAGCGCTGCAGCGCGTGCGGACTAATCTGGTGGCCGCCAGGCCCCATGTGTCCCGACTGCCTCTCGGAGCGGTTCGAGTGGGCGCCGGTGAGCGGCCGGGGGACGGTCTCGAGCTTCGTGGCCTTTCACAAGGCCTACTTCCCGGCGTTCGAGGACTCGATCCCCTACGCCGTCGTCCAGGTCGAGCTGGAGGAGGGCCCGCGCCTCATGGCGAACCTCGTGGACGTCCCGAACGCGGAGATCAGGATCGGCATGCCGGTCACCGTCGTCTTCGAGGACGCGACCCCGGAAATCAGCATCCCGCGCTTCCGCCGCGTCTCGTGAGCGAGGGTCTCCGCCGAGCGCAGACAGCGTCGCCGGGCTACGGGGAAGGGCACGGGCGCCGTCGGCCAGATCACTGCGGACGCGAAGACCATCCGGGACGCGCGCGCTTTTCTTCAGGCGGGCCGAGACCCACTTGACGCCACGGGTGTTTGAGCCGATCCTCGGGCGATCGACAGCATCGGTGGAACGGCAGGTCGGAGCGCGCGCGATTCGCTGAGCAGCATGGGAGGCAGGGAAGACCCGGGTGCTTGACCTGAGGGGCGTCGGGAAAGTGTTCGGGGGGCTCGAGGCGCTGCGCGACGTGAGCCTCGGGCTGGAGGCGGGCCGGATCTACGGCCTCATCGGGCCCAACGGGGCCGGCAAGACGACGCTCTTCAACGTCGTCACCGGCTTCTCTCCCGCAACCACGGGTAGCGTCACCCTCAACGGACAGGACATCACGCGGTGGCCCCCGCACCGGATCGCGCGCCTGGGCGTGGCGCGGACCTACCAGCTGGTGCGGCCGTTCTTCGAGCTCACGGCCCTCGAGAACGTGGAGGTCGGCATTGCCTACGGACGGCGTCCGGGATCCGAGTCGTCCCGCGACGTCCACGCGGAAGGCATCAACTTCCTCGAGCGCGTAGGGCTCGCGGACAAGCAGGACCACGTCGCGGAGGCGCTCAACCTCGGCGAGCGCAAGCGCCTCGAGATCGCCAAGGCCCTGGCCGCGAGGCCGGACCTCATCCTCTTCGACGAGGTGCTGGCCGGGCTGAATCCGACGGAGACGGCGGCCGCCGTGGATCTGTTCCGCCGGATCAACGGCATGGGTATCACCATCCTCATGATCGAGCACAACATGGCCGCGATCATGGCCGCCTGCCAGCACCTCTTCGTCCTCCATCATGGCGAGCTCATCGCGGCGGGATCCCCCGAGCACGTCTCGCGGGACGCCGCCGTGATCGAGGCGTACCTCGGCCGGAAAGATCATCGGCTGGAGCGGCGACGGCGGAGCCCGGTCCGTGCTTGAGGTGCAGGGTCTGGAGGCGCTCTACGGCGCCATCCGGGTGCTGTGGGGGGTCTCGCTCCGCATCGAGGAGGGCGAGATCATCGCGCTCCTCGGCGGCAACGGCGCCGGAAAGTCGACGACCATCAAGACGATCTCGGGGATCGTCCGGGCGGCGGCCGGCGAGATCCGGTTCCTCGGCGAGCGGATCGATCGGCTGCCGCCCCACCAGATCGTCGAGGCCGGCCTCATCCAGATGCCAGAGGGACGCCAGATCTGGGGGGACCTGACCGTCCGCGACAACCTCGAGCTGGGCGCGTACAGCGCGAGGGCGCGGTCCGAGCGCGCGCGCTCCCTGGCCTGGATCCACTCGCTCTTCCCGGTGCTCGCCGAGCGGGCGCGGATGCCGGCCAAGAGCCTCAGCGGCGGCCAGCAGCAGATGCTCGCCATCGCCCGCGGGCTCATGTCCTGCCCGCGCCTCTTCATGCTCGATGAGCCGTCCCTCGGCCTGGCTCCCCAGGTGGTGGACGAGGTTTTCGAGAACCTGATCCGGATCAACGAGGAGGGAATCTCGGTCCTGCTCGTGGAGCAGAACGTCGAGTTCGCACTACGGATCGCCGATCGCGCCTACGTGATGGAGAACGGCCGTATCGTGCGCGAGGGCGCCTCCGACGCCCTCCGGGCGAGCGACGAGATCCGCGCGACCTATCTCGGCCTGTGACGGCCACCGGCGACGGCGGCGCGCGCGCATGAGCGCCCTCGTCCAGATTCTCATTGGCGCCGGGCTGCAGGGCGCGCTTTACGCGCTCGGCGCCGTCGGCCTCTCGCTCTCGTTCGGCGTCCTCAGGATCATGAACCTGAGCCACGGCGACTTCCTGATGCTGGGAGGGCTCGTCGGCTACCTCGCCTTCGTCCATCTCGGGCTCAACCCGTTCGTGGCTGCGGCGCTCGTGGGCGGCTGCCTGTTCCTGGTCGGGATGGCCTACCACGAGCTTCTGCTGACGCGGCTCTCGGGCCGGAGCCCCCGCGGGGTCCTGATCGCCTCCGTGATGGTGACGCTGGGCACCGCCCTCGTCATCGAGGACCTCACCTCGTTCTTCTGGGGCGGGTCCTCGATCGGGATCCCGTACCGGCTGCGCAGCCTGGTATGGGGCGACGTGGTGTTCCCGCTGCTGCGGGTGCTTCTCCTGGTGGCCACCCTCGTCCTCACCACGGGGCTCTACTACTTCCTGCGCCGCACCTTTCTCGGCCGGGCGGTGGTGGCCTCGACGCTGAACCGGGAGGGCGCCCTCGTGGTCGGCATCAACATCCACCGGATCGCGCTCTTCACCTTCGGCTTCGGTATCGCGCTGACGGGCGCCACCGGTGTCTTCTACGCGACCCTTTTCAGCATCGAGCCGTTCATGGGCCTGGCCCTGACCCTCAAGTACCTCGCGGTGATCGTGGTGGGGGGGATCGGCAGCCTGCCCGGGGCTCTGGTCGGCGGCCTCGTGATCGCCACCGCCGAATCGGTGACGGCCTACTACGTCGGGCCCCACTGGTCCCCCATGGTCGCCTTCGCCATCCTGGTTGTCGCGCTGCTCGTGCGCCCCCAGGGGCTGCTGGGGCGGGAGTAGGCCGTGAGCCGCCCATACGCGGCGCTGCTGACGGCGCTTGTGCTCCTGGCCGCCGCCACGCCCTGGATCGGCAGCCGGTACCATGTCTCGTTCATGTTCTTTCTCTTCATGCACCTCACCCTGACCGCCACGTACGACATCGTCGGCGGCTACATGGGCTACGTGAACCTCGGGCACGGGGCGTTCTTCGGGCTGGGGGCATATGTCTATGGCATCGGCGTGCGCGGCGGTGTCCATCCGCTGATCTCGCTCGGCTTGGCCACGCTGGCCGCCGGCCTCGTCGCGCGGCTCATCGCGGTTCCCGTGTTCCGGCTGCGCGGGGTATACTTCGCGATCGGCACCTTCGGGATCCTCAAGCTCCTGGAGGTGCTGGCGACGAACCTGGGCGACGTGACGGGCGGGACGCCGGGGCTCTCGATTCCGCCCACGCCGAGCACGCTGCCCACGTTCTACCTGATGCTGGGAGCGGCGGTGGCTGCGGTGGCGCTCCACGCGGGGGTCGCCGGTTCCCGGCTCGGGCTCGGGCTCGTGAGCATCCGGGAGGACGAAGAGGTGGCGGAGGCGTCGGGGATCGACACGCGCCGGCTCAAGGCGAACGTCTTCGCGCTGAGCGCGCTCTTGCCCGGCCTCGTCGGCGGCATCTACATGTGGCAGCTCACCTACATCAACCCCACCACGGCGTTTGGATTCGAGCTCAGCTTTGCGCCGGTGATCATGGCGATGCTGGGCGGGACGGGGACGCTCGCCGGCCCCCTGGTGGGGACGATCTTTCTGACCCTGATCGAGGAGGTTCTCTGGTCGCGCCTCGGTTACCTGCAGCTGGCGATGTACGGCGCCGTGCTCGTGTTCGTCGGCCTTGTCATGCCCGGCGGCCTGATGCGCAGTCGCTCCTTCAGCCGCGTCTACCACGCACTCGCGCTTCCCAATCACTACGGCTACCGAGCGGGAGCGGGGCGCGCACGATGACCGGACGCGTCCGGTCCATGGGAGGATCCACGATGCCAAGTGTCTTCATTGCCGCCGCCGTCGTATTCCTCGTCGCCGCCGCCGGAGGACCGCCGCCGGCCCTCGCCCAGGACTCCATCAAGATCGGCGCCACCGCCGGCATCACAGGCGCTGCCAGCACTCTGGGCGCCATGCAGGGCAAGCTGTACGAGGGCTGGGAGCAGGCCCAGAACGAGGCGGGCGGCATCCAGGTCAAGTCGCTCAACCGCAAGCTCCCGATCAAGATCATCTACTACGACGACAAGAGCGATCCCAAGGTCTCGGTGAAGTTCTACGAGAAGCTAATCAACGACGACAAGGTGAGCTTCCTCATCGGACCCATGGGGAGCCCGGTCGGCTTCGCGGCCACCACCGTGGCCGAGCGCTACAAGTTCCCGATGCTGCTGGGACCGTCGAGCGACCCGAAGATCTTCCAGCGGGGGTTCAAGTACATCCAGGGAGTCCAGGACCTCGCCACCGAGTGGTCGCGGCACTACTTCGACATGCACGCCAAGCAGCAGAAGGTGAAGACGATGGCGCTGCTCACCGAGGACATCCTCTTCTCGCGGGGGGTGGCCGACGGCGTCAAGCGGTTCGCCAGCGGAGCCGGGATCAAGGTCGCCGTCGACGAGGTGGCGCCCCAGGACACCGAGGACTTCACGCCTCTCATCGCGCGCATGAAGGCGGCCAACGTGCAGCTCGCCTACATCGCCTCCTATCCACCGTTCTTCATCAAGTTCGCCAAGCAGGCAGCCGAGCTCGGCTTCAATCCGGCGGCGCTGCACTGCCCGCTGTGCTCTGCGGCCTCGGTCCGGAGCTCGCTGGGACCGCTGGCGGAGCTGGTCACGGGCGAGATCTTCTGGGTGCCCGGCATGAAGCTCGGCGATTACCGGATGCTCGAGGCGGCCCTCCAGAAGAGCGGCGTGGACCCCGTCCAGTGGTCGTTCGCGGTGAGCGCGCTGATCCAGCTCGAGGTGTTGCGGGCGGGCATCGAGAAGGCGGGCGCGCTGGACCGCGACGTCGTCTTCAACACGATCAAGGGCATGGAGGTCCAGACGATCGGCGGGCTCTGGAAGGCGAAGGCCGATGGGGCGGGCTCCATCACGCCGTTCCCGATCCAGATCCAGAGCGGGAAGATGGTCTCCATCTGGCCGCCGGAGGCGAAGACCGGTGAGTACCTCTACCCCCGACAGCGCTGACCAGGGGACGGAGGGCGCTCCTCAAGGGAAGACGTTCAAGAAGCATAGCTGGCCGGTGCCCCGCGGGTACCGGACGATCCCCGCCCGGTTCAACATCGCGCGCGAGGTGTTGGAGCGTCCGCTCGCCGAGGGCCGGGCGGCCCACGTGGCGCTGCGCGACGTCAAGGGCGAGCTCACCTTCCAGGAGCTGGCGGACGCTGTCGAGGGGCTCGCGGCCGGGCTGCGCGAGCTGGGTATCGCCCGCGGGACCACCTTCCTCCTCCGGGGCGCCAACTGCCGGGAGGTCCTGGTCGCCTTTCTGGCCGGCGTCAAGCTCGGCGCCGTCCCCATCCTCGCCCACTCGCTGCTCGGCCGGCGCGAGCTCGCCCACGTGGTGGACAACGGTGAGCCCCTGATAGCGGTCGTCCACTCCGAGGCCGCGGCCGCCGTCCGCGAGCTCCAGCGGGAGCACCGCCCCTTCCGTCACGTCGTGCTGATCGACGGCGCCGAGTCCGGAGAGATCGCCTTCGATGCGATCCTCCGCCGCGGCGAGCGGGCGGAGACCGCCGACACGGGCAAGGACGATCCGGCCTTCGTCGCCTACACGTCGGGCACCACCGGCCTGCCCAAGGGGATCGTCCACGCCCATCGCTGGGTGGTCGGCAACGGGGACTTTGCCCGGCTCCACATGCCGCTCGTCGCCGGCGACGCGGTGATGCACACGAGCGAGGTGAGCTTCGGCTGGGGTCTCGGGCACGGATTCCTGTGGCCGCTCCGCAACGGAGGATCCGTGGCGCTGCTCGGCGCCCGCCCCAGCGCCGAGACGGTGCTGGCCGCCATCGAGCACTTCGGCGTGACCGTGCTCGCCACCGTTCCCACCCTCGTCCGCTCGATCCTGAGCATCCCGGACGCCGAGCGGCGATATCGACTCGGTTCCTTGCGGCTGGCCTACGTGGCTGGCGAGCCGCTCGCCGAGCCCACGTATCGAGAATGGACCCGGCGCTTTCCCTGCGAGCTCTACGACGTCTACGGCGCCTCCGAGTTCCAGGTCATCGTGGCCAACGGCCCCGGGCTGCCCGTGAAGCCGGGCTCGATGGGGCGGGCCCATCCGGGCATGACCATCCGCGTCCTCGACGAGGCGCTCAACGAGCTGGGTCCCGGCGAGATCGGGGGGCTCGCCGTGCGGGCGGATGATCCGGCGCTCTTTCTCGAATACCGGAAACAGCCCGAGAAGTGGCGGGACGTGCATCGCGGCGGCTGGTACGAGACGGGCGATCAAGTCTACCAGGACGAGGAAGGGTACTTCTGGTACGTCGGTCGCGGGGACGACCTCTTCAAGAGCCGGGGCTACCTGATCTCGCCCAAGGAGATCGAGGACTCGCTGCTGGAGCTGCCGGGCATCCAGGAATCCGCGGTGGTGGCCCAGCCCGATCCCGACCTCGGTAACCGGATCCGGGCCGTCGTGGTGCTTCGGGAGGGCGTGGTGGCGTCCGAGAGCCTGGCGGTTACGATGCGGGATCAGCTGCGCGGCCGCATTGCCCCCTACAAGATCCCGCACACCATCGTGTTCACCGACAGCCTGCCCAAGAGCCCGGTGGGCAAGATCCTGAGAAGGCTGCTGCGCGAGGCGCCGTGAGTCGTCCCCTCAGGGGACGAGGAGCACGCGGCCGGAGAGCTTTCGCTCCACCATCAACCGGTGAACGCGGGGAGCGTCCTCGAACTTGAAGCGCTCGGTGATCGTGGGACGCAGCCGCCGCCGCCGCACCAGCTCGATGACGTCGGCCAGCTGAGTGCGGGACGTGCTCATCACGCTCAGCAGGCTCACGCCCTTGAGGAAGACGCGGGCGGTGTTGAAGGTGATCTGCTCGCCCGTCAGCTCGCCCACCATCACGTAGCGGGCGCCCCGCGCCGTGCTGCGGAGCGCCTCCTGGAAGACCGGTGCTCCCACGTTGTCGCAGACGACGTCCACACCCTCGCCTCCGGCCACGCGACGGACCTCGTCCGCGAAGCGGCCGTTCTCGGACACGACGACCTCGTCGGCCCCCATCTCCCGGAGGAGGGAGACTTTGCCGGGCGACGAGGTCTGGGCGACGACCGTGGCCCCGCACAGTCGCGCCACCTGGATGGCGTGGGCGCCGAGACCGCCGCCGGCGCCGGTGACGAGGAGGCGCTCGCCCGCCTGCGTGCGGCCGACGTCGCGGATGGCGGCCAGCACGGTGCCGATGGCGCACGACAGGATCGCGCCCTCCTCGAAGCCGACCTCGGGCGGGAGGGGGAGCAGGTTGTCCTCCTGGATCTTGAAGAACTCCGCGTAAGTGCCGTCGTGGTCGTGGCCGTACAGCTTGCGCTGGGCGCAGAGCGGCTCGCGGTTGGTGCGGCAGAAACGACAGAGGCCGCAGGCGTCGGTCCATTGCATGCAGGCGACGCGGTCGCCGGGTTTCAGGGAGCGGACGTGCTCGCCGACCGCCTCCACGACGCCGGCGCCCTCGTGGCCGAGGATGAGGGGGAAGGTGATCCCGCGCTTCATGATGCCGACCCGGATGAGGTGGTCGTGGTAGCAGACGCCGGAGGCGAAGTTGCGGACGAGGACGTCGCGCGGCCGCAACGGCGGCAGGGGAACGTCCTTCACCCGCATGACGTCGTAGTCGCCCGGCTGGTCGGTCACGATCGCTCGCATCGTCTTCATCGTTCTACCTCATGGGCCGCGGAATGTGCCGAACGCGAGGAGCGATCAGACGCCAGCGAAGTGCGTGGGAAGCGCGTCCAGTCCGGAGACGCGACGAAGTATACTACACCGCGGTAAATCGATTCCAGAAGGGCCAGGGGAGGACACGATGACGGCTCACATCGCGGCGATCAACCCGCCCACGCTCGAGAAGCCGCTGGGCTACGCGCACGGCATCGAGGTCAAGAGTGGCCGGCTCGTGGTCCTCGCCGGCCAGGTGGCGCGGGACAAGAACGGCCACATGATGGGCAAGGGGGACCTCGTCGCTCAGTTCCGCCAGGTGTGCGAGAACCTTCGCGACATCGTGACGGCGGCGGGCGGCCGGCTCACGGATGTGGTCAAGCTGAACATCTATGTGGTCGACGTCGAGGCGTACAAGCGGGCGCAGGAACCGATCGGGCGCATCTATCGTGAGTACTTCGGCAAGCACTTTCCGGCCATGACCCTCGTCGGCGTGCGCGAGCTCTACGTATCGTCGGAGGGAGGATTGATCGAGATCGAGGGACTGGCCGTCCTGGCCTGACGCCTCGGGCGGTGGGCCGGGCCCGGGTCTCTGAGGGGAGCCCTACAGCATCAGGTCGCCGCCGTTCGGGCAGAGGGTCTGGCCGGCGTAGTAGCCCGAGGCATCGGAGGCGAGGAAGACGGCGGTGGGCGCGACGTCGTCCGGGATTCCGAGGCGGCGGAGCGCGAAACCCGCGCTCGTTTTCGTCCGGTACTCGTCGGTCACGGGACCGATGAGGTCGGTCTCGATCGGCCCCGGCGCGATGGCGTTCACGTGTATCCCCTTCGGTCCCACCTCGCGGGCCAGCGCGCGGGTGAAGGCGATGATTCCGCCCTTGGCGGCCGCGTAGTGCGCGTGGCCGGTGAGACCCTTCTGGCCGATGGACGACCCGAGGTTGATGATCTTTCCCGACCCCCGCGCCAGCATGTGGGGCAAGACGGCGCGGGTGCAGAGGAACACGGACTTCAGATTGGTGGCAATCATGCCGTCCCAGATGTCGTCGGGCATCTCGTGCAAGAGGCGCCGGTTGAGAATGCCGGCGTTGTTGACGAGGATGTCGATGCGCCCGAACCGCGCCAGCGTTGTCTCGACCATCGCCTGCACGGCGCCGGCGTCGGTGACGTCGGCCTGGACGGTCAGCGCGCCGCCGCTGACCGCCTCGATCGCTCGCGCGACGCCGGCCGCCCGCTCGGCGCTCCGGTGATAGTGGACGGCGACCCGTGCGCCTTCGCCGCCGAAGGCCAGGGCGATGGCGGCGCCGATGCCTCGGCTCGCCCCCGTCACCATCGCCACGCGGCCCTCGAGCGCTTGCGTCACCGTCGGTCCTGAGCCCGGCGCCCGCGCTCCCGGACGGCTCTGCCATCAGCCTTGATCCTACGCCGATTCCCCCAAGGAAAGGCGCACCGACTTCACCAGCGCCGCTCGCTGAAATTCGGCCAGCTGCTGTTGCCCACGACCGAGAGGCATCAGGTAGCGCTCGCGGTACGCGCTCGCACCCACGTCTTCGATCAGGATGAGGTTACGCACCGCCAGATACTGAGGGAGTTCGACCGGGTCGAAGCCAAACGTGTAGGGCTCGCCTGCCCGACGCACGGTGGCAAGCGATTTGTCCGCGCCCACAAACGTTACCGACCCGTCGAGGATGCACCGGTGAAGGTACGTGAAGACCATCTCACTCCCCGTGGCGGGAGGACGAACATGGCGACGAGAAAGGGCAGTCTGGCACGATGGCTCATCGGGATAGCGTTACCTGGGTGCTGATGGCGTTGGACCTGGCTCGCTCACGTGCCCGTCTTCATGCTCCAGGGGACCTGAACCCGTCACGACGCCGGGCATGACGTCTCCTCTCTGCTCACCAGCGCGGAACGCCGGATCATCACGGAGCGGTCCAGCCCCACCCGGAGAATCTTTGGGCTGCCGTTCGACAAGATGGCCAGCGGATGGTGTGCCTTCAGCCGTGGCAAAGCAGCCGCCACCTCCGGATAAGGCGTCGGCTGGAGCCAGGCCTTCATCAGCTCCTTCCGCTGCTCGAGGCTTACGGCGAGCCCGAACCGCTGGATCGTATACTCCAAGGCCTGTGCTGAGACCTTCCAGAAGTCCTGGTACTTCCCCATCGCGCTCCGGAGGAAGGAGTACTCGAGTTGCTTGG
>WNEY01004492.1_pt1 | contig 13530 bp, 10 predicted proteins | sample 5400531 | NCBI WGS metagenome assembly WNEY01 (sample SAMN13153338, study PRJNA577476) | soil metagenome | isolation source: 200 cm saprolite under Douglas fir tree site 1 | place: USA:California | collected 2015-04-18
CGCGCCGCGGCAGACCGCCTGCTGGCCCAGGCGGCTCAGGTGGCTGGCGGCGACGGGCTGCGCTGCCTGGTCAGCTACCGGGCCATCGCCGGGCTCTCCGTTTTTTCCCACGAGCGGCAGGCGTACGGCAATTCCCTAGGGGATGAGGAGTGCGCGGAGATCTTTGCCATCCTCGACAGGCTTCAGGCGACCGGCAGCGCCTGACAGCAACGGCAGCGCCATTAACCCCGGTGAGAACAGGGGCCCTCACAGTGCCACGACTCTCCACACGGCCACCACGGCGCCGGCACGGCGACTGCACAGCCGCCGGCTTGGCTGGTCCCGGCGAGCCAGCATCCCGGCGAGGGCTGGGCGCATCCTGGCGAACGACCAAGAAGCCCAGGAGATGAGATTGACGAAACGGGCGTGGATCGCCACGGCAATGGCCGCGGCGACCGGCGGCGCGGGCCGTAACACGGCAGGAGGCCACGGCATGAAATGGTTGCTGGCTCTCGGGGTGAGTGCGCTCGCAGCGTTCTGGCTGTCTGCCTCCCAGGCCAGCGCCAGCACGCTGAAGGATTGCCTGGCTCAGGAGAACGTCTGCGTTTCCGGCGACGGCCGCGGTGTCAATGGCCAAGTTACGGTCCCCGCTGGTGGCCAGGAAAAAGTCCCCACCCCTCGGGTTGATCAGGTCTTGGCCAGGGTGGTTCCTCCTTTGGCTCTGGCTTGGCGCATGCGGTAGGAATCGCCGTCGGTGACCACGACATTCGCGTGATGCAGCAGCCGGTCCAGCAGGCTGACGGCGGTGGTGTGCTCGGGCAGGAACCGGCCCCACTGGTCGAAGGGCCAGTGGCTGGCGATGCCCAGGGAGCGGCGTTCGTAGGCGGCGGAGACGAACCGGAACAGCAGCTGGGCTCCGGTGTCGTCCAGCGGGGCGAACCCGACTTCGTCGACCAGGAGCAGGTCGTTGCGGAGCAGGGCCTCGATCACTTTCCCGACGCTGTTGTCGGCCAGGCCGCGGTAGAGGGTGTCGGCCAGGTCGGCGGCGGTGAAGTAGCGGACCTTGTGCCCGGCCTGGACGGCGGCGACGCCGAGGGAGACCAGGACGTGGCTCTTGCCCGTGCCGGGCGGCCCGACCAGGCACAGGTTCTCGGCGGCGGTGATCCATTCCAGGGACGCGAGGTAGTCCAGGGTGGGGCCGGGGATGGAGCAGGCAGACCTGTCGAGCTCGGCGAGGGTCTTGATGACGGGGAACGCGGCGTTGCGCATCCGGGTCCGGGCGTTGGAGGCGTCCCGGGCGGCCAGCTCGGCGTCGATCAGGGTGCGCAGCAGTTCCTCCGGTGCCCACCGCTGGGTCTTCGCGGTGATCAGCAGCTCGGGGGCGAGCTGGCGCATCGCGGCGAGCTTGAGCCGGCGCAGCCCGGCGGCCAGGTCGGGGGCCAGCGGCGGCGGCGCCGCGGTCATGACAGGCCGCCGATGGCGTAGTCGGCTAGCGGCCGGACCGGGACAACGGGCAGGTCCAGGACGAGCGCGTCCCCGGGTTCTGCGGTGGGCCCGGGGACGCCGGCGCCGGCGCCGAGGATGGACCGCACGTCGGCGGCACGCCACCGGCAGAACGCGACCGCCCGGTCCAGGGCGGCGGCGAACGCCTGCTCGCCATGGGCGGCGCGCAGCGTGTTCAGCTCCGCCAGTTCCGGTCCCAGCCGGGTGTGCCCGGCCGCGGCCGCGCCGGTGATGAACGCCTCGGCGGTCGGGCCGAGCGCGCAGAACTCCTTCTCCGCCGCGGTCCTGGGCCGCACCGCCCGCCGCGGCGTGGCGGGCCGCGGGCCGCCGTAGTGCTCATCGCGGACCGAAGCCCCGCCGGGCGGGACCAGGACGTGCTCGGCAACGACCTGCCCCGTGCCGGTCATGATGACCAGCAGCCGCCCGTCATCAGTGCGCAGCCCGACAGTCTCGCCGATCAGCCGGACCGGGACGGAGTAGCGGGCCGATCCGAACCGGACGCACGACAGCCGGTCCACCTTGCGGGTGACCTGCCGCCCGATGCTAGCCCGCAGCGACGGCAGCGGGCCGAGCAGCTCCCGCTCGGTGACCAGCCGCTCGGCCGGCACCGCGCAGATCTCGCTGTGGATCACGCCGTTGACCTCCGCGCACCACGCCGCAGCGGCGGCGTTCGCGGCTGCCAGGTCCCCGAACGGCGCCTGCGGCACCATCAGGTCGCTCTTGGCATAGCCGACCAGGTTCTCCACGATCCCCTTCGATTCGGGGTCCGCAGCCTCGCAGAAGTCCGGCCGGAACCCGTAATGGCCGGCGAACCGGACGTACTCCGCCGTGGGCACCACGACGTTGGCCACGACGCCGCCTTTCAGGCAGCCCATCCGGTCCGCCAGCACCTTGCCGGGCACCCCGCCGAGGACCTCGAAGCACTCCGCCAGCATCGCCAGCGTCGTGGCGGCCCGCTCATCAGCGGCGAACCGCACGAACCGGACCCGGCACCAGGCCAGCACCGCGCAGAACACGTGCAGCCCGCCCTCGGCGCCCCAGTCGATCACCAGGTGCTCACCTGGCGACCACACCGCCGGGCGCCGGCCCCGGTGATGATCGCGCCGCCACGCCTGCTTCGCCGCCGCGACCAGGCGCCGGAAGTTACGCGGCGACCCGGCATACCCCGCCGCCCGGGCGGCCGGCAGCAGCCGCTTAGCCGAGATCCGGCCCGATGTCTTCTCCACGCGTTCCGCGACCAGGGCGGCCACGCCGTCGTAGTTGCGGCCTCGCGGTGCCCGCTCTGGCGCGGCACCCCCGGCCTCATGCCGGGCGATCACCCGCTTGACGGTCTTGTGCGTGGTCCCCGCGATCTCCGCGGCCCCGCGGAAACTGCCTGCCTCACGGTAGGCGGCGATGATGTCCATACGTTCCCTCGCAGACTTCAATAGAAGCTCCCGGGCGGTGCGGTGAATGGATGGCACCGCCACCGTCACCGCCCGGGGCCACAACTCCCGGCAGACACGGCGAACGAGGGATGGGGACTTTTAACTGGCCACCAGCGGGGACCTAGACCTGGCCACACACGGGGACTTTCTCATGGCCACGGACAAAGTCCGTGGTGTTGGCCCGCCAGGCCGCTGGCTCGTACCGCGTCAGAAGCGACAGGCCGTGCAAAAGGACCCACCAGAGCAGGACCGGACTGAGCCTGTCCGATCCGTCTCCGACTGCCGGTACCAGCCAGCGCTCGGTAGTCCGTCGGTAGAGCGGCAGCCGGAACGCGACAGATGAAGTGAGCGGGACTGGTGAATCCAGCGATCGGCTCGCTGGTTGGTCGGCCGGCCAGCTTACCGCGACTCCCAAGCCCCAGCTCGTCACGTTGCCCGGAAGCTGTTGGTTATAGGTCGCCGCCCTAGTGCCTTCGGCGTCTGGATAGCGGGCGAGCAGCGAATTGACTGACGCAGGATCGGGCGGATCAGGCTGGCCGCGAATGCAGACATAACCGAGCAGCGCGTCAGGGGTGTTGATCGCGTAAGCCGCTGGCGTTACCGGCAATGCTGCGAGCCACCGGCCGTCCTCGGACGGCGGGCTTACCTCCGGAAGGGCAGACCATACAGCGCCCATCTCGACGCTGCCTGTGAGGGGAGTACCAAGCGCTGTTGCGACCGCGCTGAATACACCATGCGCGCGCGGCTTGACCCTGAACCGCAGAACATCGGCTTGCCAGGCAGCACCGTATTCTTCGGCTGTATCCTGTGCCAGGCCATGACCGACCACTCGCCAATCGCCAGCGGTCCAGGCCGCTGCGATCGCCTTCCCCGCCTGATGGACGGCGTAGTACAGTGGAAGCGGTCGTGATACCGGCCCAACTACCCTTGCCGCTTCCATCAGGTCATCGAACTGCTGCAGAGCAGCCGCATATGTCGCCCGGCGAGCGTGATCGCTCCCGGCCAACCCCGGCGGCATCGCGCGGGTAGCGCGGAGGCGGCTTGCGTGCTGCACCGCTCCAAACTAGCAAGCAGGTCAACGTGATTGCCCCAGGTCGGTCTCTATCGCAGTTGGCTCGGTTGGTGCCAGCAGTCGCCCGCAGCTCACTGCCCGTGCCAGGCGCTTGGCGCGGACGCGAACGGTCGGCGGCAGAAGAGTGCGAGCGGGCAGGATCAAATTGCCCAAACCAGAGCTTATCCTGCTAACGGCGTTGCCCATCGATTTGTCGACTATAAAGCCATTCGCCAAAAGATCTTAGGACTAGTTGATCGCTGCCAGTGTACTTTTCGGCCAGTGCCAGAAAATCTCTACTTGCTCCGGGGTGCGCGCCCGGGGACAGCTCTAGAGAAGAATCGATCATTTCACGGACAAGATTGAGAATTTCATTAAGCACACTCTTGCCAACAGCGGCCGCAATCAGCTTGGGAAGGTGCTCAGAGGCACTTGTACGTATCCATCGGCCATCAGGGTAGACAACAGAAGCCCAGATTCCGCCAGCTAGCCGTGACGGGGACCAAGCCGAAACGTAAGACCACGCCATTGCCTCCTCTGCGCCGAAAGAGTGGTATGCGCCAATAGTTGCCTCAACGAGTTTCGCTCCGAGGGAGAAATCCAAGCTTGGATGCAGCGACTGGTCCGCCACTGTGGACGGCAGGTTATACAAAAAACGGGCTGCAGTATTCTGGCGAGTGAATTCACCCGAATCCAGATCAGCCAGAATTCGAGGGACGAGCATATCAAGCGTCACTCCGTTTGCGATCAATAGATCTAGCGGCGCAAGATCAAAGCTTGATTGCACACGAGCTGCTTCACTATCATTTACAGCTCCGGCGCGAAGGAGTGGGGTAATTAGGCTAATTGTGAATGGATAGGGTGGCCGCGGATTGTCAGGTGGTCCGAGAAGAGCGGTAAGACAGCGACGCCGTGCACCGTCGGGGCAACGGCTCCAGACTGTCGGCTCGGTCAGCAGCAATGCCATTCCCATGGGAGCGGCCTTGACTGATTCTTCTAGGTGCCATTCAGACAACCGTGCGCCCGCTGACCGAACAAGCTGACGGCCGAACCAGAAAAGTCTCTGCGTGATCAGGGCACCGGTGTTGCCGCCAAGCGCAATACCGACCTGACATAGGAGATCAGTAAGAGCAGAGTCTTCGTTACCATCTGCCACACTCTCGGCAAGACCCTCAACTTGACCACGATCATCATCAAGCAGATCCACATCTGTAACCAATTCATGGGCAAGGATAGAAAGATCCCTGACAGCTTCATTAGCCATGATGATGCTCGTGTCCTTAGAGAACGCTGCCGGTGCTGTGGCTACGGCCGTATCTTGGACAATGCTGTAAGCATCGAGCAGTTCAAACGCGAACGCAGCAGCAGCGTCAGCCGCATACGGTTGCGCGTTATCCGACTTGCTACCGTCTGCAGCGTCTGAGATTCCGCGAACCACGTACCTTTCACCGTTGGCGTATACCTCGCTTGCCCTGGCCAACGCGAAGCCCTCGTTCTCGATGGCGAAGGCATCAGAGAAAGTGCGCTGCAGCCAGTGCCGGTAATCGTCATCGGCGATCACTTTCTCGCCGCTAGCGATCTGACATACAAAAGCCTTGGCATCAGATCGTGGATGCTGGAGCCGTCGCGTCCAATTCCCGTCACGAGCTACTTTCCGCGCCCACTGGCTCAGAGGCGTTGATAGGCTGACTGTCCGAATGCGGGCGACATATCCGCCGTCAGACCATTTTCCGCGTTCGGTCCAGACTATTTCAGTTCCAGCAACGACGTCACCGATGGCAACCTCGTCCTTGAGCGCCCCAGCTATGCCAACGAACATCAGGACTTCAGGCCGGAATTCGGTAGTCGCCGCGACTACCGCACCGGCAGTGTCAACGGTACCCGGTCCAAGTTCAGCAGCCACTACTCGCCAAGACAACCCGTTCGATGCGCTGAAATGACCGATCTCACATAGGACTGGACCGACCATCTGCAGAGGGCTGTCTCTATTCACATAACTAAGTACCGCAGCCATCTCTACAGGCAACGCCGTTAGCACGAGTACTGTTGGTTCTGCCGAAACAGGGATCTTCACAGTTTTATAACCTCAATGATCTAACCGCAACGAACGAGCGTGCCAGTCCGCACCATCATACATAAACGGGACGTGCTCATATCGGCATGTGAGCAAGTCGAGGCCCCGGTCGGCTGTCACTCAATGATCTGATCGCCAAGCTCGATCGCCGGGTCGGCGTGTTGGTTTCTGGCGCAGTTTTATGCGGGGCGGCTGTCGTTGTCTGTTGTGGTGTATCGCATGCTGGCGGGCAGTGGGATGCCCTGGCGCCAGTGGTCGCACCATTGCTCGTTCAAGCTGCGTTCGGCGTCTTGCTGGCCGGGCAGTTCCATCCGCAAGGCGGTGAGCAGGTCGGCGCGGTGCAGGTCGAAGGCTACGTGCACGGTTTCGGCGTAGGCGAGTGCGGCCTGCACGGCGGCGTTGTAGGCGAGCACGGCCACGCCGAGCGGGGCGAGGGCCAGCATGGTCCAGTACGCCGACCCGAGCAGGAGCACCAGAGAGGCCAGGGCGGTGACTGCCATGGTCGCGGCGAGGCGGACGGATGCATCCAGCGTGTCGCGGCGGTCATCGACGAGGGTCCGGCACTGCTCGCCCAGGAGCGGGTAGAGCCGGGGCCAGGCGGTGACCGCATCCAGGCCGTAGGCCCGTCCGGCGCTGTCTTGCATGGCTGCCAGGACGTTTCCGAGCCTGGTGGGCTGCAGGAGGTGATCGGGCCCGGGGAACCGGCGGCGCAACTCGTATCCGGCCGTCCCTGCCTGCTGGATCGCCTCGCTGGTCAGGTCCGTTCCCTGGGGTAGCCGGGCTGCCCTGGCCAGGCAGTCGCGGTGGTTCTTTTGCCGCTGCCGGGCCCGTGCGGCTCCCAGGCAGGCCGGCCATGATCCCTGGGCCATGTTCACCAGGGCGAGCTGGAGCGGATGCAAGATCACGGCGAGCAGGGCGATGGCCAGGGCCACCATGAGCACTTCGGTCAGGCTCAGGTGGGACGCGGTCGCCCATGCATTCGTGAACCTGATCCGCCGGCCCGGCCGGCCGTGCCAGACGGGGGCACCGGCCCAGACCAGGAGCAGCAGGAACAACGCGGCCGCGTAGGTGGGCAGATAGCTGATCAGGTAGAACCGGCCGCCGGATCCCCCGCCGAACGGCTGCCTGGCCGTCGCGTCCAGGTTCATCGCTGCAGCTCCATCGGGCCATGCGGAGCATCAGCGGAACTCGCGCACAGCGGCAGGTCACGTTCGTCGTAGAACAGCTGGGGCGTCTTGGCGCCGCACCGGGCGCACGCCAGCCAGATCACCCGGTACCGGGCCGGGCGTCCCGGCAGGCTGGCACGGTCACCGCACCCGAGATGGCCGCCGTTCCCGCTGATGTCCCCGTATGTCTTGCACCGGGCCGGAGCACCCGCGGCCAGGCTTGGCCTGTGTGCCCAGGGCACCACGCAGCCCGGCGGGGGTATCCCGCTGAAGACTCCCGGCGGCGCAGCACCCGCCAGGTCGTCCTGTCGGCCCGGCCCGATCAGGGACAGGACCTCGATCCCGTCGTGCCCCGGACCGGCAGCTGCCGCGCCCGGCCGCTGCATGCCGCCCGCGTACCCGTCAGCAATGGGCTTGGCATGCTTTAGCCAGGCACGCCCCCCGGGCATCGGCGTCCTGACCGTCAGGGTACGGACAAAGACGCGGGGAAGAACGGGGGCCCGCCTGGATGACGGTGGATGGCGGACCAAGGATCCCCTGTAGGTCAGCAGGCACGCCGCATCCGCTGCCATGACGGGGCGATGCGATCCCCGTGCCAGGGTTAAGGTAGCGCCGCCGGCGGGCTGCCCTGAATCGGCCGCCGCGGATTCCCGGGTCATCAGCGACCCGGCGATAGGTGCATTCGCCGCCCGGGCGACCTGGTGCCGCAGACTGTCAACGCCGCGCCGCGACAGGCCCAGCCCGCGCACGCGCCGCGGATCCTGGCCGGGCGCCGGCAGGCACTCCTCACCGTCTCCCACCAACCGCACCAAGGCCATGACCCGGACCATAGGGCCGCCGGTCATCGCGGGCACAAGGATGATCCGGGCCGCTCCGGTCCAGGCAAGGCACAAGGTAACCGAAATCGCGACACCCGCCGCCAGCATGCGGCACCGCGGTGGCAGGCTCGCGGCCGCCGTCTCATCGGCCCGGGCGGGGTAACCGGCTGAACTGGCAGCATCCCCCGGATTTGGCGGGGCCGGATGCTGAGAAACCCGCATTGACCTCACAGAGCCCTGCCGATCACAAAGTGCGCACATAGGAGCCCCCAGACGTGCATCAACTCCGCCGTTACCGGCAGGATGAACGCCGGACCTGAGAGGCAACTGAAGACAGCCCGACTATGAGCTTGGTCTCTGCTGATCACCAGCTAACGCCGCGCTCAGCAACGTGCATGAGCACTCCGTCGCGCATCTCGGCGAGCCCTCCAGGCCACTCACCTGTACACCAGACCCTCGTGGCGCGTGATCATGGCCAAGGCCCGATAGCACGGACGTCGACCAGGCGGCCGCATGCAACGGTGATATGCGCAATCGCTATCACCGTATCGAGCACGCTCTAACGCTGACTCTGAGTAAGGGATTGCTGATATTACGCCGACGCTCGGCCGCGTGCTGGACGACATGAGCGAGTTCGTGCGGATAGGGTCAGAACGCGCCGATCCCAGCCAGGCCGCGTATCCATCGCCGCGTGAACCCCACGGCCGCAAGTGGATCATAGGGTTCGGGCTGAGACCACAAGGCACATAGGTGTTCGTAGGGGAATGTTGATTCCTTCAGGACCTGCTCCCAGACGGCTTTGAACATCGGCTGCTGGAGTTGAGTTTTAGCCGCATCGGCCCATATCCTGTAAGTGGTGTCTGCGATGTAGCCTCTGCTGCGCATTTCAAATTCGTCTTCACACAAGAACAGGTAGGATCGAATGGCCTTCAGGTCGCTCTCGATTAGAGAGCCTTTACTCGAGCCGGCTAGCGCATCAAGCGAAAGTTGGTCGAGAATCGACCAGTATCGCTGAACGTACATCGCTTCGAACTGCCTCAGGCGTTCCCGATTACTTTGCCTTAGACCGAAAACGGCTGCGAACACTCCCACGGCTGTAACTATCAGTGCAATATCCGTTATCACGGGGACCCCTCGCCACTTCATATGAAGGCCATCGCAGTTTGTTCGCGTCTGACTCATACGCGATCCAATACCGAGAATAACAGGAGACATGCGCTCAAGGCTTGTGACGTAGGTATGATACCTGGATAAATCGCTTCTTATCGTTTTACTCACATCGGCAGATGAGCATGTCCAAACCACTGGGCCCGCACATGGCGACCGCCACTCCCCTCGGCCCGCCAAGGGAGTGGCGCAGAAGCAGCACGCCGGGTTGCTCGAGTTGGACGCGCAGCCATCCGTAGCCAGCATCCGTCTTCCCGAGGGCGCAGCACCGAAGGTCTCTGCCCCGGTCCAGGTGCGGCGAGCTCACATCCGGGTACCTACGCGGCATCGGGCCCCGAACCAGGAACCTGGAAGGATCCTGATCCCCGGCGACGGAGCAGCCGGGGATCAGGGGGCTCAGAATAAGCCTGCGTGCGCGGCAATAGCGGCTACGCGACGCCTGCGGCCTGTCCCGTCTCAACGCTTCCTGGCGCTATGGTGTCAGGCGCACACGCCGTCTTGCAGCCGGCAGGTCACGTCGACCTTGATCCGCATGGTCAAACCAGGCCCGGCTAGCGCCCTCGCGGTCACGCACCGCTAAGAACGGACACATTGTCTTTGGCTCGAACAATTTCAGATCGCCGAATCGGAACGGCTAGGAGCTATGTATTACAGTCGCTGTTTCACGTTGAGTGCCCGCTTGTTACATGTTCCGTGGTTGGCCGGGATGCGCCTGGTGTAACGCTGAGTGATCAGATTCGGCGGCCGGGACGGCCGGGACAGGCGATGATGGCCGCGTAACGCCAGGGCGGCCGTGGCTCGTTCCTGGATTCGTGACAAAACAAGACAAGGCCACGGCCGCAGTGGCCAGGATAGAAGATGCCGCCGAGTGCGGGGACAGGGCAGACGCGCTGGTCAGCAGGGTGCTGGGCCGGGTGATGAAGCAGGGGCGCAGCGTCAGGACCGCGCTGGATTACGTGAAGGCGCTGTCGCGGGGGACCCGGGCGAACTGCTGGGAGCTGGCCGAGGCGGCCGGCCACGAGGCGCCGGGGCGGATGCAGGCCCTGCTCAGGAGATACGAGTGGTCGTGGGAGAAGCTGCGGGAGGCGCTGCCGGAGCTGGCGGCGCGGTGCCTGCCCGATGACCCCGGTGACCTGATCGGGCCGGGGATCGCGTTCGACGAGACCGCGCACCTGAAGAAAGGGGCCGCCACCGCGTGCGTCGCGCCGCAGCACGCGGGCGTCACCGGAAAGGTGGAAAACTGCGTGACCTGGGTGTTCGCCGCCCTGGTCACCGCGCTCGGGCAGGCGTGGGCCGACTTCGATGTGTACATGCCCGAGTCCTGGGCGAAGGACCGGCGGCGCCGGGGCAGGGCCGGGATCCCGGAGGGCCTGGAGTTCAAGACGAAGCCGGAGCTGGCGATCGCGCAGGTCAAGCGCCTGGCAGCCTCCGGGCTGGACTACCGCATCACCCTCGCGAAGGGGACCGTCGTTCGCGCTGACCAGGCCGTAGCCGGCGCGGCGTTCGAAAGAAGATCCTGCGGGAACGGGACGAAGGGCCCCCGCTACAGCGACTGGGCGCTCATCGGCACCGCGGACCCGCGCGAGTTCCTGCTGATCCGGCGGCTGCCGTCGCGGGAGAAGAACCAGTACGCCTTCTACCTGGGCTGGGCACCGGAAGGCCGCCCGGCCACGATGACCTATTTCATCACCATCGCAGGCCGCAGATGGCCTGTGGAAGTCACCTTCAAAACGGGAAAGGACACCCTCGGCTGGGACCAGTCCCAGGCCAGGACATACGACGCGATCTGCAAGCACACCGCCCTGACCGCACTCGCCCAGCTCAGGACCGCCGCCATCCGCGTCGCCATCAGCACCGGCACGGCCGCCGCCGGAGACGGCGGCCGGGAAGCCACCGCGAGCGCGGACACCGCCAGCGAGGAAGCCATCAGCACTACTGAGCTGCAGTTCTACCCCGGCGGGGCGCCGCTGCCCGCCCGCGGCGGCCAGCCCTGCCCGCCCCAGATTCCCCCGATCGAGCTGTCCGCCGCCGAGACCACCCGCATCGAGCGCCTCGCCCGCGACTGGAAAGCAGGGCTCCTCACCCGCGCCCGCCTCGCCTTCCATCTGCGCTGGTCAGCATGGCGCCGTCGGCATCAGGCCCGCGCCCGCTGGCACCACTACGCCGCCCGCCTCCAGGCCCTCGCCACCTGAACCGCGCCGGACGAAAGGAGGTGACCGAATGTAACCATCAGCACGACAGCCATGTAACACGCTGAGCCGCAGCGCGGTCACAGACCGAAAAACAGCGACTGTAATACAAGGCTGGCCCCGACCGTATGACTTGGATCTGGCCCTAGCAACTGCCCGTGAATTGCGTCGCCGCATGAGGGCCCGCTGAAGGTGATGCCGCGAGGGCAGGCGTACTGGCTCTTCTGAGCCGGTCGATCCTGGAGGGCGTTCCCCCGCTCGGCGTACGGCCCAGCGCGGTCACCCGCCAGATCCCGCCGGTGGCGGGATTGCCCAGCCCGTGCCGCAGCGGCGTGGCGGCCACCACCGCGTCCCCGACGGCGCGGGGCAGCCGGGTATAGCTGGGCCCGGGCGTGACCGGGGGCGGCCCCGTCGGCGTTTTCTGGCACCCGCCTACGGTAGCGGGCGCGAATCGTCAGCTGGCGAGCACTTTGTTCGGGTCGTACAGCACCACGGTGCCGGCGATGTAATCGTGCAGCGCCTTGTGCTCCTTGCCCGCGACGAAGAGCACGAACGAGGTGATCTCGGTGATGAGGCTCAAGATGCCATCGACGATGCGGCCGACGATCTCACGCAGCGCCATGTGCCAGAAGCCGGCCACCCGGTTGGTCTCCGGCCGCCAGACCCGCATCCCGAGCACCTGCAGCGCCGGAGTCTGCCCGTTGCCCCAGACGATGAGGCCCCAGATGATGTAGCCGATGCCCAGCGTGACGACGGCAAGCGGAATAGCCAGGAAATAAGCGCCGATACGCCGGCCCACGCTGGCCAGCTCGGTCCCATCCGGCAGAACCAGGCCGGACATCTGGTCGACGTACATCCCCTGCGGCACGGCGGCTGCCGGAGACTGTCCGTAGCCGTAGCCGGCGGGCACCGGAGGCGCGGGGGTGAACCCGGCGCTCGGCGGCGCCTGGCCGTATGCCTCGTTGGCCTGGCCATAGCCGGGGCCCGCCGGCGGCGGCGGGTTATATCCCTGGCCGGGCGGCGGTTGATTGGCCTCCCGCCCACCCCCCTGGGCGTACGGATCCGGAAAAGTCACGGCAATCCCACTTCCTGTATGCGCTAGCTGCAAGCCGGACTCTATGGCACGGGTGTGATCATCTAGTAGTGCCGGTCTGCGATCGTGCACGAACCGTTACCGAGACCTATTAGCGGGTGCGAAAGCAGCCATCCGGGCCGGCCGGATGGCAAAACCTTTTATCCCGGACAACTTGCGCGAATAGGCATTAGAGGGGTTCTCCGGACGCATCGGCATTCAATGGCGGATGCCACCAGTGGGCGCCTCATGCCAGTTGCACCTCGAGGAGCGTGAACGAGTGCGGAGAGAAGGTGATGTCGACGTTCTCGCCGTCCACCTCGCGCTTGGCGTTGGACACGCTCACCGCGTCGGGACGCGCGAAGGTACTGACCGCGTCCGGGCCGTCCCCGGTGACCTCGTGGACGGTCATCACCCCGGTCGCCCTGGCGTCGAGCAGCCGGATGCGGGTCGGGATCGCCTGGCGGGGATCCCGGTTGACCACGGACAGCGTCAGCCTGCTCCGCCCGGGATCGGCGGTGGCGGCCACGTCGAGCAGCTGGAACAGGCCGAGATCGGCCACCCGGTAGGGCCAGCGGTCCCCGGTCCGGTCGCGGTGAGCATGGGTGCCGGAATCGGCGCAGGTGTCCACCGCGACCGGCTGGCTGGCCGTCGCCATCAGCTGGAACGGGTGGTAGATGGCCTGGGTGAGTAGCCCATCCGGGGAGGTGACGATGGGCGCGACGACGTTGACCAGCCGGGCCAGGTTGGCCATCCGCACCGTCCAGCTCTGCCGGACGAACACGTTGAGGTAGGTCGCGACGGCGAGGGCGTCGGCCAGGGTGTAGCGCTCGTCGAGCCGTCCGTCGTCGGTGCGGTACCACACGTTCCACTCGTCGCACGCCACGGAGATCTCGCGGTCGATGCGCTGCACGTAGCGGGCCCGGTCGATCAGCGCGCCGGCCACGGACAGGGCGCGCTCGGCGTAGTGCGGCGCGAGGACGTTGGACCAGTAGTCCGCCGAACCGGTGTAGAGGTGGATGCTGTGCATGTCGACGTGCCGGGCGAGGTCGTCGATGACGTCGCGGTCCCAGTCGTCCATCCC
>WNEY01002488.1_pt1 | contig 13528 bp, 9 predicted proteins | sample 5400531 | NCBI WGS metagenome assembly WNEY01 (sample SAMN13153338, study PRJNA577476) | soil metagenome | isolation source: 200 cm saprolite under Douglas fir tree site 1 | place: USA:California | collected 2015-04-18
TGGCTCTGGGCATCCTGGATCTGGGTGACGAGGTCGTCGAGCTGGACGCTGAGGTCGTCCTGGTTGGCCATCAGGTCGTTGAGCGCGTTAATGCTCGCGACCAGCTGATCCCTCACGCCGTTCTCACGGTCCAGGTCGGCAATCCGGGCGGCGCGGTCGGACTGCAGCTTGAGCAGGTCTGCCTCGAGTCGTGACTGCAGCGCGTGCGCACGGTCCCCGGCGACGACGAGTTCGTAGGTCGACACGAGCGCCTCGCGAAGGCTGCCCGCGCGGGCGATGACCTGCAGCAGCGAGTGCGGTTGGCGATAAGCCGCACGCGCCACGGCGGCGATCTGGGCGCGTTCGACATCGATGCGATCCTGTGTGTCCTGGATTTGGACGTCCAACTGAGCCACCTGGTCTTCGAGATCGGCAATGCGGGCCTCTTCCTGGGTGATCTGGTCGGTGACAACCTGCTCGCTCATCGCCGTCTGGTCGAGAGCTGTGTTCAACCGTTCCTGAGTGGTCAGCGCTTGGGCGAGGTCTCCGCCCAACCGCGTGGCGAGCTGCTGGTAGATAGTGGGCGGCGGGGTCGGTGCCGCTGGGCACGATCCGTTCGAGCCAAGAGCGGCCCCCGACGCAGGGGTGGTTTGGGCCGCGGACGCGGCCGACGATCCACAGTCCGAGTGAGCAATGCGTGCGTGGGAGAGCGCGAGCGACATGAGCAAGCCGAGGACCGCGATGCCCGCGACCGTGCGTCTCACACGCGATACCGGCGAAAGCCCAGGGTCGCCGTCAGCGCGCCCAGCAAGAGGCCGGCCAGGATGACGGCGGCGACCACGTACCTCATCGAGGTGAGACCGACACCGGGAAGTACCTGCGCATAGGTGGCGCTGGCGAATCGTGAAGCCAGCAGCCAAGCCCCTCCCGCAATGGCGCCGGCGAGAGCACCGGCCAGGGCACCCGTCATCAGACCTTCCATCACAAACGGTCCGCGCAGCATCCAGCCACGCGCTCCGAGGAGTCGCGTGATCATGACCTCGTCCTTGCGAGCCACGGCGACAGCGCGGACCGAGTTGGCGCTCACCGCATAGGCGACGACGGCGAAGACCAACAGCAGACCGGCGCCGACTGCGCCGATGACGATTGCCAGATGTCTCAGCCGCGAGTAGGTGTCAGGGTCGTAAGAGGTTGGATATGTGGCGTCGACGGCTGGGTCGCCAACCACCGATGCGGCGACGGCCGCCACCTGGTTCACCGATCGCACATTCACGTCAAGGCTGGCGGGGAATGGGTTCGAGGAGCTCAAGCTGCCCAGTGACTCGAGGCCCGGCCGGCTGTTAGCCTCCTTCAGCGCCTGCTCAGCGCTCACATATTTCACCGACGCGACGCGTGGATCGGAGACCAGTCGCGTCTGGAGTGAGCTCACAGCGTCGCTGGTGGCGTCGGAGGCAAGGTAGACGCGCACCACGGAGGCCTGGGAGGCTTCATATGCGGCGACGTTGGCGACCGCGAGGCCGACCATCGCCAGCGCTCCAATCAATACAAGCAGCATCGCCATCGAACCTAGCCCGGGGGCTGTGAGCCGGAGGTCTCGACGCCAGCTTCGCAGCCCGCCCAGGATGACAAGCCGGAAGCTGTTCCCGACCAACGCCACGAAACGCCGCCACAACGGGAGCCTGGTGTGGGCCTTCCCGCGGCCAGGCTTCGGGCCGTGTCTGTTATGCCCGTTGCGAGTGGCACGCCCGTTGAGAGCCCCGCCCGCAACCGAGGCGTGCCCGTTGCTGCCGTTGCCGCCGTTATGGCCGTTGCTGCCGTTGTGCCCGTTGTGGCCGTTCCCGTTCTGCGGCAAGAGGCGGCGCCATAGCGGTTGGGCGCCGCCATTGGCTTCCTTCAACGCAGCGCGACGGACCAGCAGCTCGCCGGTGGGGAGGCGAAGGACCCGGTTCGCCTGGAATGTCGGCTTGTGCGTGGCGACGATCACCGTGGTGCCGGCGGCGGCTGCCTCCTCGAGCATGCGCTTGACCAACTTGGCGTTCTGGTCGTCGATCGCCGCCAGCGGCTCGTCCGCCAGGATGACTCGTGGCCGGCTCGCAAGCGCACGTGCTACTGCCACCCGCTGCCTTTCGCCGGCGGACATCTGGCTCGGGTACGCCTTGCGCCGGCCTGCCAGCCCGAACGCTTCCAGACCCTCGAGCGCGCTCCGGCGAATGCGCCCGTAGGGCATGGTCGGATCCACGAGCATGAGAGCGTAGACGAGGTTTTCGAGCGCGTTGAGCCGAGGCAAAAGCCGCTGCTCTTGGTAGATGAAGGCGACCTCGCGGCGGATTCGGCCGAGGCCGCGCCGCCACCATCTGTGAAGGCCTCGCGCCCCTACCCAGACCTCGCCTCGGGTGGGCCTTAACTGGCCGTGGATGAGGCGAAGCAGGGTGGTCTTGCCGGCACCGCTTGGACCCGTGATCTCGACGAGCTCGCCGCGCGCAACCGTGAAGTTGACGTCGGCGAAAACGGCGGTTCGCCCGAAGCGCTTGGTCACATGTGAGATGCGAACAGCGGCGGCGGGCTTTGGGACCGGCTTGGCGACGCCATTCGCGGCCGGGCGCGGCTCCACGTGCCCGTTGGTCGCGGGCTTTTCCTCCGCCGCCACGCGCTCGCGAACCGTGGCGGGCGTGCCGTTCGACACTACCCCACCGTGTCCCAACCTTTCCTCGTCCAGATTAGCCCAAGCCGGGCCTAAAAAAGGAAATAAGAAAGGCCGGCCCAGATCGGGCCGGCCCTGGCGTCGGTTGGTTAGATTCGATCAGTGTCCGTTGACTGCGTTGACCAGGTCTGGCACCAGGTTCGCCGCGTTTGGCGTCCCGAGGCCTGTGACCGGGTCCCAGCCGGTCGTGGCGTCATAGCCGGGCACGCTCGGGAACGTCGGGTTCGTGTTGTTGCCGACGGTCACGTCGTAGAAGTCGCTCGCGTAACGAGAGGCACTTGCGCCGATCTTGTACAAGCCTGGGTTTAGGAGCCCGAGCCCGCCGCCGTTGATCTGGTCGGCGATGGCCACCAGGCCGGCCCATTGTGGGCAGCTGAGCGAGGTGCCGCCGATGTCGTACCAGCCGGTGCTGCAAGGAGTTGCCGGGGCGCAAAGGAGGCCGCCGAGGCCGTCCGGTGGGAGGGTGATGTAGACGAGAGCGCCCGTTCTTGAGCTCGCCTGCAGCCCGACGTCGGGAACGCCCCGCATTGCGCCGATCGGTGTGCTGCCCGCGGGCAAAGTGTCCTGGTAGCTGGGTCTGGAGAAGACGTGGCTGAATCCGCCGCCGCTGTCGACCCAGCCGACCTCGGCCACGCCTGGGTTGTTGCGGCACGCGCCTGGAGGGCTCGCGCTGTCGACGACTCGAGAGGTCGTGTTGGTGGCGTCGGTGCAGAGATAGGTGCCGCCGATGCCGGTGACCAGCGGGTCACTGGCAGGCCACTCGACGGTCGGGAACGGGATCAGAGTCCCACCCGCGTGGACGGGGGTCTTCTTGATGTTGGCCGTGCCGCCATCGCCCGATGAGCCGAGCACCGTGACGCCGTTCTGGGCGGCCGAGATGTATGCGAAGCGAAGGCTCTGGAGCGCGGTGAAGCTGCTGAAACCTTCTTCGGCCGACGCGAAGCTCTGTGAGATGACGGTGGCCAAGTGGTGGTCGATCACGTACTGCTCGGCGTTCATCATGTCCGGGAACCCCTGCACGCCGAGGGTCTCGGCGGTCGGGGTCGCGACGAGCAGGATGTTGGCCTGGGGCGCGATCGCGTGAGAGGTCTCCACGTCGAGCGAGACCTCGAGTGCCCATGCGCTCTTGTTTTCCTGCCCGGTGCCATTCGAGGTCGGGGGCGGCGCATTGGTCGCCGGCGCGCCCTGCACGTGCAGGATGCTGAAGGTCGGCATTCCGGGTGCGCAGGTCACGCCCTCTTCGCCGCACATCGGTTGAAGGTTGAAGGTCTGGTTGTACACGTGCAGGTCGTGCGCGATCGTGTCGCTGCCGTAGGAGTCGACGATGGCGATCGTCACGCCTCTGCCGTCATGCCCAGCGGCATAAAGCGGCGCCAGGTTGTAGGCGGCCCGCGTAGATTGCGGACTGAAGCAGCGGCGCCCGACGCTGTTGCACTGCGCCTGGGTCGGTGGCGTAGTCGACGTAGTCATCTGGACGTAATCGGAAACAGTTGGATGAAACACCGCGGCGGCGGCCGGCGCCGCCGACACAGGTCCCGCAAACGCCACGCCGAACGTGGCGATGGAACCTGTCACTAAGCGCGCGAAACGACGTAACTGCGTTGTTCCCACTACCAACCTCCTCACTCCGATGAACAGGGATTGGAACCCCACCAACAGCAGGTCCGCTGGCTTAACCGTAGCTTAAATGCAGGTCGTCAGGCCCGACGGAACGGGCGCGATCGCGACTGAGAGAGAGGTCGGTCACACGGTCACCCCAATTCCGCCATTCGGGCGCATTTGGTCCCATCCGCCGGCCATGGATGCAGCCATTCAGATGGTCGGAGTTAACCAGCGCGCGCCGGACCAGATCGCGAAGGGCGCGAAGATGCCGAACGGGAGACTGAGAAGACCCAGGACGAACGCGCGCGTTGGGAGCGATCTCTCGTCGCGGGCTGGCGCCTAGTGGCTGGTTACCAGAACGAACCGTCGCCCAGAAGGATGTAGAGGATGGGGCCGATCCCCCAGATGAAGGTGACGATGATCCACAGGACCTTCTTCAACCCGCTCATCTCGGCGCGCCCGACGATGTTGATGACACACAGGACCCAGGCAATCGGATGCAGAAAGATCGCCAGCAGAATCTCGACCAGGAGTTTCATCACCGCATAGCATGCGGCAGCAAAGACAAAAAGAGGCGCGGGAATGAGTTCCCGCGCCTCCAAACGAATATGAATACCGGCGGCCGCTAGGTCTCCTTCGCCCAGGTCACGCTTCCCACCTCCAGGTGACTAGTGATTTGCGGCTGTGGCTTGCTTGCACGCTTCGGCCTTCGCTTTTTCAGTCTTGTCCTCGGCCTTGTCGGCGGCCTTCTCTGATGCGTCCTCAGTCTTGTCGGCGGCCTTGCTGGTCTTGGCGGTCTTTTCCGAGGCGTTCTCGGCACGAGCAGAGCTCTTTTCGGACGCGTCCTCGTTGGTATCCGCCGCATTGCATGTGTTGATCGACTCCGATTCAGCCTTGCTGGAGGCGATAGCGCTCACGCATTGGCCGTGGACGCCATCCGGCCCATGGGGACACGTGGTCCGAGCCGCAGACGCGACGGCGTCGCCATGCGAGTCGGAGTCGGTGTGAGTCGGCGCGCTCACGTTGGCCAGGGCGCTTGCCGCCCCAAGGGCCAGCGCCGCCCCAGCTCCCACCAGGAGAAAACGGACCCTGGACATTCAGATCCTCCCAAACGAAACTCCGTCCTCTGCGGACCAAGAGAACCAACTTCGGTCCTGAAGTACCCATACGGACTTGGCCGCGACGGCACCTGTATCAGTCACACTAACCAAGGCCCCTTTGGTTGTAACCTTGACACGAGCTTTGAAGGCGTGAGCAACCGTAAGTTGAGCCGTATGCGCGTCGTGACCGGAAGCGACCGCGAACGGCTCGAGTCGGAGGGCAGCCTGGCCGAGCGCGAGCTGAGCTTCCTGGTCCGGCTCGCCCAGGCTGCGGCATCGACGCAAAAGCCGGATGAGCTGCTGGAGCTCATCATCGGCGAGGCGACCTCGGCAATGGGCACCGACGTGTGTTCGCTGTACCTGGTCACCCCACGCGGGCGCGAGCTGCTCCTCACCGCCACCAACGGCCTGAACGAGAAGATGGTGGGCAAGGCCACGATGCGAGTGGGCGAAGGCATCACCGGCTGGGTGGCTGAGACCCGCCGGCCGGCGGTTGTTCCCGACGTGAGCGAGGAGCCGCACTGGAAATGGGTGCCGGGACTCGACGAGGACCGCTTCCGATCGATGCTGTCGGTGCCGATCGAATCGGGTCCGCGACTGGTCGGCGTGCTCAACGTGCAGACGGTCGACAAGCGCGCTTTCGATTCCGGCGACATCGACTTCCTGCGCGCGATTGCCGGCCAGGTGGCGGGGATCCTCGAGCGCAGCGAGCTGCAGCGCCGGATGGAGGTGCAGCTCGGCGAGATCCAGCTCTCGCATGACATCCATGAGCGGTTCACAAAGCTCTCGCTCGAAGGCGCGGGCATCCAATCGATCCTCGAGGTCGCGGGCACGCTGGCCGGTGGACATGCGGTCCTGTACTCGCCCGATGGCTACCGGGTGAGGGGCATGGGTGAGGCGTCGGACGGCATGCCGCAGCGCATTCACGTGCCGGTGCCCCTGGCCCAGGCGGGGGCGCGCGAGGTTCGCATCAACGCCGGGCGGCCGGCGCGACCGCTTGACGTCGTGCCCGTGCGCGCGGGCGCCGACCTTCTCGGACTGCTGGCGGTTGCGGTTGATGAGCAGACGGTCGACTCACATGGCCGGCGGCGCGCCCTCGAGCATGGCTCGACGGTGCTCGCCCTCGAGCTGGCCAAGGAACGCGCGGCGGCCGAGGTCGAGCGCCGGCTGCGTGGCGACCTCGTCGAAGAGGTGCTGGCGGGCGGGCTGGAGGGCGACGAGGCCGAAAGGGTGGCGAGGCAGGCCGAGCGTCTGGGGCACCGGCTCCCGCATCGCGCCTGGGTGGTCGTGCTGGAACCCGACGACGATGCGACCGAGGCGGCGCTGGCCGGGCGCGGACAGCAGGATCGGCTGGATGCGGCGCTGAGCGGCGTGATCCGATCCCGGCTCCCGGGCGCGCTCACATTGGTCCGCTCGGCGTCAGCGGTCTTCTTGATCCCTGACGAGATCGCCACCGACCTCCCCACGGTGGAAAAGCTGGCGGGCCTCCTCCTGGCGGGCGCCGCGCCGGTGATGAAGCCGGGCACGGCGTCGGTGGGAATCGGAAACTTAGCCAACTCTGTCGCCGAGCTGGCTCGATCCCATGTGGAGGCGCGCCAGGCGCTGCGGCTCACGCGCCGCGCGGGTGGGAAAGGACGCATCGCCTCCTACCGCTCGCTGGGCGCCTTCCGTCTCCTGCTCGAGGTGCAGAGCCCCGACGCACTGCGCCGTTTCGTCGAAGAGCTGCTGGGCACGCTGCTCAAGTACGCGCAGTCGCGCGACACGCCGCTGCTCGAGACCCTCGAGGCGTTGTCGTCGGCGAGATGGGTGCGCCGCGCCGCCGCGCGCCAGCTCGGGATCCACATCAACTCCATGAGCTACCGGGTCGAACGGATTGAGTCGTTGACGGGACTGCAGCTCGACGACCCGGAGACGCGGGTCGCGATCTCGATCGCGCTACGCGCCCGCGCAATGCTCGGGATGTAAGCAAGAGAGTCCAGCGGCCCGATTACGTGGTGCAACCCATTCCTGCCTAGCTTGCGTATACGAGCAGTGGCCGCGTGATAGACGGTCATCCCGAACAGGACCTGATTCAAAAAGCCAAGGCTGGAGACAACATGGCCTACGAAGACCTACTTCGCCCGAACCTGGCGCCGGCCGCACGGCTCGCGCACACACTGCTCGGCAATCCCAACGAGGCTGAGGACGCGGTGCAGGAAGCGGCAGTGAAGGGTTGGCGCAAGCTCGGGAACCTGCGAGCCGGCGCGCCGTTTCAGCCCTGGTTCCTGGGCATCGTGGTCCGCCAGGTCCGAACGATCCAGCGTGCCCCGTGGTGGACGTTGATCCGGCTACCCGAGGTGCCGGTCCAGTCCGCCCCGGCCATTGAAACGTGGATGGATGGGGAGGATCTGCGCCTCGCGATCGGAAATCTGCCTCGGCTGCAACGTGAGGCTGTGCTCTTGCATTTCTACCTCGATTTGAGCATCCAGGACGTGGCGGCGTCGCTTGGGCTTTCGGTCCCGGGAGTCAAATCGCGCATTAATCGCGCGCTCCACCGATTGAGGGCTGACATCTCGAGGTCGGAGATGTCTGCGTGATGAGCAACCAAGATGATCTGCGCCGGGCCGTGAAGTCGGCGTACGAGCTCGGCCCTGATTTCCCACATCCCGCATTGCTGGCGCGCATCTCCGCAGATCTCAAAAGCGGTGCAACGCCAGGTCGGCAGGTCAGCTGGATCGCGGGTGCGGTATCGGCGGCGCTGGCAGTCGCCATAGTTTTCGCCTTCATCGGGTTCCTGCGACCTGCGAATCCCACCCCACATCAACCAGGCGCATCGCCCGCCACGGGGCCGGCGAGCCCATCGCCGTCGACAATCCCATCCCCATCGTCACCACTGGCGATCTCGAGCGCTGCGTTCCACGACGGCGAGGTCGGCGTCGCGTACGGGCAGGTCAGCCTGAGCGCCTCTGGTGGCATACCGCCGTACTTCTGGACAGTCAGCCAGGGGACGCTCCCGAGCGGGCTTACTCTCGATCCGAGCGGCATTGTCTCGGGAACGCCTTCTTCTGCCGGGGCTGCAAACTTCACCGTGCAGGTCGCCGACTCGGCGAACGTCACGGCCAGTGCGGCAGAGTCGATGAGGATCGCCCCGGCCCTTACGGCGGGTTACCTACCCGCTTGCGCAGGAGGCAACTGTGTGGCCGAGGTAGGTTGCATACCTTGTCTCGCCGCCAAGGCGTTCGGGTATGTCAACGGAGGCTTGCCGCCGTACTCGTTCAGCGTGACGGCGGGGATGCTGCCTCCGGGCACCGTGCTGAGCGGCATGGCGCTGGATGGGTCCTTCGACGGGACCGGCGGAACATACAACTTCGAGGTCACCGTCACCGATGGGATCGGTGGGAGAGTGACGCTCAACCCGACCTTTAGGGTGGCGGCGCGATTGTGGATTAACGGCAGCTTTACGTGCGAAGGCGACTACAACACAGGGTGTTCGGTGCGGCTGCCCTATTCGGGCGGAGTTGGCACCCCTGGCGCCAGTGCCTCCGAGTACGCGTCGCCAAACCTCCCGCCGGGGTTTAGCGTGGTCGTCTCCGGTGGCGCGGTCATCGTCACGTTCCCGAAAGGCATGGTCAATGGGTGGAAAGGCATCGTCTACGTGCAGATCTTTGACGCATATACGACGACCGCGATGTCGCCGAGGCAGGTGGACGTCACCGTCCTTCCCCGATAGACAAAAGCTCAGCATCGATCGGCCGGTGACCAGCCGGCGATCAAAAAGAAGAGAGCTCGACGACTCGGAGACGCGGGTGGCGATCTCGTTCGCCCTCCGCGCGCGCGATGTGAGCTAGGGCAGGTAGCTCATCTGGGGCCGCAGGGGCGTGTGGAGCTTCGCGGCCCGCTCCAGGGTGCCGACGATCGCGAGGATCATGACGGCTATCAGCACAACGTCAAGGCCGCTCATGAAGAAGCCTCTACCGACGGCATGTGTCGCATTCCACTCGACCACCGGAAGCACCACCACTGTGAATGCGAGGAACGTCCCGCATATGAAGGTCAGACGGTTGATGTGGGGAATCAAAGCTGGTGGGACGCTAGGGCGCAAACGGAGGTCGCCACCTACCACGAAGTAGGTGAACCCGAGCACTAGACAAGATTCAATCGCCACGTAAACGGCATCCGCCCAGGGGTTCGGTCCGTAGGGGGTGGAATAGTCCGTGATCCATCGGATAAGACCCGGGTTCGATACCGCGTAGTAGTTGGAGACGATCACGGGCAGAAACAAGAGGGCTTGAACGAACATCGGCGGTCGGAGGACGCCTGATATCAGAACCGGAAGCTCAATCGATACCGGTCTTTTCGGCTGCGTGTCTTCAGCGGGCGGGACGCGTCGCACCGCGCTCAGAACCGCCACTGTGAGGGCGACCACGCCGATAGAAAACGCCACCCAGATAAGGAAAGGGAGGTATAGGGCCTCGACCGACGGCGCCGTTGCGAAGAACTGAACGAGCCTGTGCGCCTCGACGGCGAGAGGAGTCAGGGCATAGATGAGGATGGCGCCATTGCCGAAACCCAGGCCGAACTCGTCGAGCAAGTCCGCAATCCACACCAGAATCAGTGTTCCGCCAGTCAGTTCGAGGCAGATCACGAGCCTCGAGAACCAATCCATCGGCGGCAAGATGGAATCCGACTGCATCAACACGGTCCAGCCATATCCCTGGCCCAGCACGAATGCGATCGTGAGGGCTCGTGTCCAGCGCAGAAGGCGCACTTTGCCATCGGCGGTGCTACCGATGGCTCGCAGCCGACCAGAGATCAATTGCAGTGCCCACATCACGATCAATGCGTTGATGTAGGGCGTGATCCCGATCGCCACGATGCTGTAGGCGCTGAGGACGATCCCGCTGCCGATGGTGTGAATCAGCGAGCTCGTATCCGCGGCCTGAAGGCGTAGGGAGATCACGCCATGGCTCAGGCCTGACACCGGGATCTGCTCGAGGGCTCGCCAGGCGGTCAGGCACAGGCCCGTGACCAGCAGTCGCCTCCAGCCGACCACGCTCCACAGCTTTTCCACCGTCGCGTGCGCAGTCTCTCATACAGAGAAAAGGGCCCCGGGACGACCCGGAGCCCTCTTGGAGAGCGGTCCGAACTAGACGTCGTGGTAGAGCATGAACTCCCAGGGGTGCGGTCGCAGCGCCACCTGGTCGACCTCTTTCTTGCGCTTGTACTCGATCCAGGTCTCGACAACATCCTTCGTGAACACGCCACCCTCGATGAGGAACGCGTTGTCCTTCTCGAGCGCGTCCAGCGATTCGCCGAGCGAGCCTGGGACTGACTTGATCTTCGCCTTCTCCTCACCCTCGAGCTCGTAAATGTCCTTGTCGACCGGTTCCGGTGGGAGGATCTTGTGCTTGATCCCATCCAGCCCGGCCATCAGGCAAGACGCAAACGCCAGGTATGGGTTGGCGGCCGGGTCTGGGGTGCGGAACTCGACCCGCTTGGTCTTCGGGTTGGTCGAGTACATGGGGATGCGAACGCATGCCGAACGGTTCCGCTTCGAGTAAACGAGGTTGATCGGCGCCTCGTAGCCCGGCACTAGCCGGCGGTACGAGTTGGTGGTCGGCGCGCACAGGGCCAGCAGCGCCGGCGCGTGCTTGAGCAGGCCGCCGATGTAGTAGATGGCGGTCTGGCTCAGGCCGGCATAACCGCTCTGGTCGGCGAAAAGGTTCTCGCCGTCCTTCCACAAGCTCTGGTGCACGTGCATCCCGGAGCCGTTGTCCATGAAGAGCGGCTTGGGCATGAACGTGGCCACGTAGCCGTGCTGCGCGGCGACGTTCTTGATGACGTATTTGTAGACCATCATCTTGTCGCCCATCTTGGTCAGGGTGTCGAAGCGCATGTCGATCTCGGCCTGGCCGGCGGTGCCGACCTCGTGGTGCTGCACTTCAACCTGCACACCCGCTTCGATGAGCTTGAGCATGATCTCCGACCGAAGGTCCTGAAGCTTGTCGGTCGGCGGCACCGGGAAGTAGCCCTCCTTGTGCCGCGGTCGGAACGCGAGGTTGGGCTCGGAGTTTCGACCCGAGTTCCAGATCCCTTCGTCCGAATCGATGTGGTAGTAGCCGCTGTGGGCGTTCTGGTCGAACCGGAGCGAGCTGAACAGGTAGAACTCGGCCTCGGGGCCCCAGTAGCTGACGTCGGCGATACCCGACCGCTTCAGGTACTCCTCCGCCTTTTTGGCGATGAAGCGCGCGTCGCGGCTGTACGGCTCGCGCGTGATCGGGTCGATGACGTCGCAGATCAAGAACAACGTCTTGTGCGACAGCACCGGATCGATGGTGGCGGAGTCTGGGTCTGGGATGAGCAGCATGTCGCTCTCATCGATCGACTGGAAGCCGCGGATGCTGGACCCGTCGAATCCGAGGCCGCCGGTGAAGCTGTCCTCTTCGAGCTCGCCGAGCGGCAGGCTGAAATGCTGCCATGTGCCCGGCAGATCGATGAACCGGACGTCGACAACCTCGACGCCCTCAGCCTTTGCGCGCTCGATCACTTCGCGCGGGCTTGTCTTGCTCCCGACTTTCGTCTCAATCGCCATGAACACCCTCCTGAACGTTGGAAACCTTGGATTTGAGCGGGCCCCAAGGGCATCGTAGGAATCGGGCGCGGGCAGGATCACGTTGGGGCCGACCGAATCGATGGCCACGCTTTACGTGCGGATAACACGACAACAGATATCCACAGGCGCCCCTCGATCGTGCGGAGTGCACGAGCCAAAGGCGTGCTCTTGGTGACCAGCACACGTTTCCGGCGTCACCGCGTCGCACCTAGCCTGACCACAGGCCGATGGCTAAAAACGTGGAGGTGACTTACTTGTCGATGCCCAGCTCTGATCTTAGGACGGCGCTTCTGAAGCGCAAACCGGTGCTCATGATCGCCGCGGGATTCGCGCTCCTGGGTGCGCTCATACCCATCGCAGTCGCGGCGGACGACCCCACCGCCACCCAGGCGGCCGGCGTCGCGGCCGACACGGTCTGGGTGATCGTCACCGGCTGTCTCGTGATGTTCATGCAGGCCGGCTTCGCGATGCTCGAGGTCGGTTTCAGCCGAATGAAGAACGTCGGCACTGTGGTCGCCAAGGTTGTGACCAACTTGAGCGTCAGCTCGATTGCTTACTGGGCAGTCGGCTTCGGTCTCGCGTTCGGCGCCGGCGGCTGGTTCGCCTTCATCGGCGGGAGCGCTTTCTTCCCGACCTTCAGCCCAGGCTCGCAGCTGCACCTGCCGGCGATCGACGCGAGCACCGCCACCGCGTCAGCCAAGTGGTTCTTCGAGTTCGTCTTCTGCGCGGTCTCGCTGGCAATCGTGTGGGGCACGATGATCGAGCGGACCAAGTTCATCGTCTACATCCTGTTTGGGATTCCGTTCGCAGCATTCATCTATCCGCTTATCAGCCACCAGCTCTTCGGTGGCGGCTTCCTGCAGGCGACACTCGGAGCGCAGGACTTCGCCGGTTCAACTGTTGTGCACCTCACGGGCGCCACGGCCGGTTTGGCCGGGCTCCTGCTGCTCGGTCCGCGCATCGGCAAGTACGAGAAGGGCCGCTCGAACGCGATCCCCGGCCACAACATGCCGCTGGCTCAGCTCGGCGTGCTGATCCTGTGGTTCGGTTGGTTCGGCTTCAACCCAGGGTCGACGCTGAACGCGACCAACCTCCACTTCGCGGACATCGTGGTGGTCACCAACCTGGCGGCGGCGGCCGGAGCGGTGGCGGCGCTGGCCACGATTTACTTCATCACCAAGACGATGGACGTCGGCATGATCGGCAACGGCGCTATAGCGGCGCTCGTCGCCATCACCGCGCCGTCTGGTTACGTTGAACCGTGGGCCGCAATCGTCATCGGGGCGGTGGCCGGCGTGATCGTCGTCTTGGGTGTGCTCGCCCTCGACAAGATCCTCGACGACCCTGTGGGCGCGCTGCCCGCGCACGGTATGGCCGGGATCTGGGGCACGCTCAGCTGCGGCCTGTTCACCGTGCCGGCCCTGGCGAAGTTCAACGGCGTCGGCCAGGGCGGCTTGTTCTACACGGGCGATTTCCACCAGCTCGGGTCGCAGGCGATCGCGGTGGTGGCATCGTTCACAACAGTATTCGTGCTCAGCTATGGACTCTTCTGGA
>WNEY01002489.1_pt1 | contig 13527 bp, 18 predicted proteins | sample 5400531 | NCBI WGS metagenome assembly WNEY01 (sample SAMN13153338, study PRJNA577476) | soil metagenome | isolation source: 200 cm saprolite under Douglas fir tree site 1 | place: USA:California | collected 2015-04-18
ACGACCGACGCCCCAAGCGATGCGAGCTTGGCGCGCACGCGCGCGATGTACGTCCTCAGCGTCTCTTCCGGTAGCTGCCCGTCGTGCCAGGCCTCGACGAGCAGGCGGCTCGGACTGATGAAGTTCGGCGAACGGCTCACCAGCATCACGAACAGCTGGAACTCGCGCTTCGTGAAGGCAATCGCGCGATCGCGATAGGCAACCGTGCGCTCGTCATGGTTGATCTCGAGACCCTCCAGCTGCCACTGACGCTCGTACCAGAACCCGAGCCGCCGCCGGTAACGATCGAGCTGGCCGGCGATGAGCGAGACGTCCTTGCCGACCGCGCTATCGCGTGCCGCCTCGGGGAGTCTATTCAGCTGGTCCTCGAGGCGGCCGAGCAGTTCCTCGCTGAACCCGATCATCTCGCGATAGACGGCAATCCAGTGCCGAACATCGCTCGCGAACACGGTGTCCGGGTCCTCACCCTCGAGGAGACGATCAGGTTTTGCCGATCGGGCATTCAATGGGCGCGCCGATTCTTGCGCGGCGATCGCACCAAAAACCGCATAAGAACGCGGCGGCGGGTCTAGTCCCTGGCTTTCGGAAGGTCCTTGAAGATCATCGCGTAGCCACGACGCGGGCGATTCTGGATCTCCGCCGCCACTCCGAGGTTGTGGAGCTTCGCGCGAACCCTGCCGATGTAGGTCCGCAGGCTCTCTTCGGGAAGGCGGGAGTCATGCCACGCCTGTACAAGCAGCTGGTTGGGGCTTATGAAGTTCGGCGACCGCGTGACCAACAGGACCAGCAGCTGGTATTCCCGCCTGGTCAGCGAGACCGAGGTCTCGCGGTAGGTGACCGTCCGCGTCTCGTCGTCGATCTGTAACCCTTCCAGCTGCCACTGACGCGCGAACCAGAACTCCAGGCGCCGGCGATAGCGCTGCAGCTGGTCGTCGAGCAGGCCCAGGTCGTTGTCCATCTCCTCATGGCGAGCGGCCGCGGGCAGGCCCGCCAGGAGGGTGCGGATGCGGATGAGCAGGTCCTCTTTGAACCCGATCATCTCGCGATAGACCGCAATCCAGTGGCGAGCGTCCTGAGGAAAGACGGTCCTCGGGTCTTCGCCTTCCAGCAGCCGGTCAAGCCGGGGAATCTGCACGAGGTAGCCCGGCGCGACTGTACCACCGATTTGCGAAGGTTGGTGCTGACTTTGGTGCGGAGCTCGCACCTACCATGGCTGGACGCCTTGGTACCCGCCCTGCAATCCGCCCCCCGCAAGGTCCTTCTGATCGCAGACTCCGACGAGTTCACGCGGGAGTTCGCGGCGAGGCTTGAGCAGGACGGCGCAGAGGTCGCGCGCGCGAGCAGCGGAGCCGAGGCGCTGGCGGCGCCAGTTCACGACTTCGACCTGATCGTCATTGACCTGGATTTCCCGGACACCGACGCCCTGACGTTGCTGCAGCAGCTGCATAACGGTGTCATGACGGTCCCGGTCCTGCTGCTCAAGGGCGAGGGCGAGCCGGCGCACATCGTGCAGCGAGGCCTGGACTTTGGAGCCTCGGGCTACGTGATCAAGCACCGCCTGCCTCGCGATCTGGGCTCAGCCAGCGTTCTCGACGGGCTGTTCAAGGCTGCGAACGGGCGCGGGGACTCTTGCCCGTTCTCGGCCACCCACGAGTTCGGCCGCTGCTCGGTCTTCTTGCCGCTGATCATCAAGGCGGCGGATGACGGCGCGGAGCCGACCGTCTCTTGCAGCCACCTGCGGGTCGGCACGTCCGACACCTGGCGCCTGTACCCACGCTGCGCGATCGGTGACCAGGCGGCTCGGGACCGGTACACGCAGGACAGAGCTCTGGTCTAGAGTCCCTGTCCGATAGAAAGGCACGGTGGCGGCCCGCAGCCCGGGGTGCCGCCACCAGTGCCACGACCCTCCCTGCCTACGTCACCCCTGCACACATGCTCTAACGAGACCAGCACCAAAATCAGCACCAGGTGCATGTCGTCTTTTCCACGAGTTCCTCGAGCGAATCCACGAGGCGCGGGCCCGGGCGGTTGAAGTAGGCGGACCCGTCCAGGACGACCACCTTCGAGGCGCCAACTCCGCCGATCCGACCCCGCATGCGCTCGACCTCCGAAGCGGCACGCTCGAGATCCCACCCGCACGGGGCGAGCACGAGCAGGTCAGGCGCGGCCGCCTTCACCTCCTCCCAGCTGATCGCTGACGACGGAGTCCCCGGCCGCGCGAGCGGGTCGTCGATGCCCGCCAGGCTCAGGATGTCCGGGGTCCAGTGGCCGGCGGGATACGGCGGGTCGAGCCATTCGAGGAAGACGCCGCGCACGCGCGGCCTCAAGCGTGCGCTGTCCGCGGCCGCCGCCAGGCGCTCGCGCAGCGATGACATCAGCGGGCGCGCGTCGGTCCGGCATGCCGACGCAAGGCCGTCGATGTCGCCGAGCACGTCCTCGAGCGTGTGCGGATGCTGGCGCAGGACTGGGATGGGACTCAGGTCGTCAATCACTTGCGAGGCGGGCACCGCGCACACGCGGCACACGTCCTGCGCGACCACGAGGTCTGGGCGCAGGTCGCGGATGGCCGTGATGTCGACTTCGTACAGCGACGCTCCGTCGCGCGCGGCAAACGCGACGGCGGCCTCGATCTCCGCGCTGGACTTGCCGGCAAAGTCAAACGTCGAGCGCGTGACCACCGGCAATGCTGCGGCTTCAGGCGGGTAGTCGCACTCGTGCGTCACCGCCACGAGCTGGTCGCCGAGCCCAAGCGCGAACAGGGTCTCCGTCGCGCTAGGCAGCAGAGAGACGATGCGCAACTTTCGCTACTTGGTGCGGCGCCGCCCGGCCCGGCCCGGGCGGTGCGGGATGTAGGAGCGATCGCCGATCCACTGCGCGGGGATGATGGCGAAGCGACGCGCCATGGCGTTGAGGCCGAACGCGTACTTGAGGCGGATGCGGGAGAAGTGCTCCCACGCCTTGTCGCGGGGGTGCACCTTGTAGCCAACCTTCTCAAGCCGGTCGAGCGCCTGCTCGAACTCCACCCGCTCCACGCCGACGTCCTCGGTGCGAGTGAAGTTGAAGTACCAGACCATGTCCTCGATCAGGTGGTTGCCGATCGTCAATGTGAGCTTGGCCGATCCCTCGGCTGGGCCGTCGACCGAGCTGAGGACCAGCGCCACGGCGTCCATCACCGCGCCGAACGAGTTCAGCCACGCCTCGTTGTCGTGGCTGGACCGGAAATAGAAGAGGACGGGATAGGCGAGGTGGCTTTCGAGCACGGCGGCCATCCAGCCGCGCCACTCGTCGAACGTCTCCTCGAGCTTTCCCGGCATATGGCGCTCCGCGACCGTCTCGAGGATCTGCACGCCTGACGGCGGCGCACCGGCGATCGCATCCAGCGTGACCACCAGCTCCTCGCGCCGCTGAAAGGCTTCGTACAGCGAGAACAGAAGGGTGATCACAAGCGCGGCAATGCCCACTCCTGTTGCGCTTTCGAAGATGACCGTAAGCCGAGAGCCGAGTCCCTCGGGCACGAGGTCGCCGTAGCTGAGCGGGACCAGGGTCGTCGCGGAGAAGTAGAACGAATTCCAGAAATCGGTTGGCACAGGTTTGATCTGGTCGCGGAAGCCGTCAATGATGAAGGCGTACCCGATCATGAAGACCATCGCCCACGTGCCGAACATGAACAGCACGGCGACCGGCGCGAACGTGGCGAGCCAGCCTTCGCGCCGCGCCGGCGCCTGACGCTCGGCCGCCCACAGCCAGAAGTTCCACAGGCCGAAGAAGGCGCTGCGGATGAGGACGAACTTGTTGATCGCCGGGCGCGGCAGCACGACCGACTTGAACAGGTCGTAGAACGCGATGAGGTTGAGCAGGGCGCCGGTCAGGACCTCGAGAACCCGCAGCAAATCCACGCGCCAATGATGAAGTGCGACGATGTTGGACGTGGCCAGGGCGATCGAACCGATCGAGCTGATCGTCTTCTCCGACTACGTCTGACCCTGGTGTTACATCGACTCGGTCAGAGTCGAAAGGCTGGAGGGCGAGGGGCTGGTCAAGGTCGCGTGGGCGCCTTTCGAGCTCCACCCCGAGGCGCCACCGGAAGGCATCCCGCGCGAGGCGTACTTCGGCAGGGCTCGCTCGGACGCGATGCGCGAGCGACTGCAGTCAGTCGCGGAAGAGGTGGGCCTGAAGATGGAGTCGCGCGACATGATCATCAACTCGCGCCGCGCGCTCGCCGCGGCCGAGTTCGCCCGCGAGCGCGGGCGCTTCGAGGCCATGCACCTTGCCCTGTTCAAGGCGCACTGGGAGCTGACCGGCCGCCTCGAGAACGTCGACGACCTCGTCGCCATCGGCGCGGGCGTTGGGCTCGACCCGGAAGCGCTGCGCCGCGCCATCGAGGACGGCCGCTACGAGGCGGTGATCGACGAGACTCGGACGGAGGCCGAGTCGGCCGGTATCAACGCAATCCCGGCGCACGTGTTCGGAAGCAAGTACCTGGTGGTGGGCGCTCAGCCCTACGACGTTTTCCGGCAGGTGCTCGACCGCATCACCGATTCCGCTTAGGGCCGAATCGCGACAGCAGCCTCTCACGGGTCTGCTCCGTGGTCCGCAGCAGCTTTTCGGTGGTCTGCGCGATGAGACCGCGCGGGGACTTGATGCGGCGCACCGCGCCCGGAAGCTCCGCGATGTCCGCTTCGCACAGCGCCCGCGAATCGGTGACGCCCGCCGGCGCACTTGTGCGGCGTCCCCGCACCATCATCGGCTGGAGAAGCGGCTCCATTCCGGATGGGGCGGTTTCTTCGAACAGCCCGATCACATCACCGAACGGTTTGCGCCTGCGGAACACCTGCTTGCGGCCGGGCGCGGTCACCTTGCCGGTAGCCAGCTTCATGACCGGCCGCCCCGCGTAATCGACAAGCTTGTACGCCGTGTCGAGGTAGGGCTGGTCCGCGGACACGCCCATCCGCGTGCCCACGCCAAACGCATCGATCGGAGCGCCGCCTCGCACTAGGTCGTCGATCTGGAACTCGTCGAGGCCTCCGCTCACGAAGATGCGCACGTGCTTCAGGCGCGCCGCGTCGAGGAGCCGGCGCGCGCGAATGGTGAGCTCGAGCAGGTTGCCGCTGTCCAGCCTCACGCCCGTGCGGCCGCGCAGCTTCAGCTTCCTGATCACCTCGATCGCGTCTTTTATTCCTGAGACCGTGTCGTACGTGTCGACCAGGAAGGTGGTGCGCCCCGGAAAGTCCCGCGCGAACGCGAGAAACGCGTCGCGCTCGCGCGCAAAGGCCTGCACGTACGAGTGCGCCATTGTGCCGGCCGCGACCAGGCCGTATCGGCGGGCAGCCTCGACGTTGCTCGTGGCTTCGAAGCCTGCGATCGCCGACACTCGCGCCACGTCGAGTCCTGCCTCGATGCCCTGCGTGCGCCGGAAGGAGAAGTCGACGACGTCGCGTCCGGCCGCCGCGATCACGCAGCGCGCGGCCTTGCTGGCAATGGTTGTCTCGAAGGTGATGCGGTTGAGCAGGTACGTCTCGATGAGCTGCGCCTCGGGCAGCGGCGCGGTCACCTCCAGCAGCGGCTCGCCCGCGAACACGACGCGGCCCTCGGGCACTCCCCACACATCGCCTGTGAAGCGGAACTGCCGGAAGGCCTCGAGATCCCTCTGCGGGAACTTGAGCTCGTCGCCGAGGTAGCGGATCTCATCCTCATCGAAACGGAGGTCCTGCAGGTAGTCGAGGCAGCTCTCGATGCCGGCCGCCACCAGGAACCCGCGCTGCTTCGGAAGCGCGCGGACGAAGAGGCTGAAGGTAGCAAGCCCGGTCATACCGCGCCGGAGGTAGCTGGCGACCATGTTGAGCTCGTACAGGTCCGTCAGCAGAGCCTTCACAGGCCGCGAATGTATCTCCTATTCCCTCCCCACCGTGCGGGGAGGACGTGGCGCTAAGGCCGGATTCATTCCGGCCGTCACAAAGCATCGCTATTTGACAACCCCGCGAAGTGCGGGAGAGGTAAGGGTTCCGCGGGGGAGGACATCTGTCCTCCCCCGCGCCTGTCTACATCAAGCCGACGACGTGGCCCTCCGGGTCGGCGAAGAGAGCGATGGTGGTCTCGGGCGCGACCTGCGTGAGCGGCATCAACACCCGGCCGCCCAGCTTCTCGATCTTGGCGAGCGTGGCCTTGGCGTCTTCGGTGTGGACGTAGAACGTGACCCCGCCCGGCGAGCCCTGCGGCGCGTCGCCGATGCCGCCGGTGATCGTGTTTTCGCCGCCGCGCACCATCCCGTATCCGCCCGGGTTGTTGGTGTCGAGCTTCCAACCGAAGGCGTCGGAGTAGAACTTCTGCAGCGCCTTCCCGTCCTTGCCGGTGACCTCGAAATGAACTACGTGGCTACCCATGAAAGAAACCTCCTGTGCGTCTTCCTGTTACTGACTAGGCGACGAACGGGAGGCGCCGAAATCGACAGCCTGGGCTGAGTAACCTAAGGATTGCCGTGCTGGTCGAGATGCGGACGTACAAACTCAAGCCGGGCAAGCGGCCCGAGTTCCTCGAGATCTTCCGCACGCGCTCGATGCCGGCGCACGACGAGATCGGCATGAAGGTCCTGGGCCCGTTCCTCTCGGTCGAGGACGAGGACACCTTCTTCTTCATGCGCGGCTTCCCCGATGCGGCCTCGCGCGACCCGATGAAAGAGAAGTTCTACGAGGGCGAGCTCTGGAAGAACGAGCTCGAGGGCATCCTGATGCCGATGATCGAGAAGTACGACGTGGTCCTCGTGGACGATCCAGAACAGAAGATCCGCTGGTGAGCACGCCGGTCGCGGTGCTCGGCGACGCGCTGCTCGAGCCGGCGACCGGCGACGTCGTGCGCGACGCGGTCGTGCTCATCGAGAACGATCACGTCACCGCAAGCGGCGCGCGATCGAAGGTCCAGGTGCCATCCGACGCGACGCGCGTCGACGCCGAGGGTCTGTGGCTTCTGCCCGGCCTGATCGACTGCCACGTGCACCTGTGCATGACCGGCACCACCTACGACCTCGGCGAGCGCCTTTCGCGTCCCGCGAGCCTCACCATCCTGCAGTCGGTGGACGGCTGCGCCAGAGACCTCGCCGCTGGCTTCACCTCGGTACGCGATGCGGGCGGCACGCCGAACGGCGTGCGGATGGCAGTGGAGCGCGGTTATTTCCCCGGCCCGCGCATGAAGCTGGCGATCAGCATCCTCAGCGAGACCGGCGGCCACGCCGACAACATGTTTCCCTGCGGCGTTGCCGTGCCCATCATCAACTCCCCTGACATTCCGGGATCGGTCGTCGATGGCGTCGAGCCGATGCGGCTCCGCGTGCGCGAGATCATTCGCGCCGGCGCGGACTGGATCAAGCTCTGCACCTCGGGCGGTGTGCTGTCGCCGGGCGACGCGCCGCATCACCCGGCGTTCACTGTCGAGGAGATCCGCGCCGCGGTCGAAGAAGCAGCGGCCCACGGCCGTCAGGTAATGGCGCACGCGCAAGCGAACGCCGGCATCAAGAACGCGCTGCGCGCGGGCGTGCGCACAATCGAGCACGGCATCTGGCTCGACGATGACGCAATCGAGATGATGCTCGACGGTAAGCACGTGCTGGTGCCGACGCTGGTGGCGCCGGAGTGGGTCGTGCGTCATGCCAACGAGGGTCGCATGCCGAAATGGGCCGCGGATAAAGGACGAGCGGTGATCGGGGATCACAAGACGAGCGTGCGCAGGGCCATCGAGGCCGGCGTGAGGATCGCGTTTGGCACCGACACCGGCGTCGGCCCTCACGGGACCATGGGCGAGGAGTTCCTGCTGATGAACCAGCTGGGCATGGAGCCGCTCAACTGCGTTCGCTCGGCCACGTCGGTGGCGGCGGAGGTGATCGGCCTTGCAGGCGCGGGCTCGCTCGCGGCTGGATCGTTCGGCGATGTGATCGGCGTGCCTGGCAACCCGATCGAGGACCTGAACCTCATAGCCAAGCCGGAAAACGTGAGGCTGGTAGTGAAAGGCGGTTCGATCGTGAAAAGCCTGGTCGCCTAATCCCCTCTCCCGCTTGCGGGAGCACAAATCAGGCGCGAGTAACGCGTCCTGGTCGCGCCTGGCGCGCAGGGTCAGGGTGAGGGCTTAGCGACCGGACAGCGTCTTCCGCTGGGCGTAAACCGTTTCGCCGCGAGCCAGCATGTCCACGAACTGCTCGATGCGTCGGGCTCTTGTCTCGGGCTTCTTCGCTCCGTGGATGCGATACAGCACCGCGTAGCGGTTCTGCGCGGTGAGGATCCCGAACATCGCCTGCGCCTTGGGCTCGGCCTTCAAAGCGTCCGCAAGGTCCTTCGGCACGTCGATCGTCGCCGGTCCTTCGTAGGCCTTGGCCCAGCGACCGTCGGCCCTGGCCCGCTCGACCTCAGCCAGCCCGGCGGGCCGCATCAGCCCCTCGCTGATCAGCCTCTCGGCGATGATGGTGTTGCGCTTCGACCAGACGCTGCGGCTGCGCCGCGGCGTGAAACGCATCGCGTAGGTTCCCGCATCGCGGCCATGCCCCTGGCCGTCGATCCAGCCTTGCGCCAGCGCGACCAAGAGCGCCTCGTCGTACTTGAGGTTGGTCGGCGAGGTCGTCCCCTTCTTCGCGAAGACAAGCCACACACCCAGCGACTTCGCGTGGTTGGCGCCGAGCCATTTGCGCCACGCGGCCTCGTTCTTCATGACGAGCACGGGCAGTTCAGCGTTCACCTGACGACCTAGTTTCGCCTAGCCACAACATATTGTTGACAAGACATATATTGCTCTAGTAATATGTCGGCATGCCCGACGTGTTCCAGATCCTGGCCGACCCGACGCGGCGACGTATCGTCGATGCGCTGCGCGACGGTGAGCGCTCGGTCAACGAGCTCGTCCAGGTCGTGGACATCGGGCAGCCGGGCGTCTCTCGGCAGCTGCAGATCCTGGAGGACGCCGACTTCGTGGTGGTCCGGCCGGAAGGCCGGCGCCGGCTGTACGCACTCCGACCCAACAGGTTTCGAGAGCTGTCCGAATGGGTGACGGGGTATCGGGCCATCTGGGACAGCAGGCTCGACAGGCTGGCCGCCGAGCTCGATCGGCGGGAGAAGAAGAGAATCAGGTCAAAGGAGAAAAGATCATGACGACGACGGCTGTTTCGACTCAGATCAGGCCGTGCATCGTGTTCAGCGACCGGTGCGAAGAGGCCATCAAGCTGTACGTCTCGCTGTTCCCGAACTCGAAGGTGCTGAACTTCGTGCGCAGCGAAACCGACACCCCCATCGCTAAGGGCAAGGTGCTCAACGCCGTGTTCCAGCTCGATGGGCGCGAATACACGGCGTTCGACGGCGGACCGACGTTCTCATTCGCCGAGGGCTTCTCGCTCATGGTGACTTGCGAAACGCAGGCAGAGATCGACAGGTACTGGAGCAAGCTCACCGCCGACGGCGGCGAGGAAGGTCCGTGCGGTTGGCTGAAGGACAAGTTCGGACTTTCGTGGCAGATCATCCCGTCGGTGCTCGGCCAGCTGCTCACCGACTCGAAGTCGGGCGATTCCGGGGCGGCCATGCAGGCGATGCTGAAGATGAAAAAGCTCGACATCGCACAGCTGCAGCACGCGTACAGCGGCCGCTAGCAACTTGGCCGCAACCCGACCGAGGCTCACCCTGGAGCGAACGTTCAGGGCTCCCATCCACGAGGTATGGGAGCTCTGGACGACCACGGAAGGCATCGAGGCGTGGTGGGGTCCCGAAGGTTTCTCAGTCGACGTTCGTTCACTCGAGCTCCGCGCGGGGGGCGACCTCGTCTACGTGATGAGCGCCGTCGCGCAGGAGCAGATCGACTACATGAAGAAGGCCGGCATGCCCCTGTCGACGCAGCACTCGCTGACCTTCACGGAGGTCATCCCGCCACGACGCCTCGCGTACCGGTCAATGGTCGACTTCGTGCCTGGCGTCGATGCCTACGAGGTCGAGACGCTGCTCGAGCTCCACGAGGTCGATGGCGGCGGCACACAGCTGGTTCTGACCTTCGATGCGATGCACGACGACCGCTGGACGCAGCTGGCCAGGATGGGCCACGAGAGCGAGCTCGAGCGACTCGAGCGCGTGATCAGCTCGCGCTAGATCCCGACCGGCCTGAGGCCGGAGATCACGTACATGACCACGCCGTGCGGCGCCACGAGCGCGGCGATCGGTCCCCCGGTCTGGGTGACGGTCCCCTCCCACAGGTTGCGCTGCACCCACTGGGGAGCGTTGACCGCACCGACCTGCTGGACGGTGGTGGAGATGATCGCCGGGTTGCTCGTCTCGTTGAACAGGATCACCGCGCTGGCGCCGTTGGCGAGCGGCCTGGTCAGCACCCAGTGCCCGCCCTCGTCGGACACGGGATAGCCCTGCCGTCCGAGGGGGTCCTGGTCGACCGCGATCACGGCCGCGTTGGTCAGGATCGACCTGGTGACCGGCGACATGTGCGTCAGATCGTTGCCGGCGATCAACGGCGCCGCCATCTCGGCCCACAGGCTGAACTGGGCCTGGTACTCGATCGTGCTCATGCCCCCATTTCCGACCTCGAGCATGTCCGGATCGTTCCAGCCGCCCGGCCCGGCCAGGGCATGGTGCCTGACGTTGGCCTTGAACTGCGAGATGACGCTTGACCACCAGTCGTGACTGTCGTGCGTCGTCCGCCACATATGCGCGAGGCCGCGCGCCCAGATCCACACATCGTCATTCGTCCAGTCGTTGATGTCGTAGATGACCGATCGGTTCGTGCCGGCCAGCGCCGCCGCCATCTGCCTCGCGAGCTGCTGGCTCACCTGCTGTTGCGTCATGTGCGGGTAGGAACGGAACGGGATGAAGCACCAGTCGAACTTCACGTAGTCGACACCCCAGGCCGCAAAGAGCCTGGCATCTTGAAGGTAGTGACCGTAGCTGCCTGCGCTGGTGGCCGCGCAGTTCGTGTAACCGGCACTCGCGTAGATCCCGAACTTGAGCCCGAGCTCATGCACGTAGTCGGCCACCGGCTTGATCCCGTGCGGGAACTTCGCGGGGTCGGGCTGCAGCGCGCCGGCTGAATTGCGCTTCTTCAGGTCCCATCCGCCGTCGAGGTTCACGTAGGTGTAACCGGCGGCCTGCATCCCTGACAGGACGAGCGCGCGCGCTTGGGCCTCGACCGTCGCCTCGGAGACGCTGTGGTAGAAGTGGTTGAAGCCGTTCCAGCCCATAGGCGGGGTCAGCGCGAGCCGTCCCGTCGGCGGTATCGCGATCGGCCATTCGCCTGACGCCAGAACGCTCTGGCCGTCCGCGATGCGCACGGTGTCGGCGGAAACGGTGCTGCCGCCGAGTGGCGACATCCAGGCCGGGCCGATCAGTCCGACAAGGACCAGTGCGGCGCCGCTGACGATGCCCATCCAGCGAGGAAGGTGAGGCACCACCCGACGCTGGATGGACCTCATTGTGTAGTGACCGACCCTCCCTCTGTTGCGTGCTTCGACAGTTGCGGGTCGATTATATGGTCGGCCTGGTTAAGACACCAGTACTCGGCCTGTTCTCGTTAAATAGTTCGCAACCGCTGATGCGCAAGGTCTACCGGGGCAAGGACATCGAGGTCAGCTTCGACCTCGACCAGTGCGTGCACATCGGCGAGTGCCTGCGCGGCGAGCCCAAGGTTTTCCAGCTCCGGCGGCGGCCGTGGGTGCTGCCTGACGCGGGCGACGCGGACACTGTCGCGGACGTCGTCCTTCGGTGCCCGAGCGGCGCTTTGCAGTTTCGGCGTCTGGACGGCGGACCGGACGAGGAGCACGAGGGCACGACCGTGACGCCGGTGCTGAACGGTCCTCTGCTGGTTGTCGGCCGGATCGAGGTCCAGCGCGAGGACCGGACTGTCGAGGTCCTGCCTCGCGCGACGCTGTGCCGCTGCGGCTACTCGAATCACAAGCCTTTCTGTGACAACGAGCATCTGAAGATCGGTTTCAAAGCCCCCGGCATACAGATGAAGATTCACCTGTCGCCCGTGCGGCCGCGGCTGGAACAGCCGATCAGCAAGGCAGCTGACCCGCGAGGGTCAGACGCGGGAGAGAACGCGGTCTAGAGGTCGCGGCACGTGGTCGAGGTCGAGCGCCTCGACCAGCAGGCGTGCGTAAAGAGCCTTGCGACCCGAATGCGAGCTGATGAAGCGACGCACATGCTGGAGCGTGGTGCGGCCGCGCTGGGCGGGCTGCTTCTGCAGGCTGCGCAGAGACCGCAGCTCGCCCTGAGCCTCGATCACGTCCTCGACCGATTCGAGACCGACGGCGCGAATCAGCTCGTCCTCGAGGTCGGTGTCGCACACGTAAAGGTCGATCTCGTAGCCGGTGTGGTCGACGGCTCGCCTGAAGACGTCCTCCTGCCCCGCGTCGACCAGCCCGGCCAGCTTCACCTCGGAGCCGTTCGCCTTCAGCTTCTCGAGGTATCTCCGGATCGCGTGCGCGCCCCCGATCGGCACGATCTCTACGCCGTCGGCGGCCAGGTCGCGACCGCGACGCCTCGCCAGCGTTTCCAGCGCGACACGGTCACTGTCGCCCTCGACGATCACGACCGCCCTGGTCTTCACCATGCACGCGATCTTTTCATGTCGACGCGATCGCCTTTCATGACCACGCCCTCCCTGACGAGGAGGTCGCGCTGGCGCTTGCCCTTCGGGATGCTGCCGTCGGCATGCACGACGCGCTGCCAGGGAACGCGCGCGCTGGTGGTTGCGAGCACCATGCCCACCAGCCGTGGAGCCTCGAGGTCTATACGGCCGTAGCTCTGGACCTTGCCTTTCGGGATGCGCCGGATGGTCGCGATGATCGCGGCCACGCGGTCGGTGTGGCTAGTACGAATCGTGCTTGGCGGGCGAAATCACGCCTTCAGAATGTAGATAAGGACCGTGCCCTTGAAGTAGTCGAGCAGCACCGTCTCATGATGATCCGGTTGGCATTTGGCGGGCGGCGCCATGCAGGGAGTGACGAAGAAGCCACTGAAGGTGACGGCCCAGACAAACAGATCCGTTGGTGACCCCATCGCCTTCCCGCCGGTAAAGGTCCCGAAGCGTCCGACCACCGCAGACTCCACATCTCCGGGGCCCATGTGCGCATTCTGGCCCGCGATGGCCACGGCCTGGTCGCGAGAGATTCCGCCCGGCGGCACGCTCTCCCCGGCCCCAGCCTGGTCGCTCGAGAGTGCGCGCGGCGGCGGGCTGATCGCAGGCGACGCCTGGCCGCGCGAGGTTGCGGCCCGCGGCGCCCCAGTCCCGGCCGCGGCCGAGTACCACGCGACACCCGCCAGGATCATGACCACGACCAGGGCGGCCGACCAGATCAGGGTTCGTCTCATGCCTGCATCGGTTGACCGAACGCTACTCGCTCGCAGTAGGTACTGCCCCCTGAGCTAGAGGTGGCCCTGGCAGGTGCCTCCGTCGAGGGCCTGATCTCAGGCTACTGGGGACGCCTTCGCGACTTCGCTTGATCCGGGCTGGGCGACCGGGATGAAGAGGTACAGCTCGGCGGAATCGTCGGGAAAGCGCTCG
>WNEY01002490.1_pt1 | contig 13527 bp, 12 predicted proteins | sample 5400531 | NCBI WGS metagenome assembly WNEY01 (sample SAMN13153338, study PRJNA577476) | soil metagenome | isolation source: 200 cm saprolite under Douglas fir tree site 1 | place: USA:California | collected 2015-04-18
TGTAGCAGCCAGGGGCAGCTCCCAGCTTTGGTCCCCATTGCAGAGCGGCAGATTCACGAACGTTCGCTGATATTGCTGCTTGAGATAATCGGGCACGGTGTAAACCAACTTGAACTGACGGGCCACATGATTGCCGGTGTCACAGAGCAAAGGAAATTTCAGATGATGTTGCTCGGCGGTAATGGCGGAATGCCGCTGCGTCTGCGGTGACAGAGCGAGCAGCGATGCTCCCTTTGCCTGCAGCTCGGGCCAGAGTTGCTGCAGAGCTTCAAGCTGGGCGACACAATAAGGGCACCAGCGTCCGCGGTAGAAGGTGATAACCAGCGGTCCACCGGCGCGTAACCCGGAAGAGCGTACGAGCTTACCGTTGGAATCGAGTAGTTCGAAATCGGGAGCAGGCGCGCCCACCGGCAGTATTTCTTTCGTCAGGCCTGATGCCTGCAGCTCAGCGATGGCGCGATCGGTGACGGCCAGGTGTTCAGGCCGCAGCAGCTCGCGGGTGCGGCTTCTGATTTCATCCAACTGCGCCTGCAAAGGCATGGTTCATGCTAGCATTGCCGCGACAAAAATGTTCCGTCCGGCATCTGTCCGGCGGCATCTAAAAATTGAAAAAACGAAATTGAAAAATCGGGTAATTGTAAAATTGAGTAATTGATGTTGAGGTGCACTATGCCCACAGAGTTATCTGCAAAGCAGCCTTCATTGAAGGCTGGGCAGGAAAAGCCAGAGTCTATGACAGAGCAATTGCAGCCTGATAGCAAGGAAGCCCATGAGCGTGCATTAGACAAGACCCTGGCCGATACTTTCCCGGCCAGCGACCCACTCTCTTCGATTCCCGATCCTTCGATTCCTGATGCGGCAGATGAGGACCCACAGGCGGCGTGAGAGTGCCAGTGCTAGGCGCGGCGGCGGTCCTTGCGCTCGAGGGTAATCTCATCGCAGCGTTGGGCCAGGCGGCGGTACCACTCCTGCTTGAACTCGCGCACAACTTCGACTACATCACGGCCCTGGATCTGGAGGGTGCGCCCGTTGATCTCGAGCCAGATGGAAATGTTAGAGCCACGCTCTCCATCGGGCAGGAAAGAAACCCATTGCTCGACCATGTTCTGCATTTCGTGATGAATCCAGCCGATTTTGTTCGGTGGTGAGGAACCGATGATTACGCATTCAGTGTTGAATTCCGCCGGCTGCAGCATTTCCATCTGGACCCGGCTGCCCAGGGCCCAGGGTTCTCCTTTTGTCCATTCGATCTTTTTGTAGACACCGGGAAGGAAAGAACTCCAGTGCTCGCAATCGGTGAAGACCTCCCAGCAGAGCTGGGGATTAGCAGAGGTGTGGACGGTGAACTCGATCCGCTGTGGCAGGCGGCTGGGCATGGCGACAACTCCAAAGGGCCCGTATCAGCAGGATTATACAGCGCATTCACGCCCTGGCTAAGTTTATTAGCGTTGAGCGGAGACGGCCGCAGGTTCCGAGATCAGCGTAAACACTTGATGTAAATCTCCGACCGACAGCTCAAACGCACCCGGCTCCAGAAGCGGCTTGTTCGCAGGACCGATGAATGTGAGGTCGTTGCGGTCGAGTGTGAACTTGAGCTCTTTGCTTTCACCGGGCGCAAGCAAGATTTTGGCGAAACGCTTCAGCCGCTTCACCGGCGGGGTGATAGTGGCGGACCTTTGGGTCAAATAAAGCTGGGCGACTTCTTTTCCTGCACGGTCTCCGATGTTTTTGACGGTGACCGATACGGTCAAGGGTTGGTGCTCGGTGATTTGTTTTGCGCTGAGGCGCAGGCCGGAATACTGGAATGTGGTGTAACTCAGCCCGGTCCCAAATTCAAACTCGGGTTGAAATGCGGTTGCTCCGTGGCCGCCCTCCGGGTCTTCCGACGTCTTGTGGTCGTAGGTGAGCAGGGAATGAGGGCGACTGGAGTAGGTGAAGGGAAGCTTTCCATCGGGATTGTAGTCGCCGAACAGGATATCAACGATCGCCTGCCCGCCTTCATTGCCGGGATTGGGGGCGAGCACAATTGCCTTGGGCAGAGCAGAGATCCTGTGAATGATGCGGGGGCGTCCCTCGATCAGGAGCAGCACCATCGGCTTGCCGGTGGCTGCCATCTTCTCGGCGAGCTGCAACTGCGGCTCTGGCAAATTAAGGTCATCAACGTTGCCTGGGCTCTCGGCGTAAGACATCTCTCCCAGGCAAAGAACAATCACGTCGGCCCCTTTGGCGGCATCTACGGCAGAAGCGATGTCCAGTTCTTTGTCGAATGTGGTCCCGGGAACGTAGACGACGTTTGCGTTTCCTGCCTTCGCCTTAATTGCCTCGAGGACCGTCGGTTTGTCTTTGGGATAAAGATCGCCTTTGTCTCCTTGCCATGTATAGCTCCATCCGTTGTTTAAGGGAATGAGCGAGTCGGCGGTTGGGCCGGTCACCAGGATCTTGCCTGCAGATGCAAGCGGAAGAATGTGGTTTGAATTCCTGAGCAGAACAATGGATTCGTGTGCCGCCTGCAGCGCTGTTCTGTGTGCCTCAGCCGAACCGAGCTGCATGCCGGATTTCACCCCGAGCAGAGGATCGCGAAAGAGCCCAAGCTCCATTTTCATGGTGAGAATGCGGCGAACGGCCTCGTCGATGCGGCTCATGGGCACGGCGCCCTGGTTCACCAATTGCAGCAGAAGATCACTGAAGCTGTAGTCGCGCGGCACCATGCTCATGTCAATGCCGGCCATGATGGCGATCCTGGTTGCCTCCTTTTCGGTGGCGGCAACGTGATGGGGCTGGGCCAGCCGTTTGATGTCTTCCCAATCTGAAACAACGACACCTTGAAATCCCAGTTCTTTCCGCAGAACATCTGTCAGCAGATAGTGATTGGCATGACCGGGAACCCCATTGACCTCACCGGAGTTCACCATCACCGAATGCGCCCCCGCCTTCACGGCTTCGGCAAAGGTGGGGAGAAAATATTCGCGCAAAGTGGTTTCGGGAATCAGAGCTGGGGTGCGGTCGTGTCCGCTGGCGGGAAAGCTGTAGCCGACGTAGTGCTTGAGACAGGCGGCGACGTGCGAGGGCGAGGCAGGGTCGCTGCCCTCGTATCCGCGCACCGCGGCCACACCCATAGTCTTGGCCAGGTAGACATCTTCGCCGAAGGTCTCATAAAAGCGCGGCCACAGGGGCTGCCGGCCGACGTCTAGAACAGGGGAAAATGTCCAGGGAATGCCGCTGGCCCGGGTTTCGGCGGCGGCAATCTGCTCGCTGCGAAGCATAAGGTCAGGATTCCACGTGGCCGCCATTCCGATGGGCTGGGGAAAGAGGGTCGCGCCGCGAATGTAGTTTGCGCCGTGAATGGTATCAATGCCATACAGGACGGGAATCTTCAGCCGCGAGCGGGCGGCTTCAGCCTGGATCGCACCGAGAATTTCGTGCCATTTTTCGAGCGGGAGCGCCTCTTCGAAAACATTGAGAATCGAGCCTACCCCGTATTCGCCGACAACTTTCTTCAGTTTTTCGGGGTTGATTTTCAACTCCTGGTCTTTGCCGTCGCAGACCATCGAGATATCAAGCTGCGTCATCTGTCCGACTTTTTCTTTCACTGTCATCTGCGATAGCAGCTTTTCGACAGCGGCGGAGTAGTCTTTTGCAGGTCCCCGAGAATGGATGTTATTCAGCAGAAACTGCTGGCTATCCAGGACCTCGGCCGGTGCAGCAGCCTCCTGGCTGAGTGCAGCGGGGGAAGGTACGGTCTTTTCCTGGGCCCAAAGCGGAAGGGCAAAAGAAGCCACATAGAGGACTAGAACGCGCTGGATAATGGTCATTGTCACCTGTTTCGTTCCGGAGTGCGGAAACCACATCCTACCAACCTGCGGCGATATTGCCAAACCTGCTTGGTATACGTGATAATACTAGTTTGTCTATAGCCAGATGACCCCACGGTTAGTCTCGCTCGTAGCCAAGGGATGAGCCGGGGAGGCGCATTAGAGGCCGCCGGGTAGTTTTCCTAGTCATAAGAAAGGGCAAAGTTTCAGTGTTAATGATTCGTCTAGCGCGCATTGGTGCGCGCAAAAAACCTTATTATCGCGTGGTCGTGATTGAAAAAGAACGCGCGCGCAACGGACGGTCGGTGGAAGTTGTGGGCACCTACAACCCGCGAACCACCCCGGCCACCATTCATCTCAAGCAGGACCGCATTGAGCATTGGGTTTCCAAAGGCGCCAGGATGTCGGAGACCGTGAGCAAGCTCGTTTCCAAGCAGGCGGCGCAACCCGCCCCTGTGCCTGCGGCCTAGGTTCGTGCTGGTTCGTACGACTTTGTGGAGTTCCCTCGGCTCCAGAAGAAATCAGGAGTGCCGTCACATATGACAGGCGAACCGGGTGGAGACATGAGAGCGCTGGTGGAACAGATGGCCAAGGCGCTCGTGGATGAGCCAGATCAAGTTGCCGTCAACGTTGTCGAGAAAGAAGGAGACAATGCGGTGCTAGAGCTGCGTGTGGCTCCCAGCGACCTGGGCAAAGTGATCGGCAAGCAAGGGCGCACGGCGCGCTCCATGCGTACTATTCTGGGCGCGGCGGGCATGAAGCTGCAAAAACGGTTCACGCTGGAAATTCTGGAGTAGCGCGTATCAGCGAAGAGTTTGTCACGATTGCGCGCGTCCTCAAACCCCAGGGACGGCACGGCGAAGTTGCCGCCGAACTTCACACCGATTTTCCTGAGCGCTTTGCCGAACAGCGGCGCTTCTTTCTGCTGGGCGAGAATGGGGAGAGGCGAGAGTTCGAACTGGAAGAGCACTGGCTGCACAAAGGCTACGTGATCCTCAAGTTTCGCGGCATCGATTCCATCGATGAAGCCGAGACGCTGGCCAACGATCAGGTGCAGGTACCGAGCGGTGAACGACGGAAGCTCGAAGTCGGCGCGGAATACGTGAGCGATCTGGCTGGCTGCCTGGTGGTGAGCCTGACTCCGACAGCCACCGAGATTGGCACGGTGCGCGAGGTGCAGTTCGGAGCGGGCGAGGCGCCGTTGCTGGTGATCGAGCAGGGGAAGCGAGAAGTCCTTGTTCCCTATGCGGCCGAGTACCTCAAAAGGGTCGATGTAGCAGCCAAGCGCATTGAAATGGTTTTGCCTGAGGGCATGTTGCAGCTTGATGCGCCGTTGACGGCAGAGGAAAAACAACGGCAGGCCCAGGGCGAATAGGAGCACTAGCCAAGACGCTGACAGGTCACGATGAAGTTCGAGATCATCACGATTTTCCCGGACTTTTTTCGCGGGCCCTTGCAGCATGGCATTGTGCGGCGGGCGCGAGAAGCCGGAATTATTGACGTCAGGGTGCATGACTTGCGGGCGTTCGCTCACGACCGGCACCGCACGGTGGATGACCGGCCTTTCGGCGGCGGTGAGGGTATGCTGCTTAAGCCGGAGCCGATTTTTGAATGCGCCGAATCGCTGGCGGTGAGTCCCAGGGAGGTGCGGATCACGGGACGCGCGACCGAATCCGTCATACTGCTTTCCCCGCGCGGGGTCCTGTTTACGCAAGATGTGGCAGGGCAGTTGGCGGGACTTGATCGATTGGTATTGATCTGCGGCCGGTACGAGGGCGTGGATGAACGGGTAAGCGAGCATCTCGCCGATCGCGAAATTTCGGTGGGCGACTACGTGCTGAGCGGCGGCGAGCTACCGGCGGCGCTGATTGTAGATGCGGTGAGCCGATTGCTCCCAGGCGCGTTGGGTAATGAGAATTCGGCCCGGCAAGAGTCGTTTACCGGCGCGGGTGTGGACCAGGCGCAGGCCTCGCCGGGAAAAAACAATGGCGCGCCCGCTGCGCCGGATTCTACCTGCGGCTCTGGTGGGCTGCTGGATTATCCACAGTACACCCGGCCCGCGGATTTTCGCGGCCTGAAGGTGCCCCAAGAGCTGGTCTCAGGCAACCACGATGAGATCCGCCGCTGGCGGCGGCAGCGAGCGCTGGAGAAGACGTTCCATCACCGTCCGGAGCTGCTGGAGCGGGCGGAGTTGAGTGCGGAAGACGAAAAATTTTTACAAAAATTGCGGCGTGAGGCCGCAAGCTAACAATCTTGGAAGGGTTTAATTATGTCAACAGCAACATTACTGGATAAATTGAATGCCAAGCTGCAGCGCAGCGACATCCCCCAATTCGCCCCTGGCGACACCATCCGCGTGCACGTAAGGATCAAGGAGGGCGATAAAGAGCGCCTGCAAGCCTTCGAAGGCACCGTAATTGCCAAGAGCGCCGGGCCCCAGCCCAGCTTTACTGTGCGCAAGGTCAGCTTCGGCCAGGGAGTGGAGCGCATTTTTCCCGCCAACTCCAAGGTGATTGATAAGATCGAAGTCCTGCGTTCCACCCGCGTCCGCCGCGCCAAGCTGTATTACCTGCGCGGCTTGAAAGGCAAGGCCGCCCGGCTGACGGAGATCGAGCGGGATAGAGGCAGCTCCCAGCCGCAAACTGCAAGCCCTAAGCAAGAAGAGAATTCATAGCTGTTTCTGGGGTTAAGTCGTTCAAGCCGTGCAGAATTGTGTGGCACAGTCCCACGAGCAATTAAGCTCTCCGGCTATTTGTTCTCATTTCGAGTTACTTATCTGAGAGGAAGGCGACGCGCATCTGGCCCAGGTTGCTGACGTGCTTCATGAGACTTTGCGCCGTAGATTGGGGGCCGCCATTCAGCAGCCGGCGCAATTTGCCGCGTTCTTTCAGATCAATTCCTACAATCTCAAAACTCATCTGCCGGGGCTCTTCTTCGCGCATCAGCACCGCCGCCCGCACCTTGCGCACGCCGACCTGCAACTCCAGATTGGCCGCGGTGCCGCTGCCAAAGCGCGCGCTGGTTGTGCCGAATCCACCCCCCAGGCTAAGCCGGTCAACTTTTAACTTAGACTGACTCTTGGCGGTGCTCAGAGTCCCGGAAACTCGGGTTGTGGGCATAACCCGCGGATAGCGCCGCTGGCGCGACCATGGGCAGCCACTCGCTGCATCCAACGGCCCGAAGGAAAGGTCGCTCTCGGTCAGACCCTTGGAGATGGCAAAGGCACGTCCTTCCAGGGGATCAATCATCAGCAAAGCCTGTGCGGCGGCAATGCGAAGCTCAAGGGGATACTCCCACTGCATCAGCCGGCGCGATTCGATCATGGTGCACAATTGGTTCGCCGCTTTGCCCTCGCGCAAACGCCCCAGCGCCTCCATGGCCTTAATACGCAGATAGTCGGAACAGCTTTCGTCGACGGCGAATGCGATTCTCATCAGCCGTGGGCCGGCCTCGCGGTAGCCGCTCATGCCCAACTCGTCGAGGAGCATGGGTAGAAGCACGGGGTCAACGTCATCCATGATCTTCAGCAGCAAACGCCCACGCTGAGGAGCACCGGCAGCGGCGATCAGGCGTATGGCCATATCCTGATAGAAGCGGCTCCAGCTCGTGATGCGCCTGGGCAGCACGTCTTCAAGGCTGGCGGTATCGAGCCGGCTCAGGATGCCTACGGTCAGAACAGCATCAGCGGGAGATTCTCCCTTCAGCTTCTCTTTCATGTGCTGGAGGGCCGTAGGCCCGATTTGCTTAATGAGAAAGAGGATGCGCTCGCATTGATCGCGGCGCACACTGTGATCAAACTGGTGCAGCAGTTTTTCGGTCGCTGTCTGCGGGATACAGCGCAGCATCTCCAGCAGGTCGGCGGAGAGCTGGGGGGCCCGCGTGGCTTCGCTCACAAAATCCTCCAGTTTCTCCAGCACGCCAATGCGCGGTCGTATGCGCTCGGCAACGGCGGGGAACTTTGCTCTCAACTCCTCCACCGATACGATGGCCTGCTGCATGGCAACATACTGGCGATTGCTGGTCGCCTCCTGGCTGAGCCGCACAAATGTGGCAGTCAGCGTCTTCTGCAGGTCGGCATCGTGCTCCAGGCACAGTTGTTCTCCGACGATTTGTAGAGCGTCCTGCAAAAGTCCAGGAGAGCGGCCGTATATCTCGGCCAAATGGCTCAGCCCGAGAGCGGCTTTCATGCGTCCTTCCCTTTCGTTGCTCTGCACGCAGCGGGCGTAGTTTACCAGGATCTTTCCGGGAAGGTTTACTGCCTCCCGTTCCAGAAGCTCGCTAACGAATTGCGCAACGTTGCGCGGGGGAATGCACCAGGCATCGGAAGAGAGCAGAACGCTGCGCTTGCCCTGCTCGGGCATGGTCGCCCAGAATTGGCGGTCAAGAATGTCGGCGCGGCTTTCTACCATCATTCCGGCACGCGCCATCTTCTCTTCGTGGGCGTTCAGGACGCTGCGCAGAGATTCCATCTCGCGGCTCATGCGTTCCATCATCTCGCGCACCGCGTTGACCCGGACCTCACCGCGCTGGTAGCGGTCCAGAGCAAACTTGATGGCCAGATCTTCGGCCAACTGGACCAGCAACGGCGTATCGGGCTGCGCGCCCTGGTGCTCGGCGATGTGCAGCAGGGCCTGTTGCAGGGCCTGCTGGCCGGCGTGGCTGAGTTCAGACACCTGCCGCTGAAAATCAGCCGGAGCATCTGCCGGCGACTGGTTGTCAGTGCCGCCGCCATGGCCAAAGCGGGTTAGCATCTGGATTACGTTAATAATGTCGGTTTCGCCCGGGGTTTCATAGATGGTCGCAGAATCATCGTCCGTGTTCCCACTCGAAAATACTCCACTTGAGGGCGTGAACACTCCGCTGCTGCTGGTGAACACTGCACTGCTGGCGCCTTCGGCGGCAGCAATCATCTGCAGAAGTTTTTGCGGGTTGCTGAGCCAGGAGCGAATTTCACGGGCATGGTCGCTCAGCGAGCTCATGGCAATCTGCGAGGCCAGGCTTGAGACCTCGCTCTCGTCGCCCGACTGGGCCACGAAGCGGACCATGTTGATGCGGATCGCGGACGTCTCGCCGAAAGATTTCTTCAGCTCCTCGGCCAAGACCGAGGATTTGTTGCCGGAGTTCATGAAAGCCCGCACAAAGCGCGAGAAGTCGTCTTCGGTGGTGGCCGCGGAAAAATGAATGCTGGCCAGACCCGCCGAATTGAGCATCTGGGCGAAGCTGCGCTCGGCGGCGGCGCCTTCCAGCGGGATTCCGTCCAGCAGCAACTGCGTTCCGGAAACCCCCAGCAGCACCCCGGTTTTTTCCGGCGGCTCGGCGGCGCACAGCTCCTTCCAGGCGACGTTAAACTGTTCCATGGTCCGGGTGTGGTCGCATCCGTACAGGCGGGCATATTTCAACAAGATGTTCAGGCTGCGGGCAAAAGAGCGGGCTGCCAGAGAACGCGCCGTATCTATCGTTCCGGGTGGGGGAACCACGGTGTACCACCTTGCCTCAAAAGAGTACATACAGTCTCTGCTCCCGAGGGACAGGGCACAACGTTACGGAAGTACGAGAGTAACCTTGCACCTTGGGATATGCACATTTTATGGTTCAGGCGCCAAGGCGCCGCTCCACAGGCAAAATTTCAGTTGCCAGATTGGCGAAATGGGTTGAAACTTTCCAGAACGGACATGAATCCCGGAATAAAAGCAGGCAAAACCGGAAAAGAACAGGGAATTTCGCCTTCCGCGCTGAAGATGCGGCTGCTGAAAAAGCTGCGCTGCACGCAGCGCTTTGAAAAACAGGCGTGGCTGGCAGGAGCCAGTCTGGTGGCGGGGGTGGATGAAGTGGGCCGGGGCTCGCTGTTTGGCCCGGTGGTGGCCGCGGCGGTGGTACTGAATCCCCAAGACCGCATTCGCGGGCTGCGCGACTCCAAACTTCTGATCGCCGAGCGTCGCGAGGTGCTGGCGGCTCGTATTCGGGAACGGGCTCTATGCTTTGCCATTGCCGCCGTGGATTCCGAGACCATTGACGCCATCAATATCTATCAGGCGTCCCGCCTGGCCATGCTGAAGGCGGTCGAACAGCTTTCCCTCAAGCCCGACCACCTGCTGATTGACGCCATGCAGATCGACTACAACTGTTCGCAGACCAAGATTATCCATGGCGATGCGCTGTCGGTCTCGATTGCGGCAGCTTCCATTATCGCCAAGGTGGAGCGCGACCGCATGATGCGCGAGCTGCACGAGGTTTACCCGCTCTATGGGTTGGCCTCTAACAAGGGCTACAGCACGCCGGTCCACATTCGCAGCCTGCGCGAGCACGGCCCCTCGCCCCTGCACCGGCAATCGTTTGCTCCGGTATGGAATTCCAACAAGGCGCCGCAAGAGGTGCTGGAGTTCATGATAGAAGAGGCGGGGGGAGCTGCAGAATTAGTGAACTCGGAGCCTGGCCCAGCCGTCAACGACGCCTAACCCTGGCTGACAGTAGCGCCGGCTGTCGTGTGGGGCGTCTTACCCACACGTCTGGAATTCGAGCTTCGTCGCATTTATGTTGTAAGAGCCCCTTTTTAGAAAAGCTCCAGATGGAAGCGGCTGATGCGTTCGTCGTTGGAATCAAAAACTTCAAGCACGAGCCGTGCGTCAGCGGGAATATGGTCGAGATTGAATGTTGCCCGGTAGATGCGCTCCTCGTAAGGGATGGCCGCGGGCATGCCAATGAGTTCGACATCACTGGGTTCCAATTCATAGGCATCAAGCCCGCGAAAGACCTTCAGGCGCATATGCAGGTCCAGCAGGAACGTGTTTGTATCCTGCGCGGTGTTGACCTCAAGCGGCGGATCTTCGTCCTTTAACCTATTCAGCGTGGTGGCGGTTAACCGGAAGGCGACCTCTGCGGGATAAGAGCTAACGGGTGAACCGTTAGCATTCACAAGCCTGGGTGTTGGCGGTGAGTCCCTGCGTTCGACCCCTTCAAAGCTGCTGCTCTCGGCAGAGGCTATCAGGTCAATCTGCCGCTGGGAGGGCTGTAAGCGAATCTTTTCCGTCCCCAGCGGCACTATGGAGTGGTATCTATATACCAAATCTGTGGATGAGCGCGCCTGTCCAGCTCCGGGCAGGGTGAGGATTAACAGCAGGTAAGGCAAGGCCATCCCCTTGGCATCAATCCCAAGAATCCGGATTTGATTGTGCCTAAACACCTTAACTCTTGCCGTTCGGCTTTGCGTTTCTGGCGGGCTGCATGTTACACATTCATAGTCAGCAATTGCTTCACCAAATCTTTTGCCGGAGAGAATATGTTGCGTTTGCTGTGTGTAACCGCCCACCCTGATGATGAGGCCGGGGGCTTTGGCGGTACCCTGCTGCACTATGCCCGCAAAGGAGTGGAAACTCACGTCCTGTGTCTCACCCCGGGGCAAGCTGCGACCAACCGCGCTGGAGCAAAAAACGATGATGAACTGGCTGCCATGCGACGCAGGGAGTTTGAGGCTGCCTGCAAGATCTTGAACGTTGCCCAGGGCGAGGTGCTGGACTATCCGGATGCCCGCCTGTATCGCATTGATTTCTATACCGCCGTCGAAGACCTGACACGCCGCATGCGCAGCATTCGTCCCCAGGTGGTGATTACCATGGGCCCCGAAGGCTCAATCACGGCGCATCCTGATCACTCCATGGTTTCGCTCTTTGCCACTATGGCTTTCCACTGGGCGGCAAGAAACAACCGCTTTCCCGAACAGCTCAAGCAAGGACTCGATATCCATAAAGCGCAGAAGTTGTACTACACCAGCGCCACCTTCACCATTCCCGAGAGGCCCCCGGTCTTCTTGCCGCCCATTACCGCGAGCATCGATGCCGGCGAGTTCCTGGAGGCAAAAATCGCCGCCTTCAAAGCGCATACATCGCAGACGCCGCTGTTTGCCCGAGTAGAAGCGACGCTGCGAAAACGTGGAGCCAAGGAACACTTTCACCTTGCCGCAGCCGCGACCCCGCGAAGCGTGGAGCAGGAGACGGATTTGTTCGCGGGGGTGACCGCTGATTGAAAAATTATTTCCAGTCGCTCGGACCAGAGCAGAGCAGTTTCGGGATGCGAAGGAATTCAAAATCTAACCACAAAGGACACAAAGGGAAAATCAAGGTATTTCTCGATACAAGAAAGGCTCCTCCAATCGAGGAGCCTTCATAAATCTGGTTGAATATCTACTGCGCGTGCGGCCGGATGATATCGGTCAGCAGGTCGGGCTTGCTGGGATCGCGTTCCAGGTGGGGATACTTGTTGCCTTCGTGATAATCAATCTTGAAGGTGTGGAAGTAGTCACCGTTACGGACCAGCAGCTCCAGAGGGGCGCTGTTATTGTTTTGCGCCGCCCGGAGGGCGCTGGAGAGAAGCGTGGCATCGTATTTGTGTCCATTGACCGCGACCAGCAACATTCCCGGCCCGATGCCGGCGCTGTAGGCGGGTGAGCCAACGACGACGTCGGTCAAAACATCCTCTTTCTTGTCCTTGTCAGGCTTCACGACGAAACCGAGAGAGTAACGAAAATCGTCGTTGTGGCTCACCCGTTGCTGCACGCGCTGCATGGCCGAAGGGCTGTCGGTATAGACCAGCTTCCATCCGCTGTTTTCGATTCCGCCCAGAGGCGCCCTGGGTCCGTGGCTCAAAAGCCGTGTATTGAGGAAGGTACGCCAGTCGTAGGGTGCTACCTGGTTCAAGGCTGCTACGACCTGGTCGAAGGTGTAAGGGACGACTTCGGGTGGGCCGCTCTGCCCTCCGTGAAAGAGTTTGCAGAAGTCATCGAGCGATTTTTTGCCCTGGGTGAGATTGCGGATCACGGTATCGGCCTCCAGCCAGATCAGCGATCCCTCGGGGTAAAAATCAGTGCTGCGCCGCCATGAGGCCCATGCGCGGCTGCGATTGCCGTAGGTATCGGGCGCGTCAACGGCGGTGTCGAGTACGTTGCGCCAGGCGCGACCGGGGCGGGCGCGATCCATCTCAGCGGCGGCCAGGGCCAGCTCGTCGCGGTATTCATCGGCCGTCCACAAGCGGCTGCGGGCGGTGAAGACGTTGCCCAGGTACGTGGTCAGCCCTTCGTAGACCCACAGCAGCTCGTCCTGCATAGGTTCCTGGTAGTCAGGCGTGGCCAAACCCTTTGGCCGGCGGTATTTCCCGTTCCAGGAATGTGTCATTTCATGCGGCATAAGGCCGGCGGAGTTTCTGCGCAAATCATCTTCCACAAGCGCGCCCTCCGCGGTGCGGTCATCGCTGGATTCATGATGCTCCAGGCCAAAGTGGGCGGTGTGATCGCTCAGCGTGAGCAAGAAGTCGTAATGACGGTAGTGGGTGGCGCCGAACAACGCGCTGGTTTCCGCAGCCAGGTTTTTGAGGTGGGTCAGCTCGTCAGCGGAAATTTCCAGGGCGGAGGGGACGTCGGAAATAGCATCAAGGTAAACTTTGGGGTCGGTATCCCGCAATGCGATTTTGATGAAATATTCTCCGGCCAGCACCGGGGAATCGACCAGCGTAGTAAGAGAAACCGGGGCGAACTGTACAGTGTCGCCGCTCCCGCTTGTGGTCTCGAGCGCGGTGCCATATTTCCATCCCGTGGGCAGCTTCAGGCTGGCAGTGAAGGTAATGGCGTCGCTCTTGAAGCCCTTGGGATACAACAGGACCTGATTCCAACTGATGATGGCCAGCTTTTCGGTTGCCGATGCACCCGAAGAAAACCCCTCGGCATCGG
>WNEY01002492.1_pt1 | contig 13523 bp, 7 predicted proteins | sample 5400531 | NCBI WGS metagenome assembly WNEY01 (sample SAMN13153338, study PRJNA577476) | soil metagenome | isolation source: 200 cm saprolite under Douglas fir tree site 1 | place: USA:California | collected 2015-04-18
GGCGCCGGGACGATGTTCCTCAACACGTTCCAGGCCGGCACGTACGACACCACCCACTCGGGCCTGACCCTCGGCATGGACGACGACGTGATCGCCGGCACCTACCACGCCGAGGAGTCGCTGCTGCCCGGCGGTCCGGTCACCACCAAGACCCCGTTCGGCCCGATACCGTCCGGCCTGTTCAACATCGAGGACGGCCCGAGCACCAACCCGCCGATGTGCGTGGACGACCCGGGCAACAGCTCGACCGCGGGCACACCGGTTGACCTGGCCAACTGCCTCAACGTGGCGCAGCAGAACTGGACCGTGCCCGCCGTCGGCAAGACCGGGCCGATCCAGATCAACGGCCTGTGCCTGGGCACGGCCGCGGGCGGTATCTCGGACGGCACCGGCGTGGTGCTGAGCACGTGCTCGTCGGCCAGCGCCACGCAGCAGTGGTCGCAGGGGACCGGCCGGACCGTGGTCAACCAGGGGGCGACCACCGCGCAGGGCAACCCGATGTGCCTCGATGATCATGGCTCGGCCACCACCAGCGGCACCCCGCTCGACATCGCGAGCTGCTCTGGCGGCACGAACCAGGTCTGGCCGCTGCCGTCCGCGCCTGGACCGGCCGCCGGAGCGCCATCGGGCCCGATCTACCCGCAGGAGCTTCAGTCCGACAGCCAGCAGCCATGCCTGGATGACGCGGGCAACTCGACGGCCGCCGGTAACAAAATCCAGCTGTGGACCTGCCGCGGCGACGCGGCCCAGAACTGGATCGCCGAGCCCGGTGGCACGATCCAGCTCGGCGCGTCGTCCTGCCTGGACACCACTGGCGGCAGCTCCAACGGCACCAAGGTCGTGCTCGAACCGTGCGATGGCGGCCAGAGCCAGATCTGGACGCACGGATCGAACGATTCGCTCGTCCAGCAGTCCACCGGGATGTGCCTGGACGACAACGCCGGCAACACCGCCAACGGCACGGCCATGCAGATCTGGAACTGCAACGGCGGGACCAACCAGGCCTGGCGCCTGCCTGGCTGGTAGCCGATTTGTGTCGGGAGTTAACGCTGTTACGAGATGTAGCAACTCTGTTACCAGACGCGACTAATCGTTCTGATCAACTTCGTTGGCACGTTTCAGCACCTATGCTCTTGGGAGACTTCTGCCGCGTGCCGAGCGTGAGTGCCGAGCGTGAGGAGGGCCGCGGATGGCCTTGCAGCCGGGATCGGAATATTTCGACCTCTCCGATTACGTTGGCGTGCTGCGGCGCCGCTGGGCCCTGATCCTCGCGTTCACCCTGATCGGACTCGTGCTGGGCGGCGCCTACTACTACGTCACGCCTAAGAAGTACGCGGCGACGGTGCTGGTCCAGGTCAACGCGCTGCCATCGAACGCGAACCAGCTAGGCGGCCGGACCGGCGGCCCGGTGAACATGGACAACGAGGCCCAGATCGTGGTCTCGGCCACGGTGGCGAGCATTGCGAGGGCGAAGCTGCACAGCCCGCTGTCCGTGACCGGCCTGTCCAAGCAATTGCACGTCGCGGTGCCGCCGAACACGACCTATCTGCAGATCACCTGCACCACCGGCTCCGCTGACCTGGCGCAGAAATGCGCCAACGCGTTCGGCCGGGCTTACCTATATAACCGCCGGACCTCGAGCCTCGTGCTGATCAACTCGGAGATCAAGGCGCTGGATGCCCAGGCGACGAAGCTCGAGAACAGCATTTCGAAGCTGAAGGCGGAGACCGGCAGGGGCGGCCTGCCTTCGAGCTCACATGCGTGGGGCGTGGCCAAGCTACAGCTCGGCACCAAGATCACCAGGCTCGGCATCATAGAGAACAAGGTCAGCTCGGTGACGCCGTTCGCCTCCAGCCTGGCCGTAGCCAACAGCCCGTTGGTCGGGCAGATCGTGACCCCAGCGATCAGGCCGTTCGCGCCGGTGAGCCCGAAGAAGAAGCTCGACCTGCCGAGCGGCCTGGCCGCCGGGCTGGTCATCGGCCTGGCGATCGCGTACCTGCTCGACTGGCGCCGCTCGCGCCTGTACACCGCTAAGGACATCCAGCGGAAGGTCGACCTGCCGACCATATTCAGTCTCACCGACGTCAAGGCCGGCACCGGTTCGGCCTTCGCGCCGCCGAGGTCGCGCACCGGGCAGACGTTCACCGAGCTAGCGCAGTACGTGGGAGCCGCGCTCGGCGATGGGCACCACGTGCTGATCGTCACCGCCTCGGCCGCTGAATCCGGCGGCACTGTCGCCGCGAACCTCGCGGCCGCGCTGGCCAGGACCCGCGGCGACACGGTGTTGATCTGCGCCGATCCGCGCGGGGCGATGATCCCGCGGCTGATCGGAGCCTCGGACGGACGCGGGTTCGCCGAACTTCTGGCCGGCACCGCCTCGCTGGCCGACGTCACCAGGCAGACAGCGGACCTGCCGAATCTTGAGGTGATCACCCCTGGCCTCGACGCCGCCGGTGCCGTCGACGACATGCAGTACGACAAGGTGCAGCGGATCATGCGCGACCTGCGCCGGGAAGTCCGCTACGTCGTCATCGACGTCCCTTCGCCGGGAATCGACGCCGACACGTTCAGCGTGGCTGAGTTCGCGGACGCCGCGATCTTGACCCTGCACGCCGGAACCGCTCGGGCGACCGACATTAACGACTGCCTCCAGCGGCTGGAACGGCTCAGAACCGCGGTCCTCGCGGCCGTCCTGCTTCCGTCGGAGCGTAAGTCCGGCCGAGCCGGACGCCGGTCAGCGGCGCCGATCGACGAGCCATACATCCGCGAACCACGGATCCGGGAACCGCAGATCCGGGAACCGCAGATCCGCGAACCAAAGCCGCGGGTGTCTTATGCCGACACCGCTGAGCCCGCTGCCCATTCGCCGTACGCCTATTCCACTCAGGCGTATGAGCCGCAGGTGCAGGCGCGTCCAGCCGAACCGCGCCATCCAGACGTGCGCGACGCCGACCCGCTGTATAGCGACCCGCTGTACGGCGACCCGCGCCCATCAGACCCGCGCCCATCAGACCCGCGCCGCTCCGATCCGCGCCCATCTGACCCTCGCCACTCCGATTCTCATCACTCCGCGTCCCGTCTCTCCGAGCCCCTTGTATCCGAGCCCCGTCGCACCGAGTCCCGCCACTCTGAGTCCCGCCACTCTGAGTCCCGGCCGTCAGACTCCCGGCCGTCAGACTCCCGGCCGTCAGACTCCCGGCCGTCAGACTCCCGGCCGTCAGACTCCCGGCCGTCGGAGTCCCGGGTTTCCGAGAGCCGGCCGACCCCGTCGTTCAAGCCGCATCCCCGCACCCCGCAGGTCCAGCAGGTCGCCAGGGACGAGGCCAGCACCCCGGGCAAGCCGGCCGCGAGTCAGCCGGTCCTGCGTCCGGTGGCCGGGCGCCGGGCCTCGGCTCAGGGCGGCTCCAACGGCGGCAGCCGCCACGCCGCGCCAGACCAAGCCGAGGACAGCAGCCAGGCGAACCTGAGCTTCAGCAATGCCTGGCGGCCGAGAAACGTCAGCGAGACCTGGCCGCTGCCGACGACCGGCATTACCGATGAGGACGAGGAGTCTGGCCTGTCCGATCCGCCGATCGGAAGCTAGCCATGGCGGGCACGACCGACCTTGACCTATCCGCCCGGGGGGACGACCCCCCGGAACCCCCCGAAGGCGGCCCCACCCACCTCCCCATGCCCCCTTCGCGGTACCGCCGCAGCTTTACCGAGATCCAGGAGGAGCGGCGCCTGCACCGGGCCCAGGCGCGGCGGTCGCGGCTGGCCACCAGGAAACTCGGATTCACCGCGCGGCATCCGGCCTGGCCGATCACCGCGCTGCTGGTCGGCTACCCGATCTGGTGGGGGCTTGGCCTAGCCGACTTCATCTGGGTGCTGCTGATCCCGCCGATGCTCCTGCAGATGGTGTCCTGGCACCTCAGCGGCCGGCCGATACGAGTGCCACCTGGCTTCGGGCTCTGGCTGGCATTCCTGATCATCGTGGTCGTCGGGATAGCCGCGATCGGCCTGACCGCACCGGGCACGATTGCGAGCCCGGTTTCGCATCGCGTTCTCGCCTACGCCAACCGCACCGCCGACTACGGCGGCCTCACCGTGCTGCTGCTCTACGCCGGGAACCTGACAGAAGCCGAGCTCAGCCGGCGCCGGCTGGCCTGGATGCTTGGCCTGGTCGGCGTCTACACGGTGGCGGGCGGGCTGGCCGGCATGGTGCTGCCGCACCTGACCTTCAGCTCGCCGCTAATGCATCTGCTGCCTAAGAGCGTCCGAGGCAACCCGTTCATCCAGGCGTCCATGCAGCCGGGCCTGTCCCAGGTGCAGAACGTGCTCGGCAGTCCAGGCGGGCGGCCCAAGGCGCCATTCGACTACACGAACATCTGGGGTGACTGCCTCACCATCTTGCTGCCCTACCTCTTCATCGGCTGGTGGGACAACCGCAGCAAGCGCAAGCAGCTGATTGTGCTCGCGATCGTCCTGGCCGCCATCGGGCCGTTGCTCTACTCGCTGAACCGGGGCGCCTGGATCGGCGTCGGCCTCTCCGTCGGCTACCTGGCCGTCAGGTTCGCACTCCGGGGTCGCCGAGCGCTGCTCGGCGGCCTGTGCGCGGTGATCGCGATCGCGGCCCTGCTGGTCGTGGCGACGCCGCTGAAAAGCGTGGTCACCGGCAGGCTGCATAACGGCAAGAGCAATAACCTGCGCGCCAACCTGAACTCACTCGCGATCAAGGACGGACTGACCTCTCCCTTCATTGGCTACGGCGATACCCGGCAAGAACAGGGCAGTCCCAGATCCATCGCGATCGGCCCCTCGCCCAAGTGCCCGGTCTGCGGTCAGCTCGAGGTCGGCAGCACCGGGCAACTCTGGCTGCTGCTGGTCTGCGACGGCGTCCTCGGGACCGCGTTGTTCCTGGGCTTCTTCTGTTACGGGATCTGGTATTACCGGCGGGATAAGAGCCCGGAGGCTCTGCTCGGCGTGCTCGTGATCTTGTTGTCCTTTATCTATATGTTCACCTACGACGCTGTCGCCGCTCCGCTCGGCTTCACGATGCTGGCCTACGCCCTGATGTGGAAAGGCAGCATCTACCAGCGAGCCCACCCGCCGTCCATTTCCGCATGACCGGCTGGGCAACCTCACGGCGCAGCAGCCGGGACCACTCCTATAGCGACTATGGCCGGCCGCCAGAAACCTGGGCCGAACTCGCCGAGACGCTCCCGCTGCCAGCCATCGACCTGGCCGAGTTCCAGGCCCAGCTGCGGCCACCCCCGCTTCCGCCCCCGCCGGCTGGTCAGGCCCCGGCCGGGCAGGCTCCCGCCGACCAGGTAGGACTGGCTCGCGTCGCCCGGGGCGGAGCGCTGAATCTTGGCGGCGCGCTGATCTCCGCGATCGCCACGCTCGGCCTGACGGTCATCGTCACGCAGAGCTTCTCCCGCTCCGTCGCCGGTGCCTTCTTCGTCGCGATGTCGGCGTTCCTGATCGTCGAGGCCGTAGCCAACCTGGGCGCCTACAACGGCACGATCTACTTCATCGCCAGGCTCAGGGTGCTGCACGCTGAACGCCGGATTCCGGCGATCCTGCGCGCGACGATCGTGCCGGTGGTGATCGCCTCGATCGTGGCCGCGATCGCGGTGATCATCTTGGCCGAGCCGCTCGCCCGCTTGCTGATCAACGGCCGGGCGGCGCACGGGGTCAGCCCGGCCGTGGTCGCCTCGGCGCTGCGCGCGCTAGCGGGCGCGCTGCCGTTCGCCGCGCTCACCGACACGCTGCTCGGCGCGGCCCGCGGCTACCACGAGATGCGGCCGACGGTGGTCGTCGACCGGATCGGCCGGACCGGCCTGCAGGCACTCGGTGTACTCGCCGCCGCGCTCGCGACTAGCTCGGCCCTGCTAGCGCCAGCCTGGGCACTCCCCTACGTCGCCGCCAGCATCGCCGCCCTCATCTGGCTCCGCCACATCATGCGGAAGCAGCGCACCAAACCAACCACGGAGGGTTCCGGGGGGTCCCGCCCGCTACACCCCCCACCCACCACCCGGGCTAGCACAGCCACGTACATAGACAATAAGCATGGCAAGCCGAACGCTAAAGGGTTCTGGCGGTTCACGGGGCCGCGCTCGCTGGCCAGCATCGCCCAGATCATCATCCAGCGGCTGGACATCGTTCTGGTCGGGGTGCTGAAGGGCCCGGTGGAGGCGGCGATCTACACCGCGGCCACCAGGTTCCTGGTCGCAGGCCAGCTCGGCAACGCGGCGATCAGCATGGCCGCCCAGCCGCAGTTCACCCGGCTGTTCGCGGTCGGTGACCGGGCCGGGGCCAACTCCGTGTACCAGGCCACGACCGCGTGGCTGATCCTGGTGACCTGGCCGTTGTACCTGCTCGCGGTGATCTTCGGTCCGTACGTACTCGTGATCTTCGGCCACGCTTACCACGCGGGCAGCACGGTGATGGTGATCCTCGGCCTGGCGATGCTGGTCGCGACCGCCTGCGGGCAGGTCGACATGGTGCTGATCACCACCGGCCGGAGCAGCTGGAGCCTGTACAACGGCCTGCTCGCGATGGCCATCAACGTCGGCGTCGACCTGGCTCTTATCCCGAGGCTCGGGATCACCGGCGCGGCGATCGGCTGGGCCGCGGCGATCGGCGTCACCAACCTGGTGCCGCTGGTGCAGGTCGCGACCACCGCCAAGGTACATCCGTTCGGCCCGGGCACGGCCGCGGCCGCCCTGCTCTCCACGTTCAGCTTCGCCGCGATCCCGCTGGCGGTCCGCGAACTGGCCGGAAACGGGGCGCCTCAGGTCGTCGCCTCGCTCGCGGCCGGCGGCTTTGTGATGGCACTCGGTCTTTGGCTACTGCGCGGCCCGTTGCAGCTCGCCGTGCTCCCGCTGCCGGGATCGTTGCGACGCCGGCGATAACACAAATCGATCACTTCTCACGGGATATAGTCCTTCGAGCAACAAGGGGGTGAATAGCGGCGTGATTAAGTACCTGGTCGCCTTGATCTGGCCGATCGGCCTGGCGATCATCGCCGCTGTCGCGTTCCTGGCCTCCCGGCGGTACGCCACCAGCCAGGCGGCGGTATCAGCCCGGCCTAGCGGCCGCAGTCATAAGGTGCGGGGCAACCGAGCCGGCCTCACCGACCTGGTCTGGGAGTCGGCCAGGCTCGGCGCGATCGCCGTCGCAGGCACGGTCGTCGTCTTCGGCCTGATGTGGGCACTCGGCCAGATCGTCGTGTACCACGGCCTGGCGATCGACAAGCCGATCTTCACCTGGATGATCCACCACCAGGTACACCTGCTCGCCGCGCTGGTGAAGCGGCTCACCAAGGTCGGCAACACCTGGACCTGCTGGGGCGCCGCCTTCGCCGCCGCGGTCTGCCTGGCCGCGACGTGGCGGACCAAGAAGTGGCTGCCCCCGGTCGTACTCGCCGCCCTGGTCGTGATCGACCATCTCACCACGCTCGCGCTGCGTCATACCTTCCACCGGCTCGGCCCGCCGACCAGCCCGCTCGGCACCTATCCTTCTGGCGGGTGTGACCGGGTAATCGTGTTCTACGGCCTGATCGCCTACCTGCTCTGGCGCGAGTTCAGCGGACAGCGCCGTTCCGCCGTCTGGCTGGCCGGCGGCGTAGCCGCACTAGGCTTCAACGAGGCCTACAGCCGCGTGTACCTGTCGCTGCACTGGACCACCGACGCCGTCAGCGGCCTGCTCTACGGCACCCTGCTGCTGGCCGTCTTCGTCACCGCCGTCCACCTGGTCGCCGGCCCGCCGATCCGACCGTCCGGCCCACCTTCTCCTCTGGCTAGCACCGCCAGCGTCGAGGGGGGAGTGTCGCTGCCTTCGGGGGGTTCCGGCGGGTTGTCCTCCCGGGCTAGCACAGCGGGGGGTTCCGGCGGGTCGTCCCCCCGGGCCAGCACAGCGGGGGGTTCCGGGGGGTCGTCCCCCCGGGCCAGCACAGCGGGGCAGCACCGATGAGCCGGGCCCGGCGCCGGAACCGACCTAGGTGGCAAGTCGCCGCAATGGCCGGGGTCTCGACGGCCGTCATAGCGATCGGCGTACCGGTTGGCTTCAGCCTCGCGGCCGCGCACCGACAACCTGCCAGTGCCAACGTCGGCGATCCCAGCCACGTCAGCCGCGGCACGAACCCGAGTTCTGCCAGCCAGTCTAGCGACCCGAGTCCCAGCCACCACCGGGGCAAGTCCCATCACCCAAGCCATTCGGCCAGCCCGGGCAAATCACACCATCGCAAGGGACACCGGCCAGCCGACCCGAAGCACCCGGGTAAGACCCCCAAGTCGTCCCCATCAGGCTCACCGACCGGCGGTCAGCCGACACACACGCCCGATCCACCGAGTACGTCGACCGGCCTGCTCGTGCCCTCGTCGGGCTCCTATCTAGGCTCCTACGTGCAGCCCACCGACTACAGCTCATCCGGCCAGGTCGCCGCGGTCCAGGCCTTCGAGCATCTGATCGGCTCCTCGATCGACCTCGTCCACGTCTACCACCCGTGGACTCAGCCGTTCCCGAGTGCAGCCGACGAGCAGTTCGTCGGCAGCGGCAAGGTGCTGCTGCTGACCTGGGGCGGCACGCCAGACACCAAGAAGATCGTGGCCGGCGACTACGACAGCCTGATCAAGCAGCGCGCGCAAGCGGTCAAGGGCCTGGACCGGCCGATCCTGATGGAGTTCAGGCATGAGATGGACCGGCCTAATTTGCAGTGGGCCGTCCACGGACCGGCCGCTTACATCAAGGCCTGGAACCACATCCGGTCGATCTTCACCGACGAGGGCGTTACGAACGTGGGCTGGGTGTGGTGCCCGACCGGCTATGGCTTCCAGGTCGGCCGCGCTCAAGCTTTCTACCCTGGAAATGATGAAGTTGACTGGGTTTGCGCGGATGTGTACTCCTTCCGCCCCAGCCAATCGCTGGCGGAGGCCTCCGCGCCTTTTATGAAGTTCGCGCTCGCCACCGGTAAGCCGATCCTCATCGGGGAGTTCGCGGTCAACGGCGCACCGGCCGCCTGGGCGAAGTGGATCGCCGGTGCCGGGCGGTTCGCCGAGAAGTATCCGCAGATCAAGGGCATCGCCTACTTCGATGCCAACGGCACGGACAGCAACGGCAACCCGTTCAAGTACTGGCTCGGCGGGCACCAGCAGGCGATCGACGCGTTCGGGCGACTGGCGAAGGAGTCGTACTTCAAGCCGGTCGTGCCGTCGGACGCGTGATGGTCGTGGCTGCGGCGACCGCCAGTTCGACCTCTGCCGACTATCTGGCTGAGGTCGGGCGGCTGCTCTGGCCACCGCCGGCGACCGCAACCCTGACTAAGGCGCGCTCGACGGCGAGCCTCGCGGCCGATGAGGTGCTGCTCGTGCTGCCGGATTCGCGGCGGCCCAAGCTTCTCGTTCCGGCCGGGCGCAAGGCGGGCGCGGCGGCGATACGCCGCTATGGCCAACCCGGCTCGATGAGAACCAGGCTGGCCACCCGGGTGCTGGCGACGCTGGTCGCGGGCGGTCTTGGCCCAGCGCTCGGCGACCGGTTCGCGATCACTACGCCCGGCGCCACCCCGACGATCGCGTCGCAACTGGCCGCCATGGTCGGCCGGCCGGTCGAGGTGAGCCTGCACCTCGGCGCGGCGCGGGCGAACCGCAAGCCGGTGCTGCAGTTGCTCAGCGAGGGCGGCGAGACGGTCGGCTTCGCCAAGATCGGCATCAACGCCCTCACCAGGGAACTGGTAGTCGGCGAGCAAGCCGCTCTGGTCAAGCTGGGTGAGGCCGGGCTGACCAGGATGCGGCTGCCGACCGTGCTGGCCAGCGGCTCCTGGCGGGACCTGGAGATCCTGGTACTGAGCCCGCTGCCGGTGTGGGAGCGGCGCAGGGCGCTGACCCCAGACGTGCTCACCGGCGGGCTGGCCGAACTGGCCCGATCGACCGGTACCTCGACCGCGCCGCTCGCTGGGAGCGGTTACTGGCACCAGCTCACCGTCCGGCTCGAACAGGCCGGAGACGGACCCGACCAGGACACGCTCGCCGCGCTGATCCCTCGGCTCGGCAGCCTGGCCGGTACCTCGAAGATGAGGTTCGGCTGCTGGCACGGCGACCTGACCCCGTGGAACCTCGCCAACACGCGGGCCGGACTGCTCGTGTGGGACTGGGAGCGGTTCACGACCGGCGTGCCGCTTGGGTTCGACGCCCTGCACTACTGGCTCAACGAGCGCGTCATGCGGCAGAGTCAGAACCCGGCGGCGGCCGCCTCGAAGTGCGTAGCGGCGGCCCCGAGGCTGCTCGACGCCTTCGGTGTGTCGCCTGAGCAGGCCAGACTGACCGCGCTGGCCTACCTCGCGGACCTGTCGGTTCGGTATCTCGCGGACCGGCAGGCGCAGGCCGGCGCCCGGCTCGGCGCACCAGGGCGCTGGCTGATCCCGGCGATCGAGGCGACGATCGAAGCTGAAGGTGGCCGGCTGTGAGCGCGACGTCAGTGTCACCGCCGGCCAAACGGGCCGCGCACGCGATCTCGGTGACCGCGGGCCTCCTCACCGCCCCGCTGCGGATGCTGCCTGGTTTCCTGATCGTGGGGGCACAGCGTTGCGGCACGACGTCGATGTACCGGGCGCTGGCCGAGCACCCGAGCGTGCGCAAGGCGGTGCTGCACAAGGGCGTGCACTACTTCGATATGAATTACGGCCGGGGGCTGGGCTGGTACCGGGCTCATTTCCCGCTGGCGCTCCACGGCTCCAGCGGCCGGGCTGCTGGGGCCGCGCGCCCGGGCCTCGCCTTCGAGTCCAGTCCTTACTATCTGTTCCACCCGCTGGCCGCCGAGCGGATCGCCGCCGATCTGCCCGGCGTGAAGCTGATCGTGCTGGTCCGCGATCCGGTGGAGCGCGCGTACTCGGCTTACACGCACGAGTTCGCGCGCGGCTTCGAGACCGAGCCGTTCGAGTCGGCGATCGAGCTTGAGCCGGACCGGCTGACCGGCGAGGCCGAGCGGATCGCGGCCGAGCCCGGCTATCTCAGCCACAGCCATCAGCACCATGCCTACCGCGCGCGCGGGCAGTACACCGAGCAACTCGACCGGCTGGTGCGGCTATTCGACCGGTCGGCTATCCATGTGGTGGATAGCGGCGATTTCTTTACCAGGCCCGAGTTGGTATATGACGGCGTACTCGCCTTTCTCGGCCTGACTTCGGCCGGTTATCCGCAATTCGAAACACACAATGCCAGACCCCGTTCGGCCATACCCGATGCGGTGAGGGTCAGGCTCGATGAGCATTTCCGGCCTTTCGACGAGCAGTTGACTCGCTGGCTCGATCAAGTTCCGAGCTGGCGCCGGTAATTCGAACTCGCTTATGCGTTCCCGGCTAGCGTGCTTGCGCTCACTGAGAATGCGGCGCGGGCCAGAGCGGGGAATCCACTTCCGGAGCGCGGACGCGCTTTCCACTGCGCCGGACTCGCGGCTGGTGCGATCCGCGCCAGCTGGCTGAATACCTCTTACGCCAACGAACAAAACTGGCGCAAATTTTTCTGCCTAAAAGAAGATCAGACGCCCGGCGCCGGTCGGCTATATTCCCCGATTCCATCCGACATGGCCTCAGAATGGCCAGATTACCGCAAGTCAACCGGTCCGGGCCGAAACCAGCCGAGGTGCGCAATCCCGCCCCAGCGGACTCAGATTTCACCTGGGAGGCCTCCTGCCACGGAATGTTCGGCGGGCCCGACCATGGGCTTAGCTGCAGCAGCGTGGGATAAATCACATACTCTATGACATTCAGCACATAACAGATAAATCTCCGTACTACCTGATAACAAGCTGAGTAATAGCTGTGAGTTACCAGCTTCTGCGGTGCTGATACCAGAAATTAACCCGCGCTGTCAGGACTCGCAGGTTTATCCTCTGACCTGGGATAACGCACCTAGATACGCCGTGGTTCAGCGTGATGCGGCTTAGGAGTAAAAAGTTTTTTTGCTCACAGTCTGTGTCGATCAGCCTCCTCTGTGTTAGAACTTTCATGGTGTCGACCGAGCCCGCTGAAGGCAGAGGGTGGCGAGTTCGGACAAGGGTGGGGACCCTGGGGGTGGAGCAACCGTGGCGGAAAGTCCATCGGTGCATGAACAAGTACAGGTCAGCCGCAGCAGGAGGCTGAGAGTAAGCGCTGTCACTGATTGGACGACCGCTTATCTTCGGCAGTTGATAATCCTTGATGCCTGCTGCGGCCTCGCCGCCGGGCTGCTCGCCTTCCAGATTCGATTCGGGCGACAAGAATACGATGCGGCGGCTTATCTCTGGCTTGCGCTGGCACTGCCGGTGCTGTGGGTAGTCGCACTTGAACTGGCAGGCGCTTACGATGTCAGATTCATCGGAGTTGGCTCGGATGAATTCCGCCGGGTAATTAATGCGGGGATTAGCCTCACCGCTGCCGTGGCCGTGCTGTCTTACGCGACTAAGACCGACTTGGCCCGCGGCTACGTCGTGGTTGCCCTGCCGTGCATGACTCTGTTTGACCTGCTCGGCCGGTATCGATGCCGGAAGCGGCTGCACTATTTCCGATCTCGCGGCAAGTGCATGCGCAAGGTGGTCGTCGTCGGGCACAGCGATGTCATCGGCCAGCTAACTACGGTGTTGCGCCGGGAGACATATCACGGACTTTCCGTCGTGGCGGCCTGCCTGGTCGGCCCCAACGTCTACGAACCCATCGAGGGAATCCCGACGCTGGCCGGCGTCGGGAACATTGTCGACGTAGTCGAAGGCTGTCAGGCCGACACCGTCGCGGTGCTCGCCTGCCCGGAGATGATCGGCACCCAGCTGCGAGATCTGGCCTGGACGCTCGAGAAGACCGGTACCGACCTGTGCGTCGCCCCGGCCCTGCTCGATGTGGCCGGCCCGCGCACGACGATCAGGCCGGTGGCGGGCTTGCCGCTGCTGCACATGGACCATCCCGAGTTCACCGGCCTGCGCTGGCTGGTCAAGTCCGCGTTCGACCGGGTCGCGGCCGCGTTCGCACTCATGCTGCTGATGCCGTTGCTCGCCGTGATCGGACTGGCAATCAAGCTCGATGATGGCGGGCCGGTGTTCTTCCGGCAAGTCAGAGTCGGCCGGGACGGCCGGCACTTCAAGCTCTACAAGTTCCGGACGATGGTCGTCGACGCCGAACAGCGCAAGCTGGCGTTGACCGAGCAGAACGATGGCCACGGCCTGCTGTTCAAGATGCGCGCGGACCCCAGGGTCACCCGGGTCGGCAGCCAGCTCAGGCGGTATTCGCTGGACGAATTGCCACAGTTGCTGAATGTGCTGATCGGCGACATGTCGCTGGTCGGTCCCCGCCCGGCGCTGCCGGAAGAGGCGATTAAATACGCCGATTACGTGCGGCGTCGCCTTGTGGTCAAACCCGGTATAACCGGATTGTGGCAGGTCAGTGGTAGATCTAACCTATCTTGGGATGAAGCGGTACGACTGGACGTGTCGTACGTCGAGAACTCGTCCTTCGTGCTGGACCTTCAGATCCTGTGGAAAACCTGGGCCGCAGTTGTGCGAGGGGACGGTGCGTATTG
>WNEY01005264.1_pt1 | contig 13521 bp, 15 predicted proteins | sample 5400531 | NCBI WGS metagenome assembly WNEY01 (sample SAMN13153338, study PRJNA577476) | soil metagenome | isolation source: 200 cm saprolite under Douglas fir tree site 1 | place: USA:California | collected 2015-04-18
AGGCTCGACCACCTGCACAAGGTCTACGCCTGGGGCCGCATGCAGTCGCCGCTCCTCTGGGACGTCTGCTCGATCATGACGTTCCTGTTCGCCTGCATCGTATACCTGTACCTGCCGCTCATCCCGGATCTCGGGATCCGCTCTCTCTACTCCCGCCGGCGGCGATCGATCTCGCGCAACTTGAGCACGATGCCGGCGGCCAGCAGGCCCATGAAGCCGATGGCCGCGAGCAGGCCGCCCTTGCGGAACCGGTAGTCGCTCCGGGCGGCGGCGATCGACTGCCGCGCCTTCTCCAGCGCCTCGCGCCCGGGTCGGGCCGCCTGGTCGAACGTACCCAGCTCGAACGAATGCACGCGCGACCGCGCCTGCACCAGCGCTTCGTCCAGCTCGCTCATGGCGCGCGCCAGCGGCTCGACGTCGAGCCCGCGCTCGGCCATCTCCTCCTCGCGCGGCGCCACCTCGGCCCGGCCGGCGGCCAGCGTGTCGAGCGCCCGGCGGAACTGTTCCGCCGTCGCCGAGCAGGCAGCGTTGTCCTTCGCGTGCTGCGCGTGGCAGTCGGCGCAGAGCGTGCCGGGTGCCGTGCCGATGAGGGCATCGGTGGGCTTCTCGATGGCGTGCTTGCCGTGGCATTGACCGCACTCGGGCCACTTGTGCTGCTCGAAGGCGGCCTTGTGCTTGCTGCCGTCGAAGAGCGCGCCGTTCTGCGCGTGGCAGCGGCGGCAGACCTGCGCGACGCTGGCGACCGCCGGCGGCATGGCGGCGTGGCTCCCGTGGCAGCCGGTGCAGGCGGGCGCGCCCAGATCGCCCTTCTCCAGCAACGCCTTTCCGTGCACGCTCGCCTTGTACTCGGCGACCTGCATGGTGGGCATCGGCTCGCCGCTGTCCGTCTTGTATCCCGCCATGAACGCGGGATTCGCATGGCAGCCGCCGCAGGTGTCGGGAATGCGCTGCGAGTAGACGGTGGACTTGCGGCTCTTGGGCCCGCGGATGCCGTGCACCCCGTGGCAGCTCACGCACTGCGCCGCGTGCGAGTCCTTCTCCTGGAGCAGCAGGATCCCGTGCCTGCTCCCCTGGTACTTCGCGAGCTGGTCGGTGGGCAGCGTCGGATTGAACCCGCGCATGAACGCGGGATCGGCGTGGCAGCGGGCGCAGAACCCAGGGATCCAGCTGCGGTCCTGGTGCCGCGCCTCGGACTTCGGCCAGCGCTTCGCGATGTCGTTGGACATCGACTCGTCCTGCGGCGTGCCGCCGTGGCAGCCGGCGCAGGACAGCCCGCGGCGGAAGTGCACGTCGCTGACGAGCTCGCGCAAGTCGAGCAGCGGATTCGATCCCTGCTTCGCAGGGTCGGGCGAGAAGAGAGCGCGGGGCTTCTGGTTCCCCGGGTCGCTGTGGCAGAGGATGCAGTTGTCCTGCAGCACCAGATCCATCGCCTGCGCCGGGAGGTCCAGCGAGAGCAGGATCTTGAGATGCGCCGCGCTGCCCAGGATCTGGTTGTCGGCCGCGGTTGCGACGAGCTGCCGTGTGTGGTCCGTCATCTCCTCGAGCTTGCGGCGGTCCTCGGCCGAGAGGACCGGCGTGCCGTCCTTCGCCTTCGCCGCGAGAAAGGGACGGATCGGCTCAGGCATCTGGTCGGCCGCCGCGAGGAGGAGCGCCAGGAGCAGGGGGGTCATGGCCGGTCTCCCGCGGGAACGGTCCGATGAGCGCGGAATCTGGTGAAGCCGAGGCCAGCCGCGACCGCGATTGCGGCGATCGCCCCGGAACCCAGGTACGACATCCCGACCAGGCCGTGCAGCGCGATGTGCAGCAGCGCCGCCGCGCTGAAGAGGAACCAGGCATGGTGCCACAGCGCCCTGCGCAGGGCGGTGGCGACGAGGCCAGCGCCGAACGCCCAGATGGCGCACGCGCGCGCCACCGCCTGCGGATCGGGCTGCGCGGCCTTCCCTCCGCCGATGTCCCACGCCTTGAGCGTGAGGAACCCGATGAACAGCACTGCCGCGACGCCCAGGTCGGTGAACGCGGGCGACGGCTCGTCGCGCCGCGACCTCCGGTCGAGAAAGGGGACCAGCGCCCAGATGGCGAAGAGCACCGTGACTACGGCGAGCGCCGCCTGCGGACCTTCGAGCCCCAGGATGTGGGGAGGGAACTCCTTGAGGAGCTGGTAGACCCAGAGGAAATACCATTCCGGCTTGATCCCCGGGTACGCGGGCGCGAGGGGATTCGCCTTCCTGCCCAGCTCCCATTCGATGCCCGGGATGCGTGGCCCATAGGGGAGGAACACAGCCAGCGCGGCGAGGAGGATGAGGCCGATCAGCCAGAGGAGCAGGTCGCGCAGCATGAAGTCGGGAAAGAAGCGCATCCCGCGCGGTGCTTCGCGGCCGAGCGGCGGCGCCATCCCCTGGCGCTGGATGAGGAGGAGGTGCAGCCCCACGACCGCGAACACGGAGAGCGGCAGCACCACCACGTGCAGCGCGAAGAAGCGGTACAGCGTGTGGCCGCTCACGTCGGGGCCGCCGCGCAACACGTGCATCAGCCACTCGCCGATCCAGGGCACCGCCTTGACCGAGTCGGTGCCGACCGCGGTGGCGAAGAACGCCAGCTCGTTCCAGGGCAGGAGGTACCCGGAGAAGCCGAACCCGAGCGCCAGCGCGAAGAGAGCGAATCCGGTGATCCAGGTCAACTCGCGCGGGGTCCGGTAGGCCTTGAGCATCATGGTGCTGAGCATGTGCAGCACCAGCGAGACGATCATTAGATGTGCGCTCCAGCAGTGCATCGAGCGCACCAGCCACCCGAAGGGAACCTTGGTGGTGATGAACCGGATGCTCTCGTACGAGGTCTGCTCGCCGACCTGGTAGTAGACGAGGAGCAGGAGGCCGGTCGCGATCTGCACCGAGAAGAAGAAGAGCGTCAGGCCGCCCAGGTAGTACCAGAAGATCGAGTGGACCCCGAGCGGCACTTCCTTGTGCTGCAGGAAGGCCGCGAGCGGCGCCAGGTCGTATCGGCGGTCGAGCCACGAGAAGAGGCCGCGGCGCGGAGGCGAGACGCTCACGCTTGCTCCGTGCGCGGCGCCGGTGCGACGACGACGCCGCCGTCCGGCTCGCGCTGCGCCGTCCAGCGCGCAAGCGGCCGCGGCGGGGGGCCCGCGACCACGCGCCCGTCGAGGTCGAAGCGGCCGTTGTGGCAGGCGCACCACACGTTCGAGTCGCCCGGCACGTACTGCACCGTGCAGCCCTCGTGCGTACACCTCGCCTCGAGCGCGCGCAGCCGCTGCTCGGCATCCTCGAAGACCAGGACGCGGGTCGCTCCGCTGCGTAGGATGAGCGAGCGCTCCCGCTCCAGGCGCGCGAGCTCCTCGCGCGTGAGGCGCAACGGACCAGCGCCCTCCTGCAGGGAGATCGGCTTCAGGTACCGGAGCACCGGGTAGGCGATGCTTGCGATCCAGCCCAGCACGCCTGCCCCCAGGAGAAGGTCGAGGACGCTCCGGCGCGACGGCGCCGCGGCCGCCGATTCGGGCTGCATTGGTTCCCCCTCGTTACTTGCCGAGGTCACGGACGAACGCGACGAGCGCGTCGACCTGCTCGGGCGAGAGCTTCTCCCGGAACCCGTCCATGCCTTCCGGCTTCCCCTCGCGCTTGACGCCGTCGAGGATGGCCACCTTCATCTGCGGCTCGCCCACCTTCTTCTGCCAGGCGGCGGAGGTCATGTCGGGAATGGACAGCTTCTCGGCGGTCTCCGTCTTGGCCTTGCCGTAGAGGCGAGGACGGTCAAGGCAGATGCAGCACTTGCGAGGGTCATCGCAAGCGCAAATCGGCCCAAGGCGGCTCGCATGGGTCCTCCTTCGGTGAGTAGGCTGGAAGGGTGCAAGTTTCGAGCCCTGCAAGGAGGTGAAGACGGACCTTTGCGCGCGCGTTCTCCGTATGATTTCAATCGACGCAGAATCTGCGCGAGCGCGCAAATGCAGCCCAGGGACACCGCGGCATGGAGGTTGCGGGATACCCACGGGCGCAGCCTCGGCTGCGCGGAGGAGGACCGATGAGTCGCAAGATGTGGATAGCGGCCGTGATCGCCGCGCTGATGCCTGTCGCTGCGCGCGCGGAGGTCGACAAGAAGGCGGAGCGTCTGTGGAAGGCCAAGTGCGCGTCCTGCCACGGCGCGGATGGCAAGGGTCAGACCGATCAGGGTCAGAAGGCGGGGATCGCCGACTACACTGCGGCCGCCTGGCAGAGCTCGCACACCGATGCGCAGATCAAGGCGGCGATCGAGAACGGCGTGAACCGTGAGAAGGGCGGCAAGAAGCAGGAGATGGACGGTTTCAAGGACAAGCTCTCCGGCGAGCAGATCGAATCGCTGGTCGCCTACGTCCGTTCTCTGAAGTAGCCCGCCTGGCTGCGGTCTACGTGAGGCGGCGGCGCTCCTGGGCGCCGCCGCCTTTGCTTTGGAAGCCGAGACGTCGGGACGCCTACACGGCGCGCGAGAACGGCCGCGTCTCCACCGTCAGGTACGCGTCGAAGATCGACGCCACGTTGCGCACGAAGATGCGCCCGAGCGCCGTCACCTCGACTTCGGAGCCCCTCACCGCGACGAGCCCCTCGGCCTCGAGTTGGCGAAGACGCGCGAGCTCCGGGCCGAACTCCGCTTGCGCGCGAGGTCCCAGGTCCACGTGGAAGTTGCACATGACCTGCGTGATGATCTGCCGGCGGCGGAAGTCGTCCGCGGAGAGCTGCACGCCGCGCTCCGTGGCCAGGGCGCCCTCGTTCACCGCCGCCTCATATCGAGGGAGGCCGTGCGTGTTCTGGGCGTACAGTCCGCCCACGTCGCTGATGCCCGTCGCCCCGAACGCCACCACGTCGGCCGCGGCGCGGACAGAGTAGCCCTGGAAGTTGCGCGTCAGGGCGCGCCGCGACTGCGCCTCGGCCAGCTCGTCATCGGGCCGCGCGAAGTGATCCATTCCGATGGGCAGGTAGCCGGCGCCGGTGAACTTCTCCCAGGCGATGCGGAAGAGCGACAGCTTGTCCAGGCCGCGCGGCAGCTCCGCGAGGGGCAGCCGCTTCTGGTTGGGCCGCAAGTCGGGGACATACGCGAATGCGTACACCGCGGCGCGATCCGGCCCCATCTCCAGGACCTGGTCGATGGTGCGCGACCAGCTTCCCGGCGTCTGCCGCGGCAGCCCGTAGATGAGATCGAAGTTGATCCCGCGGAACCCGAGCGCGCGGGCCGCATCGAGCATTCCGCGCGTCTCCTCGGGCGTCTGGATGCGCGAGATGGCGTCCTGCACGCGCGGATCGAGGTCCTGCACGCCCATCGACAGCCGGTTGAACCCCAGCGATCGCAGCAGCTCGAGCTGCGACCGCGTGGTCACCTTCGGATCGATCTCCACGGCGACTTCCGCCTCGGGCAGGACGCGGAAGCGCCGGGCGATGGCCGTCCAGAGCGAGTCGATCTGCCGCTCCTCCAGGAAGGTCGGAGTGCCGCCGCCCCAATGGATCTGCATCACATTGCGGCGGTCGCCTAGCAGGCCGGCGACGGTATCCATCTCGTGCATCAGCGCGGCGAGGTAGCGGTCGGCAGTCGCGGCGCTGCGCGCGATGACCACGTTGCAGCCGCAGAAGGAGCAGCGCTCGCGGCAGAACGGGATGTGCACGTAGAGCGAGAGCGGATCGTCGCGCCGGTCGGCCGCGCGCAACAATGCTGCCCGATAGCCTGCCGGACCGATCGACTCGGTCCAGACCGGCGCGGTCGGGTAACTGGTGTATCGCGGCACCGGAACGTCCAGCCGCCGCAGAAGGGCATCGTCGACAGGGGGAAACGCGTCCATGCTCTCGTACGCTTCACGAAACGTGCCGCGCCTCATCCTCGCGGAGGCACCTCGGATGCGCAAATGTTGCGCGCGAGCGCCTCGTCACCGCACGACGAGGACCGGCTTGGGGCAGATCTGCACCAGGCGGTCCGCGACGCTCCCGAGCAGGACGCGAGCCGCCGCGCCTCGCCCGCGGTGTCCGACGACCACCATCCTGATGTCGTCTCGCCTCGCCTCTTTCGCCAGCCCCTCCGCCGGCCGGCCTTCGAGCAGAGACGTTTCCACCGGGGTATTCGGACGGGGAACGCCTTGTGACATCTCGTACAGCACGATCTGCGCCTTCTCGGTGAGGTGCTGCTGCCAGACCGCCAGGTCGACGGCCTCGGGGCCGGTGTCCACTACGACCGGCAACACGTAGGCGAGCTCGAGACCGGAGCCGGTCGCCTGCGCGATCCGGGCGGCGAAATGCGCCGCCTGGCGCGATTCATCCGACCCGTCCACACCCACGAGGATCTTCATCATCGCATTCTCCCGGCCCGGCAGCTCAGGCACCGTTTTGGTTCAGGTAAGCGCTGTCGTCGCACAGCAGGTTGACGAAGTCGCGGTCCTCGGCGGCGATGTCGGCCAGCAACGACTTGGCCAGCGAGGCGGCGCGCCGGGCGAGCGCGTAGGGGGGTGTGTCTTCCGCGCGCAGCGCCGAGAGCATGGCGCGCTGGCGCGCGTGCTCGGCCCGCATGAGCTCCAGTCCGATCGATCGCCGCATGTCGGCGCGGGACACGGTCGGCGCGAGGATCGACTCCTCCGTCGCGAGGTGGCCGGCGAACTGGAGCTCGAGCTCTCGAAGCGCCCGTCGCAAGGTCTGGACTCCCGGGTCTGTCTGTCCCTCGTCTGCCGCGAGCACGATGCCCGCGGCGGAACGCACCGCGCTGATCAGCAGGCGCAGATGGTCGTGCTGAGCGATGAGGAGTTGACGACGCTCTTCGTTTCCGATCACCCGGGACCTCCCTCGCGCATTCGACCCGGCGCACGGATCCGACCGGTTCCAATTCACGAAACGTGCCCGCCATGGGCTACATGCGACTGGCGTTCGCACGGCCAAGGCCCACTCGCGGGGCCGGATCGCTGACGTCGAGGTCCGCATCCGTTGCGCGCCGCGAAAGGAACGCGCGAGCGACGGCCTGCCGCAGGGGCCTCCCTGTCTCACTGGCTCGCGGCATCCTTCTTGAATCTACCGTGGTTGCAGTGGAGCACCGGCATGACGCAATTCGACATTGAAGCTCGTGCGCGCCTGCTCAGGCGCGCCGCCCTGCTGCGCAGCGCGTGCCAGTCCGGCAGGCAGGGTCTCGACGACGCGCTGGCAGAAGAGCTTCGGGAAGTCGAGGCGGCGCTCTCGCGCATCGATGCTGGCAAGTACGGCTACTGCGAAAGGTGCGGCCGCGCTCTCGGGCACCAGCGGCTCCGGGCAGTTCCCGCGGCGCGACACTGCATCGAATGCTCCACCGGTGCGGGTGCAGGCGAACTCCCGACACGCTAGCACCGGCTGCAGGTCTGACTTCGGAGATCCTGTGAACGTGCGCCAGACATCCGGTCGGCCGCAGGAGGTAGCAGACGATGCGCCTGTCTCGGCAGAGCCGGGCGACGCCGGACTCTCGGTCGCCGAGGCGCTGAAACGCCTGCGCTCGCAAGGCCCCAACCGGCTCGTCACCCCGGGTCGCTGGGCGGCCGTGCGCCAGGTGCTCGAGTCGGTCGCCGATCCCATGGCGCTGATGCTGGCTGCCGCTGGCGCGGTGTATCTCGTCGCCGGCGAGGTGCGCGATGGCGTCATCTTGCTCGCCGCGCTGGTCCCCGTGCTCGGCGTGGACGTCGCGCTCCAGCTGCGATCGCGCCGCGCTTTGCGCAAGCTGGCGCGGGCCACTGCGGCGCGGGCACGCGTGGTCCGCGGCGGCGAGGAGCTCGAGGTGCCTGCCGAGGACCTGGTCTGGGGGGATCTCCTGCTGCTGCGCGAGGGTGACGTGCTGCCCGCCGACGGCGTCGTGCGCGCGGCGACCCACCTCGCGGTGGACGAGTCGCAGCTGACGGGCGAGGCAGAGCCGGTGGAGAAAGCGCCACGCGCCGGCGATGCGGCGGACGCGCAGGAGGAGAGCCGGTTCTACGCCGGCTCACTGGTGCTCTCGGGCAGCGGCCGTGGCGAGGTGACCGCCACCGGAGTCGGGACGCGCTACGGCGCCATCGCGCGGCTGGTGGCCGAATCCGAGCCCGACCAGACGCCGCTCCAACGGAAGACCGGACGGCTGGTGAGGGTTCTAGGGGTCGCCGCCGCGGCGGTGGCAGCGGGCGTGTTCGGGTTGCGGATGGCGAGCGGCGCGCGAGCAAGCGAAGCGTTGCTTGCCGCGCTCGCAGTGGCGATGGCCGCCGTGCCGGAGGAGTTCCCGCTGGCCTTCGCGCTCTTTCTCAGCCTGGGCGCCTGGCGGCTCGCGCGTCGCGGTGTCCTCGTTCGCCGCCTGGCCAGCGTGGAGACCCTGGGAGCGACGACGGTCATTTGCGCGGACAAGACCGGCACGCTCACTCGGGGCACGTTCGACCTGGACGTGCTCGTGCCGTTGGAGGCATCCGAGACGGAGCTCCTCGCAGCAGCTCTGCTCGCTTGCGAGGAGAAGCCCGAAGATCCGCTGGAACGTTCCATCCTGGAGCGCGTACGGCGCGACGGAATGAGCGTGCCCGAGCTGCGCGCGCGCTGGACGTTGTCGCGCGACTATCCTTTCGATCCGGTCGGCAGGCACATGACCCACGTCTGGCACGGCGCCGACGGCGCGTGGGTGGTCGTGTGCAAAGGCGCGCTGGAAGGCGTTCTCGAGCACTGCCGGATCACCCCGGAGCAGCGGCAGCGCGCCGAGGCCGAGAACGCGCGGCTCGCGGGCGAGGGAGTGCGTGTCCTGGCGGTCGCGCGTGGAAGACGGACGGACCCGGGAGTCGATCGGGCCGCCGCGGAGCACGCGTTACAGTTCCTCGGTCTGCTCGGGTTTCGAGATCCGCTGCGGCCGGATGTGCCGGCGGCGATCGCCGAGTGCGCTTCGGCGGGAATCCGCGTGAAGCTCGTCACGGGTGACCATCCAATCACTGCCGCTGCCATCGCACGGCAGGCGGGCATCGAGGTCACGGAGGTACTCACGGGTCCCGAGCTGGAGACCTTGACGAACGAACGACGGTTGGAAGCGGTGCAGCGCGCGAGCGTGCTTGCGCGGATCCGGCCCGAGCAGAAGCACGCCATCGTCGAGGCGCTCGCGCGCTCCGGAGAAGTGGTGGCCATGACCGGCGACGGCATCAACGATGCGCCGGCGCTGCGCCGCGCCGACATCGGCATAAGCCTGGGCATCCGTGGCACCGAGGTGGCGCGCTCGGCAGCCGACCTGGTCTTGCTGCGCGACGACTTCGCCGCCTTCGTCGCCACCGTGCGCGAAGGGCGTCGCATCTTCGACAACCTGCAGCGCTCGTTCCTCTACTTGATCGCCTTCCACGTTCCGATCGTGGGGCTCGCCCTGCTCGCGCCTCTGTTGCAGCTGCCGTTGCTGCTGTTGCCGGTGCATCTGGTCTGGCTGGAGCTCATCGTCCACCCCATCGCGATGCTGCTGTTCGAGGCCGAGCCAGCTGCGACCGACGTCATGCGCAGGCCGCCCCGGGATCCGCGTGCCGGACTCCTGCCGCGGGCGGCCGCGCTGAGGTCGGTGGCGACCGGACTGTCGCTGACCGTGGTCTCGATGGCGTTGTTCGGGGCACATCTGCCCGCGGGCGAGGAGCATGCCCGGGCCGTGGCGCTCGCCGCGCTCATTTCCGGAGACCTGCTGCTCGTCTTCGCGGAGCACGCACCGTCGGCGCGGCCGGGTCCGGTGCTGCCCCGTACGGGGACCTTCTGGATCATCTGGGTTGCAGCCGCCGCCACGCTGCCGCTGGTGCTCTATCTGCCGGCTCTCTCTCGCGCGCTGCGGTGTGCGCCTCTCGGAGCGATGGACTGGTTGCTCGCCCTCGGCGCCGCTGCCGTTGCGGTGGGGTGGCGCGCGTTGCGGACGCGAGCATCGCAAGGCGCCGCGCGCTCCAGATGACGGAGCGGCGACGCCGGCATCGATCAGCGGACGATCAGCACCGGTTTCGGGCTGGTCTGCGCCAGCTCATCCGCCACGCTGCCCATCAGAACGCGTGCGACCGCGTTGCGGCCGCGGTGCCCGACCACGATCATCGAGATCGGGCTCGCCGCAGCCATCCGGGCGAGCGTTTCCGCCGGCCTGCCGGACGGCATCACCTCGTCCACCTGGATGCCGGCTTCGATGCAGCGACCGGAGAGCTCGCGCAGCACCGTGCACGCGTATTCGCGTTCCGCCCGCTCCCACTCCGAGGGATCCTGGAGCTCCGGCCCCTGCACGGCCGGCGGGGGAATCACGCAGGCCAGCTCGATGCGTGCGCCGATCGCCCGCGCGATCTCGACGGCCAGGTCCGCAGCCTTGCGTGATTCCGGCGATCCATCCACACCGACGAGGATCTCTTTCATGTCGCTACCGGACGATGAGAACGGGCTTCGGGCTGATCTGGACCAGCCGGTCGGCCACGCTGCCCATCAGCATGCGCGTGATCGCTCCGCGGCCACGGTGGCCGACCACGACGAGGTCGACCTCGCCGGCGCGCGCAAGGTCCGCGAGCGTCTCCGCGGGAGGACCGGAGTGCACCATCGTCTCGATCGCCAGGCCGGGGCGTGCGACAGCGGCGGCGGTCTCCTTCGCGATCGCAGCAGCGTGCCGCTTCTCCTCCTCCTGCCAGTCCGAAACGCGTTGGACCAGCTCCGGCGCTCCCAGCGCCACCGGGATATGCGCCACGCTGACGATGAGGAGCTGGCTGCCCATCGCCTGGGCGAGGTCCGCCGCGTACTCGGCGGCTTGGCGGGATTCCTTCGAGCCGTCGACGCCGACCAATATCCGCTTCATGATTGTCCTCCGCGAGATGCGGCTTCCTCGCCGCACTGGAGGTGGCGATTCACGAAACATGCCGCCCGGATGCGCGGAGGTTGTTGGCCTGCCGCGCAAATCGTGCGTCAGCGGGTGGGCCGCCGCAGGACTTTCACCAGCCGGCAGCAGAGGGGCGGGTCGACTTCCGGTCGCGGCCCCCGGCATGTAGGTTGCTATCTCGAGGCAGGAACATGTCCAAGCCACGGGTCCTGGTAGTCGATGACGAGCAGAACGCCCGGGCAGCGCTGCGAACCATTTTGTCCGAGGAGGGCTACGAGATCGCCGAGGCTTCCGACGGAGAGGAGGGCCTGAGACAGCTCCAGGAGCTCGCTCCGGATGTGGTGCTCGCCGACGTGCGGATGCCGCGCATGGACGGTCTGACCCTGCTCCGGAAGGCCAAGGAACTGGGTTCCGGAGCGACGTTCGTGATGATGACGGCGTTCGCCTCGATCGAGGCGGCGGTCGAGGCGATGAAAGGCGGGGCGGAGAACTACCTGGTCAAGCCGCTCGACGTGAAGGCGGTGCTGGTTTTCCTGGAGAAGGCGCTGGAGAAGCGGCGCCTGGTACAGGAAACCGCCACATTGCGGGAGCGCGTGCGCGAGCGCTATCGGATCGAGGGAATGGTCGGCGACGCGCCCGAGCTGCGCGCCGTGTACGACGTCGTGCGGCAGGCAGCGCCGACGAAGGCCACGGTTCTCGTGCTGGGCGAGTCAGGGACGGGCAAGGAGCTGATCGCGCAGGCGCTGCACGAGCTGTCTTCCTGGAAGGACGGGCCGTTCGTCAAGGTGAGCTGCGCCGCGCTGAGCGAGACGCTGCTCGAGAGCGAGCTGTTCGGGCACGAGCGCGGCTCCTTCACTGGCGCGGTAGGGCGCAGGGAAGGGCGCTTCGAGCTGGCGAACGGCGGAACGCTGTTCCTCGACGAGATCGGCGAGATCCCGCCCACCGTGCAGGTGAAGCTCCTGCGGGCGCTGCAGACCAAGGAGTTCGAGAGGGTCGGTGGGACGCAGTCCATCAAGGTGGACGTGCGCCTGGTGGCCGCGACGAACCGCGACCTCTCTGCGGAGGTCAAGGCGGCGCGATTTCGCGAGGACCTGTTCTACCGGTTGAACGTAGTCGCGGTGACGCTCCCCCCGCTGCGGCGACGCAAGGGTGACATTCCCGCCCTCGCCGCTCACTTCATCGAGAAGTACGGCAAGAGCTACGGCAAGGAGATCGAAGGACTCGCTCCGGGGACCTTGAACGCTCTCCTGAGCCACGACTGGCCTGGCAACGTGCGCGAGCTGGAGAACGCCATCGAGCGCGCGGTGGTCCTCTGCAAACAGACCCAGCTCACCGCTGATGACCTGCCCACCACGCTCCGCGGTCCGCGACCCGCCGGGCGAGACGTGGGCGGCTTGATTCCCGGCGGGAGCCTGCACGAGATCGAGCGCGAGGCCATCCTCCGCACCCTGGAGCTCGTCGGCGGATCGACTGCCCGAGCCGCGGAGATGCTCGGGATCAGCGTGCGCAAGATCCAATACCGTCTCAAGGAATACGCCGACGGCGCGCCGGCCGTCTCGGAGGAACCGGCCGAGGACGTGTAGAAGCATCGGCTGCGACCAGAACGCATCCCATAACGTCCGCGCTGTGAAAAAGCGTAGCGCCGCCGAATACGGCGGCGACTAACGGACCACGAGCACGGGCTTGTGGCTGATCTGCACCAGCCGGTCTGCGACGCTCCCGAGCAGCGCGCGGCGAACCCCACCGCGCCCGCGGTGTCCGACCACGATGAGATCGAAGTCTCCCTCATCCGCCGCGTCGGCGAGCGTCTCGGCGATGGGACCGGTGTGGGTTGCTGAGTCGAGGACGAGGCCATCGCGGGCGCAGCGCAGCTCGACCTGGTGCAGCAGCGCCGCAGCGTAATGGCGTTCGACGAGGTCCCGCCGGTCGGCGGGACCCACGTACGCTTCTGGTCCTGGCGGCGGGTGGCGCGGAACGACGTAGGCGATCCGCAGCTGTGCTCCGACAGCCTTCGCCAGATCAGCTGCCTTCTCCGCGGCCGCAGCCGCCTCGGGCGAACCATCGATACCGACGAGAATCCGCTTCATGACCATCTCCCGATCCTACGGACCATACGGCCTAAAGGGTGAAGACGCAGTTCAGGAAGGTGGTCCGGTGCCGGAACACGATCGCCATGCAGCAGCGCAGGAAGGCTCCAGCGCCGAATTCGCGCACGATCGTCCCGGTGCTCTTGAGGACGTCCTTGGTACTGATGACACCGGAGATCGACATCGGCCACCTCACGTGACACCGTCAATGCTGCCTGCGTGCCAATTCGCCGCACGGACGTGTGACCCCGGGTCCCGACCTCGGCTGCGCGCACTTCTTGCGCGTCACCTCTGCGCTGCGCACGACTTGCGGGATCGCGAGCGCCAGGCGGCTCAGGTGTCGCGCGGCACGCAGGTTGCTCTCCTCACCCAACGGGTCGGGCAGCTTCGGACGATCGCAAGGTGGCCAGAACATGAAGATCCTGGTTGGAGTGGATGGGTCTCCCGAATCGCGGCAGGCGGTCCGTTTCGCGGCGACCTGCGGCACGGGCCGGAAGCTTCTCCTCGCCGGGGTGGCACCGGAGCTCGAGCTGATGGGCATCCGGGACGTTCCCCCGGCGGTGCGCGACTGGCACCGCGAGAACGAGGAGCAGGGCCGCGCGATGCTCCGGGAAGTGATCGATTCGGAGTTGCATCCGTACGGGGACCC
>WNEY01002493.1_pt1 | contig 13519 bp, 12 predicted proteins | sample 5400531 | NCBI WGS metagenome assembly WNEY01 (sample SAMN13153338, study PRJNA577476) | soil metagenome | isolation source: 200 cm saprolite under Douglas fir tree site 1 | place: USA:California | collected 2015-04-18
CTATCGGCACGACTTTGACGTTCGCGATTGTTACAATTCTCTTGGGCCAGCTCATGTATAGATCCGCGTTCTCAGCGTTTACTCCGCAAGCAGCTTTGCATGTCGAGAAACGGCGAGCGGACGAACAGGAAAGGCTCATGCGAGACACAACTTTGCCAGCCCTGCTACGATATAACCGCGACCAGATGGCTTGACGGAACGACGCAGTACCCGACGCAACTACTTCAGTCTGACGCGACCACGCAGTGAAACTGATCGCGTGCAGTCGGCGCAACCTGGCCTGGACGCATTAAACCGTCCGACTCAGTCGGGGGTGTCGGCGACGACCCACATCGAGAAGTACTGCGACCCTCCGCCGTAGGCATGGCCAAGAGCGGTGCGAGCGCCAGGAACCTGGTGCTCGCCCGCTTTTCCGGTCACCTGCATCGCTGACTCGGCGAACCTGAGCAGTCCTGAGGCGCCGATCGGGTTCGTGCTGAGGACGCCGCCAGAGGGGTTGACCGGGATCTGGCCGTCGATCTCGGTCGCGCCGGACTCGGTCAGCCGCCAGCCCTGACCGGGCTGGGCGAAGCCGAGGTTCTCCAGCCACATCGGCTCGAACCAGGAGAACGGCACGTAGATCTCGGCCGCGTCGACCTGGTTGATCGGGCTGGTAATCCCGGCCGCCTCCCACAGCGCAGCGGCGGCGTCGGCGCCCGCTCGCGGGTTCACGTGATCCTTGCCGGAGAACATCGTCGGCTCGGTGCGCATCGCCGTGGCCCTGATCCAGGCCACCGGCTGGTCAGAGGCTTCAGCTGCCGCTTGATCACCAAGCACGACCGCGCACGCCCCGTCCGAGGACGGGCAGGTCTCGTCGTAGCGGACCGGGTCCCACAGCATCGGCGAGCCGAGCACCTTCTCCATCGTCATGTCGGCCTGCTTCAGGTGCGCGTACTGGTTGCGGGCCCCGTTCCTGCGGTCCTTGGCGGCCACCATCGCGCCAATGTGCGATGGCGCGCCGCTGCGCCTGAGGTAGGACCTGATGTGCGGAGCGAAGTAGCCGCCCGCGCCCGCCAGCACTGGCATCGAGAACGGCGGTGCGATCGACAGCGCCCACATCGCGTTCGACTCCGACTGCTTCTCGAATGCCACCGCCAGCACCCGGCGATGCACGGCGGACTGGATCAGGCTCGCCGCCACGATCCCGGTAGCCCCGCCGACCGAGCCGGCCGTGTGTACCCGGAGCATCGGCTTGCCGACCGCGCCGAGTGCATCGGCCAGGTACAGCTCGGGCATCATCACGCCCTCGAACAGATCGGGCGCCTTGCCGACCACGACCGCGTCGATCTCGCCGATCGCGACTCCGGCATCGGCTAGCGCCCGGTCGGCCGCCTCGCGGCACAGCCCGGCGATCGACACGTCGGTCCGCTTGGAACGGTGGTGCGTCTGCCCGGTCCCGAGCACGGCGGCCCGATGCTTCACGCTGTCCTCCCGCTGACGTTGCTGGCCAAGGGGGACGACCCCCTGTGAACCCCCGCTTCCATCACGCATACGAGGTTCTGCTGCAACGCCGGCCCGCTGGTCGCATGGCCGAGCGCGATGTCGGCCCGGCCCGCCATGATCTCGGCCGCCGCGCTGCCGATCCTGGCCAGCCCGGCGGCGAACATCGGATTTCCGGCCAGCGCGCCGCCAGATGGATTCACCTTGACCTCGTCGCCGAGCCCAAGCTCTCGGCGCAAGATCAGCTCCTGATGGGTGAACGGCGCGTGCAACTCGGCCACCTGCGCCCGGCTCGCTCCGGCGGCCCGCCCGGCGCTGGCGGCCGACGGCGAACCGGTCAGGTCCCTGGCTCCGAGCGCCGCCGAGTCGATCCGGTGCTCGAACCCGGTGATCCAGGCCGGCCGCTCGCACAGCGCGCGGGCCCGGTCACCGGCGGCCAGGATCACTGCGGCCGCACCGTCGGTGACCGGAGCGCAGTCATGGGTTCGCAGCGGATCAGCTATATAAGGGTGAGAAAGCATTTCGGTGGTCGTTTCGTCCGATCCAGAGGCCGGTCCACGCGCAGGCAAGGCCTTCGGGTTGCGGCCCGCGTCGCTCCGGCTCCGCGCCGCCACGGCGGCCATGTCAGCCTCGGTCCACAGCCCGGCCTCAAGCCCAGCCCTGGCCTGCAGCGCCGCGATCGACACCGAATCCGGCCAGAGCGGGGCGACCAGGTAAGGATCGAGCTGCAGGGCAAGCACCCGGCGCAGCAGGCCCGCCGACGACTTGCCGAACCCGTAGGCGAGCGCGATCTCCGCCTCGCCGGTCAAGACCTTGAGCCAGGCCTCGTACAGCGCCCACGCGCCGTCCATCTCCACGTGCGATTCCATCACCGGCGGGAACGCCCCGATCGCGTCCACCGCGGAGACGAATGAGAACGCGCGCCCGGCCAGGTAGTCCGAGGAGCCCGAGCACCAGAAGCCGATGTCGTCCTTGCTCAGCCCGGTGGCCTCGAACACCTCGTGGAAGGTCGGCACCAGCATCTCCACGCCATTGGTGGTGGCGGGGGAGTGCCGCTCGTTGGGCGCCTGCGCGAAGCCGATTACGGCGACGTCGGTCACGATCAGCGACTCCTTGCTACAGATGATGGGCGTAGGACTCATAGGGAGCGTCGGGTTCACCGGTCGGCTCGAAATGATCGATGTTCCGCATCGAGGTCTCCCACTCCTCGCGCGGCTTCCACACGGCCTTGACCCGCATGCCCATCCGGACTTCCTCAGGAGCGCAGCCGAGGATCAGATGCTGGAAGGCGATATCGGCCCCGTCGATCAGCACCGAGGCGGCCACGTAGGGCACTTGCACTTGCTGACCGTGGAAAGGCACGTTCACCACGCAGAACGTGGTCACGATGCCGGTGTCTGGGAGCTCAACCTCGGTTTCGGTGGGCACTCCGTCCACCGGGCAGGCCCCGCGCGGCGGCAGGTACACCTTGCCGCAGGCCGGGCAACGCTGGGCCAGCAGCCGGCCCTCCGCCAGCGCCCGCAGGTAGCTGCTCTCGCCGGGGGAGACGGTGTGGTCATAGCTCAGCCGGATCGGGGTCGTGATCATGGTGACGGCCTCGACGTCGCCGGTAGGCCTGGCGTCGCCGTCGACATCGCCGGCCGAAGGCTCAGGCTCGAAGCACGCGATGTCGGTGATCCCGGCGCCGTGGCTGTCCGACCAGCGCGGCCTGACCCGCATCCCTGTTCGCATCTGATCGCTCGAGCCAGCGTCGACGGCGTGCAGCAGGGCGGTGTCGGCGCCGTCCAGCCTGATCAGGGCCCAGCCGAACGGCCGGGCGAGCGGCTGAGAATCCAGCGGGCGCTCCATCCAGCTCCAGCTCACGACCGTCCCGGCGGGCCCCACGTCGACCAGTTCGGCCGGTGGCTCGGCGGTCACCGGGTCGTACTCGAACGGCGGGGCGTGAACCCGCCCGTCGCTGGCCTTCGCACCGAGAATCCGGCGCTGCGCCAGTCCGGTGACAAACGCGCCCAGCGTCGGTCCGAGCGACCGGGTGTAGTCGAACGAGATCTCCAGCGGCGCCTGCAGCGGCTGATCTTCAACTCGAGGCTGACTCACGGATCGAAGTGAAACATGTTCCAGGTGCGGTAAGCAACACAATCTAGAACACGTTCTAGTGATTTAAGCGGTCGCTACCCAGCGCGAACGCAGGCATACTAGGGCGGTGCGCCGGGTTTGCGTGGTCGGGAATTCTGGCTCGGGAAAGTCGACTCTAGCCGTCGCGCTCGCCGATCAACTTGGTGCTTCCTACCTTGAGCTCGACTCGGTGTTCCATCAGGCTGACTGGCAGCCACTGGAGCGGGCAGCGTTCAGGGAGCGCGTCGAGACGTTCACGGAGGCCCCGGCGTGGGTAGTCGACGGGAACTACAGCGCCGTGCGGGACATCGTCTGGAGCCGGGCCGACACCGTGGTCTGGCTCGACCTGCCGCGGCACCGGGTGATGCGCCAGCTGCTCGGGCGGACGCTGCGCCGGATGGCGACCGGAGCCGAGCTGTGGAACGGTAACCGCGAGCGGTGGCAGAACCTCGTCCGGCTCGACCCGGAAGAGTCCATCCTCGTCTGGGCCTGGACTAGGCATTCCACCTACCGCGAGCGTTATCTCGCCGCCCAGGATGACCCGGTTAACGCCCATCTGAACTTCATCCGACTGCGCTCATGTAGGGAGTCCGCCGCGCTGCTCTCAGATCGGCGCCTGTCAGACTAGAGACATGGTGACGACCAGTTCGGATCTCGCCAGCCTGATCTCCCGGTACGCGCGCACGTTCGGTGAGGTGATCGGAGACGGTCATCACGTGTCATCGCCGCTCGGGGCCTGGCTATTGCTGGCCCTGTGCTCGCCGGCCGCCCGCGGACAGGACGCTGCGAAGCTGGCCGACGTGCTCGGTGCCGAGTCCGGTCAGGCCGCCGCAACCGCTGCCGACCTGCTCGGCGATCCGCATCCACTGGTCGCCGCCGCAGCGGCGGTCTGGAGCGCGCCTGGTGCCGGCGACCGCGACTGGCTCGCTGGCCTGCCGCCGTCGGTTGCCCAGGGCGAGGTACCCGATCAGGCGGCTGCCGACCGGTGGGCTCGCGAGCACAGCTTCGGCCTGATCGAGAAGTTCCCGCTGCAGGTCGATGCCAAGGTATACCTGCTGCTCGCCACCGCCCTGGCCACGAAGGTGTCGTGGGAGTGCCCGTTCGACACCGCACCGGGGACCGCGCTGCGCGGCTGCTGGCGGCTTGACCGGGTGCTCTCCTCGCCCGACCACCCGAGTCATTCCGCCTTCATCGCGATCACGCAGAACGCCGGCGACGTCGCGGTGCACGTCGGCCGGGCCGCCGGCGGCCTGGTCGTGCTGTCGGTGATCGCGGCGCCGGATGTGGCTCGCGCCGAGGTGGCTAACGTCGCGCACGAGCTGGCTATCGCGGTGGCGCGGAACACCGAAGTGCCGCACCGGTCGCTTTTCGACTTGCCGCTGGGCGACGGGCCGCTGTGGTCAATCAGGGAAGAACAGTCGACCGGAGGCTCCACCGAGCGCCTGCACGCCGTTCTGCCGGCCTGGTCAGCCAGCGACGTGATCGACCTGACCGATGAGCGACTAGGGTTCGACGCGGCCGGGCACGCGATCGGCGGCGGTGACCGGTGGGAAGCCAAGCAGGCGGCCACGGCGAACTACAGCCGGACCGGCTTCGAGGCCGCGGCGGTCACCGCGATGGCGGCCAGGATGGCGATGCGGCCGCGCCAGCGGCAGGCGCGGATCGCCGAGTTGCGCTTCGGGCACCCGTACGCGGTGGTTGCGGCGGCGCAGGCGCAGACCGGAGGACCATGGCACGGCCTGCCACTCTTCTCCGCCTGGATCACCAAGCCACACAGCGCCGCCTGACCACGGGCCCGCCTGACCACGGGCCTGCTCCCCGGCCTCCGCTCCCGTGGCCTTGGCTCCTGCTGGCGGAGCGCCTACGTTCCCCAGGCCTCCGTCCCTCGGGCTGCCGCTCCCCGGGCAGCCGTTCCACCGTGACGTACCAGATGAAACCGCCACTGCAGACGGCACGCCCGCGCTTTAGCGTCCCGCGCGCTCATTAGTGTCCCGCGCGCTCTTAGCCCTGGTTAGCGACGATGGATTACCACCAAACTGGTGCATTTTTTTCCCGCTAATCCGGGCTAAGTTGTCGCAACCCGGGCTATGTCAGCGTCGTCGTGCGGCCGATGAGCCTGGTGAGGGTTATCGTCGGCCGACTTGTCATCCCTGGCGACGACTTGGCACGGATTTCCGACAAATTTTGTCCCGGTTGTGGCTATTTTGTGAGTCGAAAATCCGTGATAAGTGATCGAAATCCGTGACATGTGGGTTGAGGGCGCGCGGCGGCGAGTAGCGGACTGCGCCATCGATCGCGGCGAGCGGTGGAATGTTGCGCTGCTCGCGCGTTTTGCTCGCAGTGTCCGCCGGTGCTAATTGACGCAGGGGTCGACGTGCTCGAGCGATACTCACACGAGTCGAGCGGTCGGCAGCTGCCTATCCGCAGGGTTAGCTGGGCAATAGGGCTAACCGCAGATTATCTGCCCAACTATTATGCCGGAGAATGTGGCGTATCGGCTTTATAGGGCCGAGATTGGGGCATCGGGACTTAAGTGCGAATTCTCCGGGGAAGGCTATAAGTTTTCGCAAAGAACATCATGCAGTGACCATCGGCATGCTATATCTCGCTCATCCCGAGTGCGCAGATTGCCAGGTGGAGGTTATGGCCGTGAAATCGACGCCAATTGGCGCCGCTAGTATCGGTCAGAAGCAATCGATCGCATTTGCTGAACCGCAATACCGGCTGGCTGCGCTCAGCCGGGATCTGCCAAGGCCCGGTCCGCGTGGTTATCCGCGACATGCCCGATCTCTCACGGCCAGGGCGATGCGTCAGCGTCTGCTCCTCATCGCACTGGCGCTTGCGGTGGCGACGATTGGCTCGGTTATCGAAGGACCCCGCGTCCTCAGCGCTACCAGCGACCGGCACGATCGCCGTCAGGCCGCCGTCGAGCCAACTCCTGGTCAACGCGCCGCTGCTAGCGCTCGTGTCAAGGCGGCGATCTGGATTCACCGGTGGGTCGCCGCGAACGCGGACGTAGCTTGTGACCCGGTGATGTGCCGGACGTTGGACGCACACGGCGTCACCTATGAACGGCAACTCGATCTCAGCACGTCCGCGACCGATCCGCTTGGCGCTGACGTGGTGGTGGCGACGCTGGTCATCAGGAATAAGTTTGGCCGCCGGCTGGCCAGCGTCTACGCGCCTGCAGTGCTGGCCAGCTTCGGCACCGGCGACGCCGAGGTCGACGTCCGGATGGTCGGAGACGGAACCGCCTACCTGAAGGCGTTGCGCTCCGACGTGGCCACGAGGAAGCGGGCCGGTGTCGCACTGCTGCACAATCACCGGATCGAAGCCACGGGTACCGCCGCCCGCGAACTCGCGGCCGGCGGGGTGGATTCGCGACTGCTGACCAACCTGGCCGCTCTGGCGGACTGGGGCTGCCCGGTCAGCGTCCTCAGCTTTGGCGGGCGCGGTCCCCGATCGACCGCAGGAATGCCGCTGCTGTCGGCCGACATTGCGCCACAGGCGGGCCGCGGCTCGCCAGTCGAGATAGCCAGAGAAATGAGCCGGATTGAGCGGTTTCTTAATAGCCAGATTACGCCGCTTCGCCCGGCTAGCTTCGCTCCCTTGCCCGGAGCTAATGGCCGGATGACCGTGCAGGTTGACTTCACCGTGCCTGTGCAGTTCGGGGTATTCGACGGCACCCCGGTAGAGACAAACCCTATCTCCGTTCCGGAGCGCTAAAGGCGCTTTGACGACAAAGGCAGAAAGAGAATGCGACTAACAATGCCAAGGTATGCCATCCGGAAGATGCTCATCGGCTGCGCGGTGTCCGCTGGCCTGCTCGCTAGCGCCGCCCCGGCAATCGCTGTCCCGTCCACAGGCACCGTCCCGCTTGCGCGCACCGGGTGGCTGCGGCTCGCGCACCTGTCGCCGAACACCCCGGCGGTCGACGTATACCTTTACTCACTCGGTAACCCGCGAGCCAAGGTGGTGCTCCATCACGTCAGCTACGGGACCGTGTCGCCGTACCTGCCAGCGCCCGCTGGTACTTACACGGTCGCCATGCGGGCGGCCGGCGCCGCCCCCACCTCGGCGCCGGTGCTGTCCACCGGCGTGACGGTCAAGGTCGGCCATGCTTACACGGTCGCCGGCATGGGCCCTAACGCCGGTCTGCGCCTTGTCGTGATGGACGACCAGCTCACCGCCCCCACCGGTCATTCGATGGTCAGGGTCATCCAAGCGTCTATGCGCGAGCACCTGGTCACGGTGCGGACCAAGGCGCACATGTTCGGCCGGAACCTGATCTTCGCCACCGCCACCCCCTTCGAGTCGCTGCCACGCGGCAGTTACCTGGTCCGCGCGGATGGTTCCACCGAGGCAGCCAGCGATCATGTAGCCCTGCGCTCGGGCACGATCCACACCCTCGTTGTGCTGGACGGCCCCGGCCGCCTGAAGCTCGTCGATCTGACCGACGCGGTCGGTGCCAAGACGCTTCCGACCACGGCACCGGCGACCGGCTTCGGCGGCCTGGCGACCGCGACGGCCGGTCCTTCGCTGCTGCCCTGGGCGGCCGTGATCTCGGCCGGCTTGCTGCTCGCCGCGGTCGGCCTGGTCAGCCTGCGCAGAAGCCGGCGCCAGCAAGCCGGGTGAAGGGACGGCACGCGGCACCGGCGGGTCGGCCAGCGGGCGGGATCATCGCTGCGCTGGCCGGCCTGCTGGTGATGCTCGCGGGAGTGGCCGCAATCGGCACGGCCGCGTGGCGCGACGACCACGCGCAGGACGAGCTCGGCCCGATTCCGCACGTCGCCGTGCCCCACGGGCGGATCGCCGCCATGCCCGATCCAGCCCGGCAGGCGCAGGTACCAAGTCCGGTGTACCTGATCATTCCGCGTATCGGCGTGAGCACCAGGCTGATCAGGCTCGGCCTTGCCGCTGGCGGGGCGATGGCCGTGCCGGCCACCACCAAGGTGGCCGGCTGGTACGACCAGGGCCCGAGGCCGGGTGCGATCGGGCCAGCGGTCATCGCCGGACACGTCGATTCCTATCACCGGCAGGGAATCTTCTCCCGCCTGCAAGAACTGCGGCCAGGTGACCGGGCCTTCGTCATGCGCGCCAACCACACGGTCGCCGTCTTCCGTATCACCGCGGTCCGGCTCTACCTCAAATCCAAGTTCCCGTTCCAGGCCGTATACGGGCCGGTCCCGTACCCCGCCCTGCGCCTCATCACCTGCGGCGGGGACTTCGACTACACGACGCGCAGCTACCTGAGCAACGTCGTCGCTTACGGGACCGAGACCACTACTCGCCGGTGAAGACCGGCTTGCGCTTCTCGGCGAACGCGCGCGGTCCTTCCTTGGCATCAGCCGACATGAAGACCTTCATGCCGATGCGGGACTCGACGGCGAACGCCTCGTTCTCGCCCAGGCCCTCGGTCTCGCGGAGCGTACGCAAGATGGCCTGTACCGCCAGCGGGCCGTTGTCGGCGATCATGCCCGCGATCTCGAGCGCCCGGCTCAGCGCCTGCCCGTCAGGTACGACCTCGCCGATCAGGCCGATCCGATAGGCCTCGGGTGCCTTGATGTGCCTGCCGGTGAGCAGCAAGTCGGCGGCGACCGTATAAGGAATCTGACGGGCGAGCCTGACCGCTGAGCCGCCGAGCGGGAACAAGCCCCAGCGCGCCTCGGAGACCCCGAACCGGGCGCTTTCCCCGGCGATCCTGATGTCCGTCGCCTGCAAGATCTCGGTACCACCGGCTACGGCCGGACCTTCGACCGCCGCGATCAGCGGCTTGGTCAGCCGGCGGCCCTTGAGCAGCGCATCGATCACGGTAACGTCCATGCCGGAGGCGAACGAGTCTCCCGGGTGCGAACTCGTCATCGCCTTCAGATCAGCCCCGGCGCAGAACGCGCCGCCCGCACCGGTCAGCACCGCGACCCTGATCGCTGGATCGGCGTCGACCTGATCCCAGGCACCGCGCATCAATGCCATCATCTCGCCGCTGAGCGCGTTGCGGACGTGCGGGCGGTTCATCGTGACGATCAGCACCGGCCCGCGCCGCTCGATCAGCGCGTGCGGCTGCTCCTGTTCGGGCGACGGGTTCGTCATCGGGACGTATCTCCTTGCCGGTGCCTTCTATCCTTGCCGAACCTTGCCTGGCCGGGTTGCCAGGTCACTGTAACAGGTTCTAGTTTGACCCCCATGGCACTCAATATCGCCGACCTCTTCGAGCACGCCGCTGACGCCGTCCCTTACCGGATCGCGGTGGCGTGCGGCGACCGGCAAGTGACCTTCCGCGAGCTTGACCAGCGCACTAACCAGCTCGCCCATCACCTGGCCGGCCTCGGGGTTGGTCCTGGCGACCACGTCGGCATGTACGCCCGCAACTCGATCGAGGCACTCGAGACGCTGCTGGCGACCTACAAGCTCCGGGCCCGCACCGTGAACATCAACTACCGCTACGTGGAAAACGAGCTGCGGTACATGTTCACCGATGCCGACATCGTCGCGCTGGTGTATGACAAGGAGTTCGCGCCGCTGGTCAGCATCGTGCTGCCGGACTCGCCGCAGGTGCGAGGGACAGTCGTGATCGGCGAGGCGGGTGACGAGAACCAGGTTCCCGGCGTGCCCTACGACGAGGCGCTGGCCGCCGCATCGCCCGACCGCGACTTCGGCCCGCGCAGCGGCGACGACATCTACCTGCTGTACACCGGCGGCACGACCGGTTACCCGAAGGGCGTGCTGTGGCGGCAGGAAGATGTCTGGCGAACGCTCGGCGGCGGCATCGACTTCGTGACGGGCGAGCCGCTCGCCGACGAATGGGTGCAGTCGCAGAACGGGGCAGAGAACCCCGGCCTGATCAAGCTCTGCATCGCGCCGCTCATTCATGGCAGCGCGCAGTGGACCTCACTGATGAGCTTCTTCGCCGGCGACACGCTGGTGTTGCTGCCGCACTTCGACGCCCACGAGGTCTGGCGGGCCATCGACCGCCACAAGATCAACCAGATCGTGGTGGTCGGCGACGCGATGGCCAGGCCGCTGATCGAGGCCTACACCGAGGGCGGGTACGACGGATCCTCGGTCTTTTCTTTCTCTTCGAACGGCGCCTTGTTCTCCCAGCCGGTCAAGGACGCAGTCTTCGCCGCGCTGCCGAACGTCGTGATCACCGACGCGATCGGCTCATCTGAGACCGGGTTCACCGGGCTGAGCTTCGCGAACCGAGGCGGACACCAGGAGGGCGGGCCGAGGGTCAGCCCCGGGCCGAACACCATCGTGATCGATGACAACGGCCGCCCGGTAGGTCCGGGGGAGATCGGCCGGATCGGCCGGGGCGGCCACGTCCCGCTTGGCTATTACAAGGACCCGGTCAAGACTGCCGCGATGTTCGTCGAGGTCGACGGCGCCCGGTATGTGGTCCCAGGCGATTTCGCGCGGGTCGAGGCGGACGGCACCATGACCCTGCTCGGCCGCGGCAGTGCCTGCGTGAACACCGGCGGCGAGAAGGTGTTCCCCGAGGAGGTCGAGGGCGCGATCAAGGCGCATCCCAAGGTTTTCGACGCGATCGTGATCGGCATCCCGGACGAATTGCTCGGGCAGCGGGTCGCCGCGATCGTCCAGCCGCGCGAGGGCGAGACGGTGGATCTGCGCGACCTGGAGATCGTGGTGCGCACCCACGTGGCCGGTTACAAGGTGCCGCGTACCGTCTGGCTCACCGACACGATCGACCGGACCCCGAGCGGCAAGGCCGACTACCGGTGGGCGCAAAGATTCGCTGAGGCCAGGCTCGCCGAGACCGGGTCAGGATCGGCTGTGTCACCAACCACGGGGGCGGAGGGTCGCTAGATGCTGCGGACGCCGATCTGCGACCTGCTCGGCATCGAGCACCCGATCGTCGGCTTTACCCCGTCCGAGCACGTCGCGGCCGCGATCAGCCGGGCCGGCGGCCTTGGCGTGCTCGGCTGCGTCCGCTATAACGACGCGGCCGACCTCGACGGCGCGCTCAACTGGATGGACGCCAATACCGACGGCCGGCCCTACGGCGTCGATGTCGTCATGCCGGCGAAGGTACCGGCCGAAGGCACGCAGTTCGACCTTGGCGAACTGATCCCGGCCGGTCACCGGGCGTTCGTCGACGAAACGCTGCTCCGCCTCGGCGTGCCTCCGCTGCCTGAAGACGGCCAGCGCAATGAAGGCGTGCTCGGCTGGCTGCACTCGATCGCGCGGGCGCACGTCGAGGTGGCGTTCGCGCACCCGGTCTCGCTCATCGCCAACGCGCTCGGGTCGCCCCCGGATGATGTCATCGCGACCGCGCACGAGAAGGGCATGAAGGTTGCCGCGCTAGCCGGCAAGGCCGAGCACGCCATCAGGCACGTCGACTGCGGCGTGGACATCGTGGTCGCGCAGGGGCATGAGGCGGGCGGCCATACCGGCGAGATCGCGACCATGGTGCTGGTGCCCGAGATCGTCGACGCGGTCGACGGCGAGGTGCCGGTGCTCGCGGCCGGCGGCATCGGATCGGGGCGCCAGCTGGTGGCCGCGCTCTCGCTCGGCGCGGCCGGGGTCTGGATGGGTTCCTTCTGGCTCACCACCGCCGAGTACGGGCTCGGACCGGCCCCGGCGGCGCTGCGGCAGGCCCTGCTCACGGCGAGTTCTTCGGACACCGTGCGGTCGCGGATCTACAGCGGCAAGCCGGCCAGACTGCTGAAGAACAAGTGGACCAGGGCCTGGGAGGAAGAAGATGCCCCGGAACCACTGCCGATGCCGCTGCAGAACCTGCTGGTCAGCGAGGCCCATCAACGGCTCATGCAGTCCGGCGACCCCGAGGTCGTGCCGATGCCGGTCGGTCAGATCGTCGGCCGGATGAATGAGGTACGGCCGGTCGCCGAGGTCATGGCCGGGCTGCTCGCCGAGGCCCAGGAAACCTTGGCCCGCCTGGGCAAGCTCCGTTAGGACCCGTGCTCGCTCACCACGGCTCCAGGTCACCGTCCTTCGTGATCCAAGCGGTTGGCGGTTCTCTGGGCTCAGGGCAAGGCCCGGTCGGCTGTGGGTAACTGCATCAGAGCCTCCCTGATGCAGTAGCTTCCCGGGACGCAACTACACCAGAAGGGCTCTGGGGTAGCGAGGGCTACACCAGGGAGGCTCCGAGGCACCTGTTCACGGACCCGGCCTGGCCGGCAGGCCGCCGGCCACCGGGCGCGACAGCTGCAGCAGCAGTTCCGGGCGGCGATGCCGCGGGTCTCCCGGGACGGACGGCAGCGCTGGCCCGCCTGCGCTGCTATAACCATTGTGCGCTGAGATACATCGGGATTTTGTGGCCAGAGGTGAACCGGTACGCGACGGCCACGCTAACCGACGAAGGTTATGACTTATGACGCAGTACGCAGTCTGCGGTGGACACGTCGGTGACCTAAGAGTGGGGCGTGCCACCGTTGAGTGGATGAAAGGGCGGACGCGAGAGGGCAACGGTAAGAAAATCCCGATGAGCAAGCTTGTCGAATTCCTTGAGCCACTCAACTAGATTCCTTCGCCAAGAGACTCCCGCTAACGGTCGTCTATGGGTTATGAGACATACGACACCCGTCTCCGGCCTCTCCCCCGTTCCGGAACGTCCCCGCTGACCTGCAGATGGTCCCGTCAGCGTCGCCATCGTCGCACCCCGTCTCGCCTCGTCCCGCCGAGTCTCGTTAGCAAATCCGCTAGCCGAGCAGGCTCTTGACCAGCAAATACGGCGTCTCCGGGCTTACGTGTGCCGCCGCGTTGCGGAGGTATCCGGCCGACAAGCATCTAGGTCATGTTAGGCAGGCAAGAATCCTTGATGTGGCGCTGCCTGGTCTTTGAGTGGCCGGGCCGGTGGCGAGAGTCGCGGCGCGTTCGGATGGCACCGGGCTGGAATTCCGATCTTGGGCGCTGTCGTCGTCTTCACCCCATGCCGACCTGGCGCTCA
>WNEY01002494.1_pt1 | contig 13515 bp, 9 predicted proteins | sample 5400531 | NCBI WGS metagenome assembly WNEY01 (sample SAMN13153338, study PRJNA577476) | soil metagenome | isolation source: 200 cm saprolite under Douglas fir tree site 1 | place: USA:California | collected 2015-04-18
CCTCCAGCACCGGCGGCTCCTGCGCGAGGAGCGATTCCACCGTGCGGGCGATGACCGATTCCTCGTTGTACGCCGGCACGACCACCGAGACGGTCAGGCCGGCAGGAGCGGCCGCCGTCGCGCGCCGGGCCCGACGCGCCTGGAGCGGCGCCGCGACGGCGAGGATCACCGCCCGCAGCCCGAGCAGCGCGATGGCCAATCCGAAAAGCGGCCCCAGCGTCCGCGCCAGGCCGCCGAGAATCCAGAACACCACGCTATCCGCGCTCGCCAGCAGCGCCGAGGCCGGCGCGCGCGGCGCGGGCGGCAGGAGCTGATCGCGCGTCAGCCCGGTGATCTCCTCGGGAGTGGCGAGCTGCAGCCCGCGCGCAGCCAGGCCGTCGATGATGAGCGGCAGCGCCGCGACGGTGGCGGATCGATCGCCGCCGCCGTCGTGGAGGAGAACGACCGAGCCGCTCTTCGCCTTGTCGAGCACGCGCTGCGCGATCTCCTGCGGGCTGCGATCGGCGAAATCCTCCGGGTCGATGTCCTGTCCGAGCGTGAAGTATCCGAGGGCAGAGGCCCGCGCGATCACCTGCGCCTGGGGCGCTTCATCGAGCGCCTCGTCGGAGTGGTAAGGCGGGCGGAAGAGCCGCGGCTGGCGCCCGGTGACCCATTCCAGCAGGCGCTCGGTGACGTTCAGCTCCACCTCCATGCGCAGAGGGGAGACGCGCGAGAGATCGGGATGAGTGAAGGTGTGGTTCCCCATCACGTGCCCCTCGGCGAACTCGCGCCGGACCAGGTCGGGCCGCGCCTGCGCGTTCTCGCCGATGAGGAAGAACGCCGCCTGCGCGTTGCGCGCCTTGAGCACGTCGAGAATCTGCGGCGTCCATTGCGAGTCGGGACCGTCGTCGAAGGTGAGCAGCACCTTGCCGTGGGCCGGGCCGCCGCGGCGCTCGAGGATCCAGCCCGAAGGATATTGCTGGTAGTCGACGCGCGCGACGTGCCCCTTCTCGTCCCAGGTCACGGTGCGCATGCCGCTCTGCGGGCGCGCCTTGAGCGAGAACAGCTCGCCCTCGCCGGTGATGGTGACGTCGTCGGGGTCGTGCGCCGCGATCAGGCCGTCGAGGCGCGAGCGCGCCTGCCCTTCGTCGAAGCGGCGCGGCTCGGGGCCATGCGCGAAGAGGTCGAAGACCTTGGGGTCCTCCGCGCCCAGCCGCCAGAACGCGACGCCGCGCACGTGCAGGTCGGCGATGGCCTCGAGCTGCGCCGCGGCGGCGGGAGCGTCGAGGAAGCGCACCAGGTGCTTCTCGTGTTTCTCATCGTCGTCGTACTCGAAGAAAGAGCTCTTCGAGTCGGCGTCCCACTCGATGGGCACTTCGTTCTCGCGCGCCAGGACGAGCGCCTCGCCGAAGCTCAGCTCCTGCGCCGGCCGCGCCGTGTCGCCTTCCGCATCGACCGGCCAGTCGTAGCCGTAGGCGCCGAGCGCAAGGACGATCTTGTCCGCCGGCGCGCGCCTCAGGTAGGCCGCGGCCGCCCCGGCGACGTAGGCGGGCGTGGCGATGGGCCCCGGATTGTCCGTCGAGGCGTGCTGATCGTAGGCCATCACCACGAGAAAATCGGAGGCGGCCGCGAGCTTCTCCACGGGAATGCCGCGCGTCTCCCCCGGAACGTCGACGCTGAGCAGGAAGCCGCGCGGATGCAGCTCGTTCCAGACCGCCTCCACCAGCGCCGCGAATTCTCGCCACGACGCTGCGTCCAGGTCCTCGAAGTCGAGGTTCACCCCCGCGAATCCGCGCTCCTCGCACAGCTTCGCCAGCCGCGCCGCGGCCTCCTTGCGCGCCTTCTCGGTGGCGATCAGCGGCTGCGCCAGAGCGCGCTGAAACCCGCCCTCGCCGTAGTTGGAAACTGTGGGCGTCACCTCCAGGCGCGCCGCCGCTTTCGAGACGCGGGCGTCCTCCTCGACGAGAAAGCTCCCGTCCTTGGCGATGCGGATCCATTCCGGCATCACGTGGGTGAGCTGATCGGCGTGCGCCTGCAGCGACTGCAGGCTCTGCGGGTCCCAGTTCACCGCGAAGCCCGCCAGCACCGGCTCGCGCGCATCGCCCGGCTTGCGCCGCTTCTGCGCCGCCTGCGCGTCGGCGAGCAGCGCGCGCAGCTTCCCTTCTTCCGCGCGATAGACCCGTTCGCGGGCCTTGTTCTCCAGCGGATGCCCGGCGGGCAGCTTCCCCGCAGGCGCGGGCTCCGGCGCGACCGCCTTGGAAGACCACGGCGCCGGCACGATGGAGACGAGAAACACCCCCAGCGCGGCGGCCGCGCCCGCGGCTCCTAAAACAGAGGCGATGCGCACCGCGCGCGCCCGCCTGCCCGACAAATCGCGAAAGACGGCCATTTCGAGACCCTTGGACGTTGTCAGCGGGCTAGTAATGCACGCGGTGTGCCGTCCATTTCGCTCCCCCGACTGTGTTACACCCCACCCGTGCACGACGACCTGGAACAACGCAAGTCGCAGCACCTCGATCTCGTCCAGCGCGACGAGGTGGAGACGTCCGATACGCTCTTCTCCTGCGTGCGGCTGGTGCACCGGGCGCTGCCCGAATTGGCCCTCGACGGTATCGATCTGGACACCGAGCTCTGCGGCCGCGCGCTCAAGGCGCCGCTGATGATCACCGGCATGACCGGCGGCACCGAGCGGGCAGGGCAGATCAACCGCGACCTCGCGGCCCTGGCGCAGGAGATGGGCCTCGCCTTCGGCGTCGGCTCGATGCGCATCCTCCTCGATCAGCCCGAGCTTCTGCCCACCTTCGCGGTGAAGCCGGCGCGGCCGCCGCTGCTCTTCGCCAACCTGGGCGCGCAGCAGCTCGCCCAGCGCGGGACGCCGGCGGCGCTGCGGCTCATCGAGATGCTGGGCGCGGACGGCATCGCCATTCATCTCAATCCCGCGCAGGAGCTGGTTCAGGCGGAGGGAGACCGCGATTTTCGCGGATGTCTCGATGCCATCGGGAAGCTCGCCGCCCAGCTGGGCGGGCGGCGCGTGCTGGTGAAGGAGACGGGCTGCGGCATCGGGCCCCAAGTGATGCGCCAGCTGTACGAGCGCGGGGTGCGCGCCGTGGACGTGAGCGGCGCCGGAGGCACGAGCTGGACGCGCGTCGAGCAGCTGCGCGCCAAGGCGGCCGATGCGCGCGACCTGGGCGAGCTGTTCGGCGACTGGGGCATTCCCACCGCGGCCTGCGTGGCGGCGGGGCGGGCGGCCGCGCCGGAGATGCAGATCGTCGCCTCGGGAGGCGTCCGATCCGGGCTCGATGCGGCGCGCGCTCTCGCGCTCGGCGCCGACGTGGCCGGCGTGGCGCTGCCCATCGTCCGTGCGCACCAGAAGGGCGGCGTGGAAGCCGCGCGCGCCGCGCTCAAGGGCGCCATCGATGCGCTCCGTGCCGCGCTTCTCCTCTGCGGCGCGCGCAATGTCGCGGCGCTGCGGGCGTCGCGGCCGGTGATTCTCGAGCCTCTGAAGAGCTGGATCGAGGGGCTCGCGGAATGACCCGGGCGCGTGCGCCGGGCAAGGTGCTGCTCCTCGGCGAGCATGCGGTGGTCTACGGCCATCCAGCGCTGGCGGCGGCGATCCCGCGCTACGTGACCGTCGAGGTGCAGCCCGCGGCCGAGGCGCGCATCGAGCTGCCGGGCAGCATCGAGACGGGCCCGGAAGTGCTCCAGGCCGCGGTGGCGATGGCGCGGGAGGCGATGTTCGAGGGGATGTTCCACGCGCGCGTCTCCTCGGAGCTTCCGATCGGCGCGGGCCTGGGCAGCTCGGCAGCGCTGGGCGTCGCGCTGGCCCGGGCGTTCAGACCAGGGTGCTCTCCGGAGGAGGCCGCGTCGCTGGCGATGCACCTCGAGCGAGTGCTGCACGGCGCGCCTTCCGGAGTGGACCCGGCCGCGTGCGCGCACGGCGGCATGATCTTTTTCCAGGGCGGCGCGGTGGAGCGGGTCGAGGAGCGCGTGTGGCTCTGCATCCTCCCGACCGGGATCGCCCGCGGGACGCGGAGCACGGTGATGCCTCTGGCGGAACGGCGAAAAAGCGATCCAAGCATCGACCCGCTGCTCGCCCGCCTGGGCGACCTGGCGCGGGGGGGTCTGGCCGAGCTAAGAAAAAAAAATTTTTTTTCTTTAGGGCCGGCGATGGATGAGGCGCACGGCATCCTCCGCGAGCTGGGCGTCTCCTGTCCGGAGCTGGAAGAAGCCGTCACCGCCCTGAAGCGCGCCGGCGCGCTGGGGGCGAAGCTGACCGGCGCCGGGGGTGGCGGAGCGGCCATCGGTCTCGCGCGCGACGAGGGGTACGCCCGGGAAATCGCGGCGAAGACGAGCGGCTTCGCCGTAGAGGCGGGCGCGGGATGAAAGCGACTGCCGTAGCGCACGCGAACATCGCGCTGGTGAAGTATTGGGGAAAGCGCAGCGAGGCAGCCATCCTGCCCGAGGCGGCCTCGCTCAGCATCGCGCTCGACCGGCTGCGCACCACCACCACCGTGGAGCTCGGCCCCGCTGCCGATTCCCTCGAGCTGGACGGCGCTCCGGTAGACCCGGCGCGGGCGCGCGCGGTGCTCGACGCGGCGGGAATTCACGACAGAGCGCGCATTGTCTCGCGCAACGATTTCCCCACCGGCGCCGGTCTCGCCTCGAGCGCGAGCGGATTCGCGGCGCTCGCTACAGCAGCTTGCGCCGCCGCCGGGCTGAGGCGCACGCCCCAGGAATTGTCGGCGCTGGCGCGCCGCGGGAGCGGCTCGGCCTCGCGCAGCGTCGCCGGCGGCTGGGCTGTCTGGGAGGGCGAAACGGCGCGTCAGGTACTGCCGCCGGAGCACTGGGACTTGCGCTTTTGCGTGGCTCTCTGCGCCGCCGGGCCGAAGTCGACGGGCTCGCGCGACGCGATGCGCATCTCGCGCGACACGTCGCCATATCACAGGGCGTGGATCGAGCAGTGCCGGCGCGATCTGCCCCGCGCGCTGCACATGCTCTCGGCGCGCGATCTCCCGGCGCTGGGCGATTTGGCGGAGAAGAACGCGCTCCGCATGCACGCCGACATGCTCGCATCCGACCCTCCGCTCCTCTACTGGGAGCCGGCGACGGTGGGCTGCCTGCAGGCGCTGCGCGATCTGCGCCGGGCCGGAACGCAGGCCTGGGTGACCATCGACGCCGGTCCCCACGTCGTCGCGATCTGCGCGCCGCCCGACGCGAAACAAGTGGAAACACTCCTGCGCGGCGTTTCCGGAGTAAAGGACGTGCTCGTGTGCGCGCCGGCGGGGGGCGCGCGCGTCTTGCCATGAAGCTGTTTGCGCACGGAAAGGTGTTCCTCGCGGGCGAGTACGCCGTTCTCGATGGCGGGCCGGCGCTGGTGGCGGGCATCGATCGCCATCTGCACGCTTCGGCCGGGCCGGCGTCGAGGCTCCAGATCGTGCGCTCGGGATTGCTCTGGGACGGAGGGCCCGCGCCCGAAGAGCTGCGCTTCGCGGCGCGCGCGGCGCGAATCTGTGGCGAGCCGCCGGTGCGGCTCGTCTACGAAGACGAGCTTCCCAAAGGTCTCGGCTCGAGCGCCGCGGCCACCATCATCGCCGTGCGCGCGATGCGCCCCGAGGCGAGCGATGACGACGTGCTCTCCCTCGCCGTCGCCGCGCACTGGGCCGAGCAGGGCGGCTCGGGCAGCGGCGCCGACGTGGCCGCCAGCGCGCTCGGCGGAGTCATCGAGGTCCGATCGCGCATCCCCTTCCGATCGGTCGAGGAAGCGATGACCTCCCCGCCCAGGCGATCGCTCGATGTCGATCGCGTCGGCGTGCCGTCCGATCTGCGGCTGCTGCTCGCCGACACCGGCCGCGCCGCGGACACGCGCAAGCTGGTGCGCGAAGTGCGCGCCTTCGCCGCGGGCGAGCCGCGCCGGTGGAATGCGATCGCGGAAAGGCTGAGCTCTTCCGCCCGATCGTTGCGGTCGGCGCTGGAAACCGGCGCGCGCGAAGAAGCCTTGCACGCCGTGCGCAGCGCCGCCGCCGATCTGGCCGCGCTCGGCGAACAGGCCGGTGCGCCCATCGTCATCGAAGAGCTGGTCCGCATCTGCGCGCTCGCCGCATCGGCCGGCGCGGCAGGCAAGCCCAGCGGCGCGGGCGGCGGCGACTACGCGGTGATTTTTTGCTTCGGCGATGAGGTCCGCGATCGCACCGAGGCCGCCCTGAAGCCGCACTTTCCGGTGATGCGCATTTCGCCCGCATGATCGCTCTTGCCCTCGTTCTGCTCACCAAGCTGCCCCAGCTGCTCGAATTCCATCCCGCTGTCTACCCGGCGGATCGCCTCGCCCGCGGCGAGACCGCCGACGTCGCCTGCCAGGTGGACATCGACGAGAACGGCGCCGTCAGCGCCGTGACCGTCGAGAAGGGCGCCGGCCCCGACTTCGACGCCGCGGCGCTGGAGGCGATCAGGCAGTTCCGCTTCTCCCCCGCCGAGGTGGACGGCAAGCCCGCCCCGGTGCGCATCCGCTACGTCTACCATTTCGTCATCCAGCAGAAGCGCGTCGAGAAACCCCTCGGCGAGACGGGCAGAGTGCGCGGCGAAGTCTCGGAAGCCGGCACGCGCAGGCCCATCGCCGGCGCGGACGTCGCGGACGAATCGGGCCCCCAGACCGCCACCGACGCGCAGGGAAATTATGAATTCGAAGTCCCCATCGGCGAGCGAAAGCTGACCATCTCCGCCCCGGGATTCGAGGAGCGCACCATCACCGTGAGAGTCATCTCCGGCGCCGTCACCGAGGCGCGGCGCGCCTGGCTGCACCGCACCGCCGTGGGCGATCTGCAGGCCACCATCCCGGGCGAAAAGCCCCACGACGCGCCCACCCGCCGCACGCTCACGCACGACGAGCTGGTCAACGTCCCCGGCTCCCTCAACGATCCCATCCGCGCCGTGCAGAACCTGCCCGGCATGAACCGCGCGCCGTTCCTCGCCGGGCAACTCCTCGTCCGCGGCTCGCCCCCCGGCGACACCGGCATCTACCTCGACGGCCACCGCATCCCGCTGCTCTACCACTTCCTCGGCGGGCCCTCGGTGATCAACGAGCAGCTCCTCGACCGCATCGACTTCTACCCGGGCGGCTACGGCGCCTATTACGGCCGCAACCTCGTCGGCGCCGTCGACGTGGGCACGCGCAAGGGCGACCAGCAGGGCCTGCACGGGCAGGCCTCGCTCGATCTCCTCGAGGCCGTCGGCTTCCTCGAAGGCCCGATCGATTCCCGCACCCAGGCCGCAGTCGCCGCGCGCCGCAGCCATATCGATCTCTTCCTCCCGCTCTTCATCCCCAACGACCCCAACCGCGGCGTGACCACCATCGTGCCCATCTACTGGGACTACCAGGCCCGCGCCGATCACCGCACCCAAAGCGGCGACGATCTCTCGCTGCTGCTCTTCGGCAGCGACGACAGCCTCACCGTGGTGGAGAAAGGCGGCCGGCGCACGCTGCCGCTCTCGCTCGCAACTCACATCGGCTTCCACCGCGCCGTGCTCGGCTACCGGCACGCCATCTCCGACGACCTGACCCTCACGCTCTCGCCGGCGCTGGGCTGGACCAAGCAGTCGTTCGACTCGCAGGGCGCCGGAACGGGCAGCTTCGCCACCCAGCAGAACGCCGACGTCACCGTCCTCACCGGCGAGCTCCGCGGCGAGGCGCGCTGGAAGGCGCGCAGCTGGGCGGAATTGCGCCTCGGCCTCGATCTGGAGATGGATCGGGCCGCCTACAGCGTCGACATCCAGTCCAGCCAGCAGCTGCGCAACCTGGGCACGCTCGTCACCCAGGAGGAGAAGTTCCAGCGCGTCCAGCCCGCGGCGCTCCTCGGCGAGTACGCCGAGCTGCAGCTCACTTTCGGCAACCTCCAGCTCACCCCGGGCCTGCGCCCCGAGCAGATCCACTGGCGCCAGCACGAGCGGCTCGCGCTCGATCCCCGCCTCTGGGCGCGCTACGCGCTGACCACCGAGACGTCCCTGAAAGCCTACGCGGGCCTCTACCACCAGCCCCCGACAGGTCTTCAGGTAGACGACAGCCTGGGCAATCCCAATCTCGATCTGGAGTGGGCGCTGCAGTTCGGCGCCGGGGTCGAGCACCGCTTCAGCGATGTCTGGAACGTGAGCGCCGAGGTCTTCTACAACCGGCGCGGCTCGCTGGTCGTGGGGTTCTCGCCGGAGATTCGCAACGGCGTGGTCTTCAATCCGCGCTACCTGAACAACGGCATCGGGCGCGCCTACGGCCTCGAGCTGCTCATCCGCCGCGAGATCACCTCGAAGCTCTACGGCTGGCTCGCCTATACCCTCTCCCGCAGCCAGATCCTGCAAAACCCCGGCGACCCCTGGCGCGCGTTCCTGTTCGACCAGCCGCACATCCTCACCGTCGTGCTCGGCTACCGGCCCAACCCGGGATGGGAGCTGTCGACGCGCTTCCGCCTGGTGAGCGGCAATCCCACCGCGCCCGTCCTCAGCGCGACCTTCGACGCCGACTCGGGCAGCTACGTCGCCGATCGCGGCACGGTGGGAGACGCGCGCAATCCCATCTTCATCCAGCTCGACGGCCGCGCGCAGTACACCTGGACATGGACCCTCTGGCAGCTCTCGCTCTACCTCGACGTGGAGAACGTCACCAACCACCGCAACGAGGAGATCCACGTCTACGACTACCGCTTCCGCGACCAGGGCAGCATCCCGGGCATTCCCATCCTCCCCACCTTCGGGCTGAAAGCGAAATTCTGATGCGCGCGCTCCTCCTCCTCGCCGCCCTCGCGGCCTGTACGCCCGACTTCGCCGCGCCGAGCGACGTCACCGACCTGCGCGTGCTGGCCATCCGCGCCGATCCTCCCGAGGCGCAGTTCGACCTCGACGCCGGCACCATCGATCCGGTGCACGTGACGGTGCTGGCGGTCGATCCGCCGCGCAAAGACAACTTCGCCACCATGGTCTCGCAGCTCTGCGGCCAGACGGATTCACGCCGCTGCGACGGCGGCGGGGTGGCATTCCCTCTCGGAACCCAGACGCGGCAAGGCGGCGAGACCTTCTCGCTCGACATCGTGCTGCCCAAGGGCACGCTCGATGCCGGCGTCGCCGCCGACGCGCTGGGCGGCCTGGGCGGAATCCGCGTGCAGCTCTCGGTGGCCATCGACGACGGCGACCCGAACGCCCCGCTGTTTGCGTCGAAGACCATCCTCTACAGCCCCAAGGGCACGCCGCCCAACCACAACCCGCTCATGACCGGCGTGCAGCTGAGCCAGCAGGGAGCGGACGCCGGCACGCTCCTGCCGGACCAGCCTCCTTCCGACAAATGCGAGCTTCCCGGATGCCTGAAGCTCACCCCGGGCGTCCAGGTCGGGCTCCGTCCCATCCTCGCGCCCGATGCGCGCGAGGAGTACGACACCACCGATCTGCGCGGCAACACCGTGCACCTGAAAGAGGATCCCGGCTACAGCTTCTTCGTCACCGATGGCGGCGGGATCGATCGCGATACCGCCGACGAGCCTCTCGACGGCGTCGCCCCTCCGGACGGCCTGTCGCGCATCGACGCCATCAGCGGAGCCTCCGGCACATTGTGGATCGTGGTCCGCGACGGCCGCGGCGGCGAGTCCTGGCTCTCGTATCCCTGGTCGACCTTTTAGGCCGCGGGCGCGGCGGGGTGCCCGCCGCCCGGACCGCCGGTGAGCTGCTGCACCTTGCCGAGCAGCTCGTCGAGATCGAACGGCTTGGCCAGGTGCGCCTCCGCCCGCAGCTTCGCCGCGTGCCCCTGCACCGCGCGGTCGGCGCTGAGGATCAGCAAGGGCGCCTTCCGCAAGCCGCGCTTCTCGATCTCCGCCACGAACTGCCAGCCGTCCATCACCGGCATCATCAGATCGAGCAGGATGGCATTGGGCCGCTCTTCCTTGGCGAGCAGGTCGAGCGCCTCCTTGCCGTTGGAGGCCATCAGCACCCGGTAGCCCTCGGTCGAGAGGCAGAGCGCCAGCGTCTGGAGAATATCCGGATCGTCGTCGACGACCATGACCATGCGCTCGCCCATTCGTTCCAGTGCCATGGCTTCTCGGTATAGAGATGCCACCGAGCGGAAGCAATTGCCAGAAAGCCGCACCTGTCCGGAGTTGAATCGGGTGGGGCAGTGCCTTACACCAAGGGCATGGCCCGGTGCCCTACGTGTGACCGCAAGGCGAAATCGCGCGATGAGAATCCCGCTTTTCCTTTCTGCTCGCCGCGGTGCCGCGCGGTCGATCTGGGGAAGTGGTTCCTCGGCGCTTACCGTGTTCCCGCTCGATCCGGGCCCGATTCCGAGGCGGAGGAGCTACCATCCGGGCCGCGCGAGGAGGCCGACGAGGAGCGCTGACTTGCTTTACCGCTCCCCCTTTCGCGTGCTACGCGGCGGTCCCCGATGCGCCAAGTGAAGTTCATCATCTTCCGCATCCTCTTCCCGCTCGCGATCAGCGGCGCGGCGATCTATTTCTCGCTGCGGCACACCAAGGTGAGCGAGGTGGTCGCGGCCATGGCGGCGGCGGATCCGCTCCGCATCGCGCTCTACGTCTGCGTGCTGCTCTGCATCCACCTGCTGCGCACCCTGCGCTGGGGCATCCTGCTCGAGCCGCTCGGAAAGGTGTCGTTCAAGCGGCTCAACTCGGCGAGCGCGGTGGGCTTCATGCTCCTCATGCTCCTGCCGCTGCGGCTGGGCGAGTTCGCCCGGCCGCTGCTCATCGCGCGCCCCCCGCCGGGAGGCGGGCCGCAATTGCGCCGGAGCGGGGCGCTCGCCTCCGTCGTGGTGGAGCGGATCGTCGACGGCATCTTCATCGGGCTGCTCGGCATCCTCTGCCTGCGCACGCTGGGCGAGCACGCCGCGGGCCGCTACCTGGATTTCGCCCGCAGCGCCTCGCTCCTGGTGGCGGCCGGCTTCTTCTCGCTCTGCGTGGCGCTGGTGCTGGCGGTGCTCTTCCGGGATCGCGCGCTCTTGCTGGCGGGGAGGATCCTGCGGCCCCTCTCGCCGCGGCTGGCGGAGCGGGCCTCTGGCATGCTCGATGCGTTCATCTCCGCGGTGCACCTCGGCTCGGGCTGGAAGATGCTCGCCTTCTTCGCGCTGACGGCGTCCTACTGGGGCCTGAACGCCTTGGGCCTCGGCGTGCTGGCGCCGGCGTTCGGATTCACCGGCCTGACGCCCCTGATGCTGGCGGTGATTCTCACCATCCAGGTGGTGGGCGTGATGGTCCCGGCGGGCCCCGGCATGGTGGGCACCATGCAGTTCTTCACGCAGGCCGGGCTGTCGCTCTTCGTGGCGGACGGCTTCTCGGCGCGCGCGGCAGGATTCGCCAACACCATCTGGCTCCTGCAATTGGGCGAGCAGGTGGCGCTGGGCCTGACGTTTCTCCTCGCCGGCCACGTCTCCCTGCGCGGCCTTCTCGGCCCCGGCGCGGCCCTCGAGGACGACGCGCCGGCGGCGGCCGCGGCTCCTTGACGCCTGCTCCGGGCGCCGCTACATTCCGCGCCCTTTTCGGCGGCGTAGCTCAATCGGCTAGAGCGGCGGTCTCATAATCCGCAGGTAGGTGGTTCGAATCCACCCGCCGCCACTCAGAACGTCGACAGCTTGGAAAAGCCGCAGCCCCCGCAGGTCGGCTGCGTGCTGGTCGAGGCGTTGTTGATGGTCAAGATGGTGGCCTTGCCGGTTCCGGTGGCGGTCACCTCGGCCTGGCCCTGTGACATGATGAAGTAGTTGCCCACCAGGGTGGCGCTGGGCGCGGATGGGCTGGTGCTGGTGATCGCCAGCGCCGGTTTGCCCGTCGCGGGCCTGAGCACACTGTAATGGACCTCCATGGGGACGTTGCTGAAGAGCGAGATCGGCGTGCCGTCGGTGAAGGCGGTGTTGTTGGCGGTCAAGCCGCCCGCGCCCGATTCCACCTGCACGCCCACCGAGGTGGCCGAGGCATTGATCCGGCTCTCGGTGAGGATGAGCGCGCCCGAGAGCAGGTCGATCGCGCCGCTGGTTCCGGCGGCGATGACGCAATTGGAGATCCTGCCGCCCGCGCCGCCGACGTTGACGGCGAAGCCCTTGCCGCCGTTGAAGCTGGAAGCAGTTGCCCACAGCCCGCCGGAGGTGTCGAGCGCGGGCGCGTTGCTGTCCGCCTGAAGATTCACGTTGGAGAGGCGCAGCCCGCTGGTCCCGCTGTCGAAGAGGCAGGCGGTGGTGGTCGACGCGCAGTGGATGAAGAGCGTGCGCAGCTCGCTGAAGCCGGTGCCGGTGAACGTCACCGTGCCGAGGACGGTCGTCTGGCTGAACGAGCTGCCCTCGATGACCACGTTGTTTGCGAAGCTGACCGACTCGGAAAAGGTGCCGCTGAGCAAGAAGCGGTCGCCGTCACCGGCGCTGCCGGCCGCCGCGGCCAGGGTGGGGAACGGCCGCGCTTGAGTGCCGTCGGGCGTGGGCGAAGTGCGCGCGCCCGCCACCACCCACTTTACGTTCGCGCTGTTGCCGAAGCCGACGCCGGCGGCGATCAGCGTGGCGCCCTGCGTGCCCTGAACGTCGCCCGAGAGACCGCCGGTGAAGTTGGCGATGGCGGGCAGGCGCGCCGCCGGGAGCGTCCCCGAGAGCGAGGGAATGGTGTCGAAGTTGATGCTCGAGGCGGGCCGCGCATCCGAGAGCCGCGGGTCGTTGCCCTGCGCCACCATGCCCGCGTCCGCGCCGAAAATGACGGCCACGCTCGGGTCCTGCGCGGTGCCGCCCAGCGAAAGCCCCGTGCCGGCGCTGACCGAGGATACCTTGGAATGGAAGGCGTTCCAGTCCGCGGCGCTGAGCACGCCGGCATCGGCCGGCCCGGCGACGGCGATGCTGAGCGTGCCGGCGTCGATCGCGAGGGGCAGGACCGTCGCGACGATCCCGGGCCCTCCCTGCGGGCCTTGCGGCCCGGCGTTTCCTTGAGGGCCTTGCGGTCCTTCGGGCCCCTGCGGCCCTGACGGGCCTTTCCCTCCCGAGCAACCGAGGGCGAGAGCGAGCGCAGCGACGGCGGCCAGAATTGATCTCATGGTCGCGGATGGTCTCCGAACTCGACCCGCGGGACAAATCGGTCATCTGCAGGCGGCGTGCAGGGCAGTCATGTCGGTCCTAGATGCGCGACTTCATGTGCGGCAGCGGCGGCTCCAGCACGCGCCCGTCCCGACAGCAGATGGGCGGATGCGACAGCTCGGGGGCCTTGGCCCACGCCTGCTGCACCGCCTGGAAGAGCTTGGTGCTCGCCACGCGCGCGACGGTATCGGTGCGCACGAAACGCACGCCCGCGTCGCTGGCATCGGCGCGCATCACGTCCGCCCGCCCCAGCTCGACGGGGAAGTTCTTCCCCGGCGCCATCAGCCGGAGCTCCACGTCGGCGCCCGATCGCAGGCCCACCGCCCCGATGAGGCGCGCTCCGCCGAGGCTCACGTCGACCATGCTCCCGATGAAGGGCTTCCGCCCCTGCTTCACCTCGACCAGCAGATCGCAGCCGAGCCTTCTCTGCTTGCGCCCGCTCATGGCGGCCGCGCCCT
>WNEY01002497.1_pt1 | contig 13509 bp, 8 predicted proteins | sample 5400531 | NCBI WGS metagenome assembly WNEY01 (sample SAMN13153338, study PRJNA577476) | soil metagenome | isolation source: 200 cm saprolite under Douglas fir tree site 1 | place: USA:California | collected 2015-04-18
GCCGAGGTGACCCGCGTCGCCCGCGAGGTCGGCACCGAGGGCATCCTCGGCGGCCAGGCCCGCGTGGAGGGCGTCTCCGGCGTCTGGGCCGACCTGACCGACAACGTGAACGGCATGGCGTCCAACCTCACCGGGCAGGTGCGGAACATCGCCGAGGTCACCACGGCGGTCGCGAACGGGGACCTCTCGAAGAAGATCACCGTGGACGTGAAGGGCGAGGTGCTCGCCCTCAAGAACACGATCAACACGATGGTCGACCAGCTGCGCGCGTTCGCCGCCGAGGTGACCCGCGTCGCCCGCGAGGTCGGCACCGAGGGCAAGCTCGGCGGCCAGGCCCGCGTCGAGGGCGTCAGCGGCGTCTGGAAGGACCTGACCGACAACGTCAACACGCTCGCGGACAGCCTGACGAATCAGGTGCGCAACATCGCCGAGGTCACGACGGCCGTGGCCCAGGGCGACCTGTCCAAGAAGATCACGGTCGACGCCAAGGGCGAGATCCTCCAGCTCAAGAACACGATCAACACGATGGTCGACCAGCTCTCGTCCGTCACGGACGAGGTCACGCGCGTGGCCAAGGAGGTGGGCACCGAGGGCCGGCTCGGCGGCCAGGCTCAGGTGAAGGGCGTCAGCGGCGTCTGGAAGGACCTGACCAACAACGTCAACAACCTCGCGGCCACCCTGACCACGCAGCTGCGCGCGATCGCGGAAGTGTCGACGGCGGTGACCCAGGGCGACCTGACCCGCTCGATCACCGTCGAGGCGCAGGGCGAGGTCGCGGAGCTGAAGGACAACATCAACGAGATGATCGGCAACCTCCGCTCGACAACCGAGCGGAACGCAGAGCAGGACTGGCTCAACTCCAACCTCGCGCGCTTCTCCGGCATGCTGCAGGGTCAGCGCGACCTCAAGGAGGTCTCGCGCCTGATCATGTCGGAGCTGACGCCGCTTGTGAGCGCGCACCACGGCGCCTTCTTCATGGTCCAGTCGACCGACGCGCCCGAGGGCGAGGCCGAGCTGAGGCTGATCGCCACCTACGGCTACAAGGAGCGCAAGGCGGTCTCGAACCGCTTCCACTTCGGCGAAGGGCTCGTCGGCCAGGCGGCGCTCGAGAAGAAGCCGATCCTGATCACCGAGGCGCCGGAGGACTACATCCACATCGCCTCGGGACTCGGCGAGGCAGCGCCGGCGAACATCATCGTCCTGCCGATCCTGTTCGAGGACCAGGTGATGGCGGTGATCGAGCTCGGCTCGTTCCACCGCTTCAGCGCGATCCACCAGGCCTTCCTCGACCAGCTCGCCGAGTCGATCGGCGTGGTGCTGAACACGATCATCGCGACGATGCGGACGGAGGAGCTGCTGCAGCAGTCGCAGTCGCTGACGCAGGAGCTGCAGGCCCAGTCCGAGGAGCTGCAGGCGCAGCAGGAGGAGCTGCGCCGCTCGAACTCGGAGCTCGAGCAGCAGGCGGCCTCGCTCAAGGCTTCCGAGGAGCTGCTCCAGCAGCAGCAGGAGGAGCTGCAGCAGACGAACGAGGAGCTCGAGGAGAAGGCGCAGCTGCTCGCCGAGCAGAACACGCGGATCGAGATCAAGAACCGCGAGATCGAGCTGGCCCGCACCGCCCTCGAGGAGCGGGCCGAGCAGCTCGCGCTGTCGTCGCAGTACAAGTCCGAGTTCCTCGCCAACATGTCGCACGAGCTGCGTACGCCGCTCAACTCGGCGCTGATCCTGGCGAAGCTGCTCTCGGACAACCCGGACGGCAACCTCACCGAGAAGCAGATCGAGTTCGCGCAGACGATCCACACCGCCGGCGCCGACCTGCTCGACCTGATCAACGACATCCTCGACCTGTCCAAGGTCGAGGCCGGAAAGATGGACGTGCACGTCACCGACATCAAGCTCGGCGCGGTGCGCGACTTCGTCGAGCGCACGTTCCGGCCGCTCGCCGAGGAGAAGGGGCTGGACTTCCAGGTCGAGATCGTCGGCGCGACGGTGCCGCCGCTGGTCGCGACCGACGAGCAGCGCCTGCAGCAGATCCTGAAGAACCTGCTCTCGAACGCGGTCAAGTTCACCGAGCGGGGGTCGGTCACGATGCGGATCGAGCTGGCGCCGGAGGACGCCCGCTTCGCGACCACAACGCTCGAGCGGGCCGAGCAGGTGCTCGCGTTCTCGATCGCCGACACCGGCATCGGCATTCCCGAGGACAAGCTGCGGCTGATCTTCGAGGCGTTCCAGCAGGCCGACGGGACGACGGGCCGGCGCTACGGCGGCACGGGCCTCGGCCTCTCGATCAGCCGCGAGATCGCGCGACTGCTCGGCGGCGAGATCGGCGTCCGCTCAAAGGAGGGCGATGGCAGCACCTTCACCCTCTACCTGCCGGTCGGCGACCGGCCTGCCGAGGCGGACGCCGTCGAGCTCAGGCACGCGGCCAACGCGCCGGCGCGGGCCGAGGCGCTGGAGGTCGGCGCCGAGCTGACGAACGGCGACCTGACGCGCGACCTCGATCCGGCCCTGCTCCTGCCAAGCGAGGTCGAGGACGACCGCGACGAGATCCAGGCCGGCGACCGCACGGTGCTGATCGTCGACGACGATGCCGACCTCGCCCGCACGGTGCTCGACATCGCGCGCGAGCGCGGCTTCAAGGGCATCGTCGGGCTGAGAGGCGATTCCGGCCTGGCGCTCGCCCACGAGTACAAGCCGGACGCGATCATCCTCGACCTCGCCCTGCCGGTCCTCGACGGCTGGATGGTGCTCGACCGGCTCAAGCACCATCCGGACACCCGCCACATCCCGGTGCACATCCTCTCGGGCCGCGAGGGCCGCCAGAACGCGCTCCGCGCCGGGGCCGTCGCCTTCCTCGAGAAGCCGGCCACGAAGGAGACGCTGGAGGAGGCGTTCGCGGGCATCTCCGAGTTCATCGCTCGCGGCGCTCGCCGGCTGCTCGTTGTCGAGGACGACGAGCTGCAGCGGCAGGCGATCACCGAGTTGATCGGCGGCAGCGACGGCGAGATCGAGATCGAGTCTGCGGGCTCGAGCGACGAGGCCCTGGCCAAGCTCGAGCAGCGGCGGTTCGACTGCGTCGTGCTCGACCTGAAGCTGCCCGGCACGACCGGGTTCCAGCTGCTCGAGAAGGTCAAGACCGACGAGCGCTACCGCGACCTGCCGATCATCGTCTACACAGGCACGGAGCTGACGCGGCACGAGGAGACCCGCCTGCGCCGCTACGCCGAGTCGATCATCGTCAAGGACGCCCGCTCGCCGGAGCGGCTGCTCGACGAGACCTCGCTCTTCCTCCACCGTGTCGAGTCGCGGCTGCCGGAGGAGAAGCGGCGGATGCTCGAGCAGCTCCACTCCGCCGACGAGATCTTCCACAGCAAGAAGGTGCTGATCGTCGACGACGACGTCCGCAACGTCTTCGCCCTCGCCAGCGTGCTCGAGGGGCACGGCATGGAGGTGATCTACGCGGAGAACGGCAAGGACGCGCTCGACAGCCTGAAGGCCAACCCGGACGTCGACCTCATCCTGATGGACATCATGATGCCGGAGATGGACGGGTACGAGGCGATGAAGGCCATCCGCTCGATGCCCGGCTTCGAGCGGCTCCCGATCATCTCCCTGACCGCGAAGGCGATGAAGGGCGACCGGGAGCGGTCGATCGCAGTCGGAGCGTCCGACTACATCGCCAAGCCGGTCGACGTCGACCAGCTGCTCTCACTGATGCGGGTGTGGCTGTACCACTAGACGAACGCGCCCAGATCGCGCAGCAGGAGCGGGATCTCGAGCAGATCGAGATCTCGCTCCTGCTGGAGGCGATCTTCCGGCGCTACGGCTTCGACTTCCGCCAGTACGCACGGGCCTCGCTCAAGCGGCGCGTCTCGCGGCGGATCACGGCCGAGAAGCTGACCAGCGTCTCGGGGCTGATCGAGAGGATCCTGCACGACCCGGCCGTGATGGAGCGACTGCTGCTCGACCTCTCGATCAACGTCACGGCGATGTTCCGCGACCCGGAGTTCTACGAGGCGTTCCGTCAGCACGTCGTGCCGCAGCTCCGCACCTATCCGTTCACGCGGGTCTGGAACGCGGGCTGCTCGACCGGCGAGGAGACATACTCGCTCGCGATCCTGCTGCACGAGGAAGGGCTGTACGAGCGCACGCGGATCTACGCGACGGACATCAACGAGACCGTGCTCGGGCGGGCCCGGCAGGGGGTCTTCCCGCTGGAGAAGATGAAGGACTACACGCAGAACTACATCCGCGCCGGCGGCGTGCGGCCCTTCTCCGACTACTACGTCGCCAAGTACGACGGCGCGCAGTTCCAGCGCTCGCTGCTCGAGAACGTCGTCTTCGCGCAGCACAACCTCGTCTCCGACCGCTCCTTCAACGAGTTCCAGTTGATCGTATGCCGCAACGTGATGATCTACTTCGACAAGCCGCTGCAGGACCGCGTGCACCAGCTCTTCTACCAGAGCCTGCCCATGTTCGGAATCCTGGCCCTCGGCCAGAAGGAGACGATCGCTTTCACGCCGTTTGCCGAGTGTTATGAAGAGCTCGTTCCCGGTCAGAAGATCTTCCGGAAAGTCATATGACGTATGAGATCGTCGTCGTCGGTGCGTCGTGGGGCGGGCTGCACGCGCTCGAGCGCGTGCTCACGGGTCTGCCCGAGCAGTTCGAGCCGGCCGTGGTGATCGCGCAGCACCGCAGCCCGCAGTCGCAGCGGGACGGGCTCGCCACGCTGCTCGAGCAGTACGCGCATCGGCCCGTGCAGGACGCGGGCGACAAGGATCCGATCGAGCCCGGCCGCGTCTACCTCGCGCCGCCCGACTACCACCTGCTCGTCGAGCCCGGCCACTTTGCGCTCTCGGTGGACGAGCGCGTCCAGCACGCCCGCCCGTCGATCGACGTCCTCTTCGAATCGGCCGCCGACGCCTACCGCGAGCGCACCGTCGGCGTCGTCCTCACCGGCGCGAACCGCGACGGCGCGGCGGGCCTGGCACGGATCAAGGAGCTTGGCGGCGTGGCGATCGTGCAGAGCCCCCACGAGGCGGTGGCGCATGCGATGCCGCGCGCCGCGCTCGCCGCAACCCCGGAAGCGGACGCGATCCTGCCGCTCGACGAGATCCCGCTCTTCCTCACCGGCCTCTGCTTGAACCCCCAGGCGAGCCGCCGGTGAGCTCAGTGGACGCCCGCGCGAACATCCTGCTCGTCGACGACCGGCCCGAGAACCTGCTCGCGCTCGAGGCCGTGCTGGAGCCGCTCGGCGAGCGCCTCGTCACCGCCACCTCCGGCGAGGAGGCGTTACGCCATCTCCTGCGCGACGAGTTCGCGCTGATCCTGCTCGACGTGCAGATGCCGAAGCTCGACGGCTTCGCGACCGCCGAGCTGATCAAGCAGCGCCAGCGCACGCGCGACGTCCCGATCATCTTCCTGACGGCGATCTCGAAGGAGCGGGGCCACGTCTTCAAGGGCTACGGCGCCGGCGCGGTCGACTACGTCTTCAAGCCGTTCGACCCCGCGATCCTGCGCTCGAAGGTGTCGGTCTTCATCGACCTGCACCGCAAGAACCAGGAGATCCGCCGCCAGGCCGAGCTGCTGCGCGTCGCCCAGCTGGCCGAGCAGCGCCGCGAGAGCGAGGAGCGCTACCGCCAGCTTGCCGACTCGATGCCGCAGATCGTCTGGACGGCACACCCCGAGGGCGGCTCGACCTACCTGAACGCGCGCTGGACCGAGTACACCGGGCTGAGCGTGGAGGAGTCGCTGGAGACGGGCTGGCGCGCCGTCCTGCACCCCGACGACCGCGAGCGGATGAGCGCCGTCTGGCGGCGGTCGCTCGAGACGGGCGAGCGGTTCGACATCGAGTACCGCTTCCGCGGCCGCGACGGCGCCTACCGCTGGCACCTCGGCCGCGCCTTCCCGCGCCGCGGCGAGCACGGCGAGATCCTGGAGTGGGTCGGCACTGCGACCGACATCGACGACGCGAAGCGCGCGGAAGAGGCCGACCGCTTCCTCGCAGAGGCGAGTGAGGTGCTGGCCAGCTCGCTCGACATCCGCCTCACGCTCCGGGCCGTCGCCCAGCTGGCTGTACCGCGCATCGCCGACTGGTGCGAGATCGACCTGGTCGGCGACGACGACGTCCCTCACCCGCTCGCTGTCATTCATGCCGACCCGCGCAAGGTGCAGCTCGCCGAGGAGCTCCACCGCCGCTACCCGCTCGATCCGGACTCGACGGCGGGCCCGGTACACGTCGTACGGACGGGCGACCCGGAGCTGGTGCCGGAGCTGACCGAGGAGATGCTCCGGCTGGGCGCGCGCGACGCCATCGAGTTCGAGCTCGTCCGGGAGCTGGGCCTGCGCTCGTGGATGTGCGTCCCGCTGATCACGCGCGGCCGCCCGCTCGGCGCGATCGCGCTCGCGTCTGCGGAGTCGGAGCGGCGGTTCGCGGAGGCGGATCTACGCCTCGCCGAGGAGCTGGCGCACCGAGCGGCGCTCGCGGTCGACAACGCACTGCTCTACCGCGAGGCCGAGGAGCGCGCTCAGGCGAGCCGCGTCCTCGAGACGATCGGGGACGGCGTCTTCCTGCTCGACCGCGACGGTGTGATCCGGCTCTGGAACCCGGCCGCCGCGGCGATCACCGGCCTGCTGGCCGAGTGGGTCGTCGGCCGGCCGGCGGAGGACGCGATTCCCGGCTGGACCACGGTGGCGCAGCGCGTGCCGATCGCCGACGCGCCCGGCCCGACGGCGGCGGAGACGATCCCGCTCGAGCTTCAGGGAGCCGAGCGCTGGCTCTCGATCGCGGGCGTCGGCTTCGAGGACGGCACCGTCTTCGCCTTCCGCGACTTGACCGAGGAGCGCGCGCTCGAGGAGCTGCGCCAGGACCTGGTCGCGACGGTCTCGCACGAGCTGCGTACGCCGCTCGCGGCGATCTACGGCTCGGCGCTGACACTGCGCCGGCCGGACGTCTCGCCGGACGAGGACCTCCGCAATCAGCTGCTCGCGGTGATCGCCGACGAGTCCGACCGGCTGGCGCAGATCGTGAATGACCTGCTGCTGGCCAGCCAGCTCGACGCCGGCACGGCCCACACCGCGCCGAGCCGCTGCGACGCGCGCGGGCTGGCCGAGCACGTGATCGCCTCGGCGCGGACGCACCTGCCCGGCAGCGTCGAGCTCGACCTGCGCGCTCCCAAGAAGCTCCCGGCGGTGCGCGCCGATCCGGGGCAGCTCCGCCAGGTGCTGGCGAACCTCGTCGAGAACGGCGTCAAGTACTCGCCGGAGGGCGGTCTGGTACAGGTCTCGCTGAAGGCGGCCGAGCGGGCACTCCGCATCTCCGTGTCCGACCAGGGGCTCGGCATCCCGGCCTCAGAGCAGCGGCGGATCTTCGAGAAGTTCTACCGGGTCGACCCGAACATGGAGCACGGCGTCGGCGGCACCGGCCTCGGCCTCTACATCTGCCGCGAGCTGGTGCGTCGCATCGGCGGCCGCATCTGGGTGGAGTCGACGCCCGGCCGCGGCTCGACCTTCCACGTCGACGTGCCGCTGGCGGCTCGGTCGCGGAAGAAGGCGCGGGAAAAGGTCAACGCCGCCGGAGCACGCCGGCGCCCCTGACCGCGGGGACAGTCTCCTCCACGAATGCGGCGAGCTGCGACCGTTCGTCCCCTCGACCACCCTCGAACTGACCCAGGAGCCACTCGACGCATAGAAGGGACGGCGGCGGCTCCAGATCGCGCGGATGCGCGCAGAGACCCGCGCGCACCGGGTTCAGCGCGAGATAGCGGGCGAGCTCGAGGAGATGAGGGGTCCCGCTTGACGGGCGTTGCGTGGAAGCGCTCCCGGAAGAGGTGCCCGTCAACGGCGTATCGGTGGTTGAAGTACTGCGCATAGGAACCGCGACGGATCTACGTCGTCGAGAAAGATCTCTGTCGGGCACATCCGCCACGATTTCGGCGCACCGTCGTGACACTGAGCGGGGACTGTCCCCCGCTGGGGACAGTCCCCAGGCGGTTGGGTCAGCGCCGCCTGAGCACGCCGGAATCCTGGGTGAGCCGCTGCGCGATCGCGACCGGGATTACGGTCAGAAGGATCACCGCGGAGGCGACCACGTTCACGACCGGCAGCTGCTGGCCCTGGCGGATCAAGCCGAGGATCAAGAGCGGCAGCGTGTTCTGCGCGCCGGCGGTGAAGTAGGTCACGACCACCTCGTCGAACGAGAGCGCGAAAGCGAGCAGGGCGCCGGACACGAGCGCGGTCGCGATCACCGGGAGGATCACGAAGCGGAACGTCTGCAGGCCGCTCGCGCCGAGATCCATCGAGGCCTCGAGCAGCGAGGGCGACGTGCGCCGGAGCCGGGCGAGCAGGTTGTTGTAGACGACGACGACGCAGAAGGTCGCGTGTCCGATCACGATCGTCCAGAGCGACAGGTTGATGTGGCGGTTGGTGAAGAACGAGTTCAGCGCCATGCCGGTCACGATTCCGGGCAGCGCGATCGGCAGCACGAGCACGAACGAGACGAGCTCACGGCCGAAGAAGCGGAAGCGGTGGATGGCGAACGCGGCGCACGAGCCGAGCACGAGTGCGATCCCGGTGGCCCCAAGCGCCGCCCTGATCGAGAGCCAGAAGGCGGCGTGCACCTCCTGGTCGTGCCAGGCGACCGGGAACCATTTCGTCGACAGTCCCGGCAGCGGCCAGCTCTGGATGTTCGAGCGGTTGAAGGCGTAGACCATCATGATCACGAGCGGGATCCAGAGGAACAGCACGACCAGGCCGACCCAGACGCGCAGTGCGATCCGTGCGGCCGGCGTCTCCATCACATCGCCTCGAACGCGCCCAACCGGCGGGCGGCGATCAGGTAGAGGGCCATGATCACGAGCGGCACGGTCGCGAACGCGGCGGCGAACGGCACGTTGTTCGCCACCCCGACCGAGTCGTAGACGACGTTGCCGATGAACTGCGAGCTCGCCCCGCCCACGAGCCGCGGCGTGATGTAGTCGCCGAGCGTCAGCGAGAAGGTGAAGATCGAGCCGGCGATGACGCCCGGCAGCGCGAGCGGCAGCACGACGCGCCGCGTCGTCGTCCAGGCGCGCGCGCCGAGGTCGGCGGACGCCTCGAGCGTCGAGTCCGGGATCCGCTCGAGCGCAGCGTAGACGGGCAGGATCATGAAGGGCAGCCAGACGTAGGTGAACACGAGCCAGACGGCGACGTTCGTATAAGCGAGGTTCGCCGCCGGCAGGCCGAGCTGCTCCAGCAACCAGTTGAGCACGCCGTCGTGGTTGAGGATCTGCCGCCAGGCGTAGACGCGCACGAGGTAGCTCGACCAGAGCGGCAGCAGCACGAGCACGAACAGCACCGCCCGCGTCCGCGGTGCCGCGATCCGCGCCATGTAGTACGCGAACGGGAAGGCGAGCACCGCGTCCGCGACGGTCACGGCGGCCGCGATCGCGACGGTGCGGAACGCGATCGACCTGTACGCGCTGGAGTGCCAGAGCGTCTGGAAGTTGCCGACGTTCCAGCGATGGACGATGTCGCTGGTGAACGGGTCGACGGCCCAGAACGCCGAGACGAAGAGGACGATCAGCGCGGCCAGATAGACGAGCACGAACCAGCCGAGCGGCGGCGCGAGGAGACCGACCGCGCGCAGCCACGGCGCGCGCCAGAGCAGGGCGGAAAGCGTGCGGCGGGCCCTCCTGCGCGGAGGGCCCGCCGCCGGTGCGTCGGCAAGCGAGGACAATCAGCCCTTCAGCTGCGTCCAGGCCTGCTGCCACTTCGTGTAGTCCATGCAGTCCTTCTTGCCGTTGCCGCAGTCGGCAACGGGGGTCTTCCAGAAGCGGATCGAGTTGAAGTAGGCCGCCGGCGCATCAGCGTGGTACTGGTGGCACGCCCCCTTCTGGATCTTGTTCATGAAGGCGCAGGCCTTCAGGTTGGCCGGCGTCTCGCCGAACGAGATCGCCTGCTCCGCCTGCACCTTCGGCGTCGAGACCCACTTCATCCACAGGTACGCGCAGTTCGGGTGCTTCGCGTGGGCCGAGAGCATCCACGTGTCGGCCCAGCCCGTCGCGCCTTCCTTCGGGATCAGGTCGGCGACCGGGGCCTTGTCCGCGACCAGCGTGTTCGTCTGGTATGGCCAGGAGGCGCCGACGACGACGTCGCCGTTCTTGAACAGGTCGATCTCGTCGGAGGCGAGCGCCCAGTACTTCTTGATCAGCGGCCTCTGCTTCTTCAGGAGGTTGACCGCCGCGTTGAACTGCGTCTGGTTCAGCTCGTACGGGTCCTTGATTCCGAGCGAGGCTTGCGTCTTCGCCAGGTACAGCGCCGCATCGGCAATCTGGATCGCGTTGTCCGGGACGGTGACCTTGCCCCTGTACTTCGGGTCGTAAATGGCCGACCAGGAGGAGGGCGCCGGCTTCACCTTGGCCGTGTTGTAGAGCAGCGTGTTCGGGCCCCACTGGAGCGAGATCCCGTAGTGGACGCCGTTGATCGTGTTGTGCGGCGGCGACTTCAGCGCCGGGATGAAGTTCTTGTAATCCGGAACCAGGTTGACGTTCACCGGCTGGACGTCGTGGCCGTAGATCAGGCGCAGGCTCGCGTCGCCGGATGCCGACACCATGTCGTACTGGTTGCCGCCGCCCTGGCGCATGAGCGTGACCATCTCGTCCGAGGAGCCGGCGTACTTCGAGTGCACCTGGCAGCCCGTCTGCTTCTGGAACGGCTTGACCCACTGCGGCTGGCTGTAGCCCTCCCAGGCGACCAGGTTGAGCTGGCCCTCGCCCTTACCGATCTGCGTCGGTAGGCCTCCGCCGGCACTGACGCCCGCGGCGGGCAGCGCGAGCGCGGCGCCGATCGCCGCGATCAGAATTACCCTCTTCACTGGTCCTCCTTGATCTCGAAAGTGTTCTCCGGGCTCCACTCGAGCCGGACCCTCCGCCCCCTGGCGCCGCCGACGTCGCTGGAAGACGTCTCGAGGTTCTGCCTGACGACCTGGAGCTCGCCCCCTGCATCGAGCACCACGTTGTAGCGTGTTACCATGCCGACATAAACGGCGTCGGTGACAGTCCCCGGCTCACCCGTCGGCGCATCCTCCTCCAGGATGCGGATCTTCTCCGGCCGCACGGTGAAGCGGCGGCCGTCCCGCTCGAGCAGGTTCGAGACGCCGACGAAGCCCGAGACGAACGCGGTCGCGGGCCGCTCGTACACCTCCGAGGGATCACCGATCTGCTCGATCCGGCCGCCGTTGAAGACGGCGATCCGGTCGCTCATCGTCAGTGCCTCCTCCTGGTCGTGCGTGACGTAGATGAAGGTGATCCCGACCTCGCCCTGGATCCGCTTCAGCTCGACCTGCATCTCCTGGCGAAGCTTGAGGTCGAGTGCGCCGAGCGGCTCGTCGAGCAGCAGCACCTCGGGCCGGTTCACGATCGCGCGCGCGAGCGCGACGCGCTGGCGCTGCCCGCCCGAGAGCTGCACCGGCTTGCGTGCGGCGTAGCCGGCGAGCCGGACCATCTCGAGCGCCTCGCCGGCGCGGCGGGTACGCTCCCGCCTGCCGACGCCCTTGACGCGGAGACCGTAGGCGACGTTCTCGCCGACCGTCATGTGCGGGAAGAGCGCGTAGTCCTGGAAGACCGTGTTGACGGGCCGCTCGTACGGCGGCGTGCGCGTCATGTCGGCGCCGCGCAGCTCGATCCGGCCGGTGTCGGGCCGCTCGAAGCCGGCGATCAGGCGCAACGTCGTCGTCTTGCCGGAGCCGGACGGGCCGAGCAGCGTGAAGAACTCGCCGCGCGCGACCTCGAGATCGACGTGATCGACCGCGACGACGTCACCGTACGTCTTGCGGATGCCGGCGCAGCGGACGTCCGGGGCGGCCGCAGCGACCGGAGCCTCGACGTCAGGCAGCTCGCGCACTTGCGTCGACAAACGCCTCCTCCAGGAGCTCGATTCCATGCTGCAGCTCCTCGTCCGTGACCGAGAGCGGCGGCAGCAGGCGGATGACGTTGCCGTAAGTACCGCAGGAGAGCAGCAGCAGATCTCGCTCGAACGCCGCCTCGACGACCGCGCCGGCGAGCGCCGGCGTCTGCTCGACGAGCTCGAGCGCGCGCATCGGGCCGAGGCCGCGATGCTCGCCGACGGCGGGGACGCGCGCCGCGATCCGGTCGAGCCCGTCGCGAAGAGCCTCCCCCACCTGTTTCGCGCGGACGCGGAACTCGGGCGTCGCGACAGCGTCGAGCACGACGCAGGCGGCCGCGCACGCGACCGGGTTGCCGCCGAACGTGCCGCCGAGGCCGCCGGCCGCAGGCGCGTCCATCACGTCGGCGCGCCCGGTCACGGCCGCGAGCGGCAGCCCGCCGCCGAGCGACTTGCCCGAGACGAGCAGGTCCGGCTCCATGCCGTAGTGCTCAATCGCCCAGACCGGGCCGGTCCGGCCGACGCCGGACTGCACCTCGTCGTCGACGTAGAGGATCCCGTGCTCCACGCAGACGTCCTTCAGCCTGGCCGGGAAGTCCGGCTCCATCGGGATGAACCCGCCCTCCCCCTGCACGGGCTCGAGCACGACGCAGGCCACGCCCTCGGGGTCGACGTCGGACTTGAACAGCCGCTTCAGCCCTGCGATCGCGTCGTCGGACGAGACGCCGCGGTACGGGTACGGCGCGGGCCCGCGGTAGACCTCCGGCGCGAACGGCCCGAAGCCGTGCTTGTACTTGACGTTGGCCGTCATCGCCATGGTCAGCAGGGTCCGGCCGTGGAAGGCCTGGTCGAAGACGATCACGGCGGGCCGGCCTGTGGCCGCGCGGGCGATCTTGACTGCGTTCTCGATCGCCTCAGCGCCCGAGTTCACGAGCAGCGAGCGCTGCTCGCCACCGCCGCACGGCGACAGCTCCGCGAGCCGACGGCACACCTCGACGTAGGGCTCGTACGTCCCGACCATGAAGCACTGGTGCAGGTAGCGGTCGACCTGCTCGTGGATCGCGGCGACCACCGGCGGGAAGCCGTGGCCGAGGTTCTGGCAGGCGATGCCGCCGGCGAAGTCGAGGAAACGGCGCCCGTCGACGTCCTCGACCCACGCACCCTCGGCGCGCGCGACGACGAGCCGAGGCGTCGACACCCCTCTCGCCACGTAGCGGGCCCGAGCTTCGAGCACGCGCCGGGCGGCGGTTTCCTCCCGTAGTGACACCGGGGCGATTATCGAGCGGCCGCGCCGTCGTGTGCAATGGACGAAATGGACTAGGCGCTCGTGTCGATTTTGGCCCAAATGTCGAAGGAGATCCGCACGCCCTTGCGCCGGCTCCCGCTCTAGTCGTACTGTCTTTAGCCAGAGCGTCCAATGCTCACGGTCCGCGATATAGCCGCGATGCCCGAGCTCGGCATCGCCGTCGCCGGTGGCTCGGCGGGGCTGGCGCGCGAGGTGCGCTGGCTCCACGTGTCCGAGCTCTCCGACCCGACGGCATGGCTCGAGGGCGGCGAGCTGCTGCTGACGACCGGCCTCGGCGTGGGCGACATGTCCTCGACGCAGCGCGCTTACGTCCGCCGGCTTGCCGA
>WNEY01002498.1_pt1 | contig 13508 bp, 11 predicted proteins | sample 5400531 | NCBI WGS metagenome assembly WNEY01 (sample SAMN13153338, study PRJNA577476) | soil metagenome | isolation source: 200 cm saprolite under Douglas fir tree site 1 | place: USA:California | collected 2015-04-18
CGGCGTTGCAACGCCGAGCTCACCGTCGCGGAGGTGCGCCGCCACTGCGGTCTCACGCGCGAGGCCGAGACGCTCGCGGCGGAGGCCGTGCGTGGTCGCCGCCTATCGGCGCGTGGGTTCCACCGCGTGCTGCGTGTCGCGCGCACCGTCGCGGACCTCGCGGCCGTGGACGATATCCGCACCACGGATCTCGCTTTCGCGCTTCTGCTACGCGCGCAGGCGTGATCGCGGTCGGCCCGCGCGACGCGCGTTATCCGACGCGGCTCCGAGAGCTCGAGCGCCCACCGGATCCGCTGTGGATCGACGGCGATGCCGAGGCTCTCGCAGCGCCATCGGTCGCGATCGTTGGAACGCGACGCATGACGATGTACGGCGAGCGTGTCGCTCGCGAGATCGCGGGAGCGTGTGCCGGAGTGGGCGTCGTCGTCGTGTCCGGTCTCGCGCAGGGGATCGATAGCGCGGCGCATCGCGGCGCGCTCGATGCCGGTGGTCGCACGGTCGCGGTACTCGGCGAGGGGCTCACGCTGTTCCTCGCGACGGTGCGCGGCCGGCGCCGACCGCTCGTGCCGCGCATCCGCGCGAACGGCGCGCTCGTGTCGCAATACGCGCCGACCTTTTGCGCGCGGCCCTGGATGTTCGTGAGGCGCAACGCGACGATCGCCGCTCTCGCCGAGGCCGTCGTGGTGGTCGAGGCGGGAGAGGAGTCCGGCGCGCTCATCACCGCGGACCGAGCGCGTCAACTCCGGCGGCCGCTCTTCGCGGTCCCCGGGCCGCTGGGCTCCGCTGCGTCGGTCGGGACGAATGCGCTGATCGCGTCCGGTTCGGCGCGCGCTTTGCTCAGCGCGCAAGCGGTTTTGGAGGTGCTCGGCCTGGAGGCGCGAGCCGTGCGCCCGTCGTCCGCCGATCCCATCCTCGAAGCGCTCTCGAGCGGCGCGCTCGACGCCGACGCCCTGCGACGACGAGTCCGCATTTCGGAGGGCGAGCTCGCCGAGCGGCTGCTGCGGCTGACGCTCGCGGGACTGGTCACGAAGACACCCGATGGACGCTATCGAGGCCGGTAGTGATACCTCGCCGCGACACGCGACGAGGCCGCCGGATGGAATCTCTCGCAGGGGGTGTGTGGGATGGGCGTGATCCCATTGCTGTCCGGGCACGACTCGGCGAGGAGCAGCGACGGCTGTCGCCTCTGCGCCGAGATGAGAGCGCCTGACGTTGGCCTCGCGTCCACGCTGCCCGAGCAGCGCCACACCATCGCGCTGGCGCTCACAGCCACAGCTGGTCTACTCCTCGCCGTGCTCGATCACGGACCGGCGGGCTGGCTGGGCGGTGGTCTCGCCGCCGGCATCGCGGCCTGCGCGATCTACGTTTGGTCGGCTCGTCGGAGCCTGCTACGCAGCGCGCACGAGGCGCACGCGAGGGAGCTCCAGGAGCTGGCCGAGGATGCCGATAGCCGCGTCGAGCTCGTCGTCAAGCAGTTCGAATGGGCGGTGGGAGACGTCGCGAAGCTCCGGAGCAGGCTCGAACGGGCCGAGGCGACGGTGCGAACACTCACCGAGCGCGGTCGGGAGCGCGAGCACCGGAGCGAACAGCTCGTTCGGCAGATCTCACGGCTGCGGGAACGTCTCGCGGAGATCGCGATGGCCGCGTCGCTGACCCAGGCCGGCAAAGAGTCGCCGTCGCGGCCGCTATTCGAAGCGATCTACTTCACGTGGGGACTTCACCTCGATGGTCCGAGAGCGCGGCTCGAGCTGCAGACCGCGGCCAACAGCGAGAGCCCCACTCGGGTCCGCGTCATGGACCGTGATGGCCAGATCGTCGCCGTCAGCGGGATGGCGGTCGTGTCGCTCGACGGAAATCTCGAGTTTCAGCTCGAGCCTCCGCTCGATCTCATCGCCGACCTCGACGAGGGTCGGGAGGTCAACTACGCGATCGAGTCGCTCGTCGAGGACGAATGGAAGCCCGTTCGGCTCAAGGACACCGGCCGCCGGACGCGGAGCGTCGTCGATGTCGAGGGCCGGCTGTCCCGGGTGCCGGCCGCGCCAGACGCTTCCCGCCTGACCGAAGCGGCGCATGGACGACGTTCGGCGCTGAACTAACCCCGGTGCGTGGCCCATCGCGGGCGCCCGCGACGATCAGTACGACGCGGCGAGCAGCTTGGTCGGATCAGCCTGGAGCGGGATGACGTTCGCGGTCCGCAGCCCGACCGTGTCGAGCACCGCGACCGCGTGCTGGAGCCCGGCGAGCGCGACGTAAAGCTCGTCCGCGTTGGGCGAGATCGCAAGGTCGACCACCGACCCGAGGAACGACGTGCGCGCACGCACGCGCTCGTTTCCGAGGTCGATCGCGAGCACACCGTTCGCGGTGCCGACGTACAGCGCGTCTTCCCCCGGCGACACCGCGATGGCCGTGGCCTCGCTGTCGATGGTGATGCGCTGCACGACCGCGTACTGCTCGGTATCGACGACGTCGATCACGTTCTTGCCGCGGACCGCCGTGTAGATGCGCGTGCCGGACCCGTTCATCGACATGGCGCCGGCCGGGCCGTCGAGCGGGACCGTGTAGGGCGTGCGCCCGCCGAGATTCAGATACAGCAGATCGATCCCGCGTGGGGTGGCCACGAAGATGTGGTTGTGCTTGTAGCTCGGTGCGAGCTCCTGTGGCGCGCCCCCGTAGTCGAAGAACTCCTGCTGGCCCGTCACAAGATCGATCTGCTGCGCCCCGCGCGGGCCGACGATGAGCGCGGAGACGCCGTCGCGATTCGCGCCGACGATGCCGTCGGCGATCGCGACCGTGCGCGTGCTCGGCTCGCCGCCGGTGAGATCCCAGGCTGTCAGCGTCTTGCCGTCCAGCGCGAGCAGCGTGCGGCCGTCGGTCTGAACAGCGACGGACGACGCACGCACCGACGACGACGCCAGCGCGCTGTCGTGGGGGCGCCCGAGCCCGACGGTGCCGCCGGACACGACGACCAGGCGGACCTCACGGGGCGGCCGCGCGAGGGGCGGCTGATAGTGGTCGATCGTCGAGTGCGTCTTCTTCTTCCAGCCGTCGCGCGCGACGAAGGGATACGCGTCGACGGCGCCACCGGGTCCGAGGATCCCGTAGGGGGTATCGCCGATGAGGTCGTTGTCGGCATCGGTGCCCTTGTAGTCCGCCCACCAGTTGCCTTCCTTCTTGTCGGCGTCGTACCAGTGGTTGGAGTCGGGGTTGTTATCGCTCACCTGAGGCGAATTGCCGGCGACGTTGTTGTGGAAGATCGTGTTGTTCTTCGCGTCGCTGAACCAGATGCCCCAGTTCACGTTGTTCTCGATGGTGTTCTCGACGATGCGGTTGCCGGTGCTCCGATAGAGGTAGATGCCGAAGCCGCCGGGGCTGTTGTAGGTCTGCCGGATCAGGCTGTTGCCCTCGATGATGTTGTCGTTCGAGTCCTGCAGGTGCAGGCCGTAGACGTTGCCGACGACCGTCGAGCGGCGGATCGCGTTCTGGCTCGAGGCGTGGATGTAGAACCCGAACCGGTTGCGCTCGCTCGTCACGTCTTCGATGCGCGACTTCACCATGTCGACGAAATAGATGCCGGTCGAGAACTGGCTGATCGTTCCGTTGCGGATGGTCACGTTCGTGTGCCCGCCCGTGCGGACGCCGACCGAGTCGAGCTGCGGCAGAGGCCAGGTCTGCGGGCCCATCCCCGGGCCGGTGAGCGTGCGCCCGCCGAGGTCGAGCGTGACGTTGTCGGCGTTGATGACGAAGGCGTCGGTGGTGCAGGTCATATCGTTCGCGAGCAGGAAGTCCGCCGTGATGCGTTGGCCACACTGCGCGCTCTGCGCCGTGGCGCTGATCGCCGGCGTGGGTGTGGGCGACCCGCTCGCAGCGGGGCTGACCGCGGCGGAGGTCGATGCCGGAGGCGAGGCCTCGGCGCCGGGACGGGCGGTCTGGCAAGCGACAGCCGCGACAACGAGCAGCGCGACGCCAGCGGCCCGTACGCGCATATCGAAAGCCTATACAACGGCGTGGCGCGCGGGTTCCCGCGAGACTGCAGCGAGTGCGTGAGGAAGCGCAGCGCATCGACGGCCGGCTCGAGGGCACGCTGCGCATGCCGGACGGCGAGCCGCGCGCGATCGTCGTCATCGCGCACCCGCTGCCGACGCACGGCGGCGAGATGCGCAATCCGCTCGTCGCCGGCATCGCGCGCGCATGCGCGGAGCGCGGCTGGTACGCGCTGCGATTCAACTTCCGTAGCGTCGGCGCCAGCGACGGGACCTGGACCGGTGGTCGCGACGAGGCGGAGGACGTCGGCGCCGCGGTCGTTCACGCACGTGGCATCGCGCCGACGCTGCCCCTCGGTCTCGTCGGTTATAGCTTCGGCGCGCACATGGCCCTGCGCTGGATATCGAGCTCGAAGTCGCGAGGTGGCCAGGTGGACGCGCTCGTGCTCGTGGGTCTACCGCTGCGTTCGGTGAGCGGAGGCGAGAACGATCTGCCGCCGGTCGCCGACGGGACGTACATCGTCGCTGCGGAGCACGATCAGTTCGGCACCGCCGCCGAGCTGCGCCGGCGTTTCCCGCGGGCGCGCGTCGCGGAGGTCCGCGGCGCCGATCACTTCTTCGTCGGTCACCGCGATGAGCTGCAACGACTCGTGACCGAAGAGCTCGCGCGCACGTTAGGATGACGGTCCCATGACCGCGGAAGTGAGCGTTCCGAAGACCGCGCCTGCGGCCAAGCAGACGCGAAAGCGCATCCTGACGGGCGATCGCCCGACGGGCCGGCTGCACGTCGGCAACTACGTCGGGACGCTGGCGAACCGCGTCAAGCTGCAGGATGAGTACGAGACCTTCCTGCTCGTGGCCGATCATCACATGCTCACGACGAAGCTGGTTGGCCTGAGCCAGATCGAGCAGAACATCCGCGACGACGTCATCGACAACCTGGCGGTGGGCGTCGATCCCGAGAAGGTCACCTACATCCTGCAGTCCCTGGTGCCCCAGATCCCGGAACTGCATCTGTACTTCTCGATGCTCGTCTCCGTCCCAAGGGTGCAGCGCATCCCGACGCTGAAGGATCAGCTGCGGGATCACGGCCTCGCGCAGCCGACGTACGGACTTCTCGGCTACCCGGTGCTGCAGGCCGCGGACATCCTGATCGTCAAAGGCAATCTCGTTCCGGTCGGACGGGACCAGGAGTCGCACATCGAGCTCACGCGCGAGATCGCGCGGCGGTTCAACGAGCTCTTCGCTCCGGTGTTCCCGGTCCCGGAGGCGCTCATTCCCGACATGGGTCTTCTTCCGGGCATCGACGGACGGGAGAAGATGGGAAAGAGCCTCGATAACGCGATCTACCTCGGCGACGACCCGAAGACGGTGGAGAAGAAGATCAGGTCGATGTACACCGACCCGAACCGCGTGCGCGCCGACACGCCGGGCCGTGTCGAAGGGAATCCTGTCTTCGTCTACCACGACACGTTCAATCCGGACAAGCTCGAGGTCGACGACCTCAAGTCGCGTTACCGTGAGGGAAAAGTCGGAGACGCCGAGGTGAAGCGCTTACTCCTCGCGGCGATGGAGAAGTTCCTCGCGCCGATCCGCGAGCGTCGTGCGGAGCTCGAGGCGAAGCCGAAGCTCGTGGACGAGATCCTGGCGGCCGGCAGCGAGCGCGCACGGCGCGAAGCGACCGCGACGCTACACGAGGTCCGTCAGGCGATGCATCTCGACTACTTCGGGCGCTAGACGCCTTGCCCCGCCTCTACGCGCTGATCCTCTCGGGCGGCGCGGGCACGCGGCTCTGGCCCCTCTCGCGGCGCGACAAGCCGAAGCAGTTCCTGCCGCTCACCGGTGAGCGCACGCTCCTCCAGGACACCGTCGATCGCGTCGTCGAGTTCATCCCCCTCGAGCGCATCTTCGCCGTCGCGCCGCCGGAGCACCGTCTCCTCATCCACGAGCAGCTGCCCGAGCTGCGCACGGATCACGTGGTCATCGAGCCGTATCCGCGCGGCAACGCCGCGGCCATCGGCCTCGCGATGGCCGCGCTGCACGCGTTCGATCCGGAGGCCGTCGTGGCGGTCCTGCCCTCGGACCATGTCATCGAACGGCGCGGAAGGTTCCGCGAGGTGCTCGTCGCCGCGACCGCCGCGGCCGAGGCGGGGAATCTCGTCACCCTCGGCATCGAGCCGGAGAGCCCCGACACGGGGTTCGGCTACATCGAAGCGGGGGATCGCCTCGACCTGCGGACGCCGCTCCCGGTGCACACTGTCAAACGGTTCATTGAGAAGCCGAAGCGCGACGTCGCCGAGAAGATGATCGCCGCGGGCGGGCACTACTGGAACGCCGGGATGTTCGTGTGGCGCGTCTCCGAGATCCTGCGCGCGTTCGATGAACACCTTCCCGGCACCGCGAAGGTCATTCATTCCCTGACCGAGGCGGTGGGCACGCCGCGCTACGAGGGAGTGCTCGCGGAGGTCTGGGAGGAGACCGACAAGACGACCATCGATTACGGGATCCTCGAGAAGGCCCGGAACGTCGCGGTCGTGCCCGCGGACATCGGCTGGCACGACGTCGGGAGCTGGGGTCGGCTGGCCGCCATCGTCCAGCGCACGGACAACTGGTCGTCCGACGGGCACGTGGCGGTGGGTTCCGGCGATAACTACGCCTGGGCGCCTGGGAAGGTCGTGGCCCTGGTCGGCGTCGAGGGCCTCATCGTCGTGGACACCCCGGACGCCCTGCTGGTGGCCACGAAAGAGCATGCCGAAGAGGTAAAGGAGGTCGTCGACCGCCTGCGCCGGGAGGAGCGCGAGGAGCTGCTCTAGGGCGGCCCGGCGAGGCTGAAACGATGAGAGCCTCGTTGGCCGGTGCGCCGGGCAGCGGCTCGTGGGAACAAGGCCTCTAGCCGGTACATTTAAAGTGGTAGTAGCGGTAGGGCGCCCGTGAGGGCGCTTTTCGTTATGTGAAAGGCGGTCGGATTGGCTGACGCGGCAAAACAGGACCTGGTGATCGTGGAATCGCCCACCAAGGCCAGGACACTCGAACGGATGCTCGGTCCCGGCTACAAAGTCGAGGCCTCCTACGGCCACATCCGCGACCTGCCGAAGTCGAAGCTCGGGATCGACCTCGTGACGTTCGCACCGGAATACGTCGTCCCCGACGACTCGGAGAAACACGCACGCCTGCTGCGTAAAGAGGCGAAGAACGCGCCACACATCTGGCTCGCGACCGACCTCGACCGCGAAGGCGAGGCGATCGCCTGGCATCTGGCGGATGTCATCGGCGGTGCGAAGAGCAAGCTGCGGCGCGTCACCTTCCATGAGATCACCCCGGCAGCGATCGCCGACTCATTCAAGCATCCCCGTGACATCGACCAGGATCTGGTGAACGCCCAGCAGGCGCGTCGCGTCGTCGACCGCCTCGTGGGCTACACGATGTCGCCGCTCCTCTGGAAGAAGATCCGCTACGGACTGTCCGCCGGCCGCGTCCAGTCCGTCGCCCTGCGCCTCATCGTCGACCGCGAGCGCGAGATCCAGGCGTTCAAGGCCGAGGAGTACTGGAGCATCGACGCACTCCTGGCGAACCATGCCGGTGCATCGTTCACGGCCGAGGTCATCCAGCACAAAGGTCACAAGCTCCACATCACCACCGGCGAGGCCGCCGACAAGCATCGGGCGGCGCTCGCGGACGCGAAATACGTGGTCAAGAGCCTCGAGAAGCGCGAGAGCTCGCGCAACGCCGCGCCGCCGTTCACCACATCGACGCTGCAGCAGGACGCGTCGCGCAAGCTCGGCTTCTCGGTGAAGCGCACGATGGTCCTCGCGCAGCAGCTCTACGAGGGCGTGTCTCTTGGCGATATGCCGATCGGCCTCATCACCTATATGCGCACCGACTCCCTCCACGTGGCCGAGAGCGCGCTGCATCAGGCCAAAGACGTCATTACGAAGCAGTTCGGCGCTGAGTACGCGCTCGAGAAGCCGCGTCATTACAAGACGCGCTCGAAGGGGGCGCAGGAGGCGCACGAAGCGATCCGTCCGACGGACCTGTCGCGGACGCCCGCCTATGCGAAGAAGTACCTCAAGCCCGATCAGCAGAAGCTGTACACGCTCATCTGGCAACGGACGCTCGCGTCGCAGATGGCACCGGCCAGGTTCGAGAACACGCGGCTCGATGTCGACGCCGGCCCATACGTGTTGCGCGCGAACGGCCGACGCGTCACGTTCGACGGCTTCATCCGCGTGTACGCGGAGGGCACCGACGAGCCCGAGAAGGAGACCCTACCGTTGCCCGAGGTCGTTGCGGGCGAGGACCTGAAGCTCCTCGGTCTCGACGCGGCGCAACACTTCACCCAGCCGCCGCCGCGGTTCACCGAAGCCTCGCTGGTCAAGACGCTAGAGGAGCACGGCATCGGTCGGCCATCGACGTACGCGCCGACGATCTCGACGCTCACCGGCCGCAAGTACGTGCGCAAGGAGGGCCGCGCGCTCGTGCCCGAGGACGTCGGCTTCGTCGTCACCGACTTCCTGAAGGAGCACTTCCCGGACATCGTCGACAACGGATTCACCGCGCGCATGGAGCTCGACCTCGACCGCATCGCCGGTGGCGAAACAGAGTGGGTGCCGGTCGTGCGCGACTTCTTCACGCCGTTCATCAAGCTCGTCGAGGAGAAGACGAAGTCCGTCAAGAAGTCCGACATCACCGAGGAGAAGACCGATCGCATCTGTCCCAAGTGCGGACGGCCGGTCATCATCAAGCTCGGTCGGTTCGGGCGCTTCTACTCGTGCACCGGATTCAAGAGGACGAAGAAGGGCCAGCCGCAGCCGCCCGGCGCGTGCGATTACTCCGAGCCGCTCGAGGGGCAGCAGGAGCCGCAGCTCGAGATCATCGAGGGCGAGATGTGTCCAGACTGCGGGAAGCCGCTCGCGCGGCGGCGCGGTCGCTACGGTCCGTTCATCGGCTGCACCGGCTATCCGGACTGCAAGTACATCAAGAAGACGCAGGTTCGGACCGGCGTGACCTGCCCGCTCTGCGGCCAGGGCGAGCTGGTCCAGCGCCGCGGACGCGGGCGCTCGCTCTTCTACGGCTGCGAGCGCTACCCCGACTGCACCTTCACCGCGCGCCAGCTGCCCGGCAAAGAAGCGCCGGGCAAGGACGCGGCGTGAGGAACGTCGCCTGAGGGCGACGGAGGCGACGGGCGGCGACGTCCAGCGCTGGGATGAGCTGGTCGTCGCGACCGGTGAGCCGCACGTCCTGCAGTCCGCGGCCTGGGGCGAGCTCCGGGCCGCCACCGGTTGGCGCGTCCGGCGCTTCGTGCTCGACGGCGGCGTGGCGCAGGTGTTGCTCAAGTCGCTGCCCCTCGGCGTTTCCGTCGCGTACGCGCCACGGGGACCGCTCGTCGCGCCCGAGCGTCTGGCGGACGCCGTCGCGGCTCTGCGCGACGCCCTTCGGCACGAGCGCTGCGCGAGCCTCCTGTGCGATCCGGAAGTGCCTGACGACCCCGCGGTGCGCGCGAGTCTCGCGCGCGTGGGCGTCCGTGCTTCGCCCGTGTTCGTGCAGCCGCGGCGGACGCTGCTCATGGACCTATCGAAAAGTGACCAGGAGCTCTTCGCGGTGATGCGCAGGAAGACGCGGCAGTACATCCACAAAGCGGAACGCGCGGGCGTCGTGACCGAAGAGACGCGCGACCTCGACCGATTCATGAACGTGCTGGGGGCCGTCGCGAAGCGCGACCGGTTCGCGATCCGTTCACGCGAGTACTACGAGCGGCTGCTCGCGGCCTTCGGCGACCGCGCGCTCCTGATGGTCGCGCGCCTGGGCGACGACGACGCCGGCGTGATGCTCCTCGTGAGGATGGCCGATCGTGCCTGGGAGCTCTACGGCGGGTGGAGCGGAACGCACGCCGAGGCTCGTCCGTTCTATCTGCTCAAATGGCGCGCGATGCTCCGGATGCGCCAGCTCGGCGTCCGCCGGTACGACATGTACGGCCTCGCCGAAGGCGCGGATGATCCGCTCGCAGGCGTGGAGAACTTCAAGCTCGGCTACGGCGGCGACGTCGTCGCGTGGATCGGCGCGCTCGAGACGCCGGTGCACAGGGTGCTCTATCCGCTGTGGCAGCTGGGCGCGCGCCGCCGTCTCGCGCGCTCCGCCGCCTGATGGACGCGCCGCGCGGTTGGGACGACGCGGCGGCTCGCTCGCCGTGGGGTCACGTGCTGCAGTCGTCGGTGTGGGCCGCGGTGCGCGAACGCCAGGGGTGGCGAGCCGAGTACGTGCGGATCGGTGAGCCACTGCCCGTCGCGCTCGTTCTCTGGAAGGACGCGCTCGCGGGCCAGCGCGTCGCGTACGTGCCGCGTGGTCCGATCGTCGCGCCTGGCGACGGCGCGGGTCTGCTTCGGGCGCTGACGCGCCTCGCGGACCTCGCGCGCGCGCGGCGCGCGGTGTTCCTCAAGGTCGATCCCGAGCTCGAGACCTCGTTCGCGGCCGAGCCGCTGCGCGCCGCCGGATTCGCGCGCTCCCCGCAGGACATCCAGCCCGTTCTCGCCACGCTCGAGCTCGACCTTGCTCCGGACGAGGACGCCCTGATGGCCGCGCTGGACAAGGACACGCGCTGGAGCGTGAAGCAGGGTCCGAAACGCGGCGTCTCGGTGCGCGAGGTGAGCGACGACGCAGGACTCCGCGCCTTCTACGACCTGTACTCGCTCACCGGGCGGCGCGCCGACTTCATCACGCGCACCCCGGAGTACTACCAGGCGGTCTGGCGCGCGCTCATCGACGCGCGGCTCGCGACGCTCCGTCTCGCGTACGTCGACGACGCTCCGGTCGCGGGCGCGATGACCTGGCGCTGCGGCGAACGTACCGTCTATCAGACGGGCGCGACGAACGACGCGGCGCGGAAGAGCCACGCGGCATACGCGCTGCTGTGGGAGTGCATCATCGGAGCGAAGCGGGAGGGCGCGAAGCGCTTCGACCTCGGCGGCATACCGACCGATGTCGAGCGAAAGGACGATCCGATGTACGGGCCGTATCTCTTCAAGCGTGGCTTTGGCGGGATCCTCCGACGCTGGGTCGGCGCGCACGATGCCGTACCGCGGTCGCTCGCGTACCGCGCGTATCTGCTGGCCGAGCCCGCCTACACGACCGCCCTACGGCTCGCTGGGCGTCTGCGCGGGTAAGTCGCCGTGAAGCTCGGACCGCTGCTGGAAAGTGCGAAGATCCGGGTGCCCGCCGGCGCCGCGGAGCTCGACGTGCGCGCCATCGCGTACGACTCGCGCAAGGCCGCGCCGGGTTCGCTCTTCGTCGCGATCGAAGGATTCCATCGCGACGGTCACGAGTTCGTGGTCGAGGCGGTGAAGCAGGGCGCCGTCGCCGTGGTCGCGCAGCGCAAGGTCCGCACGAAGGCGCCGGTCGCGGTCGTGGCGGACAGCCGTGCCGCTCTCGCCGATCTCGCGGCCGAAGTGTTCGAGCACCCGACGCGCAAGCTGAAGCTCGTCGCCGTCACCGGGACCGATGGCAAGACCACGACGGTGCATCTCGTATCCGACGTCCTCGAGGCCGGCGGCGAGCGCACCGGGTTCGCGACGACGGTGGACTTCAAAGTCGCCGACCACGTGTGGGCGAACGACACGCGGCAGAGCACGCAGGAGGCGGTCGAGATCCAGGAGTTCTTCGCCGAGCTCCTCGTCGCCGGCGGAACGTGGGGCGTGCTCGAGGCGACGTCGCATGCGCTCGCGCTGCGCAAGCTGCGTGGCTCCGAGGTGGACATCGCGGTCTTCACCAACCTCTCGCCGGAGCATCTGGATTTCCACGGCACGCTGCAGAGCTATCTCGAGGCGAAGGGCATCCTCTTCGAGATGCTTGGCCAGGGTGACGACAAGGGCGTGCCGAAGACCGCGGTGCTCAACGCCGACGACCCGCACTGGCAGTACCTCGTGGATCGCGCCGCCGGCGCGAGCGTGATCACCTACGGCATCGACGCGCACGCGGACGTCCAGGGCACGGTGCTCTCGGCTGACGCGAGCGGATCGCGCGTACGCGTCGAGGCGCGCGGCGAGACGGTGGAGATCGCGCTGCCGCTCGTCGGCCGCTTCAACGTCCACAACGCGCTCGCCGCGGTCGCGGCGGGTCTCGCGGCCGGCGTGCCGCTCGCGAAGGCGCGCGATGCGCTCCAGCGCGCGAAGTCGGTCCGCGGCCGTATGGAGCGCGTCGATTGCGGTCAGCCGTTCAACGTGATCGTCGACTACGCGCACACGCCGGAGTCGCTCGACAAGGTGCTCGGCCTGCTGCGCCCGCTCACGAAGGGTCGGCTCATCGCGGTGTTCGGAAGCGCCGGCGAGCGGGACCGCGCCAAGCGACCGCGGCTCGCCGAGGTCGCGGCGAAGCACGCGGACTTCTTCGTGATCACGCAGGAGGACCCGCGCCTGGAAGACCCGGCGGGCATCCTCGCCGACATCGAAGCCGGTGCGACCGGTGCGGGGAAAGCGCGTGGGACGGACTACGCGGTCATCGACGATCGCCGCGAGGCGGTGCGCGACGCGCTGCGGCGCGCGCAGGCCGGTGACACGGTGCTCCTGGCCGGCAAGGGGCACGAAGGGTCGATCATCGTCGGCGAGGAGAAGCGGCCCTGGGACGAGACGGCGGCGGCGCGCGACGCGCTCCGCGAGCTCGGCTTCGCGGCGTGACGCGGCAGGTGCGATCCCCGCGTCGCTCGCGTGGCGCGACGCTCGGGCAAACGCGCGCGCTGGCAGAGCACAGCGGCGCGCTCGCCGCGCAGCTGCGCGCCGAGATCGGCGTGCCCGCCCGGCCGAACGGTCGCCCGGCGCTCGTCATGCTCATGGGCTTTCCGGGAGTCGGGAAAACGCACTGCGCGCGCCTTCTGGTCGCCAAGCTCGGCGGCGCGCACGTGGCGACCGACCACCTGCGCAGCCGCCTGTTCATCGCGCCGTCATACGCCGCCGAGGAGAATCGCGCGGTCTTCACTCTGGCGGAGACGCTGGTGGACGAGCTGTTGGCGGAAGGCCATGTGGTCGTGCTCGACGCGACGAACCTCATCGCGCGTCATCGCGCCCCGATGGAGAGCGTGGCCAGCCGTCGTGGTGTGGCGCTGCACCATGTCCTCGTCGTCGCGGACGATGCGGAGGCGCGCGCTCGCCTCGCTGCGCGTGCGGTCGCGCGGTCCGCCGGCGATCACTCGGACGCCGACGTCGGGGTCTACGAGCGGATGCGTGAGCGTGGCTTCGAGGCTCCCGAGCACTTCCTCGAGCTGCGGAACGGACCGGACGTCGCCTTGGAGATCGAGCGGATCGCGGCGAGCCTGTCGTGAGGCGATATGCGCGCGGGCTGATGTTCGGCGCGATCGCGATCGCCCTGGTGATCGGCTACGGCGTCCTTGCTTCGCGCGCGGCGCCGCTCGTCTTCCTTCCCGCCGGTACGCCGACGCCGACCCCGACGAAACCGGTGAGCGCGGTGCCCGCGCCGCAGATCCCCGGAACGATCGCGTTCGCGCTTCGCGGCGACGTGTACATGCTGCGCGATGGGAAGTACGTG
>WNEY01005982.1_pt1 | contig 13504 bp, 13 predicted proteins | sample 5400531 | NCBI WGS metagenome assembly WNEY01 (sample SAMN13153338, study PRJNA577476) | soil metagenome | isolation source: 200 cm saprolite under Douglas fir tree site 1 | place: USA:California | collected 2015-04-18
GGGCCCAGCAGGCCAAACACCATCCCCGCGGGAACCTCGAGCCCGGCACCATCCAGCGCCACAGTCGCCCCGAAGCGCTTGACCACACCCTCGACCCGCACCGCAGGCACCGAAGAACCACGTCCGTTCACCCCGGTCACTGGGCCCGTTCCCGGCTCGACTCGGCTTTCGTTGTCCGCTGTCATGTCGATCTCCTCAACCGGGCCGTGCGGGTCTTCGCGGCAGACTCAGGTTTGCCACCAGGCAGGTGATTGGTCCTCACCGGAACCCGGTGATCTGCCAGACCGCGACAACGCAGGACGGGAGGTTCGCGCGCCGTTGACAGCACGTACGATGGCCTGGGACTGGGAGGGGCGGTGCCGGGACCGCGTCGCCGACGCTGTTAGCGCCAGGCGTCGATACCAACGGGCCCTTGAAGGTGGCTCAGGCAACTCCCTGGGTGATTGGGGGCCAGCCGTAGCAGCTGCCGCTCCGGCTCCCATCACGGGTGGACCTGCGAGCCGAAGCCGAGGTCGAGGCGGATCGACTCCAGGATGGCGAACGTCGTGCTCGCCGTGTAGACGTCGGCGGCGGCGAGGACCCCGAGGTACTTTTTGATGACTGGCCCGGAGGCGTAGGCGACCACCGCGGCCAGGTACTGCTGGGACGCAGCCCACACGTTGTTCCCGTACTTGGCGAAGAACGGGGTCGGGTCGACCGTCCCCAGGGCCTTCTTGACGCCATCGATGATGTCCGAGCACGTCACCGACGACGAATACAACCGGCGCTGATCAGAAACGTCACCGTTTCGGGTCCCGCTGCCGACGGCGACACGGACCGCGCACAATCGGAAGGGGTGCTGGTGCGACCGCTCGGCTACGACCCCCAGCGGCACATAACGACCGGACCTGCATCGTTCAGCGCAAGCTTCATGGGGCCGGTGCAGCCGACCAGAACGGCGGCGATGCGCGCCTTATTTGAGTCCGGGGTCGGTTACGCACCGTGAGCAGAAACGCCCGGTGATCCGCAGGTATGATGCTCAGCGGCCAGGCGCTGGCGATGACTTTGGGGCCAGTGGATCGTCCTCACTGGTGGCGGGCCGCGGCAACCGGTCCCGGTCGCTGTGAAGCAACTTGTCAGGAGGTCATCGTGTCGCAGGTCCGGGTGCACAACTTCTCGGTGTCGCTGGATGGGTTCGGCACCGGCGCGGGGCAAAGCCTGGAGGCCCCATTTGGGCATGCGGGAACCCGGCTGCACGAGTGGTTCTTCCCGACTCGTACCTTCCGCGCCATGCAGGGCCAGCCCGGCGGCAGCACCGGCATCGACGACGCTTTCGCCAGCGCCTGGGAACCGGGCATCGGCGTCGAGATCATGGGGCGGGGCAAGTTCGGCCCGCACCACGGCCCCTGGCCGGACCAGGAGTGGAACGGATGGTGGGGAGACACCCCGCCGTTCCACACCCCGGTCTTTGTTCTCACCCACCATCCCCGGCCCTCCGTCCCGATGAACGGCGGTACCACGTTTGACTTCCTCGACGCCAGCCCCGCCCAGGCGCTTGCGCAGGCGCGCCAGGCCGCCGCGGGCGGGGATGTCCGCATCGGCGGCGGCCCGGCCACCATCCGCGAATTCCTGGCCGCCGGGCTGATCGACTACGCGCACATCGTCGTGGTGCCGATCGTGCTGGGCCGCGGGGAGCGGCTCTGGGACGGTCTGGAGGGGCTCGAAGACCGTTTCCAGATCGAGGCCATGAACAGCCCCAGCGGCGTCACCCACGTCACCCTCAGCCGGCGGTAACGGCCGGCAGCATGGCAGGGTAGGAGGCAGGGCGCCGGCCAAAGCCGTTCAGCACCTCATGATCGTTTGCAGTGGGCGATCTGGGCGGCGGCGTGAAAGCGCGGGGCAGCGATGCTGGCATGGCCGGCCAAGGGCAAGCTGGTCAAACTAGCCAAGGCTTGTTTGCCCCCGGCCGCGAGCCGAACAGCCGTTCGGGCGCGGTAACGACAGTCACTCTGGCGATCCAGGTTGCCGCCCAGATCGGCGGTTCCGGATCTCCGCGCTTGCTGCGCAGCCTCAATCCCGGGACCTCGATCCGGTTCGTTCGCGTGCGTTCTTATGATCGGCCCGACCGCTCAATCGTGACGGTTCTGTTCGACACGTCGATGTGAACTCTCGCTCGCGAGAGCTGGAGGTGCGCTACCCACCAAGGGCGATCGAGCCCAAGCATCGTGATCAGCGGACCGTTCACCGAGTCGCTCGGAAAGCATTCGAGACGCTGGCTCGTCAGAGCGTCAGCCAAGCGAACCACGATCTGGCCGGGCGCGGTTCAGCCGAACTGAACCACCAGAGCCTTCGTCCTAGTCCTGGGCAGCGAGTAGCAGCGTGGCGAGCGGCTCGAGGGTGGCCATGAGCTCATCGAGCTCGTCCGGCTCGAGGCTCTTGTAGGGCCTCGCCGCGAGGTCGTCGGTGAGCGCCTCGACCCGCTGTTTGACGGCGCGACCCGGTTTGCTCAGCCAATCGTCATCCCCGATCAGGCCGCGATCGCGCATCCCGTCGATCACGGCGGCGAGCTGCGCTGCCGGGAGGTGACGCCGAGCAGCGTCTAACCCGCTGCGGCGGGCACTCTTGGCGAAGTCATGTTGGGACCTGGCTTGAACGAGGAGGCATGCGCGAGTCCGGTAGGCGCTGGATGCCTTTTGGTTCCGGCCCCAACCGGGCTTCCTGGCCCGGCCGCAGTCAGTTCCGCTAGCAGTTCGCAGCCCGGCTGGAGCCCGTCACTGCTGCGGTACCAGACACAGCTGACCGTCGTCACGTAAAGGCAGGCGGCGGGTATCGGTGAACTGGGGCTGGCATCTCGGTTGGGGCGGCGCTGTCGGCCGGGCCAACCAGATGAAATATGCGCAGCTCGCAGCATCGGTGCCCACCTAGTGTCCCGCGTCTTTGGATCACCCAATAAGTAAGTTAGTCACGTCGCGTGATTGCGTGTCATAACTGACTGTGACCGATCATGTCGATAGAGTAACTGACATGGCAAGGACTGGACGGCCTAAGGCCGAATTGACGCTTTCCGATGGCGAGCGGGCCACTCTCCAAAGGTGGGCGCGGCGGGCGAAATCCTCGCAGGCAACGGCGCTGCGAGCCAAAATCATCCTGACCTGCGCGCAAGGCCACGACAATAAGGAAACCGCAGCGTTGCTCCGGTGTCATGAATCGACGGTCGGAAAATGGCGCAAGCGGTTTATTGACATGCGCCTGGACGGGCTGGCGGATGAGCCGCGTCCGGGACGCGAACCGACGATTACCGACGAGCAGGTAGAAAAAGTCGTCGTCGATACGCTGGAGGAGACGCCGGCTAACGCGACGCACTGGTCGAGGTCATCCATGGCGAAGCGCTCCGGATTGTCCCGGTCCACTATCGGCCGGATCTGGAAGGCTTTCCACCTGAAGCCGCATATCGCCGATACGTTCAAGCTGTCATCCGATCCGCTGTTCGTGGAGAAGGTCTACGATGTGGCCGGGTTGTACCTGAATCCGCCTGAGCACGCGATTGTGTTGTGCGCGGACGAGAAGTCCCAGGTCCAGGCTCTTGACCGGTCCCAGCCGGTGCTGCCGATGATGCCCGGCATGCCCGAGAAGCGGACGCATGACTATGTCCGGCATGGCACCGTTGACCTGTTCGCGGCGTTCGATATCGCGACCGGCCTGGTGATCGCGAAGACGTATAAAAGCCACCGTGCGAAGGAATGGATCAAGTTCCTGGAAGAGATTGACAAGCAGGTGCCCCGGCTGACAGAACCGGATGAGCCTGGCGGTGACCCGCATGTCCTGGAGATCCACATCGTCGCGGACAATTACGCGACGCATAAGACCCCGGCTGTCCAGCAATGGCTGGAAAAGCATCCGCGGTTCCACGTTCATTTCACGCCGACCAGCTCATCCTGGCTGAACCAGGTAGAGCGCTGGTTCGGGCTTCTGACCGAGAAACTCCTGCGCCGCGGCGTCCACAAGTCGGTCAGGCAGCTCGAAAAGGATATCCTCGCCTGGGTAGACACATGGAACGAAGATCCCAAACCATTCATCTGGACGAAATCTGCCGAAGAAATCCTTGAATCACTCGGGCGACTTTTGCGGCGGATCAAAGATCCAGGACACTAGCAAAGATCCAGGACACTAGAGGCCAGGCCGTTTCGGGTGGAGCCTGCGGGGCTCGGTGCCGGCCGGCGAGCGATGTTATGCCGCGAGAGGTGACCAGCCGTGACCATTCATCCTGCCGGCGCGATAGTCAGGGCGGCCGCGGCCGCATCGCCGCGTGTACATGGTTCCGGCCAGCACGGCGTTGTATATCGCCGCGGCAGAGGCCTGTACCTCTTCTCGTCGTGCCCGCCTCCCGACGATCGCTCATCGGAGTCATCGAACGCTCCAGAATTCAGCCCAGCACAAACTATCCAGATCACAACCGCCCGTCATCAAATCTGAGCAGATCCGTGACCGGCTGCGTGCATCGCGACATCTGCCATGAGGAGGATTCTCGCTCGGCCGGCTCCGCCCGCTCAATCGCTGGGTGACCGAGCGCGGAGAATCGAGCAGCGGGCGGTGACCTCGTGCAGATCAGCGCAGTGGCCGCCGGCCCAACGGGCTTTCTTCAGTTGGATGGTGCGGCCGAGCGGCCTTGCTGGCTGCGGGGTAAGGGAACACAACGACCCCGGCCGGGTAGCGGGTTTTCCCGGTCGTTGCCCGCGTCGCAGGCGACAGTGGCCGTCAGGAAGCTTCAGCGGCGCGCCCGGCGCTGATCTGGACGGCGTGATCCTTGATCGCCTGGCCCGCCAGGCTGCTCGAATCGTCAGGCTCCGCCTGGTCGCGGCGGCTCCCGCCGACGACGACCAGGAGGTGCTCGTCAACCCAGCGGACCTCGGGGCCAGGCAGGCGGGCCATGAACGTCGCGATGGACGCCCGCAGCGCATCCGGCGGGTAGAGGGAGAACGTCGAGTAGTGGCGTCCCTCGGCCTGGGCCCGTAGACGTCCGGCAGTGCTCGAGCGCGGATGCCTGAAAGTCTGTGTCGCGACCATCTGGAGCCCGCCGGTCCGCCTGACGGCGCCCCGGAACGCGGCCTCGCTGTGCAGGCGCTGCTCGTGCTCGGTGAAGCCGGGGAAGTAGCGGCCCCAGATCGTGCGAGCGTTCTGCTGCGGGGTGCGAGTGTAGATGAACAGCTGGCCGCCGGGCTGCAGCACCCGGGCGACGGCGGTCAGGAAGCGGCCGAGGTCGAAGTGGTGAACACAGTTGAACGCGGTCACCACATCGAGGCTGGCGGTCCGCAACGGCAGCTCTTCGGCGGCTGATAGCAGCGGCACTACCTCGCAGCCCCGGGCGTGGTTGCCGACCTTGAGCTGTGCCAGCATGGCCGCCGAGACATCGCAGGCGACCAGCCGCGAGCCGGCCGGCAGCAGCCCGCGCAGCAGCCGTGTGTACCGGCCCGTCCCGCAGCCGACATCGAGGCCGGTAACGGGGCGATCAGGCAGGAGCTGACCGATTCTGCGCACCGGCGCCTCATCGGTGGTGCGCAGCGACTCATAGATCGCAGCTACCTGCTCGAAATGGTTGTCCACAGTCACCCCGGCACCTCCCTGAGCTAGGCCCGACTGCGACCATCATGGCACGCTCGGTTCACGCACCGTTCACCCGCAAGACATACCAGGCCCGCACAACGCGGCAAGTAAGCGCGGTAAAGGGCGTCTCGGCGATCTCGAACATCGGACACCCACCGACCGGCCTGGTCGTCGAAGACCGCGCGGGGATACCGGATCGGGGTCCAGGCCCGCTCGGGAATGGCCGAGCGCGGCATTGCCGCCGCGCGGAGTCTAAAAAATGTTGAGACCTACCTCCCGTCATGCAGAAGCGCATGAGCAAGGACAGATCGGCAGCTCGCATGCGTGAGTCGTCGCGTTCCGCTGGTTACGGACGCATGACGGATAGGCCGGGACTCATGTTCGCGTGGGCAAGGCCGCCTGATAGCCGGGATCGCGGCCTGCTGTGCTGCGGGATCTGCTGGCGCAGCATCCAACCCGGCACAACAACCAGCGCGTCTGCTAAGGCTGCCACTACGCGAGAGAATACGCCCTGGCCAGCCACGTGGCCCATCCAGTCAACGTCTACATCCGCGACGAGCAACTACTTCCGGCCGTTGTCGGCTGGCAGCTGAAGATCTTCCCCCCACCGCCTGGAACACGCGATCCGCGAACTGGCCGCCACGCACCACTCTCCCCCCGCAGTTTCGGCCCCACCGGCGGCAGATCGCGGCGAGCAGTTACGGTCATTCTCGTTCTTCACCCGCCGGGCGCCTGGAACCGTGTGCGATGTTCGCGGGAAATGTACCGCTTGGAGAGCGCGCCGCTGGCAACCGGCTGACCTTCAGTGTGCGGTGGTCGCTATCATCGCCGTGTGGCGATGATAGCTCCTGACGCCGGGGTTGAGCGGGTAGAACTCGCCCCAGCCGCGGCGCTGTTCCGGTCGCTGGGTGATCCCGCGCGGCTGATGATCGTGCGCCGCCTGACGGTCGGCCCGGCGCGGGTGACCGACCTGGTGGCTGCGCTCGGGCTGGCGCAGTCGACGGTGTCCGGGCACCTGGCGTGCCTGCGGGATTGCGGGCTGGTGACCTCGCAGCCCGCCGGGCGGGCGTCGGTGTTCCGACTGGCCCAGCCCGCGCTGGCCGAGATGCTGGCGGCGGCGGAGACGGTGCTGGCCGCGACCGGCAGTGCCGTCGCCTTGTGCCCCGCATGGGGCGTCGGCGGCGGAGGGACGCTGTCGTGACCTTCGCTCGCCCCGCCCGGCAGCCGGATATCGCCAGCCTAGGCGTCTGCTGTCCGCAGGGCACCCCGTGCGCGGAGCCGCTGGTGCCCGCCGGACGTGATGCCAGGTGGCGGCGCGCGGCGCGGGCGGTGCGCTGGCTGGCGTGGGCCAGCCTGGCGTGGATGTGCGCCGAGGGTGCGATCGGGCTGTGGCAGGGACTGACGGCCGGGTCGGTCGCGCTGACCGGGTGGGCGCTGGGCAGTGCGGTGGAGGGGCTGGCCAGCGTGATCGTGATCTGGCGGTTCACCGGCACCCGTGCCCTATCCCTGGCCGCCGAGCGTCGCGCGCAGCGCGGCGTCGCCGTCTCGTTCTGGCTGCTGGCCCCGTATATCGCCGCCGAATCCGTCTGGGACCTGGCTGTCGGCCACCACGCCGGGGCAACCGTGATCGGGATCGCGCTGACCGCAGCGGCGCTGGTGGTGATGCCGGTGCTGGGCCGGGCCAAGCACCGGCTCGCGGCCCGGCTGGGCTCGGCCGCCACCGCCGGGGAAGGCACCCAGAACTACCTGTGCGCGGCCCAGGCCGCCGCCGTGCTGGCCGTGCTGGCCATCACCGCCGCCTGGCCCGGCGGCTGGTGGATCGACCCCGTCATCGGCCTGGCCCTCGCTGCGGTCGCGGTCCGGGAAGGTAGCCGATCCTGGCGCGGCAACGACTGCTGCTGACCGCGGCACAGCCCCGTACCGGCATCCTCCATCCCGGCGCTACCTGGCCCGGTCGTGACCCGGCCGGTGACCCCCTTCAGCATCAGTTGCGTGCATTTTCTCCAGCGCAAAGCGCGCGACCGTCAGGCCACGGTCAAGCGCCAGGCACTGCGCGGCGCGGCCGGGTCCGTCCGTGAGCAGGTCGTGGCAGGCGGCTGGCACCAGCGGCCCGTGATCGGGCCTGCTCTGCGGGAGTGCACCGAGCATGTCCTGTCGGCTGTACCGCGACGACAGCGGCCATGTATCGGGGGCACCATCGGTCAGCCAACTCCGTCGCGCGATTGAGCAAGCCTTCGCCGGCCCCAGCCGGACCGGCAGACCCAGGCGCAGCGTGGCTGGATTCGCACGGCCGCGCTGGGCAGGGCCGGATCGCGCCCGCCGAGGGCAGCAGTGGTACACGCCGGACGGACCGGGTGCGAACCCCGGCGGTCCGCGCACCCGCCCGAACCTTGCACCTTCGCAGCGCGGCGGTGGCGTCACGTCAGTACCGGAAACGCGGCCGTCTCGTGCACCCGACGCTTAGTCATTCACAGGCGCCAAGGAGTCGGCTCTGCAGAGGACGAACAGCCTCAGTGAACTGGTGGAACCTGCTGCATCAGAAGATTTCTTATGCGACAGCCGATGGTCGCAGGTAAGAGTCTCAATGGGTGCGCAGAACGAGCCGCAAAGGCGCACGTTTTCGTAGCTGGGCTGGGCCGATACGTGCAGCGCGCGGATAGGGAACGCTATCTGCTAGCTAGCTTCAAAGTCGGTGCCGTGCTGGCTGCTGCCGTTCGGGGGGCGCGACGGGCGGCTCGGCTACGGTTTTGTGGCTATGCCGCAGTAGCAGCTCAGGCCGGTGCCGGCGGTGGTTGCCGGGCCGGGGCCGTGCCACTGGTCGAGCGGGATCAGGCCTTGGCCAATCATCGTCATGCCGTCGAAGAACCGGGCGACGGTTGCCCGGTCCCTGGGCGTGATGGTCAGCGATGAGGTGGCGTTGTAGCTGCGGGCCATCGCTGCGGCGGTAGCTGCCTCGATGTCGCTGGCGGCATGGGCGATGACCAGGTAGCTGCCCGGTGCGAGGTCGGTCATCATCTCGGCGATGAGCCGGTGCGGGTCCTCGGCGTCGCCGATGAAATGGAGTACCGCGATCAGGAAGACGGCGACCGGGCGGGCGAAGTCCAGGGTCCGCTGCGCGCCCGCTGAGATCGTCGCCCAGTCCCGCAGGTCGGCCTGGATGTAGTCCGTCGTTCCCTGCGCGCTGCTGGTGAGCAGCGCCCGGGCATGGCTCATCACCACCGGATCATGATCGACGTAGACGATCCGTGACTCGGGCGCCGCTCGCTGCGCCACGTCATGGGTGTTGTCAGCGGTGGGCAGCCCGGTTCCGATGTCCAGGAACTGGCGGACCCCCGCGGCCGCCAGCTCGTGCACCGAGGTGATCAGGAAGCGCCGCAGCAGCCGGGCGACCAGCGGCAGCGCGGGCATCGCCGCCAACACCTGATCCCCGGCGTCACGGTCGGCGCGGTAGTTGTCCTTGCCCCCGATCCAGTAGTTCCACATGCGGGCCGCGTTAGCGACGCTGGTGTCAAAGCCGGGAAGCTCGCCGCCGCCACTGCCGTGCGCGGTCTCCCGTGAATCCTGTGTCACGGCTCGCTCCTTCAGCCCTGCACGCAGGCGCCGGCCATTCCGCCCGTGTCGCGGATAGCCTAGCCTGCTCCCCGTGGCCACAACGGCTTGCCTCAACGGCGCCGGATGACGGTGCTCGCGATCCCTGCCCTGCCCTGCCCTGCCGCTCTTGTCGTCCGATGCGATTACGGCGTTTGCGCGCTGGGTGGATCGGGGTGCTGGTCAGGTCCGTATCTGTGGCGGCGGGTCTGGTGCCGGGGTGGTGGCTGGCTGGCGGGCTGGGGTGGCTCGCTGGGGCACGCTGGGGGGGCTGGGCGGGCAGAGTGGTGAGGATGGCGCCGAAGTCGGGGAGGTTGAGGGGTTTGGTGAGGTGGCGAGGGCGTCGTGGGCGATGAGGTGCTTGATCATGCCGTGGCTGGCGTTGGCGGAGAGGACGACGACGGGGATGGCGGCGGTGGCGGGTTCGGCTTTGAGCTGGCGGAGGGCCTGCTCGCCGTGGCCGTCTTGCAGGTGGAGGTCGAGCAGGATGAGGTCAAGGTGGTGGGTTAGGACGTGCTGGAGTCCTTCGCGGCCGGCGGGGCAGGAGGTCAGGGTGCCGGTGCCGCGGGTGCGCAGGTACCAGGCGACGACTTCGACGTTGGCAGGGTTGTCCTCGATGTAGAGGATGTGCGGCGCTCTGGCCTGGCGGTCGTGGGCTAGCGTCGCCCCGGCCGGCACCGGGACCGGTTGCGCCGCCGGGGTTTCGGCGGCGGATCGGGCCGGGGCGTCGGGGGAGCGGGGGAGCAGGTGGAACGGCAGGAAATGACGCTGGTGTCCATCCCGAACCCGATCCCGTAAGCCGCCTGCCTCGCGTTTTCCAGTTTCGGTGGTTAGCTGATGTCGTGCAACCAGGTCGCGAGCCGCTGGTCGTAGTCTTCGGTGATGCGCAGCCCGCGGCCCTGGCTGCGGCTGAGCCAGCCCAGCTCGAGGAAGCGTGCGGTCAGGGCCGCCGGTAGCGCGCCGGCCAGGTGAGGCCGCCGCTCGGTCCAGTCGATACACGAGCGTGCTAGCAGCCGCCGGCTGGCCTCCAGGCTCACGGCATCGATGTCAAGTGCGAGCAGCAGCGCGCGGCCAGAGCGGGTTATGACGTGATCGCGATCGTCGACCTGGCGGACCGCGCCGGTTGTGAGCAGGCGGTCGCGAAGCTCGACACCTCGGCGCCCGGCGAGATGGTCATAGCAGGTACGTGCTTCGGCGAGCTTGAGCGCGGCGGTGTGCTCGCGGAGCGAGCGGACCGGCGACGGGGGCGCGATCTGCGCGAGCGCCTCAAGCGCGGCGGCAACCTGCGGGTCGGCCAGCTCGTGGTAGCGGTGACGGCCCTGGGCGCGGACCTTCACCAGGCCGCCCTCAACCAGGCGGCGCAGGTGCGCGGTAGCGGTTGCCGGCCTGACTCCGGCGCGCCGGGCAAGCTCCCCGGCCGGCAATGCCATGCCAGTGGCCAGCGCATTTAGCATCGCCGCCCGCGCGGGATCCCCGATGAGCACCGCGACGGCCGCGAGGTCGCGATCACGACGCTCGCTGCCTTTCGTCTGGTCGCCCACGGTACCAGGGTGCCACAGGCACGTTTCGTCGCCGAGCGAAACGTTCCGGCCGCACGATGAATAGAAAGCAGAAGACAACCACAAGGAGATCGCGATGCACACCGAGCGGCAGGCCGCAGATCCGATCACGCACATCTTCGAGGCCTGGGACGCTGCGCTCGGCGCGAAGGATTCTGACGCGTCGATGGCCCTCTACCAGCCGGATGCGACGCTGGAGAGCCCTCTAGTCCGCCATCTGCTCGGAACCGGCGAGGGCATCGTGCGCGGGCGGGAGCACCTGCGCGCGTTCGTGGCCCGGGTATTCGCCAGCGAGTTGCAGCGTCCTTCGGCGGGCTGGCCGACCGAAGCCTGACCGGCCTCGGGAAACCCACGCCAAAGCAAACGCAAATTTTTATGCATAAAAATTGGTGGGGTTTGAAGGTAGCACCCAGAGCGAACCGAATTCGGGCGCGACGCCGGCGGTCGTTGTGCTCGTGCCGGCCGAGCAACTCTTGAAGCACGCCGCACCCCGGGCACGGAAGCCAGTACTCTCCCCGCACTGCTACAGCGAACGCTGCTAGCGCCGTGTCAGCGGACGGAGCATGACGCCGAGCAGTCGCTCGGCCGGAATGTAGCCGAACGAGGGCGAGTCCAGGCTGCTCGCCGCGTTGTCGCCGAGTACTACGAAATGGTCGGCCGGCACGGTCAGCCCGGCCGCTGTCTGAGCGACGCCATCAGGACACCGATCTCCGGGTACCGCCGCCAGCCGTTTGATCAGCCATTCCCGGTTGCTCGTCGGCCAGCCGACCGGAACGGTGCCCCACCGGCCGTCAATCCAGGGACGCTCCATCACGACGATCTGCCCGGCGCGCAGCCCGCTGGCCCGGGTGCGGCGCACGAGCACTCGGTCACCCGCCCGCAGGGCCGGCTGCATGCTCGGCCCGAACACCGTCACGATCACCACCCGTCGCCGCAGCCCGGCCACCCCGGCGGCGAACGCGGCGAGCACGGTGACCAAGGTGGCGATCACCAGCGCGGCGAACATCAGCCCGACCTTCGGCCGCGCGCGTCGGCTGCCCTCGTCAAAGAGGACCCGGCAACTACATCAACGAGCCAGCGAGGCTGCTTGCTGACGACCATTCCTGAGATACCCCAGAGACGGAATCCTGAGTCCAGAAATCCATGATCGCCTTGGATAAGTAAATGCTCGGCCACGATCATTGCGAGTGCCACCTTCTGGGATGTGACTCGTTTCCCGGGCTCATCTCTGCCGGAAGAGTCGGGTGGTGCCCGCAACGACTGCGGTGGCGAGCACGGCATCGGTGGCGAGGATCTCGCGCGAGTCGCCGGGGACGGGCATCCCGTCGTGCTGCCAGCGGACGCGGTGCTCTGGCCGAGCGCGGCCTGGCGGTGTGCCGGACCAGTTCACCGTGATCAGCGGACCTGGCCGACCATTAGCGTCGACCCCTAGGATGCGCATCGTAGGCCACTGTCCCTGGCCGCGGGTCTTTAACTGAGCCGTAGCTTCCGTAACCTCAAGAGCATGACTGATGGAATTGGTGTCGGCGACGCGGACTACGACGTCATAGTGGTCGGCGGTGGCCCAGCCGGGTCAACGGTGTCCACCCTGGTCGCGATGGCTGGTCACAGAGTCCTGTTGCTCGAGAAAGAAAAATTTCCTCGCTATCAGATCGGCGAATCTCTGCTGCCGGTGACTGTGCACGGGATCTGTCGACTACTTGGTGTTTACGAGGAGCTGGAGAAAGCGGCGTTCGTGCTCAAACGAGGCGGCACGTTCCGGTGGGGAAAGAACCCGGAGCCGTGGACTTTCTCATTTGCTGTCTCAGACGCCTTCTCCGGACCCACCTCCGTGGCATGGCAGGTTGAGCGGATGAAGTTCGACAAGATCCTGCTCGACAATGCCAAGGCCAAGGGTGTCGAGGTCAGAGAGAATTGCTCAGTCGCTGACGTGCTTGAAGACTCGGGCCGGGTCTGCGGCGTGCTATTCAGCGGCTCGGACGGCATTCGCCGCGAGGCACGAGGCAAGTTCGTCATTGACGCCTCTGGCAACAGAAGCCGGATCCAGAGTCGCATTGGCGGCGACAGGCACTACTCGGAATTTTTCAAGAATATAGCGATTTTCGGTTATTTCGAAGGCGGCAAGCGGTTGCCGGCACCGAACTCAGGAAACATACTCTGCGCCGCGTTCAACTCGGGTTGGATCTGGTACATCCCGCTCAGCGAGACTCTGACCAGCGTCGGAGCCGTCGTCCGGCGGGAGGCCCTTGAGTTGGTACAAGGCGACCAGGAGCAGGCGCTAGCAAACTTGATCAAAGAATGCGACCTCATCAGCGAGTATCTGTCTGATGCCAACCGGGTGACCTCGGGTCCCTATGGTGAGATCAGGGTACGCAAAGACTACTCCTATATTCAAGAGAAATTCTGGCGGCCCGGGATGGCGCTGGCGGGCGACGCGGCCTGTTTCATCGATCCGGTGTTCTCCTCCGGGGTGCATCTGGCTACTTACAGCGGGCTGCTGCTGGCCAGGTCCATCAATACCTGGCTGAGCGGTGCCGTTGCGGAGAGCCGGTGCTTCAGTGAGTTCGAGGCCCGCTATCGCAAGGAATACGCGCTCTTCCATGATTTCCTCGTCGGGTTCTACGACATGCATAGGGACGAGGACTCCTACTTCTGGTCGGCCAAGAAGGTCACCGGCAGCCAGGCCGCCGGACTTGAGTCGTTCGTCGAGCTGGTGGTAGCTATTCAGCCTGAGTGGCTGGGGGTGCGTGGCCGGGGCCGGTGGGCTGGCTGTGTCG
>WNEY01002499.1_pt1 | contig 13503 bp, 11 predicted proteins | sample 5400531 | NCBI WGS metagenome assembly WNEY01 (sample SAMN13153338, study PRJNA577476) | soil metagenome | isolation source: 200 cm saprolite under Douglas fir tree site 1 | place: USA:California | collected 2015-04-18
TGAAGACGACGGTGAGGCCCTGCTCGGCCATCGCCCGCAGCGTCCCGAAGAGCGTGTCGACCTCCTGCGGCGTGAGCATGGTCGTGGGCTCGTCGAGGATCAGGATGTCGACGCCGCGGTAGAGCGCCTTCAAGATCTCGACCTTCTGCTGCACGCCCGCGGCGAGCAGGCGCACTTCGGTGTCGAGGTCGACGGTGAGCCCGAAGCGCGCGGCGACGGCCTCGACGTCCTTCCGGTGGCGCTCGGGACGGAGCCAGAGGCGCCCGCCCTCGCGCCCCAGCAGCACGTTCTCGAGCGCGCTGAAGTTGGGAATGAGCTCCACGTGCTGGTGGACCATGCCGATGCCGTAGCGGAGCGCGTCGCTCGGCGCCGCGATGGCGGCCGTGACGCCGTCGATCGCGATCCGGCCGTCGTCGGCGCGGTAGAGTCCGCTCAGCACGTTCATGAGCGTGGTCTTGCCGGCGCCGTTCTCGCCGAGCAGCCCGTGGATCTCGCCCCGCGCGGCGGCGAAGTCCACCCCGGCCAGGGCCACGGTCTCCCCGAACCGCTTGGCGATCCCGGACATGAGGACGCGCTCCGCCATGGCGCGGCCGCCCGCTACGGCGTCTTGTCGGCGACTTCCGCGATCGCCTTGCCGGCGACGACTTCCTTGAAGATCGCGCGCACCTTGTCGCCGACACCCGGCGGCACGTTGCGGATGTCGGACAGCTCCATGCCGCTGCCCGGTCGCATCTCGTAGTAGCCCGTGCGCTCGCCCTTGAAGATCCTGCCCACGACCTCGGTGTAGGGCTTGTTGAAGTCGAAGATCAGCGAGATGGTCAGGTTCTTCGGAGCCAGCTCCCACTTCTCGGTGTAGAACGTCGTGAGCAGCACCGGATGCGGCGCGGCCTTGACGGCCTCGATGACGCCGGAGAGCCCGAGATTCACGAAGACGACGATGAAGTCGGCGCCGGCCGCGATCTGGGCCTCCGCCGTCTGCCGCGCCTTCACGGGATCGTTGAAATCGCCGACCCAGTTGTAGAGGAGCTGGGCCTTCGGGTTCACGTCGCGGAGGGCCTGCGCCACCGAGTTCACCGAGGTGATCACGTCGGGCAGGCGCACGCCACACACCATCCCCACCTTGTTGCTCTTCGTCGCGAGCGCGCCGAGCGCCCCCAGCACGTAGAAGCCCTGGTAGAACTTGCGGCCGATGTTCCAGACGTTCTTCGGAAGGTTCGGCAGCCTCCCCGACGCCTCCTGGATCCACGTCGCGTTCGAGAGCTGCGGGGCGAGCTTGTTCATGATCGGGATGAACTGGCCGCCGTGGTTGGCGACGATCTCGTAGCCGGCGGTGACGTACTCGCGCGTGATGCGCTCGGCGTCGGCGACGACGACCGACTCCGAGTGCGAGACCTGGAGGTCGTACGTCTTCGCGAGCTGCTGGAGCGCGAGATAGCCGACGGCGTTGAAGTCGGCGTCCTGGATGGGGCCCGGCATGATCATCGCCATCTTCCGCTTGGCCTGAGCGGCGGCGAGGCCGGGGCGGGTGGCGGCGCCGGCGAGGGTGAGGGCGAGGAAGCTGCGTCGGTCCATCGGGGAGTCCTCCTTCACGGGGGTCACCCGCGCGCTTCTCGATCGTAGGGCACGGCCAGCGCCCGCGGCGCGCTCGCACCTCGATAGATGCGCACGAGCACGGCGAGGGCGAAGAGGTACGGGAGCATCAAGAGGAACTGCGCCGGCACGGCCTTCTCGACCATGCCCACCTTGAACTGGAACGCTTCGACGTAGGCGAAGAGCACCGCCCCGCCGAGGGCGGTGAACGGCTTCCAGCGACCGAAGATGACGAGCATCAGCGCGAGCCACCCGCGCCCGGCCGTCATGTTGTCGCTGAAGGTCCCCGTGAGAACGATCGGAAGGTACGCGCCGCCGAGGCCGATGAGGAGCCCGCCCACGACGGCGGCGCCGTAGCGCAGCCCCTCGACGTCGATGCCGAGCGCATCGACCGAGCGAGGGTTCTCGCCGGTGGCCCGGACCCGCAGGCCCCACGGCGTCCGGAACAGCGCCAGGTGGACGAGAGGGACCAGCACGAAGGCCAGGTACGTGAGCAGCGTCTGCCGGAAGAGGATCGGGCCGATCACCGGCAGGTCGGCGAGGCCGGGCACCGGCACCGGCGCCAGCGTCTGGATCTGCGGCGGGCTCGTACGGACGCCGAAGACGACGCGAAAGATGAGCGAGGAGAGACCGGTCCCGAGCACGTAGAGACCGAGGCCGACCGTGATCTGCGGCCCGCGGAGCGCCACCGCGTAGTAGACGAGCAGGAGTGTGAGGATCGCCGCCGCCACCATCCCGGCGCCGATGCCGACGGTGGCGCTCCGCGTCTGCCACGTGACGACGAAGCAGGTCACTGCGGCGACCAGCATCATTCCCTCGATGCCGATGTTCAGCACGCCGCTCCGCTCGATGATCAGCTCACCGAGCGCCGCGATGATCAGCGGCGCCGCGTACATGAGCGTCTGCTGCCAGAGGTGGGGATCGACGAGGAGCCAGGGGCTCACGGCACGAAGTCCACGTCCGCGTGGTCCACGCCGGCCAGCGTGCGATAGCCGGGCCCGCGGTCGAAGAACGCCTGAGGCCCTCGCGCGGCGCGCGTGCTCTCGCGGAGCGCGGAGGTGGCCGCGGCGTCCACGCGCGGCTCGCCCTCGGCATCATGCGCCAGCACGACGCCGTAGTCCTCGCGGGCGGCGCGCGCGCTGACCTTGCCCTGGAGGACGTCGAGCGCCACCCGCTCGGGCTCGCGCTCGAGCGGGTCGCCCCACCCGCCGCCGCCGGTCGTCTCCACGCGGACGAGCGTGCCGGCGGGGATGGGCTCGTCGTCGACGAGGCCGGGAAGCACGCGCTCGTTCGGGCCGCCCGGATCGACGGTCACGCGGAACGGCGCGCTCGCCTTGCCGCCGCGTAATCCCCAGCAGGAGAGAATCGCGCGATCGGCGACGCACAGGAACGCGCTGTCGCGCAGAACCCGGAACTCCTTCAGGTAGCCGAGCCCACCCCGGCGGTAGCCGGGCCCACCGGAATCGGGGGCGAGCGCCAGGCGCTCCACGCGGAGCGGAAAGCGCGTCTCCGTGAACTCCGCGGGCAGGTTCTTGCTGTCAGGCACGATGTGGACCGTGTCGGACCCGTCGGCGTACCAGCGCCCGCCCGAGCCTCCGCCGAGCACTTCGCGCATCAGGTAGAACTCGCCCTCGTCGTCGAGGCCGTGAAAGCCGGTGTAGCGGATCGTCTCCTGGTCGGCCGGGATCCGACCGTCCACCGCCTTCGCGATGACGCCGGCCAGGATGCCGAGCAGGCGCAGGATCACGAACGTGCGCGCGTTGGTCGGCGCCGGAAAGACGGGCGTCAGCAGCGTGCCCGGCGGCGGGAAGCGCAGCTCGATCAGCTCCACCACGCCCTCGTTGACGTCCAGCTCGGCCATCCGCTCCGGCGTGTCGGCCAGATTTCTCAGGATCGGCGCGAGCCACTTCTTGAGGAAGACACCGTCCGAATAATTCCCCGCGTGATTGATCGGCCCCTTCGCCTGCGGGCTCGTCCCCGTGAAGTCGATCACGAGACGGTCGGCCGTCCTGGTCAGCGTCATCCGCTGGGTGTGCAGGCGCGGCGGGTCGACGCCGTCGTGCTCGGCGTAGTCCTCCCACACGTAGGTGCCTTCTGGAATCCGCGAGAGCAGCTCGCGCCGGAAGGTCTCGGTCGTCCGGTCGAGGAGCGCGTCGAAGCACGCTTCGACGTGCGCGCGGCCGTAGCGGCGGAAGAGATCGGCCAGGCGCTCGGCGCCCATGCGGCACGCGGCCACCTCGCTGTCGAGGTCGCCTCGCAGGCTGTCGGGCAGCCGCGAGTTGCGCGTCATGATGCGGATCACGTCCTCGTTCGCCCGGCCGGCCTCGTAGAGGCGCACGGGCGGGACGATGATGCCTTCCTGGTAGGCGCTGGTCGCGTGCGACGGCATCGAGCCGGGCACCGCGCCGCCGATGTCGTCGTGGTGGCCGAAGACCTGGACGAACGCGACGACCGCGTCCCCGTCGAACACCGGCACCGTCACGCAGAGGTCGGGCAGGTGGCCGATGCCGCCCTCGGAGCCGTAGACGTCGTTATGGAAGAACACGTCGCCCGGCCGCATCGTCTCGATCGGAAAATCGCGAACGATCGGCTGAACGAGCGCGGAGTACGAGCGCCCGGTGAGCTTCCGGCAGCGCCGGTCGTGGATGCCCGCGCGGAAGTCGCGGGCCTCGCGAATCATCGGCGAGCGCGACGTGCGCTCGATGGCCGCCTCGACCTCCGCCTCCACCGAGGCGAGCGTGCCCTCCACGATCTGCAGGATGATAGGATCCGCGTGGGGCGCCACGGTCACGTCGCCCTCCGCGTCAGCACGAGATTTCCGAAGCGGTCCACCTCCGCCGATAGTCCAGGGAAGACCACGGTCGTCGCGCCGAACTCCTCCACGATCGCGGGCGCCGCCAGCATGTCGCCGGGCGCCAGGCGCGCGCGGTCGTAGAGCCCGCATTCGTGGGCGACGCCGTCGAACACGACGGCGCGCGTCCCGCGGCGCGCGCGTTCGGGCCGGCCGTCGCCCGGAGTGATCTCGGGAAGCTTCGGCCGCTCGATGGGGCCGATGCCCGTCGCTCGTACGTTCACCCACTCGACCACCTGGCGTCCGGTGGCCCGCGCGCCCGGCGCCTGACGGTAGGCGTACCCGAAGCGCTGCTCGTGAGCGGCGTGGAACCGTTCGACCGTCTCGGCGGCCACACGCTCGTCGACGGGACCAGCCGGCAGCTCGACACGCACCTCCCACGCTTGGCCGAAATACCTGAGGTCGGCGCTGCGCCCGACGCGGATGTCGCGGTCGGCGAAGCCTTCGGTGCGGAGCGCCGCGCGCGCGCGCGCCTCCAGGTGCCTGAAATGCTCCTCGACTCGAGCGTGCTCGAGGCGATCGTGGCGCTGAACGAACGTCTGGACGTAGTCGTTCTTGACGTCGACCACGAGCAGACCGAGCGCTGAGACGTTCCCAGGGGCTGCAGGGATCAGCGCGGCGCGAAGATTCAGGAGATCGAGCAACCGTCCCGCCAGCAGCGGGCCCGCGCCCCCGAACGCGACCAGCGTGTAATCGCGCGGGTCGAGCCCGCGCTTGACGCTCACCTGACGGATCGCATTGGCCTGGTTCCAGGCGGCGATTTCCAAGATCCCTTCCGCGACGCGCGCGGGTGGCAGATGCATCACCGCGCCCAGCCGCGCGAGCCCGCGCCCGGCGGCGTCGACGTCGAGTGGGATCTCGCCGCCGAGCAGCGAGGCCGGGATGCGGCCGAGGAAGAGATGCGCGTCGGTCGCCGTCGGCTGATCGCCGCTGCGCCCGTAACACATGGGACCAGGATCGGCGCCAGCGCTCTCGGGCCCGACACGAAGACCGCCGTCGCGGCCGGCGCGCGCGATGCTGCCGCCACCGCTGCCGACGGTGACGATGTCGATCATCGGCACCTTGACCGGGAAACGTCCGACCGCGCCGTCGGTGGTGATGCCGGGCGCGCCGTGCTCGACCAGGCAGACGTCGGTGCTGGTCCCGCCGACGTCCGCGGTCAGGACGCGGTCGTAGCCGGCCGCCACGGCGAGCGCGCTGGCGCCGAGCGCGCCGGCGGCGGGCCCGGACAGGATGGTCGTGATGGAATGCTCGGCCACCTCGCGCGCGGAGATGACCCCGCCGTTCGACTTCATCACGTAGAACGGCACCTTCGGCCCCAGCTCTCCCGCGAGCCGCTCGTGGATGGCGCCGACGTAGCGGGCGACCCGGCCCTTGACGAATGCGTCAACGAGCGTCGTCATCGTGCGCTCGTACTCGCGGTACTCCGGCAGCACGTCCGAGGAGATGGACACGTGCGCCTCCGGCAGCTCGCGGGCGATGATCTCCCGCATACGCCGCTCGTGCGCCGGGTTCGCGTAGGCGTGGACGAAGCTGACGCCGACGGCGGTCAGCGCCTGGCGGCGCAGCCGCGTGGCGACCTCGGCCGCCGCCGTCTCGTCGAGCGGCTCCAGCACGCGACCGCGAAAGTCGACGCGCTCGGCGACCTCGCGCACGTGATGGAGCGGGACGATGCGCTCCGGCTTCACCCAGAAGTACGAGTTGCCGTAGCCCTGCGGCACCGACTGCCGCGCGATCTCCAGCACGTGGCGGAATCCCGCGGTGGTGACGAGCGCCAGGCCCTCGAAGCGCTCCTCGAGCAGCGCGTTGGTCGCGACGGTGGTGCCGTGCGAGACCGCCGTCACCTCGCCGCCGCCCGCCAGGCGCAGGACCTTGCGGATTCCCTCCAGTACCCCGAGCGAGGGGTCGTGCGGCGTGGTCGGCGTCTTGGTGGTGACGATCGCGCCGGTCGACTCGTCCACGGCGACGACGTCGGTGAAGGTGCCGCCGGTGTCGATGCCGATGCGAAGACGGCGCTCGGGCGTCAGGGTCTCATCCTCATATGGCGACGGGATCATACCGCGGGGCCGCGTACCGCAGCGGCCTCATCCTCCCACCTCGAATATTCCGTCGATCGCGGTTGCGCGGAGCGCCAGCGGCGCCTAGATTGCGAGCGATGCGCGTGGCTATTCTGCCGTCGGGCGCGCTGCTGGCGGACACGAAGCCCGACGAGGACGAGGCGAGCGACGGCCTGTCCGTCGCGGCCCGCGCCCGTGTCGCCCGCGCCTTCACGCGTGGGCCCGGATACGCCCTGCTCGACCTGGGCGCGACCGAGCTCGACGCGCCGCTTGACCCTCCGCTCGCGTTCCTGCGCGACCTCGGCCGCGCGTTCGTGACCCGGCTCTGCGCCGTGCCCGATCTGGAGGAGCGGCGCGAGCGCGTCGAGGTCGATTGCCCGCCGGACGAACGCGCCCGCCTGGCTGCCGCCGTCCCACCCATGGACGGCGGCGAGTACGTCGACGCCGACTGGGTCGCCGCGCGGTGGGACGACATGAGCCGCGCGTTCGCCGACGAGATTCGCGCTCACCCCGGTTCGGTCGGGAACTGGCTGAACGTGCGCCACCCCTCGTGGCACGTCGTCGGCAAGGTGTGCTTGCACCTGGCCGAGAACCGCGGCGACGAGGAGCACCCGTTCGCCTTCCTCGCCACCTATGCGGCGCGCGCGGGCGCCGGGGGCAAGGTGCAGCATCGCCCGCTGGCGCGCGCGCTCGAGGAGTCCTCGGCGCGCGCCGATCGCCAGGCGCTGCTCCACTTGCTGGTGCCGCTGCAACGCGCCGCCGAGCAGAGCGCGTGGCTGGCCGAGCTGATCGACTCCGGCGCGATCTACCAGGCGATGGCCTGGACGCCTGCCGAGGCTCACCAGTTCTTACAAGCGATTCCGGCGTTCGAGACGGCCGGGCTGATCGTGCGCGTCCCCGATTGGTGGCGCCCGCGCCGCCCGCCGCGGCCCGAGGTGACCGTGCGCGTCGGAGAGAAGAAGCCGAGCGCGGTCGGCATGGACGCGCTGCTCGACTTCTCGGTTGCGGTTGCGGTGGGCGACGAGACGCTCACGGCTGCCGAGGTGCGCCAGCTTCTGGCCTCCTCCGACGGGCTGGTACGGTTGCGCGGGCAGTGGGTCGAGCTGGATCGCGAGCGGCTGCGCGAGGTGCTCGCCCACTGGGAGCGCGTGAGGCGCGAGGCCGCGGAGGGCGGGCTGTCATTCCTCGAGGGCATGCGGCTGCTCGCCGGCGCCGCCCGGACGGAAGATGATGCGGCCACGCTGAAGGCAGGCGAGGGCTGGTCACGCGTCGAGGCCGGGGCCTGGCTCGCGCGCACGCTCGAAGGGCTGCGCGGGCCGGCCGGGCTCGCGGCGGCCGACCCGGGCGCCGACCTTCGCGGGACGCTGCGGCCCTATCAGAAGGTGGGCGTGTCGTGGCTCGCCTTCGCCGCGTCGCTGCGGCTCGGCGTCTGCCTGGCCGACGACATGGGGCTCGGCAAGACCATCCAGGTGCTGGCCCTGCTGCTCCTGCACAAGCGGCGCGCGCGGGGCGGTGGCCCGCCGCACCTGCTCGTGGCGCCGGCGTCGCTGCTCGCCAACTGGCAGGCCGAGATCGAGCGCTTCGCGCCGTCGCTGACGACGCTCGTGGCCCATCCCTCCGCCATGCCGGCGCGCGAGATGGCCGAGTTGACCGAAGCCGATTTCGGCTCCACCGATCTCGTCATCACCACCTACGGGACGCTGGCGCGCGTCGAGGCGCTGCGTGCGCACGAGTGGTCGCTGGTCATCCTCGACGAGGCACAGGCGATCAAGAACCCGGGATCCCGGCAGACGCAGGTCGTGAAGACGCTGAAGGCCCGCGCCCGCATTGCGCTCACCGGCACGCCGGTCGAGAACCGCCTCGGCGATCTCTGGTCCATCTACGATTTCCTCGACCCGGGCCTGCTGGGCTCCGCGCGCGAGTTCTCGGTGTTCGCCAAGCGCTTGGCCGAGCGCCCGGACGAAAGCTATGCGCCCCTGCGCCGCCTGATCCAACCCTATCTGCTGCGCCGGCTCAAGACCGACCGCTCCGTCGTGGCCGACCTGCCCGACAAGACCGAGGTGAAGGCGTTCTGCCTGCTCTCCAACGCGCAGGCCGCGCTCTATCAGAAGACGGTCGACGAGCTGGAGCGCGCCATCGCCGGACTCACGCAGGGCATCGAGCGGCGCGGCCTGGTGCTCGCGTATCTCATGCGCTTCAAGCAGATCTGCAACCACCCCGCGCACTGGCTCGGCGAGGGCTCGTGGGACGAAGCGGGGAGTGGCAAGCTCGCGCGGCTGCGCGAGATCGTCGAGGCGGTGGCGGCGAAGCAGGAGAAGGTGCTCGTGTTCACGCAGTTTCGCGAGGCCACCGAGCCGCTGGCCGCGTTCCTGACCGGCCTGTTCGGTCGTCCCGGGCTCGTGCTCCATGGCAGCACGCCCGTGAAGGATCGGGGCGGGCTCGTACGGCGCTTCCAGGAGGAGCCGACGGTACCGTTCTTCGTGCTGTCCGTGAAAGCGGGCGGAAGCGGTCTCAACCTCACCGCGGCCTCGCACGTGGTGCACTTCGACCGGTGGTGGAATCCCGCGGTCGAAGACCAGGCCACCGACCGCGCCTACCGCATCGGCCAGCACAAGAACGTGCTCGTGCACAAACTCGTGTGCCGCGGCACCGTCGAGGAGCGCATCGACCGGCTGATCGAAGACAAGCAGACGATGGTGCGCGGGGTGCTCGAGGGTGGTGGTGGCGAGACGCGGCTCACCGAGATGAGCGACGACGAGCTGATGGCCATGGTCGCGCTCGACCTCCGGCGCGCCACGGCCGAGGCCTGAGCGACGGTTGCTCGAATGCCATTTTCCGTGGCATTGTCCATGCCATGAAGGCTGTCATCGACCGCGCGGGAAGGATCGTCGAGATCCGGGCTGGTGACGGTCGGCTGGAGATCGAGATCGCTTCCACGCCCATGCGGCTGATGAGGCGGGGCAAGGGACTGGTGGCGGTACCGGAAGCGAAGCTGCCTCCGCTCACGGCCGAGCAGGTCCGCGACACGCTGGAGCGCATACGGCGGTAAGAGCGGCCGACTCGGAGACGTACTCGGTGCTCACCCGGCTCCCCGCTCCTCACCGCGCACCGGGAGACGTGGTGCGCGATTTCCTGGTCGCACGATTTCGCCGGCCGTTTCTCCGCCTCAGCGCCCGCGCGTACCGGGACTTCGTGCTGCGCTTGCCCGACCACGGGGTCTCCGGTGGCGCCGAGATCGTGACGTGCGATCGGCGCGCGGTGCCTGTCTACGAGCGGTACGGCGTTCGGGTTCACCTGGTGTAGTGGGCGGAGGCGGGACCGGACCGGCGATGGCGTGGTACGGCACCGGCGGTTGGAACTACTACCCGCCCTACCTGTCGGTGGCGGAGAAGAAAGCGCGCGGCGCGCGGGCGCTGGCGAAGCTGCTGAAGAAGGGCAAGCGCGCGGCCGAGCCCGTCGCGCTGGCGCATCGCAAGCGACAATTCACCTCCACGTTCTGGGGCAAGGCCTGGGCCGACAACCTCGCGCGCTACGCTGACTTTGCCAACCGCCTGCCGCGGGGGCGCACCTATCTCCGCAACGGTTCGGTCCTGGACCTGGGGATCACCGCGGGCCAGGTCGAAGCCTACGTGGCCGGCAGCGAGCTGTACTGCGTGACGATCGGCATCGCCCCCCTGGCGAAGGCGCGCTGGCGCCGCGTCGTCACGCGCTGCACCGGTCGGATCGGCTCGCTCGTCGGCCTGCTGCGCGGTGAGCTGTCCGACGATGTGCTGGCCGTGTTGACCCACGCGAAGGACGGGCTGTTCCCGGAGCCGCGCGAGATGACGCTCGACTGCTCGTGCCCGGACTCGGCGGCCCTGTGCAAGCACATCGCCGCGGTGCTCTACGGCGTGGGCATCCGTCTCGACGCCAGGCCGGAGCTGTTCTTCGTGCTGCGCCGGGTGGACCAGACGGAGTTGCTCAGCTCGGCCACCGCCGGCGCCGTCTCGCGCACGCGCCCGGCCACGGGCAAGCGCATCGCCGACGATCGGCTGTCGGCGGTGTTCGGGATCGAGCTGGAAAAAACGCCGCCGATACGCACGGGTCGTGCGGGCGGCCCGTCGCGCCGCAAGAACCGGAGACGACGGCTCACCCGAAGCTCATCAGGCGGTCGAGCGAACTCTCGAGGCAGCGCTTGATCTCGTCGCGGCACGCCCGGTAGTGGTCCTCGCCCTGGCCGACGGGATCGTCGATATCCCCGCGCTCGCCGGCGAACTCCTTGAGCGTGAAGATCGGGCGACCGCGGGCCTCGGCGAACGTGTCGAGGATGTCTTTCTGGCCGCCGGTCATGGTGAGGATCAGATCGGCCTCGGCGATGATGTCTCGGTGCTGCCGGAGATCGGTGGAGGTGAAGGCGTACTCGCCGAGGTGGATGCCGTCCTCCCTCAGCACGAGCCGGGCGTCCAGCGAGGCGATCATGCGGTCACGCGCGTACGGGGCGACGCCGCCGGAGCGCACGCGGATGTCGTGGTGTCCGTTGCGGTCGGCCAGCATGCGCTCGAGGAGCACGTGGGCCATCACGCTGCGGCAGGTGTTGGCGTGGCACACCAGGAGGACCGTCTTCACCGCTCCTCCCGCTCCGACTGCCAGAAGCGGACACCGTTGCCGAGGCTCTTCCACTCGGCGGCCGGCCGAGCGTCGAGCGTCTTGCCGAAGTTGGTCCCCGGCGGTGGCTTCAGTGCCGGACCGAGCGTGGTCGGGAACAGCGTGACCAGCTCCTCGGGCTCGAGACGACGATCGGCTTCCAGCCGCCGGATCGCCTGCGGCTGAGCCATCAGCGTGTAGCCGTAGCCGAACGAATGGAACGCCTGGCCCGTGACTCCGGCTCCGGCATCGCTGGCGAGGAAGACGACGAGCGGCGCGACGTTGTCGGGGTCGCGCTCGGTGCCGGCCGCCGCCTCGCTCGGCCACTTGCCGTGCTGCTCGAAGAACTCACGACCGCGGGGCGTGGAGTCGATCATGCGCGTCGCGCCGCTCGGCAGGATGGCGTTCGCCGTCACGCCGTACTTCGCCATGGCGTTGGCCGTCGACCAGGTGAGCCCGAGGATGCCGGCCTTGGCGGCGGCGTAGTTGGGCTGGCCGGGCGCGCCGAGCGCCGACACCGACGACATGTTGATGATGCGCCCGCTCTTCTGCTCGCGCATCGTGACCGACGCGGCCCGGCTCGTGTTGAAGGCGCCCTTCAGATGGACGCCGAGCACGGCGTCCCATTCCGCCTCGGTCATGTTGAAGATCATTCGATCGCGGAGAATTCCGGCCACGTGCACGAGGATGTCGATCCGGCCCCAGGCGTCGACGACCTGGCGGACCATCGCGGTCGCGTCCTCGACGTCGGCCACCGAGCCGAAGTTGGCGGCCGCTTTGCCGCCGCCCTTCACGATCTCGTCGACGACCTGAGCGGCCGGCTGCTGGTCCGCTCCCTCGCCACTCAAGCTCACGCCGAGGTCGTTGACGACGACTTTGGCGCCGGCCTTCGCCAGCGCGAGGGCAATGCCCCGGCCGATGCCCCGACCGGCTCCCGTCACCAATGCGGTCTTGCCTGCGAGCATGCTCATGGTCGCTCCCGAAGAAGGGTTCACTGCCAGGCCCAGACGGGCTGCTCGAAATGGTCGACGCGGGTCGGTCGGCCGTGCATCACGACCTCGCGCATCTGATAGACGACGGCGGCGGTCGGAGCGTGGATCAACCGCGAGAGGATCGGCAACTGGATCACCGGCCGATCGCTCTCCGGGATGGTGACGAGCGTGGGGATGTCCGGAGCCTCCAGGTCGCTGAGCGGCACCAGATGCACGCTGGCCACCTCGTCGGGATTCGGTTGAAGCCCGACGGTCGTGGACGCCCACACGACCACCGGGGTGATGACGAAGCCTGAGCGGGTCGGGTAATCGTCGAGCAAGCCGAGCACCGCGTCCTCGCTCACCCCGAGCCCGACCTCTTCACTCAGCTCGCGCAGGGCCGCGCGGGGCGCGCTCTCGCCGGGGTTCACGCGGCCTCCCGGCAACGCCCACTGGCGCGCGTGAGTGCGCAGGGACGCCGCCCGCCGCGTGAGGAGAAAGCACGCGCGCCCGGAGTCGTCGGGCAGCAAGACCACGGCCACGGCGGCCGGCCGGTGACCGTCGGCGGCCGCGGCGCGGCGGTCGAAGGCACGGACGTGGGCGGTCGCGAGTTGGTGGAACGCCTCGTCGAAGAGCACAGCGCATTGTAAATGCCTTCGACCCCTGTGCGACAATGCTCGCGCTCCCGAAGAAATGGCCAAGCACACCGACGTGCTGCTCCTCGTCAACGCGATGATGGGGCAGCTCATCTCCGGCGTCGCCACCCGGATCTTCATCGTGTCGCTGCCCACGATCGCAAGCGCACTGAACGCGGACATCCTCGCCGTCTCCTGGGCGCTCATCGCCTATCAGCTCGCGGGGATCTGTCTCTCGGTGGTCTTCGGCCGGCTCGGCGACATTCACGGACGCTACGCGATCTACGGCGCCGGCTTCGTCGTCATGACGGTCAGCTCACTCTTGTGCGGCGTCGCGCCCAGCGTGGGCTGGCTCATCGTCTTCCGGCTCGTCCAGGGCATCGGCGCGGCCATGATCGCCTCCGCCGCGCGGGTGCTGGCCATGGAGGCGATGCCGGAAGGTGCCGAGGGCCGGGCCAACGGGTTCATGACCATGTCGTACCACGGCGGCCTGTTGCTCGGGCCGCCGCTGGGCGGGCTGGTGATCGACCTCCTGAGCTGGCGCTGGATCTTTTTCCTCCTCGTTCCCATCGGCCTGGTGGGGATCGTTCTCACCGCCATGCGGGCAAGGGGCCGTCGAGTGACCGCGGTCACGCGACCGCCCGCCGTCGACTACGTCGGCTCGGCGCTCCTCGTCGTGCTCACCGCAGCGCTCACGCTGCTCGTCGACCGGCGGAGCGCGGAGGCGGTCGGGGTCGGGCAGCCTGGCGTCATGGTCGTCGCCTTCGCCGTCGCCC
>WNEY01002501.1_pt1 | contig 13494 bp, 15 predicted proteins | sample 5400531 | NCBI WGS metagenome assembly WNEY01 (sample SAMN13153338, study PRJNA577476) | soil metagenome | isolation source: 200 cm saprolite under Douglas fir tree site 1 | place: USA:California | collected 2015-04-18
TCTCGGCGCTCCACCGTGGCGATTTTCGGCCGGGGTCCCGTGCTTCCATCTCCGGCATTTCCTCCGGATCCGTGCAGCGAGCTCCTCGCGGCCAGGTCGTAGTGCCCGGCGGACGGGGTCCCGGACCTCCCGGGGCTGACGGTTACGAGCCGCAGCCGCGGGACGCCACGCCTTGCTCCGCCAACGGGACCGTCTCCGGAGACGCCCCTCGATGAGCGAGGCTGATGCGGCTTGTAGCACAGCTGCGACACAAAGTCAAGTAACATATTCGTGATGTAGTCATCCGCACATCGAGCCGTCGGCACAGCCCGAAGTCCGCAGGTTCGATTGGCATCGGCGGGAATTGATGGGTTTCCGCCCGCTTGCGCGGGCGTCAACCCATCCTACGAAGAACCCAGCACCTGGGTGCGGTGGAAGTCCTCCTCGGGCGACGGGCCCCAGACGCTGGTCTCCCCCGGCGTCCAGCGCTTGGGGCGCTGCGGCGTGTCGTGATGCCAGGGGCGCGGCTCGAAATAGCCGAGCTCCTCGTCCTTCATCTGGTCGAGCTCGCAGAAGAACTCGACCACCTGATCGTCCTGATTGCGGTGATAGGTGGCGACGTTGTGGCCGGGGCCGTGCCGCAGCGGGCCCCAGATGATCGGGATGCGCTTTTGCCCCATCACCTCGCAGGAGCTCTGCAGATGCACGAAATCCTTGAGCTCGAACGCGATGTGATGAAGCATCACGGTCGGGCCGGTGAAGAAATTCACGGTGTGATGGTCCGGGTTGCAGCGCATGAAGCAGAAGAAGTCGCCGATCCAGTCGGACACGCGGAAGCCGAGCACCTGCTCGTAGAAGGCGACGGTACGCTGGATGTCGGGCGTGAAGAACGCGACATGGCCGAGCTTGAGCGGCCCGATCCCGGCGACCTGCTCGTGCTTGCCGAGATAGCGCCAGTCCTTGAACAGCTCGATGGTCGTGCCCTTGTCGTCCTTGAACGACAGCACTTGGCCGATGCCGGGGACCGAATCGTTGCGCAGCTCGCTGCGCACGCCGTCCTTGGCGAGCTCGCTCGCCAGCTCGCCGAAATCGGAATTGGGCGCGACCTCGAACGACAGCTTGATGCAGTGCGCCCGTTCCGCCTTGTCGAGCTCGATCACCAGCTGGCCGATCTTGGTCATGAGAAAGGCGCGGTCCTTCTCGCGCTCGGCGACGATCAATCCCAGGAACTTCTCGTAATAGGCGATGGCCTTCTCCAGGTCCGGCGTCTCGAAGGTGGCGTGCCCGATTCGTTTCGGCTTGATCATGGCGTTCTCCTTCTCCTCACCCGGCGCCGTGCGCCCGGGGCAGTGTCGTACGTCATTTGCGGCCCGACGGCACGAACGACCGGTCGAGGACGGCGTCGACCTTGAGCGCCGGAGCGACCAGCCGCAAGGCCTGGTAGACCTCGATCTGCTCGGCGATGTCCTCGACCTCGAGCCGCGCCTCGCGATCGAAATAGGGGAGCGCGATCGCGAGCGAGGCGGGCGCCTCGCCGGTGCGCTCGGCAATGATCCTGATCAGCTCGTCGTAGCCGTCGCCCCTGACCGGCCGGCCGTCGGATCCCGGCCGCTGAAAGGCGCGATCGTAGAGCTCGATCGCCTTCACGTAGGCGCGCACGAACCGCTTGGTCAGCTCGCGCTGGTCGGCGATCGTGCCCGGCGCCGCGAACAGGCCGCCGAACTGGGTCGGCACCTCGTCGCCCATCCAGGCGATGATCCTGCCGGCGCCGGAATCCTCGACCTGCTGCGCCAAGGTCGCCGGCAGCGGACTGACGTCGACCTGGCCGCCCTTCACCGCGGAAACCTCGTTCGCCAGCGTCTGCAGCGGGACGATCTGGAGGTCCTCGAACTTGAACCCGTATTTCCTGGCGAGCCGCGCCAGCTGGTTGTGGCTGCCCGAGCCCACCGTGATGATCGCGACCTTGCTGCCGGCGAGATCGGCCGGCCGCTTGAGCCCGCGCTCATGGGCCGCCTTGCTCGCCACCAGCGCGACGCCATGGAAGCCGGGATGCTCCTCGTAGCCGCCGGCAACGACCTTCAGTCCGCCCTTGCCCGCGAGCGTGTAGATGCCGGCCGAGAAGGCGGTCATGCCGAACCGGGCGCTGCCCGACGCGATGGCGGCGCCGACCTCGGTGGCGGAGGTCAGATGCACGAGGCTCACGTCGAGCCCCTCGGCGGCGAACAGCCCCTTCTCGATGGCGATGTAGAGGGGAGCGATGGCGGAGAGCCGATTGCCGGCGGCGACGATCTTGTCGGCGGCACGCGCCGCCGGCGCGGCGACAATCGCGACGATCACGAGCAGGAGGAGCTTGCGCACGCGCATCCCCGTTCGACCTCGGGCGCGCGCGATTATGCCTGCGCCGCGCGGCGAGCACAAACGTCGTAGTCGGGGATCCGTTTTTGATTTTGCGCATGCCTAGCACACTAGGCAGAGCCCGGCATCCCGGACGGATCACGGGCGCCATGGCGGACGGCGTGGATGATGATCTCGGTTTCGGCGACCTCGTAGAAGACGAGATACGGGTAAGGCGGGGTCGTCAGGCGTCGAATGACCGGATCATCCGTGCGGACGCCGATATGGGGATGAATCAAGAGAAGGTCGATGATCGCCTGTATGCGCGCCTGAACCCGCTTTGCGCCTTGTGGCGAATGGGCCGCAATGTAGTCGAGGATCGAGGCGAGGTCGGCAAGGGCCGGAAGGGTGTAGCGAAGCTTCACAGGCCGTGTTTGACCCAAACAGACCGAACCTGCTCTTCGGTCGCGAATTCGCCACGGGCGGCAGCGGCTTTCGAGACGGCGATCGCTTCGCGTTCATCGGGCGTGAGCGCCACGGCCGCAGACTCGTCGCTGCCAGCAAGTTGAAGCACAACGCGTGCGATATCATCCTGAGCGTCCGGTGGGAGGCTGCGCACGGCCTCAAGTGCCCGGTCGAGGAGCTTTGTCATGGTGGGAGGATACTGCTTTTCGCCTGCCGCATGGAAGGGATTTCGGTTCCTGGACTGCACAGAGGTATTTGCTTGGCCCAATGCGAGCGGCAAACTCGGTCTGGGACTCACAAGATAAAACGTCGATCGAGGTGCGGCCGTTCGACCCCCACCCGACAGCCTTTGCTTCGAAGGCGAAGCAAAGGCTGTCGACCTCCCCCTTGCAGGGGGAGGTATGGAGTCTGCGGCACGCGCGTCGGCCCACACCAAAAGCAGCGCAAGCTTGCGGTGGTCTCACGTCAGCGGAATTGCTTTTAGCGCCAGGCGAGCAGCACCCGCTCCAGCCAGCTGATGAAAGCGCCGATCAGCAGGCCGAGCACCGAGATCGCGACGATGCCGGCCATCAGCTGGTCGGTCTGCATGAGGTTGCCGGACGTGAGCAATAGCGCGCCGATGCCGGTATTGGCGCCGATCATCTCCGCCGACACCACCAGGATCAGGGCGATCGAGGCGCTGATGCGAAACCCCGCCAGCACCGACGGCAGCATCGCCGGGATCACCACGTCGAGCACGATCTTGGCGAACGGGACGTCGAAGCTCTGCGCCATGCGGATCAGGTTCCTTTGCACGTTGTCGATCCCGGCATAGGTCGAGACCGCCATCGGGAAGAACTCGCCGAGCGCGATGGTCGCGATCTTGGAGGACTCGCCGATTCCGAGCCAGAGAATGAGCAGCGGCAGCAGCGCGATCTTCGGCACCGGAAAGAGCGCCGAGATGAAAGGGAGCCCGACCGAGCGCCCGAGCCAGAAGAGCCCGATCAGCCCGCCGAGCACGACCCCGGCGGCGGTCCCGATCAACCAGCCGGCGGCGATCCTCCCGAGCGACGCGCCCAGGTGCCGGGCGAGCTCGCCGCTCGCGGTCATCTCCTCGAGCGCCCGCCAGATCTGGCTCGGCGGCGGCAGGAAAAGGGGGTCGATCAGGCGCGCGCGGCTCCCGGCTTCCCACAGCACGAGCAGCAGCGCGAAGAACGCCCACGCCACCCATGGGCGCGAGATCGGCTCGAAGCCGCCACCACGGAACCGCACCTGCCTGCCGCTTTCAAGGCTCGCATCAACCATCGGTCATCTCCCGGTCCGCGATCTGCGCCTCCTCGCGAATGTGCGACCACAGCGCATCGTAGAGGCGCTCCAATTCCTGCCGCGCCGCCGGGAGCCGGCGCTCGGCGCGCGGGATTTTTACCGGCACGATCTCGCGCACCCGCCCGGGCCGGCGCCGCAGGATCATGATCCGATCGGCCATGCGCAGCGCCTCGTGCAGGTTGTGCGTGACGTAGGCGGCGGTGGTGTTCTCACGCGCCCAGATCGCCTCGAAATCGTCCATCAGCAGATCGCGCGTCTGCGCGTCGAGAGCGGAGAACGGCTCGTCCATGAGCAGGACCGCGGGCTTGACGACGAGCGCCCGCGCGATGCCGACGCGCTGGCGCATGCCGCCGGAGAGCTGCTTGGGCAGCGCCCGGCTGAAATCGGCGAGGCCGGTGCGCGCGAGCGCATCGTTCACGCGCGCGGTGCGCTCGGACCGCGGCAGCCGATGATGCTCAAGCGGCATGCGGACGTTGCCGGCCACGGTGCGCCACGGCAGCAGGGCAAAATCCTGAAAGATGTAGGTGAACCGGTTGAGGCTCTCCGGCGGCATCGCGCCGCGCGCCGCCACCGTTCCGCGCGTCGGCTGCAGCAGTCCCCCGATGATGCCGAGCAGCGTCGATTTTCCGCATCCCGACGGGCCGACGATGGCGAGGATTTCACCCTGCCGAATGCCGAACGTCACGTCCTCGAGCACGGACAGCGGGCCGAACTGGTGATGAACGCGGTCGACGACCAGCTCGAAGGTCATTTCACCTTATACGCTACCGATCCCGTCCGACGCACTCGACAAGACCGATCGTTTCGGCGAAAGCTTCCGCGGTGACAACGGCATGAGGGAGCAGACGACCATGGCCGGCTACACGCTCGCAACCTATCAAACCCCCGATGGACCGCGCGCCGGCCTCGTCATCGACGACAAGCTGTTCGACGCCGCCAAGCTCACGGGGAAGCCGGCCTATGCGAGCGTGCTCGGCATCCTCGAGGACTGGCGGGCGGCGCAGGGCGTCCTCAAGAAGGTGGCCGCGAGCGCCGGAAAAAGCCGGATCAAGAGCCTGCCGCTCAAGCGCGCCAAGCTGCTCGCCCCCGTCCGCTGGCCCTCGGCGATCTACTGCGCCGGCGCCAATTATGCCGACCATGCCGCCGAGATGGCCCGCCGCATGAACCGGCCGATGGAGCCCGATCCGCACACCCAGGGCCTCAAGGCCTGGCATTTCATCAAGGCGTCGCGGGCGATCACCGATCCCGGGGCGAGCGTGAAGATTTCCGGCATCTCGAATGAGGTGGACTGGGAGGTGGAGCTCGCGGCGGTGATCGGCCGGACCGCCAAGAACGTGCCACAGGAGAAGGCGCTCGACTACGTCGCCGGCTACACCGCGGCCAACGACCTGTCGGCGCGCGACCGCGGCCGCCGTCCGAGCATCAGCGACACGTCGCCGTTCAAGTCCGATTGGACCAAGCACAAGTCGTTCGACGGCTCCTGCCCGCTCGGGCCCTGGATCGTGCCGGCGAGCGCCATCGGCGATCCGCAGGCGCTCGGGCTCAAGCTGTGGGTGAACGACGTGCTCAAGCAGGACTCCAACACCAAGGACATGATCTTCAACCTCGCCGAGCAGATCGCGCAGTTGTCGAACGGCATGACGCTTCATCCCGGCGACCTGATCCTGACCGGCACGCCGGCCGGCGTCGGCTCGGCGCGCGGCGAGTTCCTCAAGCCCGGCGACGTGGTGAAGATCTGGATCGAGAAGATCGGAACGCTGACCACCAAGCTCGCCTGATTATGCGATTTTAACGCACCGTCATGCCCGCGCTTGTCGCGGGAATCCACGTCTTGAAAGGCGTGCAACATCAAAGACGTGGGTGGCACCGCAACTCGGGCTTGCCCGAGTTGCGCATCATAGGTGCCGCAAGTCGGGTAAACCCGACTTGCGGTGACAAGCCCGGCCATGACGACGCCGTTAGTCGGCGTCGAAAGCTGTCAGATCGATCCAGAGCTCGATCAGCACCGGCCGCAGGCATGTGCCCGGCAGGTATCGGGCCAACGCTGCCGCTGGTTGCTTTAGAGCAATTGTATTATACAAGGGCGATGGGCGTCGATGTTTGGGCCGCGAATCCCGGCCAGGGCGCCGAGAAGGACACCACCAAGTCCAAGGAGACGCTGCAGCATGGCCGAGCAATACGTCGGTAAGGTCGGTGAATTCAACGACGGCGACCGCCGGATCATCTTCGCCGGGGAGAACGAGATCGGCGTGTTCCGGCACGAGGGCCAGTTCTTCGCCTACAGCAATTTCTGCCTGCACCAGGGCGGGCCGGCCTGCGAAGGGCTCACCATCGCGAAGGTCGAGGAGCGGCTGATGCCCGACAAGACCTCGCAGGGTCTCTACTTCTCCGAGACCGAGATGCACTTCGTCTGTCCCTGGCACGGCTACGAATACGACATGAAGACCGGCGAGTGCGTGTCCGACCGCAAGCTCAAGCTCCGCAAATACAAGGTGGTCGAGAAAGGGGATGAGGTTTATGTCCTCACCTAAGAGCGCCGCCGCCAAGACCCTGCGCCGTCCGGCGGTGCCGGCGAAGCCCAAGCCGGCACGGGCGGAGGCGAAGCCGGCCGCCAACGGCGGCGTCGGCTCGGCGGAGGCGAAGCGGCTTGCCGCCGAGATCGAGCGCGCGCTCGCCAGCGGCCGGCGCGACGTGCTGAGCGCCGACGCCCTGCAGGCGCTGATGGCCGCGGTGTGCAAGACCTACGCGGCGCAGGTGGAGGCGGGTGAGCCGCTGTTGCCGCTTGCGCAGCGCGGCGGCGCCACCGCGACCGACGTCATGATCACGGCAAGCGGCCTGCTCAAGGCCGCCAACCTGGCGGTGTTCGAGCTCGGCATGTGGCAGAGCTGGACCGGGCGCTGAGCGCGTCGAAGGCAAGGATGCGGGTCAGCCCGCGAGCAAGTTACGAACGGATCAGGAAACGTCAGGAGACGACCCATGGAACTCCTCGCTGAACGCGGCCGGCGCATATCGGTCGACGAGTTGAACACCACGCGGCTGCTCGCCCATGCCCGCAAGCAGGCGGTGCAGCGCAAGCTCGACGACGTCCTGATCGTCGACGTCGACGCCCACCATTACGAGACCGAGCACTACACCGACATCCTGCCCTACATGGAGAACGAGGTTTTCCGGCAGTGGACCATGGGCGGCCGCGGCCAGACCGAGCGCGGCTCGATCGTGCCGACCAATGCCGGCTTCATCCAGGACATGGGCGGGCGCGTGACGCGCTATCCGCTGCGCCGCTCGGAAAAGACCGAGCAGGGCGGCAAGCACCGCGACGTGCAGCTCGGCGAGCGCTGGATGGACGCGATGAGCGTCGACTATTCCTGCCTGTTCCCGACCGGCATGCTCAACATCGGCATGCATCCGCAGAAGGAGATGGAGGTCGATCTCTGCTGGGCCTACAACCGCTGGGTCACCGAGAAGGTGCTGCCGGAAGCGGGCGGCCGCATGTATTCCATGCTGTGCCTGCCGTTCTCCGATCCGAAGGCCTGCGAGCGCCAGGTCGAGACCTTCGGCGGCCGCAAGGGCGTGACCGGATTCATGGTGACCACGGTGCGGCACCTGCAGGTCAACGACAACGCCTATATGCGGCTCTACCGCATGATGGAGGAGCGCGCCCTCGCGCTCGCCTTCCATTCCGGGCCGAACTGGAACGAGCCGGTGTTCCGCGCCTGCAACCGCTTCCTGTCGGTGCACGCGCTCGGCTTCACGTTCTACAACATCCTGCACCTGACCAACTGGGTCATCAACGGCATGGGCGAGCGCTTCCCCAGGCTGCCGGTGATCTGGATCGAGTCCGGGCTCGCCTGGGTGCCGTTCCTGATGCAGCGGCTCGACCACGAATACATGATGCGGCCGTCGGAAGCCCCGCTCCTGAAGAAGAAACCGTCGGACTACATGCGCGACATGTACTACTCGTCGCAGCCGATGGAGAACCAGGACCGCCAGGCCCTGGAGTGCACCTTCCGCATGATCAATGCGGAGACGCAGCTGCTCTATTCCTCCGACTATCCGCACTGGGACTTCGACCTGCCGGCGACGATCTACGACCTGCCGTTCCTCTCGGAGAAGGCCAAGCACAACATCCTCGGCGGCACCGCTGCGCGCCTGTTCAAGCTGCCGCCGCGCAACGAGAAGCAGCGGGAGAACCTGCAGCGGTTCGGCAACCTCGCGGCCTGAACGCAATAACAAGGCGTCGAACAGGACCGCCTCCCGGGTCGCTCCGGGAGGCGGTTTGCGTTTGGGATGCGCAACGACCATGATGCGCCCGCGGCCCAAGCGAAAGGGAATCTTGACTTGGGAAGCTTTCATTGTCCGCGTTGGAGACCGCCGCCATGCGTACAATGAGCGGTGTCTTGATCATCCTGGCGGGATTTGTCTGGAAGTTCTCAACGGAGCTCCACACTTTTGTCGATGAGATTATCGATCAGGACTTGCAGACATGGCTTGCAGCGCATGTCAGCCAAATAGGGCCATGGGCATTGATAGGAGGGGGGATTGTCTGGCTCGGATTTTTGCATGCGTGGCCAGCTCTGCGCGATCGGCTTCGGCGCGGCCCTCTCGCCATCAACTATCAGCCGGAAGTGCACACGTCGGTACGACGTCGAAACATGCGTGACTATCACATTGAGCTCAGAAACCGCACCATGGACCAGACGATTGACGATGTGATCGTTACTTGGGACGAAACTCTTTTTACGCGCTTTATCGATGAAAGACTTGCCCGAGAGTGGCTTCTGCCCCCAACCTCGATCGCACCCTCCTCTTCGGTATGCATTTTCCTGTTCAGTGTTGAAGATGACCTCCAGATCGTGGAAAATAAGAATGCCGTGCTTGGGAGACCAAGCACGTTTATGGTCCGAGCAAGCGGCAAGGGGATGGACGAATTAACGGCACAATTCAGATATGAACCCGACAAGTCTCCAAAGCTCAGAAGGTTGCGGCGATGAACTCCGGCACGACGAATATTCGTCGGCTACCGATCCGCCTGCGCGCCCGGTGGAAAGATCATTTCTCCGCGTGTGCAGAGGGCGGGATGATCTGGATCACGCCGACCCTGGCGGACGATTGCATGACTGTGTGCTGCCAACAACCTTGCCGATCACTGCCGCGGCCCATTTTTTAGCGACGCATCCCGGCGGTCAGCGCGATTTCGATCCTGGCGCCCCTTGGTAAGCTCGCAACTCCGATTGTGGTCCGTGCCGGATACGGTTTCGAGAAATGCTTGCCATATGCCTCGTTCATGGCTTGGAAATCACCCATGTCGGTCAAGTAAACGTTGACGTTGACGACATCGTCAGGCGTGAGGCCGGCACTTTCGAGAACGGCAAAAAGGTTCTTGAAACACTGCGCTGTTTGCTCGCCAATCGAGTCGGGTGCGAGCATGCCGGTCGCCGGGTCTACCGGGACTTGTCCCGATAGGAAGAGCAGGTCGTTTGCTTCGACGGCGTGGGAATAGGGGCCGACGGCTGCCGCACCGCCAGCATTGATCGCCTTGCGTGTCACGGCAAACTCCTGTGTCGTTTGCGTTGCTAGCGTGCAAGTTGGCGGATGATGCCATTGATATGGGCACGCGCACAATCGATGGCTGGAAAGTCGGTATTGGCATCGTTGAAGATCAGATTGAGCTCAGTGCCCGCCAACACGATGGCTTCGACATGGTCACGGCGACATAGCGTGTTAGCCAACTTCCGCAGTCCTGCCTCATGGGTCGTTGAACCGCGACCGGCATTCACGATTTCGATGTAAGTGCGATGGATGTAGTCAGTCTCTTCTGGCGAGGGCTGAACGACGTCGATGTCGTCGAGCTTGCCAAAGAACTTGCTTTCGATGGTGAAGCGAGTCCCGAACAATGCCACGCGCCTGAAACCCCGAGCTTTGATCTCACGCGCCGTTTCGTCGAGAAGATCAACAAGCGGCAACCGTGTGCGCTGCGCGATGTCGGGCAGGCAAATGTGCGGTGTGATTGCAGCAATTGCGCCGACGTCTGCGCCGGCGGCTGCCAAGCTCTCCGCGAAGCCAGCAAGGTATTGGGCGAGTTCGACCAATTCGCCGTCCCTGACATTCGCCAGCACTCGGGTGACATCGGCGTGCGCGATGAACAGTCTTGGGGCCAGCCCCTGCGTGGCGCAGGCGTCGACGATTGACTGGTAGTAGTGCACTGTCGCGCCAACGCCGAGACCGCCGATAATGCCAAGGCTTCGCTGTTCTCGCATGGTCCCGGCGCAGCCTCCTACTCTCTGGCTGTCAATTTCACTGACGGGCGCTTTGCATAGCCTGCCGCGATCGCCTCCAGCGTGGGTCGACCGCGCCACTCGAAGCTCCTGTGGTTGTCCACATTGCCAAACGCGCAGATCAGGTTGAGATCCATAATCGAGAACACGCCGGGAGCAAAGCCCTCGCGAGTGGCGGCCTTCTCCAGCCAATCAAGGCAGAGATCGATCCGATCCCGCTGTCGCCGCAGATAGGCAGCATCGTTCGGCTCGAGACCGCTCATCTTCATCTGACGCAGGTTCATAATGCTGTCGGTCATCGTCTCCAGCGTCGCCAGGATTCGCGCATCCTCCCAGTGATGCTCGGGGCGGGTCATCGTGGCAGCGAGCGGCGGCTGCGGCGATCCGGCCGGACTGCCGGGGTATGTTTTCAGAAGATACTCGACAATCAGGTTCGAGCCCCACAGATGGACCGCGTCGTCGACATAGACGGGTAGGAGAAGGCAAGGATTGATCGCGGAGAGCCCTTCGAACTCCCGCGCGAATTCATGCTTGTGGCTTTCGTGCTCCAGTCCCTTTTCGGCAAGAACGATCAAAACGCGGCGCGCGTAGGGTGACAGGTAGCTGTGATAGATCCTTCTCATGGCTTCGCTCCTTGCCTGCCAGGCGAGCAAGCGCGCCGCGCACCGAGCCCGCTTGTGTGTACCAGCACGGCACCCGATGGCGGCGAGGTTGGTCAGCTTGCATGACTATGTGCCGCCGACAACCTTGCCGATCACGGCGCCGGCCCGATCGGGCGCGTCGTCGCCGGTCCAGGCGACGTAACGGTCGGGACGCACGAGAATGAGGGGCGCCTCGTAGGCCGTTCGCCCGTCGCGATAGGTGTCGCGTACGACTTTCAGAGGCACGCTCGAGGATCTTGCCGCGTTCTCGAACGCCGAGACAACCGCATCCTCGGCACCGAACGCGAGCAGGCTGAAACCCGCGCCGAGCTCCTCGAAGACGTTCCGTCCGGAGGAGAGCAGCTGCGGCGGGAGATGATGGCCGGCCCTGGCCTTGAACGTATGCGTGCCGTGGGCGCTGCACACGCCATTCCGCGGGCCGAAGACCACCGAGGAGCCCTCGTAATGCGGCTCATAGGCCAGCACGCGCGGCGCGGCGGCGGCCGCGTGCTCCTTCCAGGCGCGCTCGAACTCGGTCCGATCGTGTTGCGGACTGTAGCGGTCGAAGAAATCCCGGTCCGCCTGGATGCGCGCGGCAATGAAATCTTCCGCCGTCTCGTGGAAAACCGGGCGCCGTTCCTCGGTGTACGTGCGTAACAGGGCATCGCTGCCCCAGCCTGCAAGCCTAGCAGCCAGCTTCCAGCCGAGATTGGCCACGTCATCGAGGCCGCTGTTGAGGCCGTATGCCCCGTAAGGCGGATGGCTGTGGGCGGCATCGCCGGCGATGAAGACGCGGCCCACCTGGTACCTGTCGGCGACGGCGATGCGCAGATCCCAGAATCCCACATAGTCGAGCTCGCAGGCGAAACGGAATCCCGCGGCTTTCTCCAACAGGCCGTGAAAGTCGTAGTTGTCCCTTGTGGTATCGGCCGGGACCGGAGCGTGAAAGAAGAACCGCTCGCCGACGTCGACGCGGCCGAAGAACTGCCAATAGCCCTTCAAATCCGGATGCATGACGCGATAGGTGGAACGCGCCGGAAAGCGCTTCAGCCCTTCGTGGAGCTCGGGCGAGCGGAACACGGCGAGCACCATGAGCTGGTTGAAATCCGCCCCGCCGCGCTCGATGCCGATCTGCCGGCGGACAGTGGAGCGGCTCCCGTCGCAACCGACGACATAGTCCGCTTGCAGGCTCTCGCGTCCGGCGCCGCCGGCCTCCGCGATGGCGACCCGCGCGCCGGCGGCGTCCTGCTCGACCGACTCGGCCGACCAGCCGAACCGGCTGTCGACGTTCGGCAGTCCCGCCATCCTCGCGCGCAGGACCTGCTCGGTCCGGTACTGGGGCAGCCGTTCGTTTTCCTGGAAATAATAGGAATTGACGATCTCGCGGAGCGGCGGCGCATACCAATACTCGCCAGCTAGGCTGCCGTAGGCAACGATTCCGTTCATCGGGTATTCGGGCGGCAGGACGCGCGCGGCCCGCAGCTCGTCCGCGATGCCCCAGAAATAGAAGTGCTCGACCGAGCGCTGCGTCAGATTCTGCCCTTTCGGAATCCGCTGCGGCTCGGTGCGGCGCTCCACCAGGGCGCACGATATTCCGCGAAGCCCGAGGTCGACCGCCAGCGCCAGGCCGACCGGGCCGCCGCCCACGATGATGACCTGGTGCCGCTTTTTCATTCCCTTGAGCCTTCGTCTCTCGCCGCACGCCGCGGATCATTCCGGCTTGATCCCCGCCGCCTTGATGATCGGCCACCACTTCTCGATCCCGGCCCGGTGCAGGGCGGCGAGCGCCGCCGGCGTCTGCTGCGCGCGCGGGAAGATCTCCTGGCCGAGATCGACGAGCCGCGCGCGCACCGCAGGATCGGCCAAGGCGTCGACGACCGCGGCGTTGAGCCTGGCGACGACGTGCGCGGGCGTGCCCTTGGGCGCAAAGAACCCCTGCCAGTTCTCGACATGAAACCCGGACAAGCCGGCCTCGTCCACGGTCGGGATGTCGGGCGCTCCCGCCAGGCGGCGCCCGGCCGTGACGGCAAGAGCCTTGACCCGGTCGGCACGCACTTGCGGCAACGTGTTGGCTGCCGGATCGATCATCATGTCGATCTGTCCGGCAATCAGGTCCTGCATGGCCGGGCCGGCGCCGCGGTAAGGCACGAGCGTAAAGCGCGTGCCGGAGACCTGCTGAAAGAATATGCCGGCGATGTGCGAGGTCGCGGCCACGCCGCCGGTCCCCTGCGTCGCCTTGTACGGGTTCGCCTTCAGCCAGGCGATGAATTCCTTCAGGTCATTGGCGGCGACGGCCTTCCTGGCGATGATCAGGAGCGGCGCGCTGGCGATCGGCGAGATCGGCTGGAAATCGTCCTCGACGTCGAACTGGAGCTTGAAGATAGCGCCGTTGAAGACGTGCGTGGGCGTGCTGCCGTGGCTGATGGTGTAGCCGTCGGGCGCCGCGCGCGCGACCCGGCCGAGCGCCAGCGTACCCGACGCGCCGGCCACGTTCT
>WNEY01002502.1_pt1 | contig 13493 bp, 9 predicted proteins | sample 5400531 | NCBI WGS metagenome assembly WNEY01 (sample SAMN13153338, study PRJNA577476) | soil metagenome | isolation source: 200 cm saprolite under Douglas fir tree site 1 | place: USA:California | collected 2015-04-18
TACGCCCGACTATCCCGATGGCGCTGCCGTATACGATCGCCTCATCCGGCCGCAGGCCGTTCCGGTGCCGCGACTGGTCGCCATGCACGCCATGACCTCGCTGGTCGAGCAGCCCCCGCGCGTGGTCGCACCGGCAGTCGCCATCCGCCAGTTGGAGGCCGACCGGACTGACGCCGGCGGCCACCGTCTGCTCGTCGGACGCATGCACGTCGCGTCATCGCTGACGGGCGAAGACGACGAGGCTGCCTACGCCGTACTACACTTTGGTGGCCACGAGGTACACTGTGCGGTGCAGATTGGATTCCCCGCGGACCGGTTTCGGGAGATGCGCACCAAACTGATGGGCCGGTTCGGTCGCGACGTCCTCAGCGAGGTGATGCGGACCGTGGACGCGGCCCTGGGCCCGACCTACTTTACGCTCCGGGACCTGCTGCTGGAGGACCGCCGGCGGGTGCTGGAAGCCCTCACCGCGCAGCAGCTGCAGGCCCTGGATGAGACCTACCGGCGTGTGTACCAGGAGAACCGCGGGCTGATGGACTATCTGCGTGACGCGCAGGCGCCGCTGCCTCCGGAAATGGTCATGGCGGCTGTGGTCGTGCTCACCCGCGACCTGGAGACCGAGTTGAACGCGCCGCTGGACGCCCCGCTCACCCCACGCGCCGTTACCCTGGTGGACGAGCTGCGGTCGTGGGGCCGCGAGGTGCGCGCCGATCGCTTTGAACCCCGGCTGCGTCGACGGCTCGAAGCGGTGTTGGGAAGTACGCTGCCGGCGGCGGAGCGCCTGCGCCGCGCCGGTGAGCTCCTGGATCTCGCCGGCGCGATGGGCCTCGACCTGGACCTCTGGGAAGCGCAAAACCGCTTCTACCGCCTGGCGCGGTCCGCGCACGCGCCGGAGGACAGCGACCAGTTGCGCGTCGTCGGCGCACGACTGCAGTTCAACACGGATCGCCTGCTGGTCGAGAGTGCGTCGGGACACGCATGAGCTCGGAGGGCGCGGTCCAGCCGTTCGAGTTCGTGGCATGCCTGGAGCTCCGGGAAATGCTCGGCCGCGTGGCGTGGGACGAACGCGAGTTGCTGGCGGGCATCGAGGACGCGCCGGCGGACTCGCTGTACTATCACACCCGCAGTTACTTCCTACGCAGCCGCTACCTGAGCGCACCATACCCCAACGATTTTGCCACATGGGCGGCGATCCAGGTGCGCGACCGCGTCCTGGGCGAGCGGCTGGCGGTCGTCGACCCGTTTGACTTCGGCGACGTCGAGCTGCTGCGTGCCGATCTGATCAGCGTGATCGACGCACACTTGGGGTCGCGAGGGACGGTGCCCCGGGTGGACGCCGGGGAGCCGTTCCACTTCATGCGGTCCATGCTGATCGACGTGCCCGCCGGAGCGAGGGCTGCCACGTTGGAGGAGTTCCGCGACGGGCTGGCGCGCGTGGATGGCAGCGCCATCTACTACCACTTCTACGAACCGGCCCGCCGCCGGCCTGAGGCCGATCCGCTGCGGTGGCTGGACGCCCTGGGCCGCCACGACGTCGCCGACCGCGTGCGCCGGCTCCACCCGTCCATGAGCAGCCTGGATGGGATGCGGGCGGAACTGCTGGCCATCTGCGACCAGGCGCTGGGAGTCCACGGTGCCTGAGGCCATCCACCTCGACGACTACCGGCGGGTCGTCCCGCCCCAAACCATCGATCTGCTCCGGCGGCTCGCCGGCCGCGTCCGCGGCCGGTCGTTGCTGCACGTCAACTCCACCCGCGTGGGAGGGGGCGTGGCCGAGATGCTCACCCGGTACGTCCCCCTGTTCGAGGAACTAGGCGTTCCCGTGAGATGGGACGTCATTTCCGGCGCCGAGGAGTTCTTCCGTGTCACGAAGAGCCTGCACAATGCGCTGCAGGGGCAGGAGCAGGCCTTCACCGCCGAGATGCTCGCGGCCTATCTGGAGACAAACCGTGAAAACGCGGCGCGTCTTCACCTCGACAGTGACGTCGTCATCATCCACGATCCGCAGCCCGCCGCGCTGATCGTCTTCACGCGCCCCCCCGCATCGGCTGGGACCGGACGCGAGGGTGGGCGATGGGTATGGCGGTGCCATATCGACGTCTCGCGACCACAGCGGCGGGCCTGGGCGTTCCTGCGGCAGTTCGTCACGCGGTACGACGGCGCGATCTTCTCCCTGCCGAAGTTCGCGCAGCAGCTGCACATCCCGCAGTACCTCATCTATCCCAGCATCGATCCCCTGTCTGAGAAAAACCGGGATCTCACCGCGGAGGAGGTGGCGGCGACGCTGGACCGTCTGGGCGTGCCGCGCGACAAGCCGATCCTCCTCCAGGTCTCGCGCTTCGACCGGTTCAAAGATCCCATCGGGGTCATCAACGCCTACCGCCTGGTGAAAAAGGACGACGACTGCCGGCTGGTGCTGGTCGGCGGCCCGGCAGACGACGATCCGGAGGGGGCGCAGGTCCTGGCGGAGGTGATGGCCGCCGCCCAGGGCGACGCAGACATCCACATCCTCGTCCTGCCGCCCGCCGCCCACTACGAGGTCAACGCGCTGCAACGGGCGGCGAGCATCATCGTGCAAAAGTCCACGCGTGAGGGGTTCGGCCTCACCGTGGCTGAGGGGATGTGGAAGGGCAAACCGGTGATCGGCGGGCATGCCGGAGGAATCACGGAGCAGATTATTGAGGGCGTCACGGGATACACGGTGGACTCCGTGGAGGGCTGTGCCTATCGCGTTCGCTACCTTCTGCACAATCCGGCGCTGGCCAGCCAGATGGGCCACCACGGGCGCGAGTATGTGCGGGAGCGCTTTCTCATCACCCGTGACCTGGCCGAACACCTGGCCCTGATGGTGACGTTGCTGCACGCGTGACCGATCCTGTCGTTGTCGCCATTGTCACCCTCATCGCGTCCCGGCGGCGCAGCTCGGCGACGCCGTCGTGATCGAGGGCATTCTGGAACGAGTTCCGGCCCGGGGGGAGCGGATGCTGAGCGCAGCCGCGTGCATCTCCATGGCGTTGCCGATGGTGGTGTTCTTCGCGGGACAGCAGTTTTTCGTCCGCGGGATCCCCGCCGGTGCGATCAAAGGATGAGACAAGAGCACTCAAAAGAGTGTGCCCCACGCCGCGAGGAGTTGACATCGCAAGGCATGAGCGCGGAAACTGGGAGGTAGACCACTGCGTCTCGTCCCAAGACGAGAGAGGGAGGAACGAAGCATGCCATATCCGTTCAAGCCGCCCGAGCTGGGCTACGCTTACACTGCTCTGGAGCCGCACATCGACGCCCAGACGATGGAGATCCACTACACCAAGCATCACGCGGCGTACGTCAACAACCTCAATGCGGCGCTGGAAAAGCACGCCGCGTTTCAGAAGAAAGAGGTCGAGGAGCTGTTGAGCAGCCTGTCCGACCTGCCCCCGGAGGCGCAGACGCCGGTGCGAAACAACGGCGGCGGGCATCTCAACCACAGCTTATTCTGGCGCTGGATTGCCCCGGGGGGCAGCAAGGAGCCGAAGGGCAGGCTGGCGGACGCCATCAAAACCGGCTTCGGCAGCCTCGACACGTTCAAGGAGCAGTTCGCGCAGGCGGGGACGTCACGATTTGGATCCGGATGGGCCTGGCTGGCGCTGGATCGCAGTGGAAAGCTTAAAATCTATTCGACGGCAAACCAGGACTCCCCGGTCATGGAGGGGAACAAGCCCGTCCTCGGTGTGGACGTGTGGGAGCACGCCTACTACCTCAAATATCAGAACCGGCGGGCAGACTACATCAAGGCCTGGTGGAACGTCGTGAACTGGGACGCTGCCGGCCAGTCGTACGAGAAGGCGATGTCGCGCTAATCACCGAGTTCGGCGTGAGGCCGGAGGAGCCGGCGGCACTGCCGGCTCCTTCGGCACCGGCGACGACGCCGATGGCCGTGCTCAGCAGCAGCCGCTTGGGCAGGTTGCGGGTGCTCTCAAAGCCGCTCCCAGACCGAAGCACCTTGCGAAACCACGGCGGCCAGCGCGCCGGTTCGGGTTTCTTCTTGTTTCCCCACGTTTAGCGTTTCCGGTCCCCTGCTACTTATAGGCCTCTTGCGCGACCCGCTCCAGGTTCGACAGAATTGCATCCAGTCGGTACGGAGCACGCACGTAGTCCAAGGTGCCCTTCCAGAATGCGGCATGGACAGCCTCCGGCATCAGGTCGCTGGCGTCGAAGCGCGCCACGTCGGCGGACGTCAGGATCTCCGCCGCGCGACGGCTCAGGGGATCGGGGTAGGCATCGAGGCTGACCCTGCGGTCGGGGGACAACGAACCTCCGCGCTTCACCCAGATCGCCTGCGCCTCCGGCGTCGTCAGATACTTGAGCAGAAGGCGCGCCTGGGGCGTGTCGCGGAACATCCCCAATAGGTCACCGGCGGCCTCCACCGCCTTCGGCACCCCCTGATCGATGGGCGGGAAGGCAAAGAAATCGAAGTCCTCGCCGGGTTTCAGGTTTGGAAACTGCTTCTGGATAAAGTCTTGAATGAAGGTGGCCTGATGGTGCAGGTAACACCCCGGCGGATCGGTGAACATCGGAAACGGCGACTCGCCGAAGTTCGTGGCCAGCACGCCGTCGGCTCCGCCATAGGCGTATTTCGCCGTGGTGGCGATCTTGCCGAAGAGTTCCCACGCGCGCTTGACAGCCGGATCCGTCCAGGGGATCTCGTGACGGTACCAGGCATCGTAGGCGTCCGGGCCCGCCGTGCGCAGCACGATGTCCTCGATCCAGTCGGTCGCCGGCCAGCCGCTGGCGGCGCCGCTCTCCAGACCGATACACCAAGCCGTCTTGCCGTCGGCCGCGACCCGGTCCGTGAGCGCCAGCAACTCATCCCACGTCGAGGGCACGGTGTATCCCGCGGCGACAAACGCTTTGGGATTGTACCAGATCAGTCCCTTCAACGCCGCCTTGACGAAGATCCCGTAAACCTTGCCGTCCACGGCACCCAGGTCGATCCAGCTCTGCGCATACTGCGCCTTCATCGCGCCGAGCGCGAGCATCGAGTTCAACGGCACGAGCTTGCCGGCCCGCGCAAACTCCGCCATCTGTCCGGGCCCGCGCAGGGCGGCGAGGTCCGGGGGGTTGCCGCCCTCCAGGCGCGTCGTCAACACGGCGTTGAGATCGGGGGTGCCCTCGAACTGGACCTTCACGCCGTACTGGCTTTCGAATGGCTTCACCATCGCCAGGAAACTCTCTAGCTCATTCCCGCCCCACACGCCCAACACCGTCACCGTTCCGCCAAGCTTCTGCCCGGGGAGGGTACCCGTGCGACGCGTGTAGTAGAAGAGGCCGCCGGCCAGCATGATCACTAGAACCACGATGACGATCCAGGCGACAGCACCGAGTCCGGCCTGCGACCTTCGGCGGCGAACAGTCACTACGATCCCTCCTCCCAAACGACACTGCGGAGTTCCATTATCCCCCTCTCCCCTTATCCCTTTATCCCGAGCTCGCACACGAGGGTGGCCTCCCACGCGCGCCGCGGCTCGAGCGTGATCTGCCACAGGCACAGACAGACGACGCCCTGCATGATCCGCTCAAACCCGGCTTCGGAGTTCGACACGGTCTCCAGCGGGTGCACCCACACCTCCGCCTCAGGGATGCGCAGCGACACGGCCCCGCGCCATCCCCAGTCGGTGAACCGAACCTCGTGCGCGCGCGGCCGCGCCCTGGTCTCGCGGGCGGCGGCTGCCTGGTCATCAATCCACAGACGCGCACCCGGATCAGTCACCGCCCACACGGTTTCCACGCCGAAGCGCACGGCGGCGTGAGCGTCACCGAGATTGTGCAGCCGGTAGAAGGCGCGGAGCTCGGACCTCCGGGCGTCCACCGTGAGTCGTTTTTCCACGCGCAGCGGCAGCGGCCGAACGAGCTCGACACGGCCGTCACGGCTCAGCGAGACTGCGATGGCGTCGCGGGATCGGGAGACCGCGGGCCGGTACGACCCTGTGAGGAAATCGCCCAGTTCTTGATACTCCCCGCGGGCAAAAGCATCAACCGTAACCTGCGGGCCCAGCAGGTGGTCGAGGAATGCGGTACGGCGGTAGCGGTCGTAGACGAGGAGACGATCCAACCCCGGCTCCTTGACCCGCACGCGCCCGGTGTGGATCGTCTCAGCCCCCGGCGCCGGTTCATCGGACGGGTGCTGCAGGAGTTGCCGGTGATAGGCTTCCGGCCGGCGCGACACCACATTCGTGAGGTTAATCCGTTCCGCCCGCCAGTGCCACTCCACCACCCCACCGCCCTCGCCAGGATCTACCACAAGGAGCATGGCCGGCGAAACGAGTTCCACGTCGGCGGCACCGTCGCCGTCGAGGTCGGCGATGGTGCTCCCGACGCGCCGGCCCCGACCACGCACCATGCGGTGCGGAGCGCGGTCTGCCCGCGTCTCGGCGGCAATGAGACGGCCGAAGGTCGCGCGCCGGATGTGCGGCAGGTAGATGCCGCCGAAGACCCCATGCCAGTAGGGACAGTTGCACTGCCCGGCCCAGAGGTCGACGAGCGCCAGCCGCTGTCGGGGTCCCGGACGCATCGCATGCACCTTTCGGCTGGTGCGGAGCATCCGCTGGTACATGGTATTGATCTCGGGATACTTCACCAGGAACTGGCGCCAGAATCCGCCGGACCACTCCATCATCTCCTCGTAGGAGGCCGTGGGCAGATAGACGCGACCCGCCGCAGGCATCGCCGCCGCTTCGCCTGGGGGCATCGTTACTAACCACTCCTCAGCGGCTTCGACCGCGCGGAAGAACGACTCCACCCAGCCTTGCTCCCAGCACAGCGCATAAGTCCCGGGCCACAAGCCGAACTTCTCCCCATCGTCGCCCATCACCAGCACAGGATCGCGGCCCGTCTCGCCCGCGACGCGCAGGGCGGAACGCAGGTAGGCCAAGACGTCGTCGGCCGATTGCCAGGGAATGAGATACCGTAGCCGCTTGCGGCTCGGGAAGACTTTCACGGTCGCACCCTGTTCGTCGGTCATGAAGTAGCCGGTGAGCTGGTCCTCGCGGAGGCCGACCGCCGTGAAGTGGGTGTCGTCCACGATGATGTACTCCACGCCGGCGGCGGCGAGCGGTTTGGCCAGGTGCGGCTCCCATACCCGCTCGGCCAGCCAGAAGCCGGTGGCTCGAGCGTGGAATCGCCGCCGCAGGTAGTCCGTCATCATGCGCACCTGCCCGTCCTTGTCCGGGTCAGGGATGATGGCGAGGATCGGTTCGTAGTACCCGCCGGTCATCAGTTCCACCTGGCCGCCGGCGACCAGCGCCCTCAGGCGCGGGAAGAACTCGCGCTGGGATCCCTCCAGCCAATCCAGCAGCGGCCCGCTATAGTGCATGGCCACGCGGATACGGGGGTGCCGCTCGAGCGCTTCCACCATCGGCAGATACGCCTGCCGGAACGCGGCTTCGAAGACGTGCGGGAAGTTCCCCACCGGCTGGTGGTTGTGGATCGCCAGCGAGAGGATGAGACGGTTGGACATGTTGCTAGATCCTGGCGACGAACCGGCCGGGATTGAGCACGCCGCGGGGGTCGAACTGACGCTTCAGTTCCTGCATCAACGCCAGCGCCTGTGGGGGCGGTCCCCACACGTCCACTGTCTGCTTCACTGCGGGCGGCGCGGCCACGAGTACCGCGTGCCCGTGGTACTCCTGCGCCAGCGCGACCAAACGAGGGAACCATACGGCCACCAGGCCGGGGTCGTCGAGCGCAAGCCACACCGTACCTGTGCCTGCGTGAGCGACGTACCGGAGCGGACTCCCCCCGCCTACCCCCAAGGCCACGGCGAGCACTCCTGTCACCGCAGCCAGCGGGACGCTGACACGAAAGACGGCGGGCGACGCTCCGTCCGCGCCGAAGTCGCGCACCGTCTCCCACACCCTGCGATGCGCATCACCGTCGAGCATCTCTGTCGCCAATCCGAGTTGCCCCGCCATCGTCTGGATGTCCCGGACATGGCGGGCCACCGCCTCCTCGAACCCTTCAGCCCAGACCGCGAGACTGGCCTCGGCGGCCTCAAGTCCGGCCGTCGTGGCGACGCCGCCGCCGACGACGGTCACCGCAGCGGGCGTGAGCGCAGAGGCCCACAACGCATCAATCAGTTGCGCCGCCTGGGCGAGCGACCCGCGGGCCACGATGGTCCCGAAGGTCTCGGGCAGCGGCGCCATCTTGAACGTAACCTCGGTAATGATCCCCAGCGTGCCCAGCGAACCGACGAAGAGCTTGCACATGTCGTAACCTGCCACATTCTTGACGACCTTCCCACCTGCTTTGATTGGCTCGCCGCTCGCCAGGACCATCTTCATCCCGATGACCAGATCGCGCACGCCCCCGTATGCCAGACGCCGTGGCCCGTTGATATTGGCGGCGACGGTTCCACCGATCGTAGACTGCCGCGGATCCGGCGGGTCGATCGCCAGGAACTGGCGCCGGGCGGCGAGGAGGTCCTGCAACGGGGCCACGCACATCCCGGCCTGCACGGTCGCGGTGAGGTTGGCGTCGTCGTGCTCGACCAGGCGGTTCAGGTGTTCCAGACTGACGACCACGTCGGCGTGCGTTGGCAGGTTCCCCCAGTGCATGGCCGTCCCCCCACCCCAGGGGATCACGGCTGCCCCGGATTCACCGCAGATCCTCAGCGCCGCGGAGAGCTGGCTGATGTCCTCCGGCGCACAACGGATGTGCGGGACGAGGCCGTCAACCACGTGCGCACGCAGCGTCGCCGGATCCCGCTGCACGGCCGACCCCAGCGCTCCCTCTAGCCTGTTCGCCAGCCGGTCAGCGTCGATGGTCATCTCTCGCATAGCGCGAGATGCCTATGATCGTCCCTGCATGCGCTGCAGTACATCGAGCGCCCAACCCTCGTGGGCCACCTCGGTCGAGGCCGGAAGGGCGTGCAGCGGGAACCACTGCGCCGCCAGCACGTTGGTCCCGGCCGTCACCGGCAGCGCGTCCCGCAGCGTCGCTTTATAGTGAAAAATCAGATGCCAGGCGGTCGTGCCCCCGCCGAAGGACTCGATGTGATCCAGCGTGATCCGGGGCGCGGCCATCCCGACCTGTTCGCGCAGAACGCGCGCGGCCGCCTCGTCCGGGTGCTCGACGAACATCAGGGAGTCATCGGGCAGAAACCACCCTTGCTGGCCGTCATAGCTGCGGGTGTCCTTGTACCGGACCAAGAGCACCCGCCGGTCCGCCAGCACTGCGATGTCCGCTACGAGTTTGTGTACGGTGCATTCCATGAACAGCCTCCCGAGTCTACAGTCAGTGCACAGCCCGCCGTCGGCAGTCGACAGTCGCCAGTCGGCAGTCTCCAGTCAACTGCTTTGCGAACTCGGGCCGACAGACGATCGCGATCCCGACTGCCGACTGCGGACTGCTGATTGCGGACTATCCGATCGAGCCTCATAGGCTCGATCGAGCAGATCCATCAGATGGAACACCGGGAGCGCCGGTCCGTACCGCTGTGCGCCGAAGCGCAGCTGGAGCATGCAACCGGGGTTGGGCGCGACCACGGCCTCGGCGCCGGTGCGACCGACAGCCGCCATCTTTTCTATGAGCAATTCCTTGGCCATCTCGGGATGCGTGATGTTGTAGATCCCAGCGCTCCCACAGCACCGGTCGGCGCCCTCCATTTCAACCAGATGCAGCCCGGGGATCGCGGCCAGCAGCTGGCGCGGCTGCGCGCGCACTTTCTGTCCGTGCGCGAGGTGACAGGGGTCCTGATAGGTCACCGTCATCTCGATCCGGCCGGATGGAGGGACCAGGCCCAGCCCGGCGAGAAACTCCCCGGCGTCCTTCACCAGCGCCGCGAACCGTGCCGCCCGCTCCGCGTAGTCGGGGTCGTCGCGCAGCAGATGGCCATATTCCTTCATGGCGGCACCGCAGCCGGCTGCGTTGACAATCACCGCGTCGACCCCGGCATCGAGAAAGACGTCGATGTTGCGCCGGGCCATGCGTCGCGCGGCCGTCGTCTCCCCGTTGTGCACGTTGAGTGCCCCGCAGCAAACCTGGCCGCGGGGCACCACCACGTCGCATCCGTTGCGGCGCAGCACACGCACGGTGGCATCGTTCACCTCGCCAAACAGCGTGCTCATCACGCAGCCGGACAGCAGCGCCACCCTGGCCCGCCGCGGACCGATCGCCGGCCGTGGGTCGGCTTCAGGGGCGAAGAACCGTGAGGGCACCGTTGGCAGCAGCGCCTCCATCTCCCGCAAGCGGCGGGGCAGCATGAGGCGGATCACCCGCTGGAGGCCCGATCGCTGGTACAGGCGCAGGGCGGAGGCGAGCCACCGCAACCGCCGGGGGAACGGGAACACCTGTGTGAACGCCAGCCGGGCTAACCTCCGGGCCAGAGGAGAGCCCGGCGGCCCCAGTACCTCACGCGCTGCTTCGGCGATGCGGCCGAACTGCACGCCCGAGGGACAGGCGGTCTCGCAGGCGCGGCACATCAAGCACAAGTAGATGTGTTCTGCGAACCGCTCGTTGGGCGTCCCCCGCACGGGATCCACAGGTTCAATGCGCCCCTCGGCCACCGCGCGGACTAGATGGATGCGCCCGCGGGGCGACTCAGGTTCCAGATGGGTGACGCGGTAGGTCGGACAGTGGTTCAGACAGAGCCCGCAGTGCACGCACTGGTCGAGCTCGGGGATGTTGAGCACAGCTCCGTGGGTCGCTACGGATGGGTCAGGCATAGTCCACCGTCGTGCAGTCAGACTGCCAGCCTCGCCTTCCCCAGGAACCCAGCGTCATATCCATAGGCCGGCCGGGATCTTCGCCGGGACGCGGCGCATCTCGGCGCAGGTGATCGGGGTCGGGAACATCTTCGCCGGGTTGAAGCGGCCGTCAGGATCGAACGCCTTACGCACTTTCGCCATCGCGGCCAGATCCACGTCGGAAAACAGCAGGCCGATGTACGCCTTCTTCTCCAGACCGATCCCGTGCTCCCCGGTGATGCTGCCACCGGCGGCGACGCAGGCCCGCAGGATCTCCTCGCCGGCGGCGATGACTTTGTCCAGCTCTCCGGGGATCCGGATATCAAAGAGGATGTTGGGATGCAGGTTGCCGTCACCGGCGTGAAACACGTTGGCGATGCGCAGATGGTATCTAGCGCTGATGTCGGCGATCTGCCGCATGATCTCGGGCAGCCGGCTGCGCGGGACCACCCCGTCCTGGACGTAGTAGTTGGGCGCCAGCGCACCCAGCGCGCCGAAGGCGCCCTTGCGGCCCTTCCACAGCCGCAGTCGCTCAGCGTCGTCTTGGGCCACGCGCACTCCGCGCGCCCCGCGTCGCGTGCAGATCTCCTGGACCACACGGGCGCCGCGCTCCGTGGATTCGCGCACTCCTTCTAGCTCGACCAGCAGCACGGCGTCGGCATCGCGTGGATATCCGACCGGCGCCCCGGTTTCCACCGCCTCGATGGTGAGACGGTCCATCATCTCCAGGGCAGCCGGGACGATCCCGGCTCCAGTGATGTCCACGACCGTCTGCGTGGCGGCATCCATACGGTCGAAAATGGCCAGCAGCGTACGCACCGATTCCCTGCTCCGCATCAACCGCAGCACGGCCGTAGTCACAATGCCCAGCGTCCCCTCGGAGCCCACGAACGCGCCGCACAGGTCGTAGCCGGGAGGATCCGGCGCGCGACCGCCCAGCCAGACCACGCGGCCGTCGTCCAGCACCACCTCGACCTCGATCACGTGATTGGTCGTCACGCCATATGCCAGGGTGTGCGGCCCGCCCGAATTATTGGCGATGTTGCCGCCGATCGAGCAGGCTGCCTGGCTGCTGGGGTCGGGCGCGAAAAAGAACCCGCCGGCGGCCACCGCCTTCGTGACATCCAGGTTGATGACGCCGGGCTCGACCACGGCGATGCGGTTGCGGAGGTCACACTCAAGGACCCGGTTCATCCGCGCCAGCGAGATCACGACCCCGCCCTCGGCCGGCACGGCGCCGCCGGCCAGCCCGGTGCCTGACCCGCGTGGGACAATCGGGACGTTGGCCCGCCGCGCCGCACGGACGACGCCGGCGACTTGCTCGGTGCTCCCGGGCAGGACGACCACCTCCGGCAGCACCTGCATGAACGAGCCGTCCTGCTCGTAGACGATGACGTCCTCCTTCTCGACGAGGACGTACTCATCACCGACGACCGCCCGGAGGTCGCGAACCAAACTGTCTCTGTTCATCGTCGTCGCCACGTGCGGTACCCAATTGCGGGATCAGGGATCCGACAGCTAGGACTCCACCATCGTTTCGGACCCCGGATCCCGGATCCCGGTTCTCGGTGGTTCCTGTTCAGGTCCACATCCCGGCCGCCATCGCCGGCCTGACCGTCACATCCGGGCGCTCCCCGACGGGCAGGAGCTTCCCGGGATTCATGATGCCGTCCGGATCAAACGACCGCTTCACCCGCTGCATCGCCATCAGGTCGGCGTCGGAAAACATCCAGCGCATATACTCCCGCTTTTCGATTCCCACCCCATGTTCGCCTGTGATGGTGCCCCCGGCTTCGACGCAGGCGCGAAGGATCTCCTCGCCCGCCCGCACCACGCGGTCGATGATCCCCGGCTCGCGGGGGTTGAAGAGGATGATCGGGTGCAGATTGCCATCCCCGGCGTGGAACAAGTTGCCAATGGACAAGCCGTACGCCTTCCCGACTTCGACCACCTTGCGCATGACGTCGGGGAGCTTGGCGCGGGGGACGACACCGTCGTGCAGGTAGTAGGACGGCGCCAGCCGTCCCAGCGCGCCGGCCCCTTCCTTCCGGCCCTTCCATAACAGTAACCGCTCCTGTTCGCTGGCGGCCGTGCGCAGCATCCGCGGCGCGTGTGCGCGGCAGATCTCCTCGATCCGTTTCATCTGTCGGGGCAGCGATTCGGGGTGCCCCTCCACTTCAATCAGCAGCGCCGCCCCGGCATCCTGTGGGTAGCCGGCGTGGATCGCCGCTTCCACGGCCGCCATCACCACGCCGTCCATCATCTCCATGGCCGCCGGCACGATCCCCGCGGCGATGACCTCGGAAACAGTCTGAGATGCGTCGTCGATTGTCTCAAATGCCGCCAGCAGCGTGCGCACCGCCTGGGCCTTCCGCAACAACCTGACGACGATCGCCGTGACCACGCCCAGAGTCCCCTCTGATCCCACCAGCACCCCGCAGAGATCGTAGCCGGGAAGATCAGCGCTGCGGCTGCCCACCCACGTGACGTCACCGGACGCCAGCACGACCTCCATCGCCAGCACATGGTTGCCTGTCACGCCGTACGACAGGCAGTGCGGTCCACCGGCGTTGTTCCCGACGTTCCCACCGATGGTGGATACGGTCTGGCTGCCCGGGTCAGGCGCATAGAACAGTCCGTGCTGCGCGGCCGCCGCGGTCACGTCGACGTTGATGGCCCCGGGCTCGACCACCGCCAGCCGGTTGCGCGGATCAACCTCGAGAATGCGGTTCATGCGGGTAAGGACCAGCATCACGCCGCCGGCGATCGGGATTG
>WNEY01003416.1_pt1 | contig 13487 bp, 14 predicted proteins | sample 5400531 | NCBI WGS metagenome assembly WNEY01 (sample SAMN13153338, study PRJNA577476) | soil metagenome | isolation source: 200 cm saprolite under Douglas fir tree site 1 | place: USA:California | collected 2015-04-18
TGAAGCTCCGGGCGCAGAAGCGCACGTACCTCGGCGTCGGCGCGGCGATGCTGGTGCCGATCATCTTCGTCACCGTGCTCGCGGTGAAGGGGCACGGCGGCCCGAACGAGATCCCGCTCGGGCGCTACATCCGCGAGACGGGACTGGCGACGCCGTTCGTCGTCCTCTTCTTCATGTCGTTCTGGGCGTTTCCCTTGATCACGGCGCTCGTCGCCGGCGACATCGTGTCATCGGAGACGCACAACGGAACGCTCAAGACGATCCTCACCCGCTCGCGCGACCGCGGCCAGATCTTCGCCGGCAAGGTGCTGGCCGCGTTCACGTATACCGTGGCGGTCGTCCTGGCGATGGCCGTTGTCGGGACGGTGGCCGGGACGATCGAATGGGGCTGGAAGCCGCTGGTCTCGCTCTCCGGGACGGAGGTCTCAGCCGGACACGGGCTCGGGTTGCTCGCCGCGAGCCTCGGCGTGTACGTGCTGCCGCTCGCCGGGATCGCCGCGTTCGGCGTGCTGCTGTCGACGGTGACGCAAAACAGCGCTGCTTCCGTCGTCGGCACGCTGATGTTCGCGCTGCTGATGCAGTTGCTCGACGTGGTGCCTGGAACCGAGAGCATCCGCCCGTATCTGCTGAGCGTGCAGTTCTCGGCGTGGCACGGCTTCCTGCGCGTGCCCACGGACTGGACGCCGGTGATCCGCGCGTTCTGGGTGTGTGCGCTGTATGCCGCGCTCCCGCTGGTCGCCGCGTACCTCGTGTTCCTACGGCGAGACGTCGCGGGCGAGTAGATCGGGGAGCTCGCGCATGTCGTCGAACACGACCGTGCCCGGGCCCTCGAGCCGGGGCGCGGGAGTCATTCCGCCGCTGTAGCCGAACGCGCGCATGCCCGCCGCGCGCGCGGCTTCGACGCCGTAGCGGCTGTCCTCGACCACCGCGCAGAGCCCCGCCGCGACGCCCATCCGCTCCGCCGCGTAGAGGAAGAGGTCGGGCTCGGGCTTGCCGTTCCCGACTTCGCTCGCGCTGAAGATGCGCCCCTCGAAGCGGTCGTACAGGCCGGTCAGAGCGAGCGTGAAGCGCAGCCGCTCGTGACTGCCGCTCGAGGCGACGCAAGTCGGGATCGTGATCCGGTCGAGCGCCTGGACGATGCCGTCGACCGGCGCGAGCTCGGCCTCGAAGGCGTCCCGGTAGAGATGCGCGAAGCGGCTCTCCCAGTCGTCCGCGAGCGGACGCCCGAGCTGCGCCTCGATCTCGCCCATCATGTACTCGTGCGTACGGCCGACGAACCGCTCGACGATCTCGTCCTGGCTCAGCGGCCAGCCGAGCTCTCCGAGCACGACGACGTCGGTGCGCACGGAGATCGGCTCGCTGTCGACGAGCACACCGTCACAGTCGAAGATCACGAGTTGAATCGGATCGGACACGCGGTCAGTGTATGGAGATGGACCAGCACGACCTCGAGCTTCGCAACCTGACGTACGGTCTTTTCGTCGAGCTCGGCCGCGCTCCGTCTGCGAGTGAAGTCGCGCATCGGGCGGAAGTGACGCGCGCCGACGTCGAAGCCGCTTGGCGCCGCCTCCACGACGCGCATGCGCTCGTGCTCAATCCCGCGACGACGGAGCTCCGGATGGTGAATCCTTTCTCCGCGGTGCCGACCGCCTACCGCGTCGAGGCGTCCGGCCGCTGGTGGTACGCGAACTGTGCCTGGGACGCGTTCGGCGTTTGCGCCGCGCTCCACGTCGACGGACGCATCGAGACGTCATGTCCCGATGCGCTGGTGGGACGACATCGTCTTCACCTGAAGCACGATGAATCTCTTCCGGTCGGAGGAGCACATCGAGCGCTGGCTCGGCGGGCGCGCGCCGGGCGCGACGATTCCCGTGGCGAAGCTGAACCAGCTGGCGCATGCGTGGTGGGACGACCGGCTCTCGCTGGATTGGCGCCCGCACGCCCGCGAGCAGAACCAGGCGATCCTCGACGGGCTCGGGTTGACAGGCGAGTTCTGGCGGCTGCCTTAGGCGTACTCGTTGGCTTGTCCCTCGCTTCGCTTCGCTCACGCTCGGGGGCTCGCCTTCGGCTCGCCATTGTTCGGTTTTCGGAGGAGCTCTGTGTTGTTAAACGGGTGGTGAGCGGCGCGGCTGAGCCGCGCCGCGGGCGGATCGTCTCTAGGAGTACTCGTCCGCGATTGCGAGCGCCTCGTCGAGGATCCCCAGTCCCTCGTCGAGTTCCTCGCGGGTGATCGTCAGCGGCGGCGCGAGCATTACGACGTTCCAGTGCACGAACAGATAGAGGCCGCGCTCCAGCGCTGCCTTCGCGAGACGAGCGACGGGCGCCGCCGCTTCGCCGCCGGCGTTGAACGGGACGAGCGGCTCGCGCGTCTCGCGGTTGCGGACGAGCTCGAGCCCCCAGAACAGTCCGAGCCCGCGCACGTCGCCGATCGATGGATGCCGCCCCTGCAGCGCGCGCAGCTCCTCGGCTAGATACGCGCCGTGCGCTGCGGCGTTCTCGACGATCCCCTCCTCGCGGAACGCGTCAATCGACGCAACGGCGGAGGCGCACGCGAGCGGGTGACCGCTGTACGTCAGTCCGCCCGCGAACGGCTTGTCGCGCACCCAGTCGGCGAGCTTGCGCGAAATCACCATCGCGCCGAGCGGTACGTAGCCCGAGTTGATCCCCTTCGCGACAGTGAGGACGTCGGGTACGACGTCCCAGTTCTCGCACGCGAACCATCTCCCGGTGCGGCCGAAGCCGGCCATCACCTCGTCGAAGATGAGCACGATCCCGTGCCGGTCGCAGACCTCGCGGATCGACTGCAGGTAGCCGTCGGGCGGGACGATCAGCCCGTTCGTTCCGGTCACGGTCTCGAGGATCACTGCAGCAACCGTCTGCGGCCCTTCGTACTGGAGGATCTCCTCGAGGTGCGGCCCGCCGGTGCAGACCGGGCAGGGATCCGGATGGCCGGCGGGGCAGCGGTAGGTGTACGGGTCGAGCATGCGCACAACCCCGGGGATTCCGGGCTCGGCCGCCCAGCGGCGCGGGTCACCGGTGAGCGTGATCGCGCCGGCGGTCGCGCCGTGGTACGAGCGGTAACGCGCGATCACCTTGTGCCTGCCTGTAGCCCAGCGTGCGAGCTTGGTCGCGTTCTCGTTCGCTTCGGCGCCGCCGTTCGTGAAGAACGACATCGTCAGGTCGCCGGGCGTCACCTCCGCGAGCATCCGCGCGAGCGTCGAGCGCGCCTCGTTGGCCATCGGCGGGCCGATCGTGCACAGCTTGTCGGCCTGCTCCTTGATCGCGGCAATCACCTTCGGGTGCTGGTGCCCGAGCGCGAGATTGACGAGCTGCGACGCGAAGTCGAGGTAGCGCTTGCCGTCGTAGTCCCAGAAGTAGCGGCCCTCGCCGCCGGCGACGGGGATCGGGTCGATCGCGCTCTGCACCGACCACGAGTGCAGGACGTACTTCCTCGCATCCGTGACGATCTGCGCACCAAGCTCCGAGTTCGTCTCCGTGATCGCCATGCGCCTAGCGTACCTCCACGTCCAGCGAGGTCGTGATCTCGATCGAGCCGCCGATCGAGCGGTAGAGGGGGCACTTAGGCATGTGGTAGTCGAACGCACGTTGGATCTTGTCGCCGTCGGCCCCGGCGTCGGCGTGCAGTGTGTAGTCGACGTGGATCCGTTTGATCACGAGCACGCCGTCCTCGACCTCGACCTCGCCGCGCGCCTCGCTCGTCAGCCGGCCTCCGCTCGCGTTCACCCCACGCGCCTCCAGCGCGCCCCCGAAGGTGCCGGTCAGTCAGCCGGCAGCCGCGGCGACCACGTAGTCGAGCGTCGTCGGGCGCTCGGCCTCGCCGCCTCGCGGAACGCCGTAGTGATCCGCGACCTCGTCGTGGACGCCGAAGAAGATCGGCTCCTCGCTCCCCGGCACGTCCGCGCGCCGGAGCGGGCCGCGGATCCGCTCGATCCGCACGCGCGAGGTGTAGGCGACGTCCGCCACCGCCCGAGCTTAGCCGCGGCCGATCGAGAGCGGTACCCTTGGGTGGACACGCGAGGAGGAACAGACATGACCGAGCTTGCACCTGCACCTGTCGTCGAAAAGGCCGAGAAGATAATTCCGATCAACCACTGGATCGGAGGCAAGCGCGTCGCGGGAACGTCCGGACGCAGCGGCCCCGTCTACAACCCGGCGATCGGCCGGCAGACGGGCGCGGTCGACTTCGCATCGGTCGAGGAGGTCGACGCTGCCGTCGCGGCGGCGACGGACGCGTTCCCCGAATGGCGCGCGTTTTCCCTGTCGCGCCGCACCGAGCTCTTCTTCCGCATCCGCAAGCTCGTCGACGAGCACCGCGAGGACATCGCCCGCTTCCTCACGGCCGAGCACGGCAAGGTCCTCTCCGACGCGCTCGGCGAGGTCGCGCGCGGGCTCGAGGTGATCGAGTTCTGCTGCGGGATCCCCGAGCTGCTGAAGGGCGGTTTCTCCGAGCAGGCTTCGACGGGAGTGGACGTCTACTCGATCCGGCAGCCGCTCGGGGTGTGCGCGGGGATCACGCCGTTCAACTTCCCGGCGATGGTGCCCATGTGGATGTGGGCGCCGGCGCTGGCCTGCGGGAACACGTTCGTGCTCAAGCCGTCCGAGAAAGACCCGTCCGCGTCGCTCTACGTGGCGGAGTTGCTGCAGGAGGCGGGCGTCCCCGACGGCGTCTTCAACGTCGTCCACGGCGACAAGGTCGCGGTCGACCGAATCCTCGAGCACCCGAACATCGCCGCCGTCTCGTTCGTCGGCTCGACGCCGATCGCGCGCCACGTCTACGAGAACGGGACGCGGGCCGGCAAGCGCGTGCAGGCGCTCGGCGGCGCGAAGAACCACATGATCGTCCTTCCGGATGCCGACATCGACATGGCCGCCGACGCGGCGGTCTCGGCCGCGTACGGCTCGGCCGGCGAGCGCTGCATGGCGATCTCGCAGGTCGTCGCCGTCGGCTACGCCGCCGACGAGCTGATCTCGGCGATCCAGGAGCGGATCCCCAAGGTGAAAGTCGGCGACGGGATGGATCCGGCGTCGGAGATGGGCCCGCTCGTGACGCGCGAGCACCGCGACAAGGTCGCGTCCTACATCGAGAAGGCGCCGCAGGAAGGCGCGACGGTCGTCGTCGACGGCCGCGAGACGGCGCCCGACAACGGCGGCTTCTTCCTCGGCGTGTCGCTGCTCGACAATGTGACGCCCGACATGCAGTGCTACCGCGACGAGATCTTCGGCCCGGTGCTCGGCATCACGCGCGTCGACACCTACGACGAGGCCGTCCGGCTCGTGAACGAAAACCCGTACGGGAACGGCACCGCGATCTTCACGCGCGACGGCGGCGTGGCGAGGCAGTTCCAGTTCGACGTCCAGGTGGGAATGGTCGGCGTCAACGTGCCGATCCCGGTGCCGGTCGCGTACTACTCGTTCGGCGGCTGGAAGAGCTCGCTCTTCGGCGACACGCACATCTACGGGCCCGAGGGGATCAACTTCTACACGCGCGGAAAGGTCGTCACTTCCCGCTGGCCGGATCCTGCGACGAGCAAGGTCGACCTGGGCTTCCCGCAGACCCGCTAGCCGTTTCCCCCGTTCAAGGGCTCTCACTGGACGCCTCTGCGGTCGTTTGGTATCTTGGTATCGAGATAGCAGGCGACGCATGAAGGGAGCCCAGTGAAGTCGATGACTCTCCGGCTGACGGACGAGCAAGCGACCTTGCTCGAGGCAGTTGCCAACGCCGATAACGTGTCGATGCAGGAGGCGATTCGAACTGCGATCGACAGGCACATCGAAGATCGCCGGCGGGACGACGCGTTCCGACAGCGCCTGCAGGACTCGATCAAGCGGAACCAGGACATTCTCGAAAAGCTGGCGCAGTAGGGAGTGCCCATCGAATACCTCGAGCTCGGCGATTTCCTTCTGATCGCCGAGGCGGTACTCGGCATCCGTGCATCGGTGCTCGCTCAGCTCGACAGAATTGGTCTTGCTCAGAGCGCCCTTGCAGCTCCCGCCGCCTCGTTTGCCGGCCAGGAGGCGTACCCCGAGTTCGAGACCAAGGCTGCCGTCCTCTGTTGGCACCTCGTGAAGAACCATCCCCTTCCGGACGGGAACAAGCGCTGCGCGTTCTTGGCGACGATCGAGTTCGTTGAGCGCAATGGTCGAACTTGGACACGTGCCGCCGGCGATCCCGATGAGACAGACGAAATGATTCGAGCGGCCGCGGCGAGCAACATCGACCAGGCGTCGTTCCGCGACTGGATCGCAGCTCGCATCAGCTGAGACATCCGAGTTCGCAGTCCAGGACTTGGGACGTGGCTGAAACGACTACGGCGCGAGCTTGCGCTCCACGCCGACGTCGGTTCGCAGCGCCTCGAGCCAGCCGCTCCGCAGTCCGGCGAGCAGCTGCTTCCCCACCTCGAAGGCTTCGTCGAAGCGGCCCACGATCTCGCGGCCGGTTTCCCGAGCGCGCGCGAGGACGTCGGCCTCGTCGACCGTCGTCACCCGGCGGTCACGGACGACCCAGCGTCCGCCGACGAGGACCGAGTCGACGGCCAGCGTCGACGATCCGAACGCGAGCTGGCGCAGAGGGTCGTTCAGGGGCGTGAAGACGTGGCTGTCGAGATCGAGCAGGACGAGGTCGGCGCGGCGGCCGGCCTCGATTCGGCCCAGGCCCTCGGCATCGCCGGCCGCTCTGCCTCCGCCGATCGTCGCCAGCTGCCACGCCTCGCGCGCCCCGAGCCAGCTCTCGTAGTCGATCCCCCAGAGCTTGTGCAAGAGCGCGGCAAGCTTGAGCGAGGCGAACATGTCGAGGCCGTCATTCGACGACATCCCGTCGGTACCGAGTGCGACGTTGACGCCGTGGGACAGCAGCGTCGGCACCGCGGCGACGCCGCTGCCGAGCTTGAGGTTCGAGACGGGGTTGTGCGCAATCGTGACGCCGCGGTCGCGAACGAGCTCCATGTCGTAGGGCGTCAGCCAGATCCCGTGCGCGAAGCAGACGCGCGGTGAGAGGAATCCGATCGCGTCCATGTGCTCGACGAGGGTTCTCCCGTACAGGCGCTGACCGGAGACGGCCTGCATACGCGTCTCGAGCACGTGAATGTGCAGCGCGAGGTCCAGCTCCTCGGCGAGGTCGGCGCAGCCGACGAGCATCTCGTCCGTACAGCGCTGCGGACCGCTCGGCGCGGGACAGATCGAGATGCCTTCGTCCGGACGGTGGAAGTGCTCGACGGCCCGGCGGACGAAGCGCTCCCAGTCGTCCCACGACGGAGGCTTGTCGCGCTCGAGACGCTCGAGCAGCCCGGGTGGAACGAGCTGACGCTCGAGCACGACCGTCTCGTGGTACGCGCGGTCGCCGATCCCGAGCGCGATCAGCGCGCGCATCCCCACGTCCTTGTACGCGCGCACGACCGCGTCGAGCGTCTCGTCGGTGAAGCCGTCGAGCTCGTAGAGGAAATCGACGACGCAGGTCGCCCCGGAGCGCAGCTGCTCGATCGCGCCGAACAGCGTGCGCAGGTAGATCTCCTCCGGCGACTGCGCCGGCGCGGCGAGCGCGGGATAGGAGAAGAGCATCCACGGCTCCAGGGGAAGGTTGTCCCACATGCCGCGGAACCAGTTCTCGTTCGAGTGGTTGTGCGCGTTGACCATCCCGGGGACGATGAGGAACCGGGAGCAGTCGACGCTCTCCGCGTCCGCGGGCGCTTCGGCGACGATGCGCCCGTCTGCGACGGCGACGTCGGCGCGGCGGAACTCACCCGCGCCGACGTCGACGAGGCCGTTGCGGAGAAGGAGCTCCGCGACCGGCTCGGGCACCTAGATCCCCGCCGGCGCCGGCGTGACTTCCGGCGCGCGCACTCCTTCCGCCTCGGACGCGATGTCCACGACGGCGCCGTCTGGAACGCTTAGCGCAAGCGCCTGTCTGCTGAACGCGAGCGCCGCCTTCACGTTCGGCACGACGGCGCGCGCGACCGCGACGAGCGCGATGTAGAGCGCGCCGGCGATCAGCCACGACTCGAGTGGGACTGGGCCCCAGCTGTTCGGCGGCGCCGATTCGAGCCATCCGTGCGGCCAGCTCGCCGACCCGGTGACGCCGAAGAAGACGGCCGCCAGCAGCGCGACCACGGCCGGCCAGTTGAACAGGCCGGCCTCCTGCCACGCCGGCACGTTCGAGAGCGGCCGCGAGATCCGGAACAGGCGCGGCAGCAGGAAGTGGTCGACGCACATGATCACCGTCGCGGACGGGATGGAGATCGCGAGGAAGGTCGCGACCTTGAACCAGCCGTTGAGGAAGTGGAAGTTGACGAGGTCGGCCGCGATCACGCCGCCGCCGGCGACGATGAGGCAGGTGTAGATCCGACGCCAATACTTCCAGCCGCCGACCAGGTTCTGCCCGGCGTTCACCGACTCGTAGTAGTTGCCGTCGTTGATCGCGAACTGGCTGATCGTCGCGATGATCCACGCGAGCCAGAACGCGCCGAAGAGCGAGTAGTGCACCGTGTAACGGAAGATCGCCGCAGGATCGCTCGATGCGGCGAGATTGGCCATCATCCAGCCGGCCATCGTGAAGAGCACGAACCAGACGGCCGAGAACAGGTACGTCGCCAGCGGCCACGAGAAGCGCGGCTTGCCGTAGCGCCAGAAGTCCGGCTCGTTGCCCCACATCGAGAAGCCGATCACGGCTCCGACCGCGACCCACAGCGGCAGTCCGCCGCCCTTCGGCGTGCCGCTGAAGTGGCCGCCGTCGACCGCGAAGCCCTTGATCACCATGTAGAGGGCCCAGACGATCAGGATCGGCGTCACGAGGTAGCGTGCGAAGACGCTGATCCCGGTGAAGCCGAGCAGGTTGTTGAGGATCATCACGCCCGCGATCACGAGCGTCAGCGTGAAGATGTGACCCCAGCTGTAGAAGCCGTCCCAGAGCGTCACCAGCAGGTTCGCCTGAAACGCGACCCAGCCGAGCGGCGCGACGAGGACGAACGCGGACACGATCCACGATCCGCCGACGCCGAAGATCGAGCGCGTGAGCAGGGCATGCGTCTGGCCGGTTCGCGAGCCGAGGTACGAGCCGACGACCGCGTAGACGATGTAGATCCCGTAGCCGAGCAGCGTGATCCCGACCGTCGTCGCCAGGCTGTGGCCGCCGTCGTGGATCTCGAAGCCGAGGAACATGTATGAGAAGCCCGCGACAAAAGTCGTCCAGAGGCCCATGAAGTGCCACATCGGGCGGCGGCGGTCGAGTGGGACGATGCCCGTGTCGCTCGTCGAGTAGTCATGCTTGATCGACGCTCCGAGCTCCTGACGCTCGAACTCGACGTCGCGCCGAAACTCCTCGATGTCGTGTGCGATCTCCTCGCGGTGATGATCTGTCATCGGGACGCCCTCCGGGGTCGCGGGACCAGCCGTCTGCGGCCCCGATCCTAGGGGCCGCGGAGGCGGCGTTCAATCCCCGGAGCCCTACGCGACCGCGGCCCGCTCCGGCTTCAGCTCCTCGCCGAAGCGCGCCCGCTGCACGAACCGCCCGATTCCCGGCTTCGCGACGAGCTCGTCGTTTTCCACGAGGACCGAACCACGGAGCAGCACGACCTCGGGCGCACCCGTGACCTCTGTCCCCTCGAAGAGGTTGTAGTCCGACTTCGAGTGGTGCGTCGCGGCCGAGATCGTGTGCCGCTTCTCCGGGTCGAAGACGACGATGTCCGCATCCGAGCCGACGGCGATCGTGCCCTTGCGCGGGTAGAGGCCGAAGTACTTCGCCGGGTTCGTCGACAGCAGCTCGACCATCCGGTTGAGCGTGATCCGGCCCTGCCGCACTCCGAACTCGTGGATCATCTGCAGCCGGTTCTCGAGGCCGGGCGCGCCGTTCGGGATCTTCGAGAAGTCGTCCCTGCCGAGCGTCTTCTGGCCGTCCCAGAGGAACGCGCAGTGGTCGGTCGAGATCACGGAGAGGATGTCGTTCTTGACCGCCGCCCACAGCACGTCCTGGTTCGCCTTCGGCCGCGGCGGCGGCGTGTAGACGTACTTTCCGCCCTCGAAGTTCGGGCGCTCGAGGAAGGAGTAGTCGACGAAGAAGTACTGCGTGCACGTCTCGCCCCAGACGTCCCAGCCCTTCTCGCGTGCGATCGCTATCGGCTCGACCGATTCCTTGCAGGAAACGTGGACGACGTAGAGCTTGCAACCGGCCACGCGCGCGAGCTGGATTGCCCGATTCGTCGCCTCACCCTCGGTCTCGGGCGGACGCGTCAGTGCGTGGTACTTCGGCTCCGTGTGACCTTCCGCGAGCGCCTGCTTCACGAGCACGTCAATCGAGTCGCCGTGCTCGGCGTGCACCATCACGAGCGCGCCGGTGTCGGCGGCGACCTGCATGACGCGGAAGAGCGTCTCGTCGTCGACCATGATCGCGCCCTTGTACGCCATGAAGAGCTTGTAGCTCGTGATTCCCTGGTCCGGCAGCGTCGCGAGCTCCTCGAGCGTGCCGCCCTCGTGCAGGTCGGTGACCGCCATGTGGTAGCCCATGTCGATCACCTGCTTGCCGTTCGCCTTCGCCTGCCATTCGTCGATCGCCTCGGCGAAGGTCGCGCCCTTCGGCTGGATGATGAAGTCGACGTGGCAGGTCGTGCCGCCGAACGCGGCCGAAGTCTGCCCCGACTCGACGTCGTCGATCGTGACCGTGCCGCCGAACGGCATGTCCAGGTGCGTGTGCGGGTCGACGCCCCCAGGCAGCACGTACTTGCCGGTCGCGTCGATGACGCGGTCCGCGGACACGTCGAGCGAATCGCCGATCAGGGAGATCCGCTCGCCGTCGACGAAGATGTCGCCGACGTAGTCGTCTGCCGCGGTAATGACGCGGCCGCCTTTGATCAGAACGGACATTGCGGATCTCCCTTCTCGGTCGCCTACTTCTAGTTTCCACCCGGCGTCACGTGGACGACGGCCTTCTTCCACTTCTTGCCGTGCACGTCGAGGCCCTTGAGCTGTGCGAGCGCCTTCCTCGCGTACGTGTAGTTGGTCGCCCCGACGGGCGTGTTGCTGATCACCCCGTACGTCTTGGCGATCGTCGCCGTCTGCGCGACCGCCGACGCCGGCACGAGGCCGATCCCGCTCGCGTTCGGCCAGATGAGCGCGTTGATCTCGTTCATCTGCCACCTCTGATGGCCGCGGCCCAGCGTCGGCCCGTTCTTGAGCACGATGTTGACGCAGTCGGCCTGGTGGTCGCGGCAGTAGATCCAGCCCTGGAAGGAGGCCTTGAGGAACTTCACCAGGGTGTTCTGATTCGTCGAGTTGGAGAGCCAGTCGTCCCGGACGAAGACGTTGTCCTCGAGCATCCCGGTCCCGACCTGCGTGCTCGCCATCTTGAAGATGTTCAGGTCGGACAGCTGGTAGAGCTTGCCGGTGTCCGGGTTCTTCGTCTCCAGCACCTGTGCGAGCTCGTTGTACGTCATTGCCGCCGCAGCGTCGATCTGGTGGCTCAGGAACGCGACCATGTCGAACGGCTGATTGAAGATGGTCACGTCGCTGGGGTTGTTGGGGTTGATGCCGTTCTTCGTCAGCGCGGCATAGAGCTCGGGCTGGTTGCCACAGCACCAGACGCCGACTTTCTTGTGCTTCATCTTCGCGATCGTGTCGATCCCGCTGCTCTTCCACGTGAGCTCGGTCATGCCGGTGCGCGCGAAGACCTGCGCGACCGAGACGATCTTGCCCCCCTTCTCGCGCGTCGCGAAGAGGTTCGGCAGCCAGTCGAGCCCGATGTCCGCACCGCCGCCGATGACAACCTGCTCGGGTGTGATGTTCGGGCCACCGACCTTGATCTTTACGTCGAGACCGGCCTGCTTGTAGTACCCCTTCTTGAGCGCGGCGTAGTACCCCGCGAACTGCGCCTGCGTCACCCACTTGAGCTGGAGCGTCACCTTCGTCAGCTTCTGCGCGTGTGCGCCGGAGCCGCCGTATGTGAATCCCGCCGCCGTGAGTACGCCGACGATGATCGCCGCCGCGGCGACTGTCGTCATCCTTCTTCTCGCCGGCATCGAGCCTCCTCTCGTTCGACACTCATTCCGTTCGACGTGCGTGCGACGGGTGCCAAGCCGTCGCAAGTCGCTCGGCGATGCCGATCGCGACGTAGAACGCTAACCCGAAAGCACTCGCCACCACAATGGCCGCCCAGCCGAGGGGGAAATCGAAGAGCGAGATCGAGTTCTCGATTTGGACGCCCAGGGCCTGGATCGAGCCGCCGAAGTAGTCGCCGACGATCGCCCCGATCATCGCGAGCACCGTCGCCACCTTCAGTCCCGTAAAGAGGAAGGGCAAGGCCGAGGGGATGCGCACACGCCGGAAAACGTCGACCTCGCTTGCCGCGTACGAGCGCATCAGCTCGAGCGACTCGGGCCGCACAGACGTCAGGCCCCGGAGCGTGTTCACGAGGACGGGGAAGAAGCAGAGGACCGCGGCGATCGCCATCTTCGAGTGCGGGTTCAGGACCCCGAACCATGCGTTCATGATCGGCGCGAACGCGATGATCGGGACCGCGTTGGCCGCGATCGCGTAGGGCATGACGGCTCCACCCAGCCGCCGCCAGCGTGCGAGCACGAGCGCTGCGGCGATTCCGGCCCCAGAGCCGATCACGAAGCCGCCGACCGCTTCTTTGAACGTGAACCAGCCCGCGGTCCAGAGCACGTGCCGGTTGTCCCAGAGCGCCGTCCCGATCGCCGACGGCTTCGGGAGCAGAAACCGCCCGGCCAGCGGCGAGAAGATCCACTGCCAGGCAGCGATCCCGGCCGCGAACACGAGGAGGGCGGGAAGCCAGTCGCCTACCCGGCGGCCGACTCCGCGCGCAAGCGCGCCGCGCGGGATGGGCTCGACTGCAGTCGGAGCCGTCAAAGCTCGCCTCCGGCCACGAGCTCCTCGATGATCTCGTCCGCGCCGGTGCGCGCAAGCGCCTCACGCACTGCGGTCACGAGCTCGAAGTAGCGCGGCTCTTCGCGCGTCTCGGCAGTGCGCGGCTGCGGCAGGTCGATCCGGACGATCTCCGCGATCCGGCCCGGCCGGGACGACATGACGACGGCGCGTGTCGAGAGGAAAACGGCCTCGGCGATCGAGTGCGTCACGAAGACGACCGTCGATCCGGTCTCTTGCCAGATCCGGAGCAGCTCCATGTTCATGCGCTCGCGGGTCATCTCGTCCAGCGCGCCGAACGGCTCGTCCATCAACAGCAGGGCCGGCGAGAAAGAGAGCGCCCGCGCAATCGAGACGCGCTGTTGCATGCCGCCGGAGAGTTGCCAGGGATGGTGGCTTTCGAAGCCGGACAGCTCGACCAGACGCATCAGCTCCTGGACACGCTTCGCGCGCTTCCGGCGAGTCCAGCCGAGCATCTCGAGCGGGAGCGCGATGTTCTTTGCGACGGTGCGCCAGTCGTAGAGGACGGGGTCCTGGAAGACGATGCCGTAGTCGCGGTCGAGCCGCGCCTGATGAGCGCTCTTGCCGTTGACGACGATCTG
>WNEY01002504.1_pt1 | contig 13486 bp, 9 predicted proteins | sample 5400531 | NCBI WGS metagenome assembly WNEY01 (sample SAMN13153338, study PRJNA577476) | soil metagenome | isolation source: 200 cm saprolite under Douglas fir tree site 1 | place: USA:California | collected 2015-04-18
CCCTGTCGCACCAACTCATCCGTCAAGTAGGATACAATGCGCTCGGTCCCGCCATAAAGTCGCGGTGGCACGCTCTCCATGAGCGGACCAATCTGCGCAATTTTCATGTTTTTTGGCTCCAGCGAAAGACCCAGCTTAGGGCCGGAACGTGATGCAGCGCGAAAAGTTCCATAAAACCGGCTAGACTAGCCGTGACGCAAAGGCCGGCCCATCCGACCATCTCGATATCGGCTCTCTGCAATCCCCAAGAACATGGGTATGGTGAGACAGGATTGCGAGCTAATTCTTTCGTGCGTGACGGAAGGCCGTTCTTGGACGCGATTGCCGTCGGGGCTTCAACCTTCCGAGTAGGCGACGGTCGACATCAGGGCGACCTCGGCGCGCCGCGAATCGAGCCGCGTATGCTGCACGATGATCGGCACGTCGGACTCGAACACCGAAGCATAGTCGGTGTCGCGCGGGATCGGCTGCGGGTCTTCGAGGTCGTTGAAGCGTAAGTGCAGCGTCCGCTGGGCCGGGACCGTCACGCGGTAGGGTCCGACCGGCTCCTTGTTGGCGAAAAAGATCGTGATCACGATCTGGGCCTCGCGATCGCCGGCATTGAGGATGCAGGCGGTCTCGTGCGAGGTCAGCGCGCGGTCCGGATATGAGCTTTCCGAGGGAATATAGCCTTCCGCGATCGCCCAGCGCTTGCGTCCGATGGCGTCCATCGCTCATGCCTCCGTCTGCGGGATGAAACCGTTAACGCGGATGCGCGCATTTTCGTTTCGTGCCGGACGGAACTTTTCTCGGCCTGGGGCGTAGAGTTCTCGTCCAGGGGAGCGCGCCGCAGCGCGCTTCCCGCAATTGTTTCCAGGGGCAGGGATGCGCGCAATCACGGTCTTGCCAGGCGTCGCCAATTCGGCGCGGCTCGATGAGGTCCCCGACCCGCCGGCGTCGGACGGCGCGATCCTGGCGCGCAGCTGGGCGCTCGGGGTGTGCGGCACCGATCGAGAGATCGTCTCGGGCGCCTATGGGTCGGCTCCCGCCGGGGACCAGCGCCTGGTGCTCGGTCACGAGTCGCTCGGCGAGGTCGTAACGGCGCCCAAGGGCAGCGGCTTTGTGCCCGGCGACCTGGTGGTCGGGATCGTGCGGCGGCCCGATCCGGTGCCTTGCCCCGCCTGTGCGGCCGGCGAGTGGGATATGTGCCGCAACGGCCGCTACACGGAACGCGGCATCAAGGACCGGCACGGCTTCGGCGCCGAGCGGTTTCGCATCGAGCCGGAATTCGCCATCAAGGTGGACCCGGATCTGGGCGTGCTCGGGGTCCTGCTCGAGCCCGCCAGCATCGTCGCCAAGGCATGGGATCACACCGAAGGCATCGGGCGCCGTTCTCGTGCCTGGAAGCCGAGAACCATGCTGGTGACCGGGGCCGGTTCGATCGGCCTGCTGGCGGCTCTGATCGGGGCCCAGCGCGGGCTCGAGGTGCACGTCCTCGATCACAATGACAAAGGCCTGAAGCGGCCGCTGGTGCAGGGCCTCGGCGGCCAATTGCACGTCGGAGAGGTCTCCGATCTGGACGGATTTGCGCCCGACATTTTGATGGAATGCAGCGGCGTTCCGAGCGTCATCAGCGACGTGTTGGGCGCGACCGCGCCGGCCGGGATCGTCTGCCTGCTCGGCGTGACCGAGCCCGGCCACAAGCGCGCGCTCGACATCGGCAAGCTCAATCGGACTTTGGTGCTCGACAACGATACCATCTTCGGCGCGGTCAATGCCAATCGACTGCACTACGAGATGGCGGCCGATGCGCTGGCGCACGTCGACAAGGCTTGGCTCAACCGCTTGATCACGCGCCGCGTTCCGCTCGAGCGTTGGAGCGAAGCGCTCGAGCGCCGGCCGGGCGACATCAAGGTCGTCATCGATTTCGCGCCCGATAGTGGTTACCGGTTCGCCGTAGAAAACGCGTCAAAAGAAAGAGAACCAGAGCGGCTTCCGGAACGGAAACTGGTCTAGGCCGGCCATGACCTCGCGCATCGAAGACTACGCCCTGATCGGCGACTGCGAGGCGGCCGCGTTGGTGGGACGCGACGGCTCGATCGATTGGCTGTGCTGGCCGCGCTTCGATTCCGACGCCTGCTTTGCCGGGCTCCTGGGCCGCGAGGATCACGGACGCTGGCGCATTGCCCCGCGGGATGCTGGGGCGCGCGTGAGCCGCCGCTATCGCGGCCGCACGCTGATCCTGGAAACGCGTTTCGAAACGCGCGAGGGCGCCGTGACCGTCGTCGATTTCATGCCGCTGCGCGGCAGCCATTCGAACGTGGTCCGGCTGGTGGTCGGCGAGCGTGGGCGGGTCACGATGTGCAGCGAGCTGGTGCTGCGCTTCGGGTATGGCGCCATCGTTCCCTGGGTGACGCGGCTCGAGGACGGAACGCTGCGCGCGATCGCGGGACCGGACATGGTGGTGATGCGCACGCCCGCGCACTTCGTCGGCCAGAACATGCGCACCGTCAGCGAGTTCACGGTCGCGGCCGGAGAGACGGTGCCGTTCGTCCTCACCTACGCGCCTTCGCATTCGCCGGTGCCCGGCCCGCTCGATCACCAATCCGCGCTCGCGGCGACCGAGAAATTCTGGACCGAATGGACCGAGAAATGTCGGCCCGCCGGACACTGCTCCGACGCGGTCGTCCGCTCGCTGATCACCCTCAAGGCGCTCACCTACTGGCCGACCGGCGGGATCGTGGCGGCCCCGACCACGTCGCTGCCCGAGCAGCTGGGCGGCGCGCGCAACTGGGACTACCGCTTCTGCTGGCTGCGCGACGCCACCCTCACGCTGCTCGCGCTGATGGACGCCGGTTTCTACGATGAGGCGCAATCCTGGCGCGACTGGCTGCTGCGCGCGGTGGCGGGCAGCCCGGAGCAGGTGCAGATCATGTATGGGCTTTCCGGCGAGCGGCGCCTCACCGAATGGGAGGTGCCATGGCTTCCGGGATATCAAGATTCGGCCCCGGTGCGCATCGGCAACGCCGCCCATGGGCAATTGCAGCTCGACGTGTTCGGCGAGGTGATGGACGCGCTCCATCAAGGCCGACGGCACTGGCTCGCCGCGAGCGAATCCGGCTGGGACATGCAGCGGGCCTTCCTCGCTCACCTCGAGCACATCTGGCCCGAGCCGGACGAAGGGATTTGGGAAGTCCGCGGCGGGCGCAGACATTTCACCTATTCCAAGGTGATGGCGTGGGTCGCCTTCGACCGGGCGATCAGGAGCGCGGAGGAATTCAAGCTCGAAGGTCCGCTCGACCGCTGGCGAGCCGTCGCCGCCGAAATCCACGCCGACGTGTGCCGGCGCGGCTTCGACCGGGAGCTTGGAAGCTTCGTTCAGTGCTACGGAGGAAAGCAGCTCGACGCCAGCCTCATGCTGTTGCCGGAGGTCGGATTCCTGCCGCCCGACGATGCGCGCGTGCGCGGCACGTTGCGGGCGATCGAGCAGCGGCTGCTGGTCGACGGGCTAGTCATGCGCTACGACACCGAAGACTCGCAGGATGGCCTGCCGCCCGGGGAGGGCGCATTTCTCGCCTGCAGCTTCTGGCTGGTCGATGCCTACATCCTGCAGAACCGCTGGGCTGATGCGCGAGCGCTGTTCGACCGATTGCTGACGCTGCGCAACGACGTCGGGCTGCTCAGCGAGGAATACGATCAGCGCGCGGGCCGGCTGGTCGGCAACTTTCCGCAGGCGTTTACCCACGTCGCGCTGGTCAACAGCGCGTTCAATCTCACGCGTGCCGAAAAGCCCGCGCAACAGCGGTCACAGCCGGAGCGGGAGGAAACGGCGTCGCCGGTCACTGCGGGAGCTTGAACAAGCCGGGGTCCATCGGCGGCTGCAGACCGAGCTGCTCACGCCAGGTCGGCAAATTGCCTTCCTGCGTCAGCGTCGACAGGAACAGCTCACCCCACGACTTGATATCGTTCTCCGAAATCACATGGTACAGCGCCTCATGGCGTTGGCGCCGCTCTTCCAGCGGCATCGCGAGCGCCTGGGCGATCGTCGTTCCCACCACCTCGGGGTCGTACGGATTGACCAGCAGCGCGGCGGTGAGCTCGGCTGCTGCTCCCGCGAAGCGCGACAGGATCAGAACGCCCGGATCTTCCGGGTCCTGGGCCGCGACGTATTCCTTGGCCACGAGGTTCATGCCGTCGCGCAGCGGCGTCACCAGCGCCGCCCGCGCGGCGCGGTAGAGCCCTGCCAGAACGCTGCGGCTGTAGGCACGGTTGACGTAGCGGATCGGCGTCCATGCGGCCTCGCCATAGGCTCCGTTGATGCGGCCGGCGGCCGAACTGATCGCGCGCGCCATCTCGGAATATTCCTGAATCTCCGAGCGACTTTTCGGTGTGATTTGCAGATAGGTCACCTTCCCGCGCCAGTCGGGATAGACGGCGAGGAAGCGCTCGAACGCGTCCATGCGCTGGGCGAGCCCCTTCGAATAGTCGAGCCGGTCGACGCCGATCACCATGGCGCGCCCGGCGAGGCTCTCCAGCACGTTCTGCACCAGCGGAGAACGCACCGAGCGCCGCGCCAGCCGGCTGAACTCGCTGGTCTCGATGCCGATCGGGAAGATGCCGACGCGCACGACATGGCCGTTCGATTGGTAGGTCAGCTCGCCGCGCTTCTGCAAACGGCATTCGTTCTCGAAATAGCGGGCGAGGTTGGTGGCGTCGTTCTTGGTTTGCAGCCCGACCAGGTCGTAGGCGCCCAGTTGCGGAATCAGCCATTCGTGGTTCGGCAATGCGGTGATGATCTCGGGTGGCGGGAATGGAACGTGGAGAAAAAACCCGATCCGGTTGTGGTGACCGCGATCCCGCAGCATCTTGGCGAGCGGAATGAGATGATAATCATGCACCCACAGCACGTCGTCCGGCTGCAGTACGTTGTGCAACTGGGATGCGAAGTGCGCGTTGACCCGCCGATATCCGCTCAGATCCCGGCGTGAGAACTCGGCGAGATCGAGCCGGTAATGCAGGATCGGCCACAGCACCCGGTTGGCGAAGCCGTTGTAGTATTCCTGATAGTCGGCATCGGTGAGGTCGGTCACCACATAGGTCATGCCGCCGCGCTGGATCGTCCGGGTGACGGCATCCTCTTCGGCCGAAACGCCGCCGCTCCATCCGAACCACATGCCGGGGCGCCGCTTGAGCAAAGAGCGAACGGCCACCGCAAGCCCGCCCGCCTGGCTGACGCCGTCCTGGCTCGGGACGGCCACGCGGTTGGAAACGACGATCAGCCGCGCCAATATCGATCCTCCCAACTGCGCGACAGGCGCATCGCCGTCAAGATCAGGCCAGCCATCGAATAGGTCTGCGGAAAATTCCCCCAAAGGGTCCCGGTTTTGGGGTCGATATCCTCCGACAGCAAGCCATAACGATTGCGATGTCCCAACGCATCCACGAACAATTCACGCGCCTCCTCGCGCCGGCCGAGCGACCACCATGCATCGACCAGCCAAAATCGGCAAATCAAGAATGCCGTCGCCGGCAGACCAAAGTCGTCGGCCGACGCATATCGCATAACGTGCTTCTCGCGCAAAAGTTCGCGCTCCATCGCCTTGACGGTGCTCAGGAATCGCGGATCGTCGTTCTCGATCACGCCGAGATCGGGCAACAGCAGGACGCTGGCGTCGAGATCGTCCGATCCGAAAGCGGCGGTGAACGCCTGGCGCTTCTCGTTCCACCCCTCCTTGAGCAGCGTGTCGTGAATCGGCTTGGCGATCGCGTGCCAATGATTGGCTCGGTCGTCGAAACCGAGCCGTGTGGCGATGGCGGCGAGCCGGTGGCAGCCGGCCCAGCACATCGCGACCGAATGGGTATGGATGCGGCGGCGGCCGCGATATTCCCAAATCCCGTTGTCGGGCGCCAAGGCCAGCTTGGCCGCCTTCTCGCCGAGCGTTTCGAGCAGGTGAAAGAGCCCCTCGTCGCCCAGCCGGGGCAGACGCCGGTCGTAGAACATCGGCATGGCCGCCAGGATGGCGCTGCCATAGGTATCGTTCTGGTCCTGGCCGGCCGCGGCATTGCCGACGCGGACCGGACCGTCGCCCCGATACCCCATGAGCGCCGGCGCCGTTCGCTCGTCCAACGGCTCGGTGTGAACCACGTTGTAGACCGGCCGCAGCGGCTCGTTTCGGTTCGACGCGATGCTGAGAATGAAAGAGATGAAGTCCTCCATGGTTTGCGTCGCGCCGATACGATTGAGCGCCTTGACGACGAAATAGGCGTCGCGAAGCCAGCAATAGCGGTAGTCCCAGGTGCGGCCCGAATTGGCAGCTTCGGGGATCGAGGTGGTATGGGCCGCGATGATGCCGCCGGTCTCCTCGAAGGTGCTCAATTTCAACGTGATGGCGGCACGGATGATCTCGTCCTGCCAGTCGTAGGAGATCGACAGCCCGCGTACCCAATTGATCCAGTAATCGGCGGTGCGGTCGCAGAACTCCCGTGACGTCGTCTGCAGATCGCCCGGAAAAGGCTCATCGACGCCGAAGACCATGTGCATCGGCCGGGTGACGACGAACGGCGCCTCGCGCTCGATCAACGCCAGCGGCGCGTCGGTGGTCAGGCGGATAACCGTGCTGTCGGCGACATAACGAATATGGTTGCTGCCGGCGGCGTGGCGCGTGACGGGATGGCCGTAATCATTGGTCGGCCGCACCCGAATGGTGATGCGCGGGAGTCCGGCCACGGGCTCGATGATACGAAACAGCTGAGGCGGCCGGAACATGCGGCCGAATTGCCGGAAGCGCGGTGCAAAATCGGTGACGCGGACGGCGGCGCCCTGACGATCGGTCAGCAGCGTCGTCACGATTGCGGTATTGCGAACATATTCCGACTTGAAGTCGACCATGTCGTCGAGAACGAGATCCGCAAATCCTTTTTCCTCACTGCCGGACAACAGCCGGCAGAAAATCGGGTCGCTGTCGAAGCGCGGAAAGCACCACCACGTGATGCGCGCCGTGGGATCGACGAGCGCGGCCGTGCGCCCGTTGCCGATCACCGCAAGATCGAGCCCGTGATCGGTCATGGGCGAGCAGGGCCGTCATTGCGGGACAATCGATCGAGCCACGCGCGCACCTCCGCCGGACCGTCGAAGCAAAGGTCGACGCCGGGGACGCTGCGGCCGACGACGATCGGCAGGCCGTTGATTTCCGGCAGCATGGCAAACACGGTCTCGTCGGTGATGTCGTCGCCGATGAAAACCGGGCGCCGGCCGGCGAACGGGGGATAGCTCATCAGCTCACGAACACCCGAGGCCTTGTTGAAGCCGACCTGCTTGATCTCGACCATCGATTTGCCGGGCAGAAGCTCGATCGGCGTGCCCGGCAACGCGGCGCAGATCGCGGCGACCGACCGCAGCACGACGTCTTCCTTGTCGGGGGCGAGGCGGTAGTGCAGGGCCAGCGAATAGCCCTTGTCCTCGATGATGATGCCGGGACCGGCCTCGGCGATTTCGGCGAACATGCGCTTGACGCGGGACTCGAGCGGCGGGATGCGCGGCTCTGCCGCCGGAGTGCCGGCCAATACCCGGATTTCCGCCCCGTGGCCGCCGACCGCGGGCAGTTGCAGCGGCGTGAAGATGAGGTCGAGCTCGTTCACCGGGCGACCGCTCACGAATGCCAACGCCCCCTCGGTGCGATCCCACAGCCGCGCCAGCGTCTCGCGCAGCGAGTGCGGCACCCAGACCTCGCGCGGAGTGGGAGCGAGGTCGAGGATAGTGCCGTCGACGTCCAGCAGAATGGCCAAGTCATGGGGATCGGCGGGCAGCGACGGCACCACGCTCGCCGGCGCGTCGTCGGATGGTTGCGGGCTCAGCTTGTGCACGGGGAGGACAGCTCCAGGCTGCTGGCGATGACCGGGATCGTCGGGCGAATGGTCGGCGGACGCAAAAAACGCCTTGAGATAACCCGTTGATTCTCTGATGGTTCCAAACGTTCGCGAGAGTAACCGCGGGGCTGGGGTGGCCGCAAGTCAATGCCGGGACGGGCGAATTGCAAGCGGCATTTTTGTGTCGGAGGCCGGCGTTCCGGGTTGTTCCTTGTTTCGACAATGAAAATTCGAGCAATCTTTTGCTCAATCGATGCGCCGATTTTTTGGGCGCTCCGGCGCAAGCATCGAATCATCGGCGTTGCGCTAAAGTGCCATTCCGCCGTCCACCAGGTGCGGCTGTCCGGTGATGTAGCTGGCCTCGTCCGAGGCCAGGAACACCGCCAGCCAGGCGACTTCTTCCGGCGTGCCGAGCCGGCCCATGGGCTGGCGGTCGACGAATGCCTGGCGGACGGTGTCGAGCGATCGTCCGGTATGGGCCGAAACATCCGAAATGCGTTCGCCGAGCGAAGGGGACTGGATCGTTCCCGGGCAGATCGCGTTCACGCGGATGCCCTGGCGGATGAAATCGGCGGCAACCGCCTTGGTCAGCCCGATCACCGCCGCCTTGGTGGCGCCATAGGCGTAACGGTCGGGAACGCCGCGGATCGACGAGACCGCAGAGGACATGTTGACGATCGAGCCTGCCTTTTTCTCGAGCATCCCCGGCAGGAACGCCTTGATCGTCCGGTGCATCGACTTCACGTTAAGATCGAAGGAAAAATCCCAGTCCTGCTCGGAGCAATCGAGCGCGTTGCCCTGATGCACGTAGCCCGCGCAGTTGACCAGCACGTCGAGAGCGCCGAATTCGTCGGCAACCTGCTTGGCCAGCGCATCCACGGCATCGTTCGAGCGCACGTCGAGCTTGAGTGGCTTGGCGCCTTTGATGTCCTGAACCTTCTTCTCATCGACGTCGGTCGCGATCACCTGCGCGCCCTCGCGCACGAAGGCTTCCGCAATGGCGCGGCCGATTCCCTGTCCGGCCGCGGTGACGAGGGCGACTTTGCCTTGCAGACGTCCGGCCATGGGCTTCTCCCTTTAGAGTGGCGCATGTTCTTGTCGGCGAACCGGTGTCCGCTTCGCCGGAACATGCGCTAATGATTGTCCCGCGGCACGAACTTCTGCGCCACGCGCTGATACTTCAGCGCGGGCCTGAGCACCATGCCGTCGGCGAGCTGGTCGACCATGCCGCGCTGGATCTCCTGCCAGGGCGTCTGGCTTTCCGGGTATTTGTAGCCGCCGTGCCGTTCGAGCGCGGTGCGCCGTTGCGCGAGCTCCGCGTCCGCTATCAGGATGTCAGCCTTTCCTTTGCCGAGGTCGATGCGCACCCGGTCGCCGTTCCTGAGCAGCCCAAGGCCGCCCCCTGCCGCCGCTTCCGGCGACGCATTGAGGATCGACGGCGAGGCCGAGGTTCCCGACTGGCGCCCGTCGCCGATGCAGGGAAGCGAGGTCACGCCCCGTTTGATCAGCGCAGCTGGCGGCTGCATGTTCACGACCTCCGCCGAGCCCGGATAGCCGATCGGCCCGACCCCGCGGATGAACAGCAGCGTGTTCTCGTCGATCTGCAAGGACGGATCGTCGATGCGCTGGTGGTAATCTTCCGGGCCGTCGAACACGATCGCGCGCCCTTCGAAGGCGTTCGGGTCCTTCGGATTCGACAAGTAGCGCGTCCTGAACTCGTCTGAGATGACGCTCGTCTTCATGATGGCGGAATCGAACAGATTTCCCGACAGCACCTTGAATCCCGCCGTCTTCTTCAACGGCGTCCGGTAGGGGCGGATCACGTCGGCATCCTGCGCCTTCGCCCCCTTCACGTTCTCGCCCATGGTCTTGCCGTTGATGGTGAGCGCGTCGGCGTGGATGCGGCTGGCGTGCAGCAATTCGTGCATCACCGCCGGCAGTCCGCCAGCGCGGAAATATTCCTCGCCGAGATATTTGCCCGCCGGCTGCATGTTGACGAGCAGCGGAACGTCGTAACCGACCGTTTCCCAGTCCTCGATCGACAGTGCCACGCCGACGTGGCGGGCGATCGCGTTGATATGAATCGGCGCATTGGTCGAGCCGCCGATCGCCGAGCAGGCGACGATGGCGTTCTCGAATGCCTGGCGGGTGAGGATGTCCGACGGCTTGAGATCCTCCCGTATGATCTCGACCGCGCGACGACCGGTCTCATAGGCGATCTGGCCGCGCTCGCGGTAGGGCGCCGGGATGGCGGCGCAGCCGGGCAGCGAGAGGCCGAGTGCCTCGGCCAGCGCGTTCATGGTCGAGGCCGTGCCCATGGTGTTGCAATGGCCGATCGACGGCGCCGATGACGCCACGATGTCGAGGAATTCCTGGTAGTCGATCTTGCCGGCGGCGTGATCCTGGCGCGCCTGCCACACCACGGTGCCGGAGCCGGCGCGCTCGCCCTTCCACCAGCCGTTGAGCATCGGTCCGCCCGAGAGCACGATCGCGGGAGTGTTCACGGTCGCGGCCGCCATGATCGCCGCCGGCGTGGTCTTGTCGCAGCCGGTGGTCAGCACCACGCCGTCGAGCGGGTAGCCGAACAGCACCTCGACCAGGCTGAGATAGGCGAGGTTGCGGTCGAGCGCGGCGGTCGGCCGCTTACCGGTTTCCTGGATCGGATGCATGGGGAACTCGAAGGCGACCCCGCCGGCGTCGCGGATGCCCTCGCGCACGCGCTTGGCGAGCTCCAGATGGTGGCGATTGCAGGGCGACAGATCGGAACCGGTCTGCGCGATGCCGACGATCGGCTTGCCCGACGCCAGCTCTTCCTTGGTCAGGCCGAAGTTGAGGTAGCGCTCGAGATAGAGCGCCGTCATGCTCGGATTGTCGGGATTGTCGAACCACAATCGCGAGCGCAGCGGCGGCTTTTTTTGGGTTGGGGCCATGACGGTCTCCTTACTGCTCGACAATAGCTATATAGGGCGTAGCCCGGATGGAGCGCAGCGCAATCCGGGCCGGTTTTTCAGCGCGGTGAGAATCCCGGATTTCGCTGCGCTCCATCCGGGCTACGAAGCCGCCGCGAGTTTCGCATAGGCGCCGGCCTGGCGCAGCGCATCGACGATCCGATCCGGTGTCAATGGTGCCTGCGTGAAGCGAACGCCGAATGGCGCGAGCGCGTCCTCGATGGCGGAGATGATCGCGGCCGGCGCCGGGATGGTTCCACCTTCACCGGCGCCCTTCACGCCAAGCGGATTGAGCGGGTTCGGCGTCTCCACGTGCTCGATCAGGCAGCCGGGCACGTCGGGTGCCGTCGGCAGCAGATAGTCCTGGAAGGTCGTGGTCAGCGGCTGCGCGCCGGCGTCATACTTCATCCACTCGAACAGCGCGTTGCCGATGCCGTGCGCGACGCCGCCCTGCACCTGGCCGTCGACGATCAGCGGGTTGATGACGTTGCCGCTGTCGTGCGCCACCGTGTAACCGAGCAGCTTGACGCCGCCGGTCATCGGATCGACCTCGACCTCGGCCACGTGCGTGCCGTTGCAATAGGACGCCTGCGGCGGCGTGAAGTAGGCCGTGTGCTCGAGGCCGGGCAACTGGCCGGGCGCGAACGAGAAGCCCGGCATGCCTTGCGCAATGCGCGCGAGCTCGCCGAGCGACAGCGACGGCTTGTTGCCGGCGCGCGCGGTGGCGCGGCCGTCCTCGACGTCGATCTCGGCCTCGGGCACGCCGAGCGTCCGCGCCGCCAGCGCGACCACCTGCTGGCGCACGTTTTCGCCGGCGAGCAGCGCCGATGAACCGGCATTGATCGCCTGCCGGCTCGCGAAAGCGCCGATGCCCTGCGAGATCGCCGCGGTGTCGCCGACCGTCATTACGATGTCCGCGAGCCGGCAGCCGACCTGGTCCGCCACGATCTGCGCCAAGGTCGTGCCGGTGCCTTGCCCTTGCGTGGTGGCGCCGGTCGCGACCGCCACCTTGCCGTTCGGCAGCACCCGCACGGTGACGCCCTCGAACGGCCCGAGCCCGGTGCCTTCCACGTAGTTGCCGATGCCGATGCCGAGATAGCGTCCTTCGGCACGCGCTTTGGCTTGGCGCGCACGAAATCCTTGGTAATCGGAGAGCGTGAGCGCGCGTGCCTGGCTTTTGGGAAAATCGCCGCTCGCATAGACGAGCGGCTTGCCGTCGCGAAAGACGAGCCCGACCGAATAGGGCATCCGGTCGGGCCCGATCATGTTGCGCGCGCGCACCTCGGCGCGGTCGAGCTTGAGCTCGCGCGCCACGCGGTCCATCAGCCGCTCCATGGCGAACACCGCTTGCGGCCGGCCGGCGCCGCGCACCACCGTGGTCGGGACCCGGTTGGTGAGCACGACGGTCGCTTCGATCTTGTAGGTCGGCACCACGTAGGGGCCGGGGAACGTCGTTGCCGCGATATGGGGCACGATGATGCCCCACGGCAGGAATGCGCCGGTGTCGTGCAGCATGCTGCCGCGCAGGCCGAGGATTTTTCCATCGGCGTCGACCGCGATCGCCACCCTCCAGTATTGGTCGCGTTCCTGCGTGGCGGTGAGAAAATGCTCGCGCCGGTCCTCCTGCCATTTCACCGGCCGGCCGAGCTTCATGGCGGCGGCCGGGATCACCGCCTCCTCGGCATAGAACGGCGCCTTGGTGCCGAAGCCGCCGCCGACGAATGGCGCGATCACCCGGATGGATTCGAGATCGCGCTCGAGCAGATCGGCGAGCGTGCCGCGGCCGAGATGCGGGGTCTGCGTCGCCGACCAGACCGTCAGCAGGTCGGACGTCGCGTCATAGCTCGCCAGCACGGCGCGGCCTTCGAGCGTCATGGCGCCGCCGCGATGCAGAAAGATCTCCTCCTCGAACACGTGCGCCGCGCCGGCGAACGCGGCGTCGGGGTCGCCATAGCTCATCGGGACGAAGGCGGCGACGTTGCTCGCAAGGTCGCTGTGCGCGCGCGGCGCGTCGGGTTGCGCGGCGTCGCGGCAGTCGCTCACCGCCGGCAGCACGTCGAAGTCGACCGCCACCGCCGCAGCGGCGTCCTCGGCGAGATAGCGGTCGTCGGCGATCACCACCGCGATGGTCTGGCCGACGTAGCAGACTTCGTGACGCGCGAGCGCGAGCTGCGTGCGCGGCGTCTTGATCGAGGGGTTCGGCACCAGCATCGGGATCTGACCGGTCGCCATGCGCGGCGGCAGGTCGTCCGCGCTGAGCACCGCGTGCACGCCCGGCATCGCGCGCGCCGCCGCCGCGTCGATCGATCTGATCCTGGCATGCGCGTGCGGGCTGCGTACGAAGCAGGCGTGCAGCATGCCGGGGAGCTTCATGTCGTCGACGTAGCGCCCGCGCCCGGTCAGCAGCACCGGATCCTCGAGGCGCGCAACGCGGGCGCCGAAATGCTTCGCGCCCATGGTCGATGTCCCGGAAATGCGCAACGCGGCGCGCGACGATACACCAGGAGCATTTTCCGGAAAAGTGGACGCCGATCTCGGGTTTACCCGAGATCGGCAGTTAATGTCGCCCAAGTCGGCTACAGCCGACTTGGGTGGTTTTCCGTCAGAAAATGCGACCAGTAAGAAATTAGAGCGCGTTCCGATTTGCAATCGGAACGCGCTCGAAAGCATTGCATTGCAATCGCGACCGATCG
>WNEY01002505.1_pt1 | contig 13485 bp, 7 predicted proteins | sample 5400531 | NCBI WGS metagenome assembly WNEY01 (sample SAMN13153338, study PRJNA577476) | soil metagenome | isolation source: 200 cm saprolite under Douglas fir tree site 1 | place: USA:California | collected 2015-04-18
ATCTTCGGGCCGATCAAGGACTACGAGTGCTTGTGCGGCAAGTACAAGCGCATGAAGTACAAGGGCATCATCTGCGAGAAGTGCTCGGTCGAGGTCACGCTGTCGCGCGTGCGGCGCGAGCGCATGGGCCATATCGAGCTGGCGGCGCCGGTCGCCCACATCTGGTTCCTGAAGTCGCTGCCCTCGCGCATCGGGCTTCTGCTCGACATGACGCTCAAGGACCTCGAGCGCATCCTCTATTTCGAGTACTACGTCGTGCTCGAGCCCGGTCTGACCCCGCTCGAGGACCGGCAGCTGCTGAGCGAGGACGAGTATCTCAAGGCGCAGGAGCAGTTCGGCGGCGACAGCTTTACCGCCCTGATCGGCGCGGAGGCGATCCGCGAGATGCTCAAGGCGCTCGACCTCGACAAGATGCAGGCCGATCTGCGCGCCGAGATCGCCGGCTCGGACTCCGACGCCAAGAAGAAGAAGCTCGCCAAGCGGCTCAAGATCGTCGAGGCGTTCCAGCAGTCCGGCAACAAGCCGGAATGGATGATCCTGACCCAGGTGCCGGTGATCCCGCCGGATCTGCGGCCGTTGGTGCCGCTCGACGGCGGGCGCTTCGCCACCTCCGATCTCAACGATCTCTATCGGCGGGTCATCAACCGCAACAACCGCCTGAAGCGGCTCATCGAGTTGCGTGCCCCGGATATCATCATCCGCAACGAGAAGCGGATGCTGCAGGAGGCGGTCGACGCGCTGTTCGACAACGGCCGTCGCGGCCGCGTCATCACCGGCGCTAACAAGCGGCCGCTGAAGTCGCTCGCCGACATGCTCAAGGGCAAGCAGGGCCGCTTCCGGCAGAACCTGCTGGGCAAGCGCGTGGACTATTCCGGCCGTTCGGTCATCGTGGTCGGCCCCGAGCTCAAGCTCCACCAGTGCGGCTTGCCGAAAAAGATGGCGCTCGAGCTGTTCAAGCCGTTCATCTATTCGCGGCTCGACGCCAAGGGCCTGTCGACGACCGTCAAGCAGGCGAAGAAGCTGGTCGAGAAGGAGAAGCCCGAGGTCTGGGACATCCTCGACGAGGTCATCCGCGAGCACCCGGTGCTGCTGAACCGGGCGCCGACGCTGCACCGCCTAGGCATCCAGGCGTTCGAGCCGGTGCTGATCGAGGGCAAGGCGATCCAGCTGCATCCGCTCGTCTGCGCGGCCTTCAACGCCGACTTCGACGGCGACCAGATGGCCGTGCACGTGCCGCTGTCGCTCGAAGCCCAGCTCGAGGCGCGCGTGCTGATGATGAGCACGAACAACATCCTGCATCCGGCCAACGGCTCGCCGATCATCGTGCCGTCGCAGGACATCGTGCTCGGCCTCTACTACCTCTCGATCATGCGCGAGGACCCGCGCCAGAAGCACCCGAAGGTGTTCGGCGACATGGCCGAGATCGAGCACGCGCTGCACGAGAAGGTGATCGACCTCCACACCAAGATCAAGTACCGCTGGATCGGCCTGGACGAGAAGGGCAAGCCGGTGCGCCAGTGGTTCGACACCACGCCGGGCCGCGTGATGCTCGGCCAGGTGCTGCCCAAGAGCACGAAGGTTCCCTACGACGTCGTCAACAAGCTGATGACCAAGCGGGAAATCTCCAACATGATCGACCAGGTCTACCGCCACTGCGGGCAGAAGGAGACGGTGATCTTCTGCGACCGGATCATGGCGCTCGGCTTCCACCACGCCTTCAAGGCCGGCATCTCGTTCGGCAAGGACGACATGGTCGTCCCCAGCACGAAGTGGAAGATCATCGAACGGACCCGCACGCTCGCCAAGGAATTCGAGCAGCAATACAACGACGGCCTGATCACCCAGGGCGAGAAGTACAACAAGGTGGTCGATGCCTGGTCGAAGTGCACCGAGGAGATCGCCGCAGAAATGATGGACCAGATCTCGTCGGTCGAGAGGATCGAGGGCGGCCGCGAGGCGCAAGTCAACTCGATCTACATGATGGCGCATTCCGGCGCGCGCGGCTCGCCGGCGCAGATGCGCCAGCTTGCCGGCATGCGCGGCCTGATGGCGAAGCCCTCGGGCGAGATCATCGAAACCCCGATCATCTCGAACTTCAAGGAAGGGCTCTCGGTGCTCGAGTACTTCAACTCGACGCACGGCGCCCGCAAGGGTCTCGCCGACACCGCGCTCAAGACTGCGAACTCCGGCTATCTCACCCGCCGGCTCGTCGACGTGGCGCAGGACTGCATCATCACCACGTATGACTGCGGCACCTCCGCCGGCATCAAGGTGCGGGCCATCATCGATGCAGGGACGGTCGTGGCATCGCTCGCCAGCCGGATCCTCGGCCGCACGACGGCCGAGGACGTGCGCGATCCGTCATCGCACAAGGTGGTCGTCAAGAAGGGTACGCTGCTCGAAGAGCCGCAGGTCGAGGCGATCGTCGCCGCCGGCGTGCAGGAGCTGCGCATCCGTTCGGTGCTCACCTGCGAGACCACCAACGGCTGTTGCGGCATGTGCTACGGGCGCGATCTCGCCCGCGGCACGCCCGTCAACATGGGCGAGGCGGTCGGCGTCATCGCGGCGCAGTCGATCGGCGAGCCGGGCACCCAGCTCACCATGCGCACCTTCCACATCGGCGGCGCCGCCCAGATCTCGGAGCAGTCGTTCATCGAGTCCAACTTCGACGGCAAGATCAAGATCAAGAACAAGAACATCGTGAAGAACTCCGACGGCCAGACGGTCGCCATGGTTCGCAACATGGTGGTTGCGGTGCTCGATCCCGATGGGACCGAGCGGGCAATGCACCGTATCCAATACGGGGCCCGGGTCCTGATCGACGACGGCGACAAGATCAAGCGCGGCCAGCGCATCGCCGAATGGGATCCCTATACGCGGCCGATCCTCACCGAGGTCGAGGGCACGATCGCGTTCGAGGACCTGGTCGAGGGCCAGTCGATGTCGGAGACGCTCGACGAGTCCACCGGCATTGCCAAGCGCGTGGTCACCGACTGGCGCACCACCCGCGGAGTGGACCTGCGTCCGGCGATCGTGATCAAGGACAAGCAGGGCAAGATCCTCAAGCTCGCCCGCGGCGGCGAGGCGCGCTACCAGCTCGCCGTCGACGCCATCATCTCGGTCGATCCGGGGGCGCACATGAAGGCGGGCGACGTCATCGCCCGCATTCCGACCGAGAGCGCCAAGACCCGGGACATTACCGGCGGTCTGCCGCGGGTGGCGGAGCTGTTCGAGGCGCGGCGGCCGAAGGAGGCCGCCATCATCGCGGAAATTTCCGGCACGATCCGCTTCGGCAAGGACTACAAGAACAAGCGGCGCGTCATCATCGAGTCTGCCGTCAAGGATGAGGAGCCCAAGGAGTATCTGATCCCGAAGGGCAAGCACATCCACCTGCAAGACGGCGACGTGGTCGAGAAGGGCGATTTCATCGTCGAAGGCAACCCGGCGCCGCACGACATCCTGGCGATCAAGGGCGTCGAGGAGCTCGCCAACTACCTGGTCAACGAAATCCAGGACGTCTACCGGCTGCAAGGCGTGGCGATCAACGACAAGCACATCGAGGTGATCGTCCGCCAGATGCTGCAGAAGGTCGAGATCGACGATGTCGGCGAGACCGACCTGATCCAAGGCGAGCAGATCGACAAGATCGAGATGGACGAGATCAACGTCAAGGCGGTGCAAGAAGGCAAGAAGCCGGCGGCCGGGCATCCGGTGCTGCTCGGCATCACCAAGGCCTCGCTGCAGACGCGCTCGTTCATCTCGGCGGCGTCGTTCCAGGAGACCACGCGCGTGCTCACCGAAGCCGCCGTCAACGGCAAGATCGACACGCTCGAAGGCCTCAAGGAGAACGTCATCGTGGGCCGCCTGATCCCGGCCGGAACCGGCGCCATGATGAACGGGCTGCGCGAGGTCGCCGGCAAGCGCGACGCGCTCATCCTCGAGGAGCGCGAGAAGGAAGCCGCCGCCGCCAAGGCGGCTGCCGAAAAGGCCGCCGAGCAGCCGGCCCAGTTGCCGGCGGCGGAGTAGCCCGCCAGTCGGTAAGATCGCTTGCGGAGTCAGGGCCGCCTTCGGGCGGCCCTATCTTTTTCATGGTTGCGCCGCCCGATTTGTGCCCGGTCCCGGCAACGACGCTGCTCGGCGTGCAGGCGAATCTTAACACCTTTTCAAGAGGATATTTTCGGTCGGTAAAGGTTTTTGTACGATCGCTGTCGAGTCGGGATGTGACCGGAGCGCCACAGCGACTGCAACTGTGCGGTATATTTCCTCGTATAGGGAACTGAACCCCTGAAAAGCCATTTTGTAGCGGTGACTTAACGGAGAGGGGCGCGTGCCGCCTCGGGGCTTGAGCATCCGCGACGCCAGATGGAAACCCTCCTCGTCAAGATGTTCGCGACTGCGCTGGCGCTCAGTCAGGTCGCGACCGCGCCGGATGCGGTCAAAACCCAATTCGACCGCGCGCAGGACCAGCCGCAGGTCGCCAAGCTGTTGCAGGCCGGCTGCACTCACATGCGCAAGGCTTTCGACATCGAGGACATCAACCTCGAGGAGCTCATCGCCACGGCGCTCGACGACCCACAGGCGCTCACCGGCGAGGTCAAGGCGTTCCGGGGACTGAACTTTGCCGACCTCCACACCGCCTATCGGGAGTTCTGCAAGAACGAGCAGGTGCCCAAGCCGGCGGTCGATCTCGGCGATGTGATCGATTTCTACAACAAGGCGGCCGCCGACCTGCCGGATCACAACAAGCTGCGCGGGCTCAAGCTGCCGGGCGCCAGCATCGTGCTCGACGGCAGGGGCCAGCGGTTCGCCGAAGTGTTCGAGGAGAACCAGCGCCGCGTCTGGGTTGCGCTTGCCGACATCCCCGAGCAAGTGCAGAAGGCGTTCATCGCCGCGGAAGACAAGCGCTTCTTCCAGCATAAAGGCATCGACGAGCGCGGACTGATCCGTGCCTTCATCGGCAATCTGGCGCAGTCCGGGCGGCCGCAAGGCGGTTCCACCATCACCCAGCAGGTGGTGAAGAACCTGCTGGTGGGCGAGGACCTGAGCTATGAACGCAAGATCCGCGAGATGATCGTGGCGACCCGGCTCGAAAGCGCGTTGAGCAAGCAGGAGATCCTCGAGCTCTACCTGAACTTCGTCTATCTCGGCCGCAGCTCGTGGGGCATCGAGCTGGCGGCGCGCAGCTATTTCGGCAAGACCGCCAAGACGCTGACGCTCGAGGAAGGCGCGCTGCTCGCGGGTCTGACCAAAGGCCCGAATTATTACAGTCCCGACCGGCACCCGGGACGGGCGCAGGAGCGGCTCGCCTATGTGCTGAGCCGGCTGCAGGAAGACGGCGTGATCGGCGCCGAGCAGGCCGGCAAGGGATTGCCGGCGTTGCCGACGCTGGTGGCCTACGAGAAGCCGCGCCGGGACATCGGCTTCCATTTCGTCGACCAGGTCGCGCGCGAAGCGAGAGCGGCGGCCGGCATCGAGGCCATCACCGCCCATTCCTACACGGTCCGCTCCACTATCAATCCGCAATTGCAGCGGGCGGTCGAGGCGACGCTGCAGGAGGGGCTCTGGCGCTACGAGCGCGGCGCCGGCCGGCTCTCGTTCAGGGCTCCCGAAGCCAACCTCGCTGCCGCCATCCGGCGCATCGAAGCCGAGCGAAAAGCCGCGGATAAAGGACCACCCTGGCAGCAGGCGCTGCGCAAAGCCCGGCTGCCGCTCTATGACGTGCACTGGACGCCGGCCGTGTTGCTGGAGAAGCCCGGCAAGAAGGGCGAGACTTGGCGCGTTGGACTGGCCGACGGCCGCATTCTGCTGCTCTCGGTCGACAACGCCACGGCGCAACGCAAGCTCGCGCTGCATGACGTGGTTCTCGTGCGCGTGAGCGAGGGCAAGAACAAGACCGCCGCGCGCGCCGAGCTGCGGGTCCGCCCGGTGGTGCAGGGGATGGCGGTGGTGCTCGAGAACAAGACCGGTCGCATCCTCGCCATGGCCGGCGGTTTTTCCTATCCGCTGAGCCAGCTCAACCGTGCCACCCAGGCGCAGCGCCAGCCCGGCTCGGCGATCAAGCCTTTGAGCTATCTGGCGGCGCTGCGCAGCGGCCTGCAGCCCAATACGCTGGTGAGCGATGATCCGATCACGCTGCCGCCGATCGGCGCCGGCAGCCGCATCCGCGACCAGGACTATTGGACCCCGAAGAACTACGACGGCGGTGCGGGCGGGGTGCTGACGCTGCGCCGTGCGCTGGAGAATTCGCGCAATCTGGCGACCGTGCATCTGCTCGACGGCGGCATAGAGAGCAGCCCGGAAGCCAGCCTCGATCGCCTTTGCGCGCTGGCCATGGAAGCCCAAATCTATAAAGACTGCGTGCGCTATTACCCGTTCGTGCTTGGCGCGCAGCCGGTCCGGCCGGTCGATCTGGCGGCCTTTTACGCCGCGATCGCCAATGAAGGCGTGCGGCCTTCCCCGCACGTCATCGACAGTGTCGAGCGTGATGGGCTCGTCGTCTATCGCCACGATCCGAAATCAGCGGTCGCGATCGGCTCGGTCGACCGCGCCGCCTTCTATCAGCTCAAGACCATGCTGCAAGGCGTGCTGGCGCGGGGCACGGCGCGGTCGATCGGCGGCCTCTCGTCGTTCGTCGCCGGCAAGACCGGGACCTCCGACAACGAGAACGACGCCTGGTTCGTGGGCTTTACCAACGACGTGACGGTGGCGGTCTGGGTCGGCTACGACAACGCCGACGGCAAGCGGCGTACGCTCGGCGGCGGCGCAACCGGCGGCCACACCGCGGTGCCGATCTTCGAGCCGATCATCCAAGCGGTGTGGGCGCACGCGGCCGCCCGGACTGCGCTTGCGCCGCCGTCGCCCGAAGCAAAGCGCCAGCTGTCGTGCCGATCGATCGACCTCGAATCGGGCGAAGCGCAGCAACAACAACAACAACAGCAGTTCGGCTGGCCGCAGCAGCAGCCCGTGGCAAGGCCGTTCACCGAATGCTTCCGCATCGATCGGACCGGCAGGGTGCTCGACACCCAATATCAGCTGGTGTCGCGCGAAAGCGCCTATATCTATCGCGACCCGCGCTACGACGTGGCGCCGAACCCGTTCCCGTTCTTCGCGCCGTTCCAGTCGCGGCAGCCAAGCTATTACGACCCGCGCCGCAACAATGGCTACTATCAGGATGGCCAGGGACGCTATATTCAGGCGCCGCGCGATTCGGGGCAGGGCCAGTCTCCGTACGGGCGCGATCCGCGGGTCCAGGCGCCGGCGCGTGATCAGTATGGACGCGAGGTCCGACCACAGCAGCAACCGCAGCCGCAGCAGCGTTTCGATCCGAGCACGATCTGGGGCCACCGGCCATACTAGCGAAAGATACCCAACATGCGCAGCCTTAGCTCGGTCGCCGTGCTTGTGGGCTTGGCGACAATGGCCGGGAGTTTTGCTGCCCAAGTCTCCGCCACGCAGGTCCATGCGCAGGAATTCCGGATCGAGGAGGCGAGCTCGGCTGCCGGGCTCGCCGTCGATCAGTTGAAGCCGAAGGCGATCGCGTTCATCGACCGGCCGAGCGAGGAATTGATCGACCCGGACGCTGGCTTGATTCGGTTCGAGGACTGGGCGCAGGCAATGCCCGTTCAAAAGCAGTTCCTCAGTCCCTATCCGAGCTATGTCGAGCCGAACGTCGAGGTCACCGTCGATGGGGTGCGCAAGCGCGTCAAGGAAAAGCTCCATATGTATGTGGGGCAGGCGCGATTTGCGCTCGCGCGCCCCCCGGACGCGCTCAATCTCGCGAGCTTCGTGGCGCTTCCGTTCATCGAGCGCATGGATTCCGCGATCAAGCACCGCCTGATCACGTCCGCGGACGCCATCTCGCCGAAGGACCCGCGCGCGGTGCACAATCAGCATCCGCTGCGGCGCTGGTGCGAAGCCCGGCCGATCGCGATCTGTATCCATTCGCTCTACCAGCTCGAAGGCAAGCTGCCGCTCGGTATCCAGATCGCCAACAAGCTGCGTGAGAGCCCGAAGAAGATCGCCGACTACCTCGAATTCGAGAGCGAGCTCACGCTGCGTTCGCCAGCGGAGGTCACCGAGATGGGCCTGGCGTCGCTTACCGGGCTCGATACGCCCGCGGTCGGCGCGCTCGAGCAGAACATCTATTACGTCAATCAGATGATGCAGTTCGGCAAGCTGCTGGCGGTGTTCCAGCGGCATCCGAGCGACGCCAATCAGACGATCGCCACCGTCTTCATGGCGCTGGCGATCGAGTCGGCCATCCTGGGAAAGAAGAAGGAATACGCCCACGTGCCGGTGCTGCGCAATCTGGTGCCCTCACAGGTTCTGGCGGGCAAGAGCTCGTTCAATAGCGGCAAATCGATCAGCGCCGGACTGCCGGTTTACGCGCGCAACCAAGTCAAGGCGATCGCGGCCCTGCTCGAGCGCAAGTGACGGGCGCGACTGCTCTGCGGCGTTCCAAAACGCAATCCGGGGACGCCGCAGAAGAGCCAAAAGCCTCGATTTTCCGGCCAGTTGCGCCTTGACTTCGGCCCGACCCGCCGATACATACCGCCCACTTTTCGGCAGGCGGTGAGCTTCGCTTGCTCGGAACGGCGTCCCCGAAGCCCGCTAAACCATTGAGATCGTTCGATCTCTTTCGGCTGCGGCCGGGTCACCTGCCTCGAGGAATGAAGCTCAAACGCTGCCTCTGACGACTGTCAGATGAGAAGTGCATGACCGCTTCGCCTTCGCGGCGCGGTCCTCTGTCAACGGGTGAGCGCCGAACGCACCGGGAGCGGATGGCGCTCCTCCGTTTTGCGCGTTGGGCAAAAGGATTGAAGGCGAAACGATGCCGACCATCAACCAGCTGATCCGCAAGCCACGGGTCACGCAGCACGCCAAGAAGAAGGTGCCGGCGCTGCAGCAGAGCCCGCAGAAACGCGGCGTGTGCACGCGCGTCTACACCACGACGCCGAAGAAGCCGAACTCGGCGCTGCGCAAGGTCGCCAAGGTGCGCCTCACCAACGGTTTCGAGGTGATCGGCTACATCCCGGGCGAGGGCCACAATCTGCAGGAGCACTCGGTGGTGATGATCCGCGGCGGCCGCGTCAAGGACCTGCCCGGCGTGCGCTACCACATCCTGCGCGGCGTGCTCGATACCCAAGGGGTGAAGAACCGCAAGCAGCGCCGATCCAAGTACGGAGCGAAGCGACCCAAGTGACCCGAGCGTAGCGAGGGTCATCCCGGACAAGCGAGGCGAAGCCGAGCGCGATCCGGGATCCAGAGACGCGTTAAAGATAGAGAAGAGCGATGTCCCGCCGTCACAGTGCCGAGAAACGCGAGATCAATCCCGATCCCAAATACGGGAACCTGGTGATCTCGAAGTTCATGAACTCGATCATGCATGCCGGCAAGAAGTCCGTGGCCGAGAACATCGTCTACGGCGCGCTCGACATCATCGAAGGCAAGACCAAGCAGAACCCTGTCTCGGTGTTCGAGCAGGCGCTCGACAATGTCATGCCGACCATCGAGGTGCGTTCGCGGCGCGTCGGCGGCGCCACCTATCAGGTGCCGGTCGAAGTGCGCACGACCCGCCGGCAGGCGCTCGGCATCCGCTGGATCATCTCGGCGGCGCGCGAGCGCAACGAAAAGACGATGACGGAACGGCTCTCGGCCGAGCTGCTCGACGCATCCAACAGCCGGGGAAACGCCGTCAAGAAACGCGAGGACACGCACCGCATGGCGGAAGCCAACCGGGCATTCTCGCACTACCGCTGGTGAGGGCGAAGGAAGAGAGCAAGGACAGTCCCATGCCCCGCAGTCACCCGATCGAGGACTACCGCAACTTCGGCATCATGGCCCACATCGATGCCGGCAAGACCACTACGACCGAGCGGATCCTCTACTACACCGGCAAGAGCCATAAGATGGGCGAGGTGCACGACGGCGCCGCGACCATGGATTTCATGGAGCAGGAGCAGGAGCGCGGCATCACCATCACGTCGGCCGCGACCACCGCGTTCTGGCGGGAGAAGCGCCTCAACATCATCGACACGCCCGGCCATGTCGACTTCACCATCGAGGTGGAGCGTTCGTTGCGCGTGCTCGACGGCGCGGTTTGCGTGCTCGACTCCAACCAGGGCGTGGAGCCGCAGACCGAGACGGTGTGGCGGCAGGGCGACAAGTACAAGGTCCCGCGCATCGTCTTCTGCAACAAGATGGACAAGGTCGGCGCCGACTTCTTCCAATGCCTCAAGGACATCGTCGAGCGGCTCGGTGCCAAGCCGGTTGCGCTCCAGCTCCCCATCGGCAGCGAGCAGCAGTTCCGGGGCATCATCGATCTCATCCGCATGAAAGGCGTGGTGTGGGAGCGTGCCGAAGAAACGCTGGGAGCCACTTATCACGACATAGACATTCCGTCCGAGCTCGTCGATCAGGCGAAGGAATACCGCGAGAAATTGATCGAGGCCGCGGTCGAGCTCGATGATGACGCGATGACGTCCTACCTCGAGGGCAAGGAGCCCGACGAGGCAACGCTCAAGCGCTTGATCCGTAAAGCCGTGATCACCGGCGCATTCTTCCCGGTGCTCACCGGCTCGGCCTTCAAGTACAAAGGCGTGCAGCCGCTGCTCGACGCGGTGGTGGATTTTCTGCCGTCGCCGCTCGACGTGCCGCCGATCAAGGGCGTCGATCTCAAAGGCAACGAGGTTGTCCGCACGCCGGACGACAAGGAGCCGTTTGCGGGGCTCGCCTTCAAGATCATGGACGACCCGTACGTCGGCACCATCACTTTCTGCCGCATCTATTCCGGCACGATGTTGAGCGGCACCGGCGTGATCAACTCGACCAAGGATCGCAAGGAACGGATCGGCCGCATGCTGCTGATGCATGCGAACAATCGCGAGGATATCAAGGAAGCCCATGCGGGCGACATCGTGGCGCTGGCGGGCCTCAAGGAGGTGCGCACCGGCGACACGCTGTGTGATCCGCTCAAGCCGGTGATCCTGGAGAAGATGGAATTCCCCGACCCGGTCATCGAGATTGCCATCGAGCCGAAGTCGAAGGCCGACCAGGAGAAGCTCGGCGTCGCGCTCGCCAAGCTGGTGGCCGAGGACCCCTCGTTCCGCGTCAGCACCGACCAGGAATCGGGCCAGACCATCCTCAAGGGAATGGGCGAGCTGCACCTCGACATCAAGGTCGACATCCTCAAGCGCACCTACAACGTCGCGGCCAATATCGGCGCGCCGCAGGTCGCTTATCGCGAGAAGATCACCCGGCCAGTCACCCACGACTACGTACACAAGAAGCAGACCGGCGGCCACGGCCAATTCGCGCGCGTCAAGATCGTCGCCGAGCCGAACGAGCCCGGCAAGGGCTTCGAGTTCGAGAACGAAATCGTCGGCGGCTCAGTGCCGAGGGAGTTCATTCCGGCGGTCGAGAAGGGGCTCGAATCGGTGCTCGGCTCCGGCGTGCTCGCGGGCTTCCCGGTCGTCGACCTCAAGATCTCGCTCATCGACGGCGCCTACCACGAGGTGGATTCGTCGGCGATGGCGTTCGAGATCGCGGCGCGCATGGCGCTGCGCGAGGCGCTGCAGAAAGGTGCTCCGGTCCTGCTCGAGCCGATCATGAAGGTCGAGGTGGTGACGCCCGAGGACTATACGGGCTCCGTCATCGGCGATCTCAATTCGCGGCGCGGGCAGATTCAGGGCCAGGACATGCGCGGCAACGCCAACGTGGTCAACGCGATGGTGCCGCTCGCCAACATGTTCGGCTACGTGAGCAACTTGCGCTCCATGTCGCAGGGGCGCGCCACCTTCACCATGCAATTCGACCACTACGCGGAAGTGCCGCGGGCGGTCGCCGAAGAAATCCAGGCGAAGTTCGCCTGACCAAGCTGGACCTCACCAGAGGACGCAACGGAGAGTCCCATGGCCAAAGAGAAGTTTGCACGCACCAAGCCGCACTGCAATGTCGGCACGATCGGGCATGTCGACCACGGCAAGACGTCGTTGACCGCGGCGATCACCAAGGTCCTGGCCGAGAAGGGTCAGGCGACCTACACCGCCTATGACCAGATCGACAAGGCGCCGGAAGAGAAGGCGCGCGGCATCACCATCGCGACCGCGCATGTGGAATACCAGACCGACAAGCGCCACTACGCCCATGTCGACTGCCCGGGCCATGCCGACTACGTCAAGAACATGATCACCGGCGCCGCCCAGATGGACGGCGCGATCCTGGTGGTGAGCGCCGCCGACGGCCCGATGCCGCAGACTCGCGAGCACATCCTGCTCGCCCGCCAGGTCGGCGTGCCGGCGCTGGTCGTCTATCTCAACAAGGTCGACATGGTGGACGATCCCGAGCTGCTCGAGCTGGTCGAGCTCGAGGTCCGGGAGCTCCTTTCGAAGTACAATTTCCCCGGCGACAAGATCCCGGTGGTCAAGGGCTCGGCGCTGATGGCGCTGGAGGACAAGGAGCCCAAGCTCGGCAGGGAGTCGATCTACGAGCTGATGAAGGCGGTGGACGACTACATCCCGCAGCCGGAGCGTCCGAAGGATCAGCCGTTCCTGATGCCGGTCGAGGACGTGTTCTCGATCTCGGGCCGCGGCACGGTCTGCACGGGGCGCATCGAGCGCGGCGTGATCAAGGTCGGCGAGGAAGTCGAGATCGTCGGGATCAGGCCGACGCAGAAGACGGTGGTCACCGGCGTCGAGATGTTCCGCAAGCTGCTCGACCAGGGCGAGGCGGGCGACAACGTCGGCTGCCTGCTGCGCGGCACCAAGCGCGAGGAGGTCGAGCGCGGGCAGGTGCTGTGCAAGCCCGGCTCGGTCAAGCCGCACACCAAGTTCAAGGCCGAGGCCTATATCCTGACCAAGGAGGAGGGCGGCCGGCACACGCCGTTCTTCACCAACTACCGTCCGCAGTTCTACTTCCGCACCACCGACGTAACCGGGGTGGTGACCCTGCCGGAGGGCACCGAGATGGTGATGCCGGGCGACAACATCGCCATGGAGGTGACGCTGATCGTGCCGATCGCCATGGAGGAGAAGCTTCGCTTCGCCATTCGCGAGGGCGGCCGTACCGTCGGCGCCGGCGTAGTGGCGAGCATCATCGAGTGAGGTTGCGCAATGGGCCGCGGTTCGCCGCGGCCCTTGCCTTGGAGCACAGTCTATGAACGGCCAGAATATCCGGATCCGGCTCAAGGCGTTCGATCACCGCATCCTCGACGCGTCGACGCGCGAGATCGTGGCGACCGCCAAGCGCACCGGCGCGCAGGTGCGCGGCCCGATCCCGCTGCCGACCAGGATCGAAAAGTTCACAGTCAACCGGTCGCCGCATATCGACAAGAAGAGCCGCGAGCAGTTCGAGATGCGCACGCACAAACGCCTGCTCGACATCGTCGATCCGACGCCGCAGACGGTGGATGCGCTGATGAAGCTCGATCTTGCCGCCGGTGTCGATGTCGAGATCAAGCTCTAGGCCGAAGCGGAAGGAAGGAACACG
>WNEY01002506.1_pt1 | contig 13485 bp, 11 predicted proteins | sample 5400531 | NCBI WGS metagenome assembly WNEY01 (sample SAMN13153338, study PRJNA577476) | soil metagenome | isolation source: 200 cm saprolite under Douglas fir tree site 1 | place: USA:California | collected 2015-04-18
CTCGCGGCTCCCGCTCTTCGACTGCCGCCAGTTCGCAACCCAACGAAAACAGCGCCAACGCCGCATTCTCGAACAGCTCATCCAGCGTCCGCCCCCACGCGCGAAACCCGATGTCCGCCGGATGCTCCAGAATCTCGAAACGTGTCTCCACAGGACAAAGAGTGTACGCCTGACACTCAGCGCCACGAAGTCAGGCCGCATTTAATAGCGAATAGCGATTTGCCGTCGACCCGCCTCCTCCTTGACCCTGCACCCCCGCGCCGATAAGCTTTACTCTTCCACATGGATCCGATTCACATCACTTTGCCGGACGGCAAGGTCCAGGAAGTGCCCAAGGGCACCACGCCCGCGGACATCGCCAAGCAAATCTCCCCGCGCCTGGCGGACGCCGCGCTAGTCGCTCGGGTAGCCGCGCCCAACGACGGCGCCGGCGAATTGATCGATCTGCGCCGGCCGCTCGACCACGACGTCCAGCTCCAGATCCTCACCGAAAAGGATCCCGACGCGCTCTTCGTCTTCCGCCATTCCGCTGCACATCTTCTCGCCGCCGCGGTCATGGAGCTCTATCCCAACGTAAAACTCGGCATCGGTCCGCCCATCGACACCGGTTTCTTCTACGAATTTCTTCGCGACGAGCCATTCACTCCCGACGACCTCGCCAAAATCGAAGCCAAGATGCACGAGCTCGCCGCTCAGGACCTGCCCAACGAGCGCAAGCTCATCCCCAAGCCCGAAGCCCTCGAGCTCTACAAAAAATCCAATCAAGTTTTCAAGTGCGAGCTCGTCCAGGAAAAAGCCGTAGAACCCATCGTCTCTTTCTACACCACTGGCAAGTTCATCGACTTCTGCCGCGGCCCGCACATTCCGTCCACCAAGCGCATCCAGGCCTTCAAGCTTATGAACGTCGCCGGAGCTTACTGGAAAGGACAGGAAGGAAACCCGCAGCTCCAACGCATTTACGCCGCTTGCTTCTTCACCAAAAAAGAGTTGGACGAATACCTCCATCGCCTGGAAGAAGCCAAGCGCCGCGATCATCGCAAGCTCGGCACCGAGCTCGATCTCTTCAGCATCCAGGACGAAGCCGGCCCTGGCCTCATCTTCTGGCATCCCAAGGGCGGCCTGATTCGCAAAATCATCGAAGACTGGTTGCGCGACGAGCTGCTCAACCGCGGCTACGATCTCGTCTACACCCCGCACATCATGCGTCTTGACCTCTGGAAGACCAGCGGCCACACCAATTTCTACAAGGACAGCATGTTCGGTCCGGTCGAGGTCGAAAAAGCCGATTACCAGCTCAAACCCATGAACTGCCCCGGCCACATCCTCATCTACAAATCCAAGCTCCACAGCTATCGCGATCTGCCCGTGCGCCTCGCCGAACTTGGCACCGTCTATCGCTACGAGCGCAGCGGCGTCCTCCACGGCTTGCTCCGGGTTCGCGGCTTCACCCAAGACGACGCGCACATTTTCTGCACCCCCTCGCAAATTGAAAAAGAAGTGGAAGCCTGCGTCGATTTTGCCTTCGCCGTGATGAAAAACTTCGGTTTCGACAAATTTGAAGTCGAACTCTCCGATTGGGACGCCTCGCATCCGGAAAATTACGAGGGCAAGGCCGAAGACTGGCACCGCGCCTCCACCGGCCTGGCCAACACCTTGAAGCGGCTCAATATCCCTTACAAGACGATTCAAGGCGAAGGCGCTTTTTACGGCCCAAAGATCGATATCAAACTCATCGACGCCATCGGCCGTCCCTGGCAGCTCACCACCGTGCAGTTCGATTTCAATCTTCCCGCGCGTTTCGGCCTCGAATACGTCGCGGAAGACGGCGCTCGCCACCAGCCGCTCATGGTCCATCGCGCTCTGCTCGGCTCCGTCGAGCGTTTCTTCGGCATCCTGGTCGAGCATTACGCCGGAGCCTTTCCGCTCTGGCTCGCCCCCGTGCAAGTTGAAATCTGTCCCGTCAGCGAAAAAGTTTCCGACTACGCTAAGCACGTCGCCGAAACTCTCAAGCGCCACAACATCCGCGTCCATCTCGACGACCGCAACGAAAAACTGCCTGCCAAGATCCGCGACGCCCAGATGCAAAAAATTCCCTACATGTTCGTCGTCGGCGCCAAAGAAGCCGAGGCCGGCACTGTCTCCGTCCGCCACCGCAGCAAAGGCGACCTCGGTCCCAAGCCACTCGCCGAAGCCGTCGCCTCCCTCCGCGAGGAAGCCGACTCGCGGGCCATGGCCTGAAACAGGAATGACTAACTGGCTCGACGCCGGACTCTTTTCGTCTGCTGTCCAGGAACTATCGCGACGCGACAAGGATCTGGCCCGCGTCGTCGCGACCTACGGCCAACCCCCGCTCTGGGTCCGCGAACCGGGTTTCCCCAGCCTCGTCTACATCATCCTTGAGCAGCAGGTCTCTCTCGCCTCCGCCCGCGCATTGTATCTACGCCTGCAAGATGCAGTTAAGCCCTTCACACCCGGCCGCTTTCTCAAGCTCACGGAACCCGATATGCGCCGCCTCGGCCTAACCCGCCAAAAGACCCATTACACCCGCCTCCTCGCCGAAGCAATCCACCGCAAGCAATTCGCTCTGCACAAGCTCCACGAACTCGAAGACCAAATCGCTCGCGAGCAACTCACAGCTCTAAAGGGAATCGGTCCGTGGACCGCGGACATCTACCTTCTCAGCGCCCTGCGCCGCCCAGACATCTGGCCCGTCGGCGATCTCGCGCTCGCCACCGCCGTCCAGGAAGTAAAGCGCCTCCGCAAGCGCCCCTCGCCGGAAAAACTCGAAACAATGAGCACGCCCTGGCGTCCTTGGCGCGCCGTAGCCGCTCGCCTCTTCTGGCACGCTTACCTTTGCAAACGCGGACAGCGCTCTGCCACCATCAGTCAGTAGCGCAGGTTGGCGATGGATCCCAAGAAGCTTGCTGATTTTCAGTTCAGTTACGATCTGCTCGCGGAAGAATACGCCGCGAGGATTTACGACGAGCTGAAGGGCAAGCCCCTCGATCGCGAACGCCTCGACCGCTTCGCTGCCCGACTACAAGGAGGCGGCAAGGTTTGCGACCTGGGCTGCGGCCCGGGTCATGTCGCTCGCTACCTCCACGACCGCGGCGTCGACGTATTCGGCCTCGATCTGTCTCCAAAAATGGTCGAGCAAGCTCGCAAACTCAATCCCGGAATTGAATTCCGCCAGGGAAATATGCTCGTGCTCGACGTTGCAGACGCCGTCTGGGCGGGCGCGCTAGCTTTTTATTCCATCATCCACATTCCGAGAGTCGAAGTCCCCCGAGTTCTCCTTGAGATTCGGCGCGTCCTGAAGCCAGCTGGTTTACTATTTCTCGCTTTCCATCTCGGCAAAGAAGTTGTGCACGAACAGGAGTTATGGGGTAAGAAAGTGTCTCTCGATTATGAATTTTTTGAGAAAACTGAGGTGGAACGCTACCTTCTTGACGCCGGCTACACGATCGAAGAGTCACTGGAGCGCGATCCCTACCCCGACGTCGAAGTTCAGACTCGCCGTGCTTACATCCTCGCGAAGAAAACGCTCACTGCCGCCTCCCATCCCCGCTGATTTTCGAGGATTCCAGCTGACATGGCTTTCCGATAGGATGTCTTGAGTCTCCGCGATGGCGGAAATACGGATTCCCTAGTGCGAGCAACCGGAATGTCCGAAAGAATCTCCCGTCGCCTCTTTCTCATGCTGGCCGGGGGCTCTGCCCTAGTCCCTTCGATCGCTTGGGCCGGCAGCGATTTTCCGGCTCTGCTCGATCACTTCATTCTCGGCTGCGACGATCTCGATCGCGGCATCGACTTCGTTGAGAAACACACCGGTGTGCGCGCCGCATTCGGCGGCGTTCATCCCGGCCGCGGCACACGCAACGCCCTGCTTTCCCTCGGTGAACGAAAATACCTGGAAATCATGGCGCCCGATCCCGCCCAGCACGTCACCCCGCAAATCCCCCGCTTGCGCGAATTGAAGGAACCGCGCATTGTCGGTTGGGCCGTTCACCCCGCTGACGTGACTCAACTCGCCGCGCGTCTTCGCGAAGCCGGCGTCGCCTTCAAAGATCCGCAGCCCGGCTCGCGCCGGCGTCCCGACGGCAAAGTTCTCCACTGGAAGAGCCTATCCCTCAACGACGATCACCACGGCCTGCTCCCTTTTTTCATCGAGTGGAGAGCCGATTCGCTTCACCCCTCCGCCGACGCCCCAAAGGGTTGCCGCCTGGAGCGCTTTGCTGCCATCACCCCGCAGCCCGACGAATTGGCAAAACTCGCCGCCGTCCTCCAAATCGATCTGCCCATTTCCCACGCTGACAAACCCGCCCTGCAAGCCACCATCGTCGGACCCAAAGACGAACTCGCCGCCACGTCCTAGCCTTTTGGAGTGCGGCGGTCTTGCCGCCGCTTTTACGCAATAAGCCCAGCCCCGACCCCAGGTGTAAGCGCCAACATAACATTCGACTCAAAAAGCGCTGTCATTCTGAGCCTATCCGACGAGGATAGGCGAAGAATCTCAAGGTAAGCTCCATCTCCCAACGTGACGGTTTCAGCGAGCTTCCGTCCCTGCGTTATTTTTTTTCAAATGGGAGACGGCGACGAAAAGCGGTGCTAAGGGCCGCGCTCTGCCTGCGCGGCCCTTCTGCCTGCACCGTTGCAACCGACACTCCGCGCCGCTTCCGCGCTGGCGTTAGAAGCGGAACACGATTCCCGTCGACACCCGCAAATTGTTCTGGCTTTGCGTGTTCGTCGTATTCAACTCGTTAAACCGCGTCAGCAGATAATCGACCTTCGCCGCGCGAACCGAAAAATGCGAGCTCACCCGGTAGTCCAGCCCTCCGCCCACGGTCATCGCAAACGCGTTCTGGCTGCCAGTCGTATTCAGAAAATTCGCGCCTGTGTGCGCCACGCCAAACAGCACCTCTCCGAACGGCGTCACGCGCGAAAACCGGCGATAGGAAACGCGCGGCCCGAATAGGTATGTCGAAAGGGTGCCGCTCGCGCCGCTCCCCAGGATGTTCGAGTTGGTATAGCCGCCGAAGTCCGCGACTCCGCTCAGCCATCCGTTAACGTTGTAGGCCACCGACGCGTTGCCGCCATTCAAGCTGAAACTATTAAACCCGGTTGTTGCCGGATTCGCGCGCACGTACGAATAGCCCGCGAAAATATCCACCGTCTGCCGCTCTTGTGCCTGCGCGGCAACTGCGAAGAGCGAAGCAAAAGCTAGTAAAGACACCGCAACCCTCATTCTCATAACCCCTCCATAGATTGAAGTTTCGGCGCAGGCCGGCGGAATTGCACCGCTGCCGCGCGTTTCGCGGCGTGCCTTAGGCAGGTAGGCACTAATCCGCATTGGTTCTCTATTTTTCTTCTACATACAGATGCAGCCACGGCCGCGAAGGTTATCTGAAATGTTGGGGTGCGGAACTTCAGAGTCTGTGTGGCAACCTTGGTTCTTCGTCACTACCGTCGCGCATCTCTACAGCAGCGGTTCGGGAACATGCCGCGCAATGGCTTCGCGCGTCCGATCGCGCAAACGAATCAGCTCGTGCCAGTCCGAAGACTCGCCGGCCTCCGCTTGCGCGCCTTCGCGCTGCGGATAAATCGGTGGCGACACCGTAATCGTTACGCTCGTGGGTCGCGGCAAGTACGTTCGGTCACGAAGAAATCTTCGCGTCCCCGCCAGCGACACCGGAATAATCGGCACGCCCGCGGCCACCGCTGCCTTGAATGCCCCAAGTTGAAAAGGCCGGACGCCGTCATCCGGCGTAAACGTGCCCTCGGGAAACACAAACACGGATTCGCCGTGGCGCAGAATTTCTTCCATCTCTTCCGCTTGCCGCAGCCGCGAATTCGCGTCCGTGCGATCGAAGGAGAGATGCCCCATCTGTCGCAGAAACGTCCCGATGAACGGCATCCCGTGCACTTCCATCTTGGCCACGAAGCGGTACGGCACGCCCAGCCCCATCATCAGCGGCAGCACATCGAAATAACTGGTGTGGTTCGACGCGTACATCTTGGCGCCCGGCGTGTCCATGTACTCCTTGCCGATCACCCGCACCCGGCAACCCGCCAACGCAAACAGGATCTTCAGCGCCGACGACGTAAACCGCCCCGCCGCGCGCCGATCCTTAATCAAGCGCACCCTCGCGCACGTAGGAACGATCCACCAAAAAAACACCACAATGACGTACACGCCGTAAAGCATCTCCAGACCGCGCCGCACTACGCCGCCAATCGACTCCGCGAAACTCCGCAGCGCGCTCCCCGTTCCCAGCCGCGCGATCTGCAGCCACGCCGGCGCTTTCGCCGCGGAGAGCTCGCCCTGCAAATACAACTGCTTCGTTTCCTCTCGCCGCAACTTGCCGCTCGACGTTTTTGGAATGCTCCGCGGCGGAAGCAGCTCCACGCGATCCGGTGGAAGCCCCAGCCCTCGCGACACCTGCTCGGTGACCGCCGCCGCGATAGCTGCATGCCGGCCCGCGTCTCGCTCTCGTACCTCTGCAACCACTACTAGTCTTTCTGTGCCGCTGCCTTCATCTTTCAGCCCGAACGCGACGATGCAGCCCTTCCGGATCCCCTCCGCGCGCGCCGCCAGCTCTTCCACCTCGTGCGGATACAGGTTCCGTCCGCCCTTGATGATGATGTCCTTCACCCGCCCGGTGACGTAAATCTCGCCGTCCGCCCGATAGGCGCGGTCCCCGGAATCCACCCACGCGAATTCGCCATCGCTCGCCGCTTGACCCACAGGGAACAGTTCCTTCGTCGCAGCTGCATTCCGGTAATACCCGCCCGTGGCCGACGGCCCGCGAAACCAAAGGTATCCCTCCGTGCGATCGGGAACCTCATTTCCGTTTTCATCCACGATGCGAACTTGGTGGCCAGCCAACTCGCACCCTGACGAGACAAACGAAATCACTGACGCGTCGTCCCTTTTCGCAGGAACCGCTTGACCGTGCGTCGTAAAGCTCTCGCGCTCCACGTGATCCACCAAGGGCCCGCGATTCAGCGGCGGCACCGTCACCGCCAGCGCTGCTTCCGCGAGCCCATACACCGGAAGCTGCGCTTCGCGCCGGAATCCATACCGCGCAAATCGTGTCGCAAAACGCTCCAACGTTTCCGGATTGACCGGTTCGGCGCCATTCAGCGCCGCACGCACCGAGCTCAGGTCCAGCCCCTCGATATCTTTGTCCGCGATTTTCCGCACGCATAACTCGTACGCAAAATTCGGCGCCGCCGAAATCGTTCCGCGATGTTTGTGAAACGCCCACAGCCAGCGCTCCGGCCGCGTCAGAAATGCCAGCGGCGACATCACCGCCAGCGGCACGCCATAATGCAGCAGCGTCAGCCACGCTCCGATGAGCCCCATGTCGTGATACAGCGGTAGCCAGCTCACGCCGACGTCCCCGGCTCCCAGCTCCACCGCTTCCCCAATCGCCCGCATGTTTGCCAGCAGGTTGGCATGCGTCAGCATCACGCCTTTCGGATCGCCCGTCGAACCGGAAGTGTATTGCAGCAGCGCGATGTCGCTCGCTTTTCGCGTGCGGCTTCCGCTCAAGTGCGCCGGCAAAGCTCCGGGCGCGGGAGGCAGCGCCTTGTCCGCGGCCTCAATCAGTTTTTCCGCGTCCACCACCGCGGCGAGCGAGCGCACCCGCGGCTTCAGCAGGTGCGCGACAGATTCCGCGCGGCGGAACGTCAGCAGCAAACACACTTCCGCATTGTTCAGAATCGCTGCTTGCCGCGCCGCATACTCCTCGATGCGATCGGCGCGGAAGGGCGGGTAAATCGGCACCGGGATGGCGCCGGCCAGAAGAATGCCGGCGTAAGAAACGAAAAATGCGCGCGACGTGGGCAGCATCATCGCCACGCGTCCGCCAGCGGGCACCCCGCGCCGCGCCAGTTCCGCCGCGCAACGCTGTGCCGCCGCGTGCAGCGCGCCAAACGTCAGCGTCCGTTCGTGCTCCGCGCCCTCCGTATCTTCGGTAATAAGCAGATGCGCGCGCTCGGCGTCATGCGCTGCGCGGTAACGCAGCACATCGATGAGCGTCTCCGCCGCAAACGCGCCGCTTTCCGCGGCGTCGCGCCGTAGCTTCTGCGTCGCTACCGAAGTGCGCAGCGCCGACGAAACCTCTTCTCCGCTCGCATCCACCACGGGCGCTTCCGCAATCGCGCGCGCCAAATCTTCCGGCGTGTTCGCTTCCGCCGCCACGCGATCCGGCAAGCGCACCCCGAATTCCGTTTCTAGTCGCGCCAGCAGCTCCACGCGCTCCAGGCTGCCCAGCCCGAGTTCGCGGTCCAGGTGTGAACCCGCACTAAGCATCGGCAGCGCCCCGTAGCTGCCCAGCTCCTGCAGCAAGCCGCGCAGAACTCCCAACACGCGCTCGCGTGTCGTGGGTCGCTCGAGTTGTGTGCTAGTGGTTGCCACAACGTTCACATCAAGGGGATTGGTTCTTCCGCGAAGGCTACCACGCGCCCGAATCGATTGTCATTCACAACTGTCGCTAACGCAGCGAAGTCACCAGCAGAAATGACTCACGCGCTTTTTTGCTTGGCCTGTTGCTGCGCCCAACCCTTCGGCATCAGCGTGGTCGAGAGGTCCACTCCCGACAGGTCCGCCCCCGTCAGGTCCGTCTCGCGCAGGATCGCCACACCCAGATCCGCGCCGCTAAATTTCGCGCCATGCACGTTGGCGGCGCGCAGGTTCACGTTGCGAAGCTGCGCTCGCTCGAAATTCACATTGGAAAGATCGCAGCGGAAAAACTCAATCCCGCTGGCCTGCGCCTCCGTCAAGTCCGCGCCCGGTAGAATTGCCTCCGTCAGATCCGCATTGCGCAGGTCGGCTTTGCGCAGAATCGCGCCGGAAAGGTCCGCGCCCGGCAGTTTCGCTTTGCGCAAATCCGTTCCTTCCACGTTTGCGCTGCGCAAAATCGCGCCGCTCAGGTTCACCCCGCTCAAATCCGCGCGCGAGAGGTCCGCGCCGCTCAGGTCCGCGCGCGCCCCGCCCTCTTTCCCCCGGAAAAACCGCTCGTGCGCTTCCAGAATTTCCGTCAGCGCCCTGCCGTTGTGTTTGATGCTCTTTGGCTTTCGCAGTCCCATCTGTTTCGTCCACCATCTCCCGTTTTAGCGCATCTATTCTACTGAAGCGCTCAGCAACTGGAAAGCTAGCGAATGCAAGCGAACGCCGCGGCTGTGCCGGCTAAATAATTCGTTGTATCGACGCGGCCGCCAGAAGCCGTACGATAGATAAGCAATGATTCGCATCCTCAAACACGCCCCTCTGGCCTTCACGGTCAGCACCGGCCTTATGCTGTGCACGCTCTCCGCTGCGGTTTGCCTCCGCGCGCAGTTACAATCCCCCGAGGACGAAATTGTCGCCAACCTCGCCGGCGGCCGCGTCATCATCCATGTCGCGCGCGACGGCGAAATCGTTTTTGCCGCCATCGATCATCCCGTGGAGGCCGGCGGCGTCCCGCCTCGCGTGGTGGAGTTGGACTCCATGCACGTTGGCGTTCTCCTCGGCGCGTCGGAGTGGCGTCTTCCCGCAGACCCGCAGCCGGTGCGCCTCGATCGCAATCTTCAGCGCATCACCGCGCGCGACCCGAAGTATCAATATAACTCCGGCGAAGCCGAGCCCGATCTCGAAACCATCGGCATCGCCTTTCTCGAAAAACTTCGTCCGCTCGTCGCGCAACTGCACCACAAAATCGATCTCGCGCCCGACGAGCCGCTCTTCGAAATGGTGCTCATCGGGTACGGCTCAAATAATTATGGCCCCGAAGTTTGGACCGTTGAATACCGCGTGCAGCAGGAGCAGATGGCCACGCGCGGCGAGTATTGGCAGACGCGCATCCTGCGCCCGCGCTTCACCCAACTGTATCCGCCGGAAAAGCATGCTCCGCGCATGATTGTGGAGGCGCGCTACCCCGCCGACTTGGCGGGTCCGACGCTGATGGCGCTGATCCAGGGCCAGGACCCCGCCATCGCGCAACTTCGCGGCTCCGAGCCGCGCTTCGCCAAAGTGCTCGAGGCCGTGGACAAAGGCCAGGCGCAAAAGGCCGTGCCCACCGACGCTGCGGACTTCCTTCGCGCCGCTCTTCCGCTCATCGCCGGCAAGGCGCCCTTCATCCTCGCCAAGATGGAAGAGCAGCACGGCTTCGATTGGATCGTTCCGCCGGACGAGCCCATCGAGAAAGTCAAGAAAGAAGACAAGAACCGCCCGCCCGAAGCGCCAACGTTGCGTCGCCGACCCAATCCTAATCCTAATCGTTAAGTTTTTCGATGATGTCGCCCTGGCGGATGGTGCCGCCCGCGAGGACCCGGCACAGCATTCCCCGCCGTCCGCGCAACTCGCGCCGCAGACCCGGCCGAGTCTTTTCCATCAAATCGCAAGGAGTGCACACCGCGGTGACTTCCAGGCGCGAACCGCCGACGCGAAGCTGCTGCCCGAGTGCCAGGCCGTTGACGTTCAGGCCCCAGGTGGTGATGTTCTCGCGAATGATTCCGGGCCGCAGTTCCATCAACTCCAGCGTTTCCTTGTCGACCAGCAGAACCTGGCGTTGTCCGCCGGGCCGCGCATGCGCGCAACCCTCAAAGCCGGAATCTTCCACGGCGCAAATCTCCGCCAACTCTTCCATCGGCAGGCGGCGCTGCGGCGCGCGGAAGAGATGCAAAACGCTCGGCACCTTCAATCTCCCGCGGCATGCACGCGATTCGCGTGACCCGCGATGTCTTTGCGGTAGTGCATGCCCTCAAAATGAATTTTCCCCACAGCTTCGTAGGCAGCAGCCAAAGCGGTATCCAGGGAATCCGCCGCAGCGGTCACGCCCAAAACGCGCCCACCACTAGTCCTCGTGACGACGGAGTCGGCGTCGCGCTTCGTCCCGGCGTGAAACACTTTTGCGCCACCAATCTTCTCGGCGTTGGCTAGCCCTTCAATTCTTTTTCCAGTCTCGAATTTTCCGGGGTAGCCCGCGGAGGAAAGCACGATGCACACGCTGGCGCCAGGCTTCCACCGCAGCTTGGAAGGGTCAAGTCGCCCTGCCGCGGCCTCCGCCAGCACTTCCGCGAGATCGAAATCCATTCGAGCGGCAATCGCCTGCGTTTCGGGATCGCCGAGGCGGCAATTGAATTCCAGCACTTTCGGTCCCGCTTTGGTGAGCATCAGCCCGATGTACAGGAAGCCTTGATACGCGATTCCGTCGGTGAGGAGGCTGTACATCGTCGGTGCAACAATGTTTTCTATGATCGCGTCCCGCAGCTTGGGAGGCAAAAGCTCATCGCTCGAGTACGCGCCCATTCCGCCGGTGTTCGGTCCGAGGTTGCCGTCGAACACGCGCTTGTGATCGCGCGTGGGCACCAGCGGAGCGAACCGGTGGCCATCGCTGATGAGAATGAACGAAAGCTCTTCTCCTTCGAGCGTCTCTTCCAGAAGAATGCGCTGACCGCCCGGCCCCAGTTCGCCCTTTTCAAGCACGCGCTCGATGAAATCTTTTGCCGATGCGGCATCCGGCGCCAAAAACACGCCCTTGCCGGCGCAAAGCCCGTCAGCCTTAATCACCAGCGGCCAAGTAGCGGCAGGCAGCGCGTCGCAAGCCTTGGAGGCAGAGTCGTACGTGCCGATCTTGCGCGCAGTAGGAATTCCATGACGCAACAGAAACTCCTTGGCGATAATTTTGCTGCCTTCCAGCTGCGCCGCTTGCTGCGACGGCGCCACAATGGGCCAGCGTCGCGCGCGAAAGGCGTCGCCAATGCCGTTGACCAGCGGCAACTCCGGGCCGACCACCGTCAGCCCCGGTCCCAGTCGTTCCGCCAGAGCCGTCAACCCGCGGACCTCGGCAACATCCGCCGCAATGCATTCTGCCTCCGCGGCGATGCCGCCGTTTCCCGGCGCGCACCAGATCTTCTCGACTTCGCGGCTCTGCGCAAGTTTCCAAACCAGGGCGTGCTCGCGGCCCCCTCCCCCAATCACCAAAACCTTCATCCGCGCCTCACTTCAGGAACTTTTGCAACGATAGTCGGCACTCGCATAGCTGTCAACGTTACCGTTTGCGCGAGCGCGAGGGACGGCAGTCGGAGCGGCTAAGCCAGCGGCGAATCACGTCATCTGGCAGATCTGGATTCAGTGCTGCTTAGCTAGACATACTCCTAGACATATTCGCGCTCGGCGGCACGCATGGCGCGGTAGCGCCGAAACGCCGCTCGTTCGTTTTCGAAGCCGAGGAATGTGCGCAGCTTGCAGCCTCGGAACGTGTGCGCCAGCATCTTGATGCCGTTGCGCAGACAGAAGCCGGGATTTCGCCACACCACGCACGGAAAGTGCGCGAGCTTCATCCAACGCTCCTCGCGCCAGCGCAGGAATTCGATTTCTTCCGGCTCCAACTTTTCCGTGCGCACCACCGCGGTGGTGCCGTCGTACTCTTCCACATGCTGGTTGACCAGCAAATCGCGGCTCACGAAATCGGCGGTCATGGGTGTCCCGGGATACGGCGTGGGGTGCTGGATATACGGCCAGTCCACATACTGGCTGGCAAAGTCCAGATTGGCCTTGATCGATTCGCTGGTATCGCCGGGACTGCCGACGATGAGACCCCCGATCACATACATCTTGTTGCGATGCAGGATGTCAATGGCCTTCGGAGTGGCATTGCCGGTGGCACGGCCCTGATCGCGGCGACCGGTTTTTCGCGCTGGCGCGCAGAAATTGCAGGTCATCTTCCAGAATGTTCTCGATGCCCAGGAACACATAGCGAAAGCCCGCCCGATACATCAGCGGGGCCAGCGTTTCTCCGTGATTGGCGATGGCCGAGGTCATGCCCTGGATGAAGTATTCGAGATCGTTCAACCCCGCATCGATGATGGCGTGGCACAGCGCCTCGAAGCGCGTGACGTTCAGGGTGATGTTGTCGTCCACCAGGAACAGGCATTTGGCCCCGTGCTCCCGAGCGTCGCCGATATCCGCCAGGACGCGCTCGAACGAGTAGGTGTGAAAATTTCGTCCGCGCATGGCGATGATCGAGCAGAAGCTGCAATCGTACGTGCATCCGCGCGAAGTCTCGATGACGTCCGCTGTCTTGCCGATAATGCTGTAGCCGCGCAGCACCCGCGCTTTGCGGTTGGGCAAACGAATTTCCCCGTTTTCCAGCGTGTGCACCGGCCGGGGAGGCGTCTGCTGCCAGCCGCTTGCCGTTCGATACGAGAGCCCCAGAATGCCTTCCCAGGACTGCTCGTTTTCCAGGCTGCGCACCAGTTCGCGGAACGTCAATTCGCCTTCCCCGCGCACGATGAAGTCCACGCCGCCATCCTTCACCATGTATGGTTCAGCCGCCAAGCTGGGATCGTACCCGCCCACGACTACCTTGACTTCCGGCTTCAGCGCCCGCACCAGCGCGATGATTCTCATCGCCGTCTTGCGTTGGAAGGTCATTACCGACAGCCCGACAAGTTCCGGGTCCCACTCGCGCATCAGCCGTTCGACCGTTTGCCGCACCT
>WNEY01002507.1_pt1 | contig 13482 bp, 10 predicted proteins | sample 5400531 | NCBI WGS metagenome assembly WNEY01 (sample SAMN13153338, study PRJNA577476) | soil metagenome | isolation source: 200 cm saprolite under Douglas fir tree site 1 | place: USA:California | collected 2015-04-18
GTGCAAAGGGGCGTCGAGTGGCTGTCGATCGTGCCGATCGCCGAGAGCCGCAGCTCCTACAACGGCCTCCTCGTCTTCGTGTTCATGTGGATGTCGGGCGGGCTTGCCGCCTTCGCCATCCACCGGCTCGCTTCCGACCGGGTGCGCCGCGCGCCGCCGTGGGATTGCGGCTATCCGGACCCGAGCCCGGCGACCCAATACACCGCATCGAGCTTCGCCCAGCCGATCCGCCGCGTGTTCGGTACCGTCGTATTCCGCGCGCGCGAGCACGTCGACATGCCGCCGCCCGGCGATGCCCGGCCGGCGCGGCTGACGGTGGAACTGCACGATTTGATCTGGGACGCGCTCTACGCGCCGATCGCGGGCGGCGTCGGATACGCGGCAGATCGGCTCAACCATCTGCAGTTCCTGACCATCCGGCAATTCCTGAGCCTGGTCTTCGCCGCGCTCGTGCTGCTGCTCATGGTGCTCGCGCTATGGCCGTGATCGTCGACGTCGCGGTCCAGGGCGCGCAGATGCTGCTGGTGCTGCTGCTGGCGCCGCTGCTCACCGGCCTCGTGCGCAAGGTGAAGGCGCGCTTCCTGCTCCGGCAGGGTCCGCCGCTGCTCCAGCCCTATCGTGATCTCGCCCGGCTCATGCGCAAGGACGTGGTGCTGGCGGAGAATGCCTCGTGGCTCTTCCGCGTCAGTCCCTATCTCATTTTCGCCGCCACCTGGGTCGCGGCCTCCCTGGTGCCGACGTTCCGCACCGGCCTGTTGTTCTCGTGGTCGGCCGATCTCATCGCCATCATCGCGCTCATCGGCAGCGCCCGCTTCTTCCTGGCGCTCGCCGGGCTCGACGTCGGAACGAGCTTCGGCGGCATCGGCTCGAGCCGGGAGGTGATGATCGCCTCGCTGGCGGAGCCGGCGATGATCATGATCGTGTTCACGCTCGCGCTGGTCGCCGGCTCGACCCAGCTCTCGACCATGGCGGGCTTCCTGGTGTCGTCGGAGGTGGGGCTGCGGGTCTCGCTCGCGCTCGCGCTCCTCGCCCTGATCATGGTCGCGATCGCGGAGAACGCGCGCATCCCGGTCGACAACCCGGCGACGCATCTCGAGCTGACCATGGTGCACGAGGCCATGGTGCTCGAATATTCCGGACGCCACCTGGCGTTGATCGAGCTGTCCGCGTCGTTGAAGCTCCTGCTCTACGTGTCGCTCATCGCCTGCCTGTTCCTGCCCTGGGGGCTGGTGCCGTCGGGCGCCGGGCCCGAAGCGCTGGCGGTCGGCGCCATCGCCTACCTCGCCAAGCTTGCGATCGGCGGTTTCCTGCTGGCGCTGTTCGAGACCTCGATCGCCAAGATGCGCGTGTTCCGCGTGCCGGAATTCTTGGGCGCCGCCCTGATGCTCGGCCTCCTGGCCACGCTGCTCCTGTTCGTCTCGCGGAGCCTGTGATGCGCGGCCTGACCTTCGACGTCGCCCACCTCCTCGCCGGCACGCTGGTGCTGGTGAGCTTCCTCGAGCTCTATCAGGACCGGCTCTATGCGCTGCTCAACATGTTCGCGCTGCATGCCCTGGCGCTGGCGCTCTCGGTGGCTTGGCAGGCCTATATCCAGAACGCGCCGCACCTCTACGTGACCGCGGCGATCGCGCTCGTGTTCAAGGCGATCGTCATTCCAGTCGCCCTGCATCGCATCATCATGCGCCTCGGCATCCATCGCGAGATCGAGAAGGTGGTCGGCGTCGGGGGCGCCATGCTGCTGGGCATGGGGCTGGTCGCACTGTCGATGGTGGTGATGCTGCGGGTGACGGCGGAGGCGGATCCGCTCGCCCGCGAAGATCTCGCCTTCGCGCTGTCGGTGGTGCTGCTCGGCCTCCTGCTGATGGTCACGCGCCGCAACGCCGTGAGCCAGGTCGTCGGCTTCATGTCGCTCGAGAACGGTCTCGTCCTGGCCGCCACCGGCGCCAAGGGCATGCCGCTGGTGGTCGAGATCAGCGTCGCCTTCTCGATCCTCATCGCCTTCATCGTGATCGGCATCTTCCTGTTCCGCATTCGCGAGCGCTTCGACACCGTCGACGTGCAGGCGCTCGATCGCTTCCGCGGAGAGCGGGGATGATGTTCGAGCCGGTCATCGCCGTTCTCGTCATTCCGGCCGCGGCGGCGGCGCTGCTGGTCGCGCTGCCGGGCTACCGGCTGCCCGCGGCGCTCAACGTGCTCGCGGCGTTCCTGACCCTGCTCGCCGCGGTGGCGCTGTTCTTCGGCCGCCCGCAACCGGGCTCCTATCTGCTGGTCGACGACCTCAACAACGTCTTCATCGTGCTGACCACCTTCGTCGGCTTCACCACCAGCGCGTTCAGCGCGAGCTATATCGGTCACGAGCTCGAGATCGGCCGGCTGACCCCGCGGTTCCTGCGCTTCTATCACGCCATGTATCAGGTGCTGATGTTCGCGATGAACCTCGCGCTCGTCGCCAACAATATCGGCGTGATGTGGGTGGCGATCGAGCTGGCGACGCTGACCACCGTGCTGATGGTCGGCATCTACCGCACCCACGAGGCGCTCGAGGCGGCCTGGAAGTATTTCATCCTCGGCAGCGTCGGCATCGCGCTCGCCTTGTTCGGGACCATCCTGGTCTACATGGCGGCGCGGCCGGTGATCGGGGAGGGGCTCGACGCCATGGTTTGGACCGTGCTGATGACGCGCGCGTCCGCCTTCGACCCGGCGCTGCTCAACGTCGCGTTCGTGTTCCTGCTGCTCGGCTACGGCACCAAGGTCGGACTCGCCCCGCTGCATGCCTGGCTGCCCGATGCCCATGCCGAGGGGCCGACCCCGATCTCGGCGGTGCTCTCGGGGCTTCTTCTCAATGTCGCGCTCTACGCGCTGCTGCGCTTCAAGATGCTGCTGGCGCTCAACCCCGCGGCGCTCGCGCCCGGGCCGCTGATGGTGACCATGGGGCTCGTCTCGCTCGTGTTCGCGGCTTTCATGCTGTACCGCCGCCGCGACATCAAGCGCATGTTCGCCTATTCCTCGATCGAGCACATGGGCATCATCACCTTCGCCTTCGGGATGGGCGGCGCGCTCGCGAACTTCGCGGGCCTGCTGCACATGACCATGCACTCGCTGACCAAGTCGGCGATCTTCTTCGCGGTCGGCCACATCGCCCAGGTCAAGGGCACGCAGCGCATCGCCGACATGGGCGGCCTCACCGAGACCAACCCGGTGCTCGGCTGGGGCCTGGTGCTGGGCGTCGTCGCCATCGCCGGGCTGCCGCCGCTCGGCATTTTCATGAGCGAGTTCCTGGTGGTGACCTCGACCTTCGCGCGCGCGCCCGCCCTGGCGATCGTGCTGGTGTTCGGCATCCTGATCGGCGTCGCGGCGCTGTTTCTGCGACTGAACGCCATCGCCTTCGGTGAGCCGCGCGGAGCGAGCGCCAAGGCCGAGGCCTCCTACGTGCCGATGTTCGTTCATCTCGCGCTGGTTTTCGCCGCCGGCATCTACATGCCGCCGGCGCTGGTCGCCTGGTTCCAGAACGTGGCGAAGCTGTTGGGGTAGGGATGCCGACGCCGATCGACATGATCGTAGGCTCGACGGTCGCGGACCATCGCCCGTGGCCGCGCCTCGTGGTGCGGGAGGACGCCTGGCGTTTCGCCGCCGATCAGCTCCGGGCCGGCCGCCTCACGCTGCTCGGCCTGTGGGGCGATGCCGCGGACGCGGGTGCTGCGGTCCATTTGGCCGTGATGGACGAGGAGACAGGCCGGATCGCGGTGCTCACCATCGAATGCCCGGACGGCCGGTTTCCCTCGGTCGGCGCGCTGCATCCGCCGGCCATTCGCCTCGAACGGGCGCTGCGCGATCTCCACGGCATCGAGCCGGTCGGTCTACCCGACGCGCGCCCATGGCTCGATCTCGGTTTCTGGGACGTGCAGCATCCGCTCGGGGCGCGGCCCGGCCCGCCATCGGCGCGGGCGCCCTATGCCTTCCTGCCGATCGAGGGCGAGGGCCTGCACCAGATCCCGGTCGGACCGGTGCATGCCGGCATCATCGAGCCCGGGCACTTCCGCTTCACCGCCAACGGCGAAACGGTCGTCAGGCTCGAGCAGCGGCTGGGCTATGTGCACAAGGGCGTCGAGGCGCTGATGGCGGGCGCCCCCCTCGACAAGGCCGCGCGACTGGCCGGCCGCGTCTCGGGCGACAGCACGGTCGCCTATGCGCTCGCCTTCGCCCGCGCGGTCGAAGCCGCCGCCGGGGTCGAGGCGCCGCCGCGCGCGGCCTATCTGCGCGCGTTGATGGCCGAGCTCGAGCGCATCGCCAATCATTTCGGCGACATCGGCGCCGTCTGCAACGATGCCTCCTTCTCCCTGATGCATGCCCATTGCAGCGTCCTGCGCGAAAAAACCCTGCGCGCCGCCGATGCGTGCTTCGGCCACCGCCTGATGATGGACTGCGTGGTGCCGGGCGGCGTCGCGCGCGATCTCGGAGCCGATTGCGCGGCCAAGGTGTCGACGTTGTCGGACGAGGTTCGCAGCCTGTTTCCGCGCCTGATCGAGCTTTACGACAACACCGCCTCGCTGCAGGACCGCACCGCGACCACCGGCGTGCTGCGGGGCGAGCTCGCCCGGCAATTCGGCGCCGGCGGCTATGTCGGACGCGCCAGCGGACGGGCCTTCGATACGCGCAAGGCGCTTGCCTACCCGCCCTACGATGCGCTCGAATTCGACGTTCCCGTGCTCGACTCGGGCGACGTCAATGCCCGCGTCTGGGTGCGCATCCGCGAGGTCGAGCAAAGCCTCGCGCTGATCGGGCAGATCTTGCGGCGCCTGCCCGGTGGTTCGATCCGGGCCGAGATCGATCACCCCGGCGGGATTCGCGAAGGCGTCGCGATGACCGAAGGATTTCGCGGCGACGTGCTCGTCTGGGCAAGGCTCGACGGCGATCGCGTCGCGCGTTGCCACCTGCGCGATCCCTCCTGGTTCCAATGGCCGCTCTTGGAAGCCGTGATCGAGGGCAACATCGTCGCCGACTTCCCGCTCTGCAACAAGTCGTTCAACTGCTCGTATTCCGGGCACGACCTGTAATGACGGCGATAAGTAGGGTGGGCAAAGGCGCAGACTTCGCGCTCTCCGCGTGGGCAAAGTCTATCCCGCGCCGTGCCCACGCAGAGACAGCACGGCAAACGACTTTGCCCACCCTACGATCTTAGGATGACAAGATGCGCAGAGCCTTGTTCGAGAGCCTCCTTCGCCGTCCCCTGACGGAAGCGCCGCCGGGCAAGGACGAAGCGGCGCTCGCCGAGCTCGCGGCCAGCGTCGAGCGCGCCGCGCGGCAACGCCTGGGGCGCAGCCTCTCGATTCGCGAGATCGATGCCGGGTCGTGCAATGGTTGCGAGCTCGAGATCCACGCGCTCAACAATGCGTTCTACGATCTCGAGCGATTCGGGCTGCGGTTCGTGGCATCGCCCCGACACGCCGACGTGCTGCTGGTCACCGGCCCGGTCACCAGGAACATGCGCGAGGCGCTCGAGCGCACCTACAACGCGACGCCGGATCCGAAATGGGTGGTCGCGGTCGGCGATTGTGCGGTCGACGGCGGCCTGTTTGCCGGCAGCTACGCGGTCGTCGGCGGGGTCGCCGGCGTGGTGCCGGTCGATCTCCACATTCGCGGCTGCCCGCCGCGCCCGACGCAGCTGCTCAAGGGATTGCTGAGCCTGCTCGACCAGGGAGCATGATTCAGTTCGACGCCTTGGCCACCTTGGACTTGGCGGCGGCTCCCTCCGGCCCCTGCTTCGCGACCAGCTTCAGGCGCGTGTCGCGCAGCCCCATCGCGATCTTGTGCCAGTCGCCGCGTTGCTGGATATGCGCCGGATCGGCGCCGGGCATCGGGCGGTGCAGCCCGTACTTCGCCCCGTGCTTGTCGATCCAGTGCCAGACGTCCTCGGCGCTCTCGTCGAGACCGGTGATGTCGAGCGCGCGGCCGTGGCCGTAGCCGCCGGTGCGGCGGCTGCCGCCGTGCAGCGAGTTGCCGACGCGGGCCTTGAAGCCCGAGGCCAGGCGCTGGCGATAGTCGTCGCGGAACGCGCTGAGGATCGACCATTGGATGCCGTCCGCGTCCATCGCCTTGCCGGCATGGTAGAGCTGCTCGCGGAACTCGGGATCCATGCCGCCGATCACGTAATCCGGCAGCGACATGCCCACGCGCTTGGCCGCCGCCGGATCCTTCCAGGTGAAGTCGCCGGCGCCGTCGCGCTTGACAGGCTCGCGCTGATAGACTTCCCACAGATAGTCGTCGACTTCATCCATGCTGCCGCCGCTGCGCTTGCGGGTCGATCGCAGGGCGGTGTCGATCTCCATGCCCTCCTTGCCCGGGAAGGCAACGAAGCCGCCGACCTTGACCGCCCCCGGCGATCCCCCCACCGATGCGAGTCGCACATTGGGATTGAGGAAGCGGACGGTCTGCACCGCGCGTGGATAATAGGGAAGCGTCTCGTCGTCTTGGTAGCCGGCCTCCTCGGATGGCTCGGCTTGGTCGTATTGGACGGTGGCGTGGCTATTGCGCGTCTGGCGATAGACCACGGTCTCGTTGCGGCCGGGCTCGAAGCCGGTCTGGACCCGCTTGCTATGGATGTGATTCATGACCGCCATGGCCACCGTCGCCCCCGCAAGCGCGCCGGCGGCGAGCTTCAGTCCGACCAAAGCCTTCTGGTAGAAGGCCGCGCTGAGCGCGATCGCTCGCCGTCGGAAAGACGGCGTCAGGACCATCAGTGCGCGCCGTCGCTCGACATACGCGCGCGGATGCCGCATCACAGCCGACAGTGCGATCAAAAGCAGAGTCCCCCTGACGATCCCCTCTGGGGAGCACCCGGCTCGCGCTCGCGCATGTGCAGCCCTCCCCCGAGGGCGGCAACTGCGTTAACGCCCGCAGCCTGCGAGCCGGACGCTCAGCGATTTAGAGATTGATCCCCCAACCCCAGAAGAAGATGTTTCCCCGACCGAACAGCCGACAGTGTATCGATGAATAAGGAGAAAAATTGACCCCGCCGGTACCAATTTACGGCGACCCGCGAGGGCAAGAGCCGATGATGGCTGCGTTTCGAGACCGAGAGCAAGGGAAGAAGCCGGCCGCGGATGCATTTTCGTTCCGCGTGCTCGCCGTCGACGGAGACGCCCGCCGCGGCGAGATGGCAACGCCGCACGGCGCCGTCGCCACGCCTTGCTTCATGCCGGTCGGCACGCAAGCGACGGTCAAGGGGCTCGCCCCCGAATCGGTGCGCGCGAGCGGCGCCGACATCGTGCTTGCCAACACCTATCACCTGATGCTGCGGCCGGGCGCCGAGCGCATTGCGGCGCTGGGCGGGTTGCACGCGTTCATGCATTGGCCGCACGCGATTCTCACCGATTCCGGCGGCTTCCAGGTCATGTCGCTGTCGCCGCTGCGCAAGGTCGAGGACGCGGGCGTGACGTTCCGCTCCCATCTCGACGGCGCCACCGTCGCGCTCACTCCGGAGCGTGCGATCGAGATCCAGAGCCTGCTCGGCTCCGATGTCGCCATGCAGCTCGACGAATGCGTGCGGCTGCCGGCGCCGGCGGGCGAGCTCGCGCGGGCGATGCGGCTCTCGCTCGCCTGGGCCGAGCGGAGCAAGCGTGCGTTTGAGACCGCGCCGAAGGGCAGGGCGCTGTTCGGCATCGTGCAGGGCGGCGACGATCAGCATTTGCGGGCCGAAAGTGCCCGTGCACTTGTTAATATTGGGTTTCACGGCTACGCGATCGGCGGCCTGGCGGTGGGTGAGCCGCAGGAAGAGATGTTGCGCACGGTTGCGGAAGTGGCGCCGGTCCTGCCCGCCGGGCAGCCGCGCTATCTCATGGGGGTCGGCACGCCCGAGGACATCGTCGAGGCGGTGGCGCGCGGCATCGACATGTTCGACTGCGTGCTGCCGACCCGCAACGGCCGCCACGGGCTCGCCTTCACCCGCTTCGGGCCGATCAATCTCAGGAATTCACGCCATGCCGACGATCCGCGCCCGCTCGACGAAGGCAGCGCCTGTCCGGCCGCGCGCGACTATTCCCGCGCCTATCTCCACCACCTCGTGAAAGCGGGCGAGATGCTGGGCGCGGTCCTGCTCACGACGGTGAACCTCGCCTATTACCAGGAGCTGATGGCGGGCATGCGCGCGGCGATCGCCGCCGGCCGTTTTTCCGACTTTCACGCCGCCGCGCGCGAAGGCTGGGCGCGCGGCGACCTGCCGGCGTCGTGAGAGAGCGGGGCGCGGCCTCTCCGGGAACTCCGGAGGCACCGCTCAATAAATCGTCAGCGGGCGGGAAGGGGCCTCGACGGCGCGTCGCCGTCGGCGCAAAATCGAACCGTTCCAAACGACATGGCGCGGCAAGCGCCGGCAATCGGGAGACCCCGGATCATGGCCATCAGCCTCGACGTCAATGGCGAGCGCCGCTTGGTTCCAGCCGAGCCGGATACGCCGTTGCTGTACGTGCTCCGCAACGATCTTCAACTCAACGGCGCCAAATTCGGCTGCGGGCTCTCGCAATGCGGCGCCTGCACGGTGCTGGTCGACGGCAAGGCCACGCGCTCCTGCGTGACCCCGATCAGCGCGGTCGCGAACGGCAAGATCACCACCATCGAGGGCCTCGGCTCGATCGACAAGCCGCATCCCTTGCAGCAGGCATTCATCGACGAGCAGGCCGTCCAGTGCGGCTACTGCATCAACGGCATGATCATGGCGGCGAAGGAATTGCTCGACCGCAATCCGCGCCCGAGCGAGGCGGAGGTGCGCGAGGCGCTCGCCGGCAATCTCTGCCGCTGCGGCACCCACAATCGGATCGTTCGCGCGGTGCTGCGCGCCGCCCAAATGAACGCCAAGGCCAACGGGAGGATCTGACCATGACCGCTCCCGTCATCACCCGGCGTCAGGTTACCGCCGGCCTCGGCGCGATCGTCGTTGCCTTCTCGCTCGATCCGAAACTCGCCATTGCGCAGGAACGGCTGCCGGGAAGCCTCGAGAACAATCGCCGCCTCGACGGCTGGATCCGCATCAATGCCGACGGCACCGCGACCGTCTTCACCGGCAAGGTCGAGCTCGGCCAAGGCATCCTCACGGCGCTGCGCCAGATCGCGGCCGAGGAGCTCGACCTGCCGCTCGCCCGCATCACGACGATTTCCGGCGATACCGGACGAACGCCGAACGAAGGTCAGACCGCCGGCAGCCAGTCGGTCGAGAACAGCGGCACGGCGCTGCGCATGGCCGGGGCCGAGGTGCATGCGCTGCTCGTCGATCTCGCGGCCAAGCGGCTCGGCGTTGCGGCCGACCGGTTGGCGGTCGCCGATGGCGTCATTTCCGCGCCCGACGGTCGCAAGATCGGCTACGGCGAGCTCGTCGCCGATCTCGATCTCAGCCGCGAGGCCACCGCCAAGAGCCCGCCGAAGCCGGCGTCCGGCCACAAGATCGTCGGAAAGTCGATCGCGCGTTTCGATATCCCGGCCAAGGTCACCGGCGGCGCGGCCTACGTCCAGGATCTGCGGCTTCCCGGCATGGTGCACGGGCGCGTGGTGCGTCCGCCGCGCTACGGCTCGAAGCTCGAGGCCGTCGACCAGGCGGCGGTAAAGGCGATGCCCGGCGTGGTCGCGGTGGTGCGCGACGGCTCCTTCCTCGGCGTCGTCGCCGAACGCGAGGAGCAGGCGATCAAGGCGCGCGAAGCCTTGCGCGAGAGCGCAAAATGGACCTTGGGCCCGGAGCTGCCCGATCCGGCGCGCATTTTCGAGGTGATCAAATCGCTCCCCAGCAAGGACTCGACGATCGGCGTCAAGCAGGGCGCGGTGCCCGCGGATGTGCGCACCTTCGAGGCGGTCTACACCAAGCCCTATCTGGCCCACGGCTCGATCGGGCCGTCCTGCTCGGTCGCCGAGCTCAAGGACGGCACGATGACGGTATGGACGCATTCGCAAGGCGTCTTCCCGTTGCGGGCCGAGCTCGTCAAGGCGCTGAAAATGCCGGCCGCGGCGGTGCGCTGCGTCCATACCGAAGGCTCCGGCTGCTACGGTCACAACGGCGCCGACGACGTCGCGCTCGACGCCGCGCTGCTTGCGCGCGCGGTGCCGGGCCGGCCGGTCCGCCTGCAATGGATGCGCGACGACGAGTTCGGCTGGGAGCCCTATGGCCCGGCCATGGTGATGCATGCCAAGGCGGCGCTCGGCGGCGACGGCAAGATCGCCGACTGGAGCTACGAGGTCTGGAGCAACAGTCATTCGACCCGGCCGCAATCGACGAGCGGCGCCAACGTGCTGGCATCCTGGTATCTCGCCGAGCCGCAGGCGATGGGACCGCCGACGAGTCCCCCGCAGCCGGCGGGCGGCGGCGACCGCAACGCCATCCCGCTCTATGATTTCCCGAACCAGCGCGTGATCCACCATTTCGTGCAGGACATGCCGGTCCGGGTCTCGGCGCTGCGCACGCTCGGCGCCTATGCCAACGTGTTCGCGCTCGAATCCTTCATGGACGAGCTGGCTACGGCGGCGGGCGCCGATCCGATCGCCTTCCGGCTCGCGCACTTGAAAGATCCGCGCGCGCGCGCGGTGATCGAGACGGTCGCCAGGATCTCGGGCTGGAAGGACGGCGAGAAGGGCACCGGCAGCCGCGGCCGCGGCATCGGCTTCGCCAAGTACAAGAACCTCGCCTGCTATATGGCCGTGGTGGCGGAGGCCGAGGTCGATCGCGCGACCGGCATGGTGCGGGTGCCGCGGGTCTGGGCGGCGGTCGATGCCGGCCTCATCATCAATCCCGACGGCCTCGCCAACCAGACGGAAGGCGGGATCATCCAGTCGGTGAGCTGGACGCTGAAGGAGGAGGTGCGTTTCGACAAGACCGGCATCCTGTCGCGCGACTGGGCGAGCTACCCGATCCTGACCATGCCGGAGGTGCCGAAGGTCGAGATCGAGCTGATCAACCGGCCGAACGAGCGGCCGCTCGGCGCCGGCGAGGGCGCGTCGGGCCCGGCAGTCGCCGCCGTCGCCAACGCCTTCGCCCACGCGACCGGCAAGCGCATCCGCGACCTGCCGGTCCATCCGGCGCGGGTCAAGGCGGCGATCGGATGACGGACGATGGAGGACAGAGGACAGACGACAGACGGCAGACGGAAAGCCATCGCCATCCGTTCTCCGTCGTCTGTCGTCTGTCGTCTAAACTGCACTGAGAAGAAAACCTCAGGGAGGAAGGCATGGCCATCAACTTCACTGTGAACGGCAAGCCGGCGTCGACCGAGGCGCCGCCGGCGACGCCGCTGTTGTGGGTGATCCGGGAGGGTCTCAAGCTCACCGGCACCAAGTTCGGTTGCGGCACCGGCCTGTGCGGTGCCTGCATGGTGCACATCGACGGCAAGCGCGCGTTCTCCTGCCAGACGCAGGTGTCGGAGATCGCCGGCAAGTCGGTGACCACGATCGAAGGGCTGTCGGAAACAAGCTCGCATGCGCTGCAGAAGGCCTGGCTCGCCGAGCAGGTGCCGCAGTGCGGCTATTGCCAGTCCGGCCAGATCATGAGTGCCGCCGACCTGCTCGCGCGCAACCCGAAGCCGACGCGGCAGCAGATCGTCGAGCACATGAGCAGCAACATCTGCCGCTGCGGAACCTATCAGCGGATCGTGCGCGCGGTCGAGCGCGCGGCGCGGGAGGCCTGAGCCATGACGCGACATATCGATTTGTCCAAGCTGAGCTCGCCGGTTTCCCGCCGCCAGGTCATGGTCGGCGCCGCCGGCCTGACCTTCGCGGTCGCGCTTTCCGGCCGGGCGGCGCGCGCCGCCGTGCTCGCGAGCGAAGGCGCCGGCACGGCGCTGAGCCCCTGGGTCTCGATCGCGCCCGACGGCACGATCACCATCATGTCGGCCGCCACCGAGATGGGGCAGGGGTCGATGACCTCGCTGCCGCTGATCCTCGCCGAGGAGCTCGACGCCGACTGGTCGAACGTGCGCATCGTGCCGGCCCCGCCGATCGACAAGATCTACGGCAATCCCGGCTTCGGCGGCATGATGTACACCGCCGGCTCCAACGCGGTGCGCAGCTACTACCAGCCGCTGCGCACGTTCGGCGCCCAGGTGCGGCGCGTGCTCATCGACAACGCGGCGCGCAAGCTCGGGGTGCCGGCCGACGAGCTGACGACCGAGCCGAGCGTCGTGCTGCACGCCAAATCCGGCCGGCGCCTGAGCTATGGGGAGATCGCGGCGTTCGCGGAAGTTCCCGACAAGGCGCCCGAGATCAAGCCGGAGCAGCTGAAGGCGCCGAGCCGGTTCCGGCTGATCGGCAACGACGTCATGCGCATCGAGTTGCCGAGCAAGGTGAACGGCAGCGCGCAATACTCGATCGACGTGCAGGTCCCCGGCATGCTCTACGGCGCGATCCTGCGCGCGCCGGTCGAGGGCGCCGCGCCGGACCAGGTCGACGAGGCCAAGGCGAAGGCCGTCGCCGGCGTGGTCAAGGTGGTGCGGCTCCCTTACGCGGTGGGCGTGGTTGCCGATACGCCATGGGCGGCTTTCGCGGCGCGCGGCGTTTTGGCCAATTCCATCACCTGGACGAAATCCGGCAAGGCCTGGGGCTTCGACAGCGAGAAGGGCCTCGAGACCTTCGCGGCCGCGGCCCGCGACCTGTCGCAGCCGGGAACGGACTGGTTCAAGGCCGGCGACGTGCCCGGTGAATTGACCAAGGCCGCCGGCAAGGTCGAGGCGCTCTACCTCTGCGACTATGCCTATCACGCGCAGATGGAGCCGCTCAACGCAGTCGCATCGGTCGCGCCGTCCGGCGACGCGGCCGAGATCTGGTGCGGCACGCAAGGCCAAACCACCGCGCAGGAGGCGACCGCGCAAGCGCTCGGGATCGCCCGCGACAAGGTCAAGCTCAACTACACCTTGATGGGCGGCGGCTTCGGCCGGCGCGGGCCGCGCGACGCCGACTTCGTCGTCGACGCCGTGTGGCTGGCGAAGGATGTCGGCAAGCCGGTGAAGGTGATGTGGACACGCGAGGACGACGTCCACAACGGACGCTTCCGCCCGCTCTCGGCCCACTACCTGCGGGCCGGGCTCGACGCCTCGGGCAGGCTCGTGGCCTGGCATCATCGGCTCGTCGGCGACCGGGTGACGCCGGCCTTCGATCCCGTGCGCTACGAAGGGCGCGGCCGCAAGGACTTCATCCTGATGGCCGGCGCGGACCTCCCGGGTTACGCGGTGCCGCACCAGCTGGTCGAGCAGTTGTACCGGGACACCGGCGTGCGCACGGCGCCGTTGCGCGGCATCAGCTTCACCGCCAACAAGTTCGCGACCGAGACCTTCGTCGACGAGATCGCGCGCAAACGCGGCATCGATCCGGTGGCTTTCCGGCTCGAGCTGCTCAAGGACACGCCGCGCGGGCGCAAGGTGGTCGAGGCCGTCGCGCGCATGGCGGATTGGGGCCGGAAGCGCGACGGACGCGGCATGGGCTTCGCCTTCATCAACTACTCCGACTCGCTGGTCGCGGGCG
>WNEY01002980.1_pt1 | contig 13482 bp, 9 predicted proteins | sample 5400531 | NCBI WGS metagenome assembly WNEY01 (sample SAMN13153338, study PRJNA577476) | soil metagenome | isolation source: 200 cm saprolite under Douglas fir tree site 1 | place: USA:California | collected 2015-04-18
CCGAGCGGGTGCTGGAGGCGCACGTTCGCCGGGCCCACGCCGTCCCGGTCGCCGAACTCGAAGAGCCCCTCGCCGACGATGGTCCGGATGGTCCCACCCGGCCCCGGCTCGACCACGCGGATCGCGCTCGCCTCGCTGTCGGCGACGTAGAGGAGCCGGCCGTCGGTGGTGAGGCCGCTCGGCTGGTTCATCGCCGCAGCCTCGCGCGGGCCGTCCTCGAGCGCCTCGCGGCCGGTGCCGGTGTGCGGCCCGATCTCGCCGCTCCCGGGTCGCATCGCCCAGAGCTGGTGGGTGCCCGCCATGGCGACGTAGAGCGTGCCGTCGAGGAGGACGAGATCCCAAGGTGAGGAGAGTGGCGTCGCGCGCGCGGGGCCGCCGACGCGCGGACCCATGAGCTGAGCTCCCGTGCCCGCGAGCGTCGCGACGCGGCGCCGGGCAAGGTCCACGACGCGGAGCGCGTGGTTCTCGGTGTCGGCGACATAGAGCGTGTCGCCCTCGAGCGCGAGCCCCTGTGGCTGGTAGAAGGCGGCGTCGTCGAAGCTCCCGTCGCCGAGGCCGCCGTCGCCACGTCCGATCACCGCCTCCACCTTGCCGTCGAGATCGGCGATGAGGATGCGGTTGTGTCCGGTGTCGCTGATGAAGAGCCGGCCGCCGGTCTCGTCGGCCAGGACCTTGCCGGGGAACATGAGCGGCGCCGGGGCCGCGAGCCGCTCGGGCTCGAGCGCGAGGGGCCGCCGGTCGATCATCCCAGCGGCGTCGAACTCCTCGACCATCTGGCGGATGAGGTCGTCGAACGACTCGAGGGGAAACTCGCCTTCGTGTCGGCCGATGACCTTGCCCTCGGGGTCGATGAACATGAGCGTCGGCCAGGCGCGGACCGCATACGACTGCCAGACGCGAAAGTCGCGGTCATTCGCCACCGGATGGCCGACGTTGAGGCGGAGGATGGCCGCGCGGACCGCCTCGGTCTCCCGCTCGCTCGAGAACTTCGGCGAGTGGACGCCGACGACGGCGAGCTCCCGGCTCCACTTGCGCTCGAGCTTCCGCAACTGCGGAAGGAGATGCAGGCAGTTGATTCAGCAGAAGGTCCAGAAGTCGAGCAGGACCAGCTTGCCGCGCAGGTCGGCGCGCGCTCCCTCCTGGTCCCCTGCGTGGACCGCTAGAACGTGACCGGCAGCGCCGTGAGCCCGCGGAGCGTGGACGCCCGGCGCCACTCGAGCCGCGCAGTCGCCAGCGCGAGGCGAGGCAGCCGCCGCACGAGCGCCAGGATCGCGATCTGCGCCTCCAGTCGCGCGAGGGGTGCGCCGAGACAGAAGTGGATGCCCCAGCCGAAGCCGAGGTGGCGGTTGTCGCCTCGGGTGATGTCGAGCCGGTCGGGGTCGGGGAAGTGTGCCGGATCCCGGTTCGCGGCGCCGATGAGGCCGAGCACGAGGGCGCCCTTCGGGATCGTCCTCCCGCCCAGCTCGACGTCCGTGTTGGGCATGCGCCCCGTGCGCTGCACCGGGCCGTCGTAGCGCAGGAGCTCCTCGACCGCGCTCCCGATGAGCGCGGGATCGGCGCGTAGCGCGCGGAGCTCCGCGGGGTGGCGGAGCAGCGCGAGCGTGCCGTTGCCGATCAGGTTCACGGTGGTCTCGTGGCCGGCGACGAAGAGGAGCAGGACCGTGGCCATCAGCTCGCCCTCGGTCAGCTTGTCGCCTTGCTCCTCGGCGGCGATCAGGTCGCTGAGCAGGTCGGCCTTCGGGCGGCGGCGCCGTTCGGCGATGAGACCGCGGAAGTAGTCGGCGAGCGCGTGGCGGGCGGCGGTGCCGCGCTCGATCACCTCCGGCTCCGTGGGCAGCGCGATCGCGTCGAGGCTTCGCGCGATGTCCACCGACCAGTGCCGGAAGAGGTCGCGGTTCTCCGCCGGCACGCCCAGCATCTCGCAGATCACGATGACGGGCAGCGGGTAGGCGAGGTCGGCGATCACGTCCATGCGGCCGACAGCCTGCGCGCGGTCGAGCAGCGCGTCGACGATCCCCTGGATCCGCTCGCGCATCTCCTCGACCACACGCGGCGTGAAGGCCTTGCTCACCAGGGCGCGGAGCCGTGTGTGGTCCGGCGGGTCGCGGAAGAGCATCGAGAGGTCGAACCCCGCCTCGCCGAACCGCGCCTGGAGGAGGGTGTCGTAGCCCTTCCGGCCGAAGCGCGCGTCGCGCAGCATGCCCGCGACGTCGTCGTAGCGGGTGAGGACCCAGAACCCCATCGGGCTCTCGTGCACGGGGTCCTCGGTACGCAGCCGGTGATAGACGGGGAACGGGTTCTCGATGAATTCCGGCAGGAACGGGTTGAACTCGACGCGCGTCGCGGTCACGCGTCAGCAGTTCATGTACTTCGGCGTGATGAGTGGCTTCTCCGTGCCGTCGGCGTCCCAGGTCTTCCGCTTCAAGCCCGAGAGGTCCTTGCCGTAGACGTGGATCTCGACGGTGTCGCGATCGGTCGGGTTGTGCATCGCGTGCACCTCGTCCCCTGGAACGAGGCACGAGATGGCGCCCGGCGTGTGGTGCATGACCGTCTTCACAGCGAGCGTCGCGCGGCCGGCCTGGGCGCCTTCCTCGACGCGGTAGCGCGTTTCCTCGATCGCGTTGTCGATGACGCCGATCACGCCCCACGTCTCATGGTTGTGCGCGCGTGCGGTCTCGCGCGGCCCCCAGACGACCGCCGTCACGTTGAAGCGGGGCGCGCGGTGGAGCATGTAGCGGCCGCGCGGCTGGCCCTGGGGGCGCCGGCGGAATTCGACGGGCACGACGCCGGGGTTCTTCACGAGCTTCGCCAGGAGCGGCGCGACGCGCTCGGTGATGACGTGAGGGGAGGTCTCGTCGCGCGTGATGCGGTCCAGGTCGGCGATGAAGTTCCCGAGCGTGTAGGTCGCCGTCGCCATGGCTCCTCCTCTGGCTCCATCTTCACAGGAGCCGGCTCCGACTGCGTCCGTCCTGGTCGAGGTCCGCCTCCCACCGCAAGTAGCGCTCCATCGCCTCGCGTCCTCGCTCGTAGGGCTTGAGCACGACGTCGTCGGGCTCGTCGGCGAGCCGCGTCCGGCCGTCCTCGACGGCGAGCCCCGCGTCGGCCCACGCGCGCGTGCCGCCCTCGAGGACGCTCACGGCGGTATACCCGAGGCGGTCCAGGGTCGCCGCGGCGAGGGTCGAGGCGACGCCGTCGGCGCAGGTGACGGCGATCGGCGCCTGCCGCTCCGGCGCGAGCGTCCCGACCGTCCACTCGAGCCGGCTGCGACAGAGCCAGCGGGCGCCCGGCACGTGGCCGCGCGCGTACGCGTCGCTCTGGTCGACGCTGAGGATCAGTCCCGTGCCGAGATCGCCGGGCGCGACGCGCGCGACGCGCTGGCGCGCGGCTTCCCAGCCGAAGGGGACGACGGTCGGGTGCTCCCTCTCGACGGCGCCGCCGGCGGCGGTCCATGCGGGCAGGCCCCCGGCGAGCACGGCGACGTCGGGGAACCCCATGCGGCGGAGCCACGAGGCGGTCATGACGGAGCGCGCGAAGCCGTCGCAGACGAGGACGATCGACGCGGCGCGGACCGCGACGTACTCGTCGGTCGCCTGCACCGCCTGGCCCCCGGGCGCCCAGACGGCGCCGGCGACGTGGCCCGCGGCGTACTCGTCGGCCGTCCGCACGTCGAGGACGTAGAGGTTGTTGTCGCGCTCGCGCCTGGCGAGGCGCATGGCGAGGTCATCGGGCGAGATGAACGTCAGACCGTCCTCGGCCGCGACGCGCTTCGCCGTCAGCGTCGCGACCGCGCGGCTCCGGGCGGACGGCGCTGGCGCCCAGCGCGCCGCGCCTCGCTCGAGCGTGAGCCCCGCGAGCTCCCAGCCCATCGTCCCGTTCTCGAGTGCCAGCACGGGGTTGGGGAGCTGCATGCGCCGGAGCGACTCGGCGCCGATGTAGGAGCGCGTGCGGCCACCGCAGTGAACGACGATCGTCGTCTCGGGGCGAGCGACCAGCTCGGCGATGCGGAGGACCAGCTCGCCGCCCGGGACGCTCCAGGCGCCGGGGAGAGAGCCCCGCGCGTACTCCTCGGGCGTCCGCGTGTCGACGATGACCAGGTCGTCGCCGCGCTCGATCCGCTTCCGGAGCTCGTGGGGCGCGAGCTGCGGCGTCTTGCACTCGTGCAGGGCGCGCTCGCCGAAGACTTTGCTCGCCACGTTGATGCCCTCGACGAGCGGACGCCCTTCCGCGCGCCAGGCGGTGAGGCCGCCGGCGAGGACCCGCACGTCGGTGTAGCCCATCTCACCGAGCGTCGGCCGCGCCAGCGCGGCGAGCCGTCCGTCCTCGTCGCAGACGACGAGGGGCGTCGCGCGCGCGGGGACGAGCGTCAGCAGCCGAAACTCCAGGAGCCGCCGCGGGAGGGACGTGGCGCGATAGATGTGACCCCGCTCGTAGGCCGCCTTCTCGCGCAGGTCGAGCAGGGCGTGGGGCGTCGAGGACTGCGTCAGCCGGGCGAGCTCGGCGGGGGCGATCATGCTGAGCGCTCATCTTGCCTTTGCGGCCGGGACCGCGCAAGCTGGAAATCACGCGATGCCCTTTCCCGAGGCGCTGCGCGCGCTCAACCACCGCGACTTCCGCGTCTTCTGGGGCGGCCAGCTCGTGTCGCTGATCGGCACCTGGATGCAGTCGGTGGCCCAGTCGTGGCTCGTGCTGCAGCTCAGCGGCTCACCGCTCAAGCTCGGGCTCATCGGCACGCTTCAGTTCGCGCCGGTCCTGCTCTTCTCGGTGGTCGCCGGCGCAATCGCGGACCGGCTGCCCAAGCGCCGGCTGATCCTCGCGACCCAGTCGGCCCTCGCCCTCCAGGCGTTCACCATCACGGCGCTGGTCTGGAGCGGGCACGTCCGGTACTGGCACGTCGCCGTGCTGGCGCTCCTCCTCGGCTGCGCGAACGTGATCGACATGCCGACGCGCCAGGCGTTCGTCGCGGAGCTGGTCGGTAAGCGCGACCTCGTGAACGCGGTCGCCCTCAACTCCGCCGCCTTCAACGGCGCGCGCATCGTTGGGCCGGCGGTGGCCGGCCTCCTGATCGGCCGCTTCGGCGTGGCCCCGGCGTTCCTGCTGAACGGCCTCTCATTCCTCGTGGTGATCGGCGCGCTCCTCCTCGTCCACGTGGAGGGCACGCCGCGACCGCGCGCGGCCACGACGGTCGGCCAGGAGGTCTGGGAAGGGCTCCGCTACGCGCTCGGCACGCCTCGGATCGCGCTGATCCTCGGCCTCGTGCTCGTCGTGAGTCTCTGCGTCTTCAACTTCACGGTCTTCGTCCCGCTCGTCGCGCGGAACGTGCTCCACCTGGGGGCCGAGGGGTTCGGCTTCCTCATGGCGGCGCTCGGGCTCGGTGCCGTGACGGGGGCACTGTCTCTGGCGACTCTCGGCGGCCGCCAGACCCCGCTGCGCACGATCCTGTTCGCGGGCGTCCTCTCCTGCCTGGCCCTCGTGGCGCTCGCGACCACCGCCGAGTTCCACGAGGCCGTCGTGCTCCTCTTCCTGATCGGCTTCTACTCGATCGTCTTCATGGCGAGCTGCAACACGACGCTGCAGCTCTCGGCACCCGACGGGCTACGCGGTCGCGTGATGAGCTTGTACACGCTGATGTTCGGCGGCGCCTTTCCGTTCGGCGCGTTCATGATCGGCGCGATCGCCGAGGCGTTCGGGGTGCCGACGGCGCTCGTCGTCGCCGGGAGCGCGGGACTTGTCGGCGTCGCCGCGATCGCCCTCTGGTGGCGGGCGCGTCGGGCGTAGCCGAGTCAGCAGGACTTGACGGTCGGGTCGTCGCCGACCTTCACGACGAGCTTGCCGACGTTCCTCCCGCGCAGGAGCCCGATGAACGCTTCCGGCGCGTTCTCGAGCCCGACGACGACGTCCTCCCGGTACCGGATCCTGCCCTCGCGGAGCCACTGGGCGCAGTCACGGTGGAAGTCGGCGAAGCGGTCGCCGTGGTCGGAGACGATGAAGCCGTGGATGAGCGCCCGGTTGACGAGGATCGGCAAGAAGTTCGGCCCGGGCGGGAGCTCCGTGGCGTTGTACTGCGAGATCAGGCCGCAGAGCGGGATGCGCGCGAACTGGTTGATGAGCCGCAGGACCGCAGCGAGGACGTCGCCGCCGACGTTGTCGAAGTAGACGTCGATCCCCTTCGGGCACGCCTTTTGGAGCGCGGACAGCAGGGGCTCCGTTCTGTAGTTCACGCAGGCGTCGAACCCGAGCTCCTTGACGACGAGCTCGCACTTCGCCTCGGAGCCCGCCACCCCGACCGCCCGGCACCCGCGGATCTTGGCGAGCTGACCGACCACGGAGCCGACGGCGCCGGCCGCCGCGGAGACGACGACCGTCTCACCGGGTTTGGGCTGGCCGATGTCGAGCAGCCCGACGTATGCCGTCATCCCGGGCATACCGAGGACACCGAGCGCCGTGGAGAGCGGCGCCGCCTTCGGGTCGAGTTTCCGGGCGCCGGCGCCCCGGGAGAGCGCGTATGCCTGCCAGCCGGTAGGGCCGACGACGAAGCTCCCTGTCGGGAACGCGGCGTTGTTCGAGGCGATTACCTCACTGACGGCCCCGCCGACCATGGGTGTGCCGAGCTCTACGGGCTGGGCGTACGACTTTGCGTCGTTCATCCGCCCACGCATGTACGGGTCGAGCGAGAGGTAGATCGTCCGGCAGAGGAACTCGCCGTCGCCCGGCGGGGGCACGGGAGCCTCTGCCAGCTCGAAGTCAGAGACCTTCGGTTCGCCCGTGGGGCGCCTCCGGAGCAGGACCTGACGGTTCAATAAGCTTTGCATGGGGCCAAGGCTACACTAGAGTAGAGGGAGATGGCGATGCGTGCCCTCGCCAGAGAGCGGTGACGGAGTTCATTCCGGACACCCCGTCCGTTGCCCGCGCGTACTGTCCTGGTTGTGAGCCCAACGCGGACCCGAGCCTGGAGATCCTCGACGTACGCTGGTGCGAGTCCCACGCCCCGTCGCGCGACGGCGTCGACGACGAGACGGTGATCGCCGCGGCCTATCTTTCCGGGAGCGCCGAGGCGGGCGGCGACGACAACCGGCGCTGGTGCGAGGTGGTCCACAGGCGGCGCCGCCGCTAAGATATTCGGAGGGGGCCTCGACGGCCCCCTCCGAGGCCTCCCCCCGAGCAGGATTGCGCGGGCAAAGAGGTTGTGAACGAATCGGCCCGAGTCCTACCTGGCTCGTCCGAAACCCGAGTGCGGCCGTGAGGGGTGCCGCTCGTTGCACCCCCCTCGGCCCGCTCGCCGTCTCCTCGCCCCCACTCACCGGTCCGCGGCCTACTTTACGGCCGGTATTCAGGTCGCCAGCGCGACGGCGCCCCGCAGCCGTGCCGCCCGCATCAGGTTGTGCGCGAGGGCGAACCACAGCAGCACCGCCCGCGCCTTCCTGAGCCCGCGGACGACGACGTGCCGCAGCCCCCGATTGCGGGCCAGGGCATTGACGCACTCACTCGTCGCTGCGCGGTCGCGATAGACGGCCTTCGCCGCCGCCGTGCCCATGCGCTGCCGCCACTCCGCAACGAGCACGTCATCGACGCGCCAGAGCGGGCGCTGCGCACGGGTCGGATCGTCGGACCCCGGCGGCGGCGCGTACACCCGGCACCCGAGGTCGGAACCGGCCACCGCGCGGAGGTCGTCGAGATCCACGTAGCCTCCGTCCGCCAGCACGTCCGTCGGCGCGCGGCCATAGCGCCGCTGCACTTGCTCCACCATCGGGCGCAACTGCCCTTGGTCCGTCCCCGCGTTGGTCATCTCGACGCCCACGATGACCTGGCCCTGGGTCGCGGTCATCAGTTGGGCGTTGAACGCCGGGCGGAACCCGCCATCGGCCATCTTCATCACTCGCGCCTCGGGATCCGTCGTCGACAGTCGGGCGGGCCCCTTCACGCCGGCCTTCCGCCGGCGTGCTTCAAGCCCCGGCAGCTGCGCCAACGCCTCGGCCACGCGCTGGCGGCGCTCCTCGGCGGCTCGCTGCCGCGCCGCCGCCTCCCGCCGCGACCCGCCGGCGGGAGGCGCCTCCAGTTGTTCGCGCAGGGCCGCCACCTGCGCCGCGGCCTCCGCCAGACACTGCGTCAACCGCTCCCCCCGACGAAACGAGGCGCCGCCGGCGCTGGCGCGGATCTTCACGCCATCCTGCGCCACGCGGGTCAACTCCACCAACCCCTCCGCCAACAGCGCCGCCACGCTCGTCGTGAGCAACCCGTCGAGCACCTCGGCGGGGTCGACCCGGAAGTCCGCCAGGGTGTGGTAGTTCACCGAGACGCCGCCACAGATCCACCGATACGCGTCGTGCTCCTCGCACAGCCGCGCCAGCGCCCGCGCGCTGCCCACCCCTTCGAGCGTCGCGTACAGCCACAGCGCCATCAGGATCGCCGGATCGATCGCCGGCCGCCCGGCATGGCCCTCGACGGCCTTGATCGCCTGGTAGAGCGGACTCAGCTCGAGCCCCTCGACGAACTCCCAGACCACTCGCGCGCGGTGGTCGGCCGCCAGCAGTGCTTCGAGATCGACGGGCCGCAACTCCAACTGCGTCCGGTTCGGCCGCTGGACCCGCGGCTCCGCGTTTCCGGCCTCGCCATGCGTCTCGTTCGCATCCGGCAGCGGAAAGAGGGTGTCGTTCATGAGCGCAGTGTCGCCGCGTGGCCCGCAGCGACGCGAGGGATTTCTTCACAACCTCAAAGCCGGCGCTCGAACGTCGATCGGTGCCCGATTGGGTCGGCGGAGCCGGCGCATTCGGGCCGATGGCGAGGCCGCCGCGGGTAATCGGTGGGGGACCTCCTATGGGGTCGTCAAGCACATTTCTGTCCCTCACGCCGTCTGCCGCAAATGCTGCCGGGCCATCGTGGCAAGGTGGTAGGTCTCGTCGTAGGCCACCTGCCGGGTCCAGAGGACGAAGATGATCTTGAGCCACTTCGCGGCGAGCGCCCGGACGGCGTGGTGATGGCTGTGCCCACGCTTCCTGCCCCGGTCATAGTACGCGCGCGCCCACTCGCTCTTGCCCAGCGACTGGAAGGCGAACTGGTGGACGGCCTGGCGCAGGTGCATGTTGCAGGCGAAGCGGAACTGGACGCTCACCTGCTTGCCGCTGCGGTCGGTGACGGGGACGGAGCCGGCGTGCCCTTGGAGATGCCGGAACGTCTGCCAGCGACCGGCGGCGTCGCCGAGCTCGGCATAGAGCTGCGGCACGGTCGTGCCGCTCCGGCCGCCGGGCAGGGACGTGGCCCACTCAGCCGCCGGCATGCTGGCGAAAAAATCGGTGATCGCCTCGCGGTAGGCCTCCACCGCGGTGACCGTGGCCTCCAGCTGTGCGAGCAGCGCGCCCACGAGTCGCGCGTTGACGCGCACGACGTGCGCGGGCACGGGCAGCTGCGGGCCCTGCAGGATCGCCCACAGCTTGGCGGTGCGCTCGGCGCCGAGGCGGTGCTCGCGCGTCCAGCGCTGCCACTGCCGCGCGGTCAGCGCGGCGAGCGCCGCCGGCGTCGAGTACTCGCGCAGGAAGGCGCGGGCCCACTGGCTCTTGAGGTCGTCACACACCTCCAGGGCGCGCGGATAGTACGCCTTGAGCGTCGCGGTCAGTTGATTCAGCAGCCGCGTTTGCTGGCGGACCTGGCGGGCATGGTCGCGCGTGAGCCCCTTGAGCTCTTGAGCCGCCTCGGAGCTGGGCCGCAGCGGCGCCAGATGGCCATGATCTGTCCGCAGGAACGTCGCCAGGACGCGCGCATCGAACGGATCACTCTTTGCGCCGCTTATCCGGAAGCGATCCCGCGCCCGGTCGAGGGCCTTGGGGTTCACTGGGAACACGAGGACGCCATGGTCCAGCAGCAAGTCGACGATGCGGCCCTCAGGTTTCTCGATCGCGGCCCAGAGCTCGATGCCCTCGGCCCGCCGTTCGTCGAGCCACCGCCCCCACTCGCTCAGCCCCTCCGCCGTGTGCGGCACGATCCGCCCCACGATCTTAGTGGCGTTCTCGTCCTCCACCCACACCGCGTGTTCGGCATCCGCCCAATCCAGCCCGATGTAGAAGCGCATTCATCCTCCCCTCTGGAGTCCCGGGTTTGACGGCGCAGCTCACCGAGCGGGAACGGCTGGCTCTCCCTATATCGGCCCTCGGCGGGGCAACCTCCTATCGAACCCTCGCCATTCTCTCGCGGGGCGGGACAGTCCCCCAATGATCCTCAGTGGGCTAGCAGCCCGTGGTGGAAGTGGCGGACTTCACCAAGCGAGCACGACCGTTGAATAGGTGCGCAGTAAGCACGGCATCAGTCGCGAGATGGGCCAGAGCCGCGTGGCGGCCAGCCAGACGCGCTCGACGAACATTCCGAAGGCGATTTCAAGCGCGCCGACGACGAACCGGCGTCCTTGCAGCCCTCGCGGCGTGCCGCGCCCGAACGCCTGCCGCATGAGGAGACCGAGGTTGAACGCGCCCGCGTGGACGAGCAGCCGCTTCAGGATGTTCTGATGTCCGCGCAAGTGGGTGCGGCGGAGCCCGCCGGTGTCGTACACGTGGGCGAAGGAGCGCTCGACGTATTCGCCGCGACACCGCAACAGCCGTTTGCCGCGCGCGCCGCGCATGCGCCGGCGATTGCCGTAAACCGGAGCCTGCGCCTCCGGGGTCTTCGTCCAATCCCGTCGGCCGCGATCGGGCTCGGCGATGTAGGACCGCACCGCGACCGCTTCGAGGTCGATCATCGTCTGGTTGCTGTGATATCCCTTGTCGGCAACGATCTCGGTCAGCGCCGCCAGCGTGGGGCTCGCGGCGTGCGCTGCCTCGACTTGTTCCGCGGCGACAATGGCCGTCTCGACGAGACTCGTCGTGTCCCCGACGTCGGCGCCATGCAGTGTCACCGCGACGAGCGCGCCGCTGTCCAGATCGACGGCGTGCTCAGCCTTGTGCGCGAGGTGCGTGCGCCCGTCCTTCATCTTCGTGATCTTCGCGTCCGGGTCCGATGGGTTCTCCCAGTCTTTGTTCGACGTCCGCTTCTTCCGGCGCCGATCCAGGCGCGCCAGAGCCTCGCGGGTCGGCGTCTTGATGCCCGACTCGGCCGCGAGCCGCGTCAGGAATTCCTGGTAGCTCTCGCCGGTGTCGCGCCGCACGATGCTGCGCATCGCGGCGTTCGCCTCCAGCGTCGTCGCGTCGATCGCGACGGTCCGTCCCTTGAGCAGGCCGGCGGCGACGAGGCGCTCCTGCACCCAGGTGAAGACGGCCCGATGGGTCTCCACGTCGATCAACCGCCGTGTGCGCGAGATCGTGGAATGATCCGGGGCCGCGGCGTCGAGGCCGAGCCCCACGAAGCTGCGCACCGCGAGCGAATCCGCCGCGCGCCAAGCGATGCCGCGCTCGGAGTCGAGCCCTTCGAAGTACCCGAGCAGCAGCAACCGGAAGTACCGCCCCGGTGGCAGGCTGGGCCGTCCCATCACCGGCGCGTAGAACGCCCGACACTGCTCCTCGACGAACCGGTCGAAGCCGGCGTCGTCGAGGATGGCGTTCAACCGCGAGTAGAACGGATGGCCCGGCGCCATCGGGAGGTCCGTCGTCGGAATCCACAACGGTGCTTGCTCGCTCTTGCGTTTTCCCATCGCCATGGACCGCAGTCTACGTTCTCACCCTCGCTTCCGGCGATGAATCTCTCACCAACTTCCACCACGGGCTGTTAGGCCAAATTGTGATTCTTATGAGGTCCATGGCGCCCCCGGTCCTCGCCAAGCCACGGGGCCCGTCCGCGGGACCAGCGTGATTTTAAGCGAGGAATCGTAACACGATTGCCGAGGCGGACACGACCCGAGCGCGTAGCTGCGCGCCGCCATTTCGAACTCACGCGGCGCCAACCGGGACAGGAGACTCGCCACAAGAATTCGGGGGCTGGGGACGCGGGGGATGGCATGAGGGATGCCATCCCCTGGCGTCCTACGGCTAGAACAAGATCAGCCAGCGCAGCCGAACCAGGGGCTAATCATCATGCTTCGGGATGCCGGCGGCAAACCAGGCCCCGGCGGTGTTGCGGATGAGGAGCACCGGCCCGACGCAGGGGTTCGGCGGTGCCGGCGACAGAAAATCGTCGATTCGGAAGTCGCCGTTGGCCTCGAGCGGCACACCCTGTATGCCGGCGGTGACGTCGTCGCTGTCCGTACTGTGTAAGGTGAAGATTCCGTCCGGTGCCACACAGATCAGCGTCGCGAAGACGCTCTGCCCAGCGTTTGTCCCGATGTTATTGCCTCCGGCTAACAGCAGGCCCCGTCCGCGAACCTTGATGCGCCCGTCGACATTCACCTCGGCCCTGAGGTCGGCAATCGTCCAGATCTGGCCGGGGGGGTTGACCCCACGGACAGTGTTCCGGTTCACGTCGGGGAAGGTCCCGTTGTTCGCGACTCCCGCGGCGCTCGAGACTGGAATAACTCCGATTCCACCTTTGAATTTCACGAGGGTATCGTCCGTCGTGGCCGAGACGGGGAACACCCCGACGAGGAAAAGCACGAGACCCAAGGCCTTCTTCATGTGGCACCTCCTCATATGTCGGCTCCTTCACCGCAGCGTTCGAGACACACCTGCGTAACCCGTCGAACCAGCGGGAGGTTCCCGGTCCTTTTAGGTCTATACGGCTTGCCGTCGCGGGAGAGGATGCGGTAGGAAGGAGCCGGGGGTGACGGCATGAAAAAGTTGGCGCTCGGATGTGCGCTGGTGTGCGCCCTGCTTGCGGATGGTCGCTTCCAGCCGGCGGCTCCCCAGCCGAAGCCGGAAGGCGAGATGCGCTGGGCACTGTACGTGACGTTGTCCCCCGTCTGGTTCGATCCAGGAGAGGTCGTGGGCGTCATCACGCCCTTCTGGGTGCTCTATGCCCTCCATGACGCGCTCGTGAAGCCCATGCCCGGCAACCTCATGGCGCCCAGCCTGGCGGAGTCCTGGACGGTGAGCGCGGATCAGCGGGTCTATGAGTTCAAGCTGCGCGAAGGCGTGAAATTCCACAACGGCGACCCCTTCACCGCGGAGGATGTGAGGTTCAGCTTCCAGCGTTCCAAAGGCGCCAAGATCCTCCGCGAGAAGGTCCGTGAGGTCGTGGCCGTCGGTCCTCATCGCGTGCGCTTTCAGCTCCACGAGCCGTGGCCCGACTTCATGACCTTCTACGGGACCCTTGCGACGGCGGCTGGCTGGATCGTGCCCAAGAAGTACGTCGAGCAGGTCGGCGACGACGGCTTCAAGAAGCAACCCGTCGGTCTCGGGCCGTACCGATTCGTGAGCCATACGCCCGGCGTCGAGCTGGTCATGGAGGCCTTCGAGGACTACTGGCGCAAGGTGCCCCACGTGAAGCGGCTGGTGTACAAGAGCGTCCCCGAAGCCACCACGCGGCTCGCGATGCTGAAGAAGGGAGAAGTCGATCTCGCGTACCTGCTCGATGCTCCGCAAGCTCAGGAGGTGAAGCGGGATCCCACGCTGACGCTGGCATTTTCGGGAGGGA
>WNEY01002510.1_pt1 | contig 13477 bp, 11 predicted proteins | sample 5400531 | NCBI WGS metagenome assembly WNEY01 (sample SAMN13153338, study PRJNA577476) | soil metagenome | isolation source: 200 cm saprolite under Douglas fir tree site 1 | place: USA:California | collected 2015-04-18
TCCATACCTTTTGTGGCTACGTCGGATAGAGGCTTACGATGAATACTTGGTCACCACGTTCCAGTGGATCGGGAGGGTGAACGCCAAGCTGTACGACGCATTTGAGCGCGCGCCCCAAGCCCCAATCTGAACTACGAGACCGCCTATCCTCGGACGGGCGAGGGCACTTCGTGTTGGCGACTCAGACAGCTGGCGGTCCACGACGGGGGGCATGTTCACGAAGGCAAGGGCACCTGCGCTCGGCAACGAAGCGGGTCAAGTCCTCGGGACGGACCCGGATTACGTTGACGATGCGAATGTGCGGCAGCGCGCCATCGGCGGCCCACTTGTAGACGGTTGCGATACACACGCCGAGCAGCTGAGCGACTTGGCGGACGGTGAGGAGCTGCTCGATCGGCGGTAGCAAATTGGTAGCAAAATTCTCTGCGAATCGTGGTGGATCCTTGGGATCCTTGGACGGCCCGGCCACCCGCTGGTGGGAAGGATTCCGAAGAGTTGGGAAGCGCAGGTGATCCCTGTGTGGCTTCTGGCGGCTCTTGGGGTGCAAGTGGTCGCTGGTTCAAATCCAGTCGCCCCGACCAATCGAGGCCCCTGAGCTTCCTGGCATCCGGAGGAGGCTCAGGGCCTCATCTCTCGGGCAAGAGATCCCCCTCACCTCTCGATCCGGAGGACCTCTCCCACCCCGATCCGCCCGCCGCGGTTGGAGATGTAGAGCGCGCCGTCCGGCGCGATCGCGACCGCCGTTGGCTGGTCGAGCGCGACTCCCGTATCGATCTTCTCGCGGACCGGGCAGCTCCGGTCAGGTGACTCCGCCGAGGGCGGAACGACGCGGAAGAGGGCTCCGCCGGCCACGGGGTTCGCCAGCGTCGAGTACTGCAGGACGTAGAGGCTGCCGTCACTGTCGAAAGCGATGTCGATGATCCGGTTGAAGCCGGTGCAGAACACGGTCGGGCTCTCGCCCGGGACCACCCTGTAGATCTTCGCCTCGCCCGGTCCGGGGAGCGGAGCGCCGAAGCCGGTGAACTCGCCGACGTAGTACGCGCCGTCCGGGCCGATCGCAACCGTCGTCGGCACCGAGTCGGTGAAGCGCTCGGGACGGGACGGGAAGATGGCGAGCGCGGACGTGTTGCCTTGCTCGTCCACGTCGAGGAGCGAGTTCCCGCTGGCGTCGACGACGACATACCCGGAGGGCACGGCCAGGACGGCGTAGGGATCGCTCTCGATCTGCCACGGGTGCGGGTTGGCGCTCGCTTCGAACGCGGCGATGTCGACCGCAAAGCTCCAGTTGTCCTGGCGCAAGTGTCCGGACGGGGCCATCAGCGTCTCCGCGGGGATCTCGATGAGCCACCCGAGACCCGGGCGGTTCAGCGTCTCGCGCGTCGCCGGATCGGCCTCGAGCCCGACGGTCAGGCGCGCGGTGCCGAGCCCGAGCATCGCGATGTCGTGCGGGCCGCGAGCCTGGTTCCCTTGAGGAAATGAGATCGAGGACAACCCCGTCGCGACCCGGTCCTGGCGGCCCTTCCAGAACCGGCTCACCGCGCCGGTGTGCCCGAAGCAGTTCAGCCCGGTAGTCCCCGTGCAAGGTGCTCCGCCGCGACCGGCCTCGGCCACGAACACGGCACCGTTCGGGGCGATCGCCAGGCCGCGAGGGTTGTCCAGCCCCGTCATGACGACAGTCACCGCCGGCGAGTCCGCCGCGAAGGTCGGGCTCACCAGCAATCCAGAGACGATGACGCCTGCGAAAATGAAGCGAATCGATTGGTTCACGGCTTCCCCCCTTGACCGTGGTGCTCTTGGAATTCGACTAGAGTGATCGGAAGTCCGACCTGGACGGTCGCACGCGGCGCGATTGTGCGCGCCTGCAGCGAGACCGTCAATCCGGCGTCGTCAGCGGGTTGGCGCGCGCGCAGGCTTCGCGGGCGGGAGGAAGAGAGGCGGCGGGAACTTCAGCGCGGCTCGCGCGCATCGCCTGCATGAGAAGGGTGACCTGGATCTCCAGGTCACCCCTTTGTTGCCGCCCAGGAAGAACTTCGCTGCCGCTACGGATTGAGAACGTTGCTCGCGGCGGCTGCCGCGACCAGTGCGTCCGCGTCGGCCTGCAGCAGGAACCCTTGCGCGACGATGCTTGCCGCGGCGGCCCGCACCAACGCCACGTAGTTGTCGTGCGTTCCGTAGCGCTCCTGGAGCGAGAGCCGCGGGTCGCCCTTCGCCAGGCGCTCCGCCAACGTCTTGGCGAACGGAATCCAGCCACCCTGGTAGTTGCAGACCTTGCCCATGTGGAAGCCGGTTGCAGTGACGTTCCAGCCCAGGTAGGTCCCGAGCGGCGCCTGGAGCAGCACCACCGGAACACCGCCGATCTCGTTGCCGTCCCGGTCCGTTCGCGGCGCGACTTGATTGAGCACTCGTCTGACGATCGGCGGCTCGAACGAGTGATAGCCGGTGTTATCGCTGTAATCGAGACCCGAGCCCCAGTCGTACTGCATCATCGCCTGGATGAAGTTGTTCGGCGCATCGGGGTTCGCGCTGGCAAGCACGGCCGGAATGTCCGGGAATCCCATCGCCGCTTTCGTCGGCGGGACCAGGGTCTTGGCTGCCAGCGTCGGGTAGATGCTATCCGGTGGAAGCGTGCCCTTCATCACCCAGTTGCGGAAGTGGAACCGGAGGGCATTGACGGTCTGCGTCTGCGGAAGTGGATTGGAGGGGAACGTCCCCGGGCCGTAGTTGTTGCTGCTGCACTGGGGGATGCTGCCCCCGTTGACGTTGAAGCCGCCGCCGCCCCCGCCGTGCGGGCTGCTCGCGAAGTAGTACCTGCGAACGTTCTTCGGCAACGGGATGTCGTTCTTCGCGTCCGTGCCGACCCATCCCGTCGTCAGCTTCTGCCCCCAGACCTCGGCAGCGCCAAAGTGCTCCACGATCTTCGGGCAAGTCTTGCTCCGTTCGCAGCGGTCGAGGATCCCGCCCGGCGGCAGACCGCGGGCGTGATCGGGGAACTGATGCCACCAGAGGGGACCTTCGCTGCCAGCTTCGTAGAGCTTCATCACAAGGTCCGGCTTGGCAAAGCGGAAGTTCAACCCGATCCGGCGCGCCGCGACGATCGGCCAGGCGCCATCGTAGACTTGGCGGTTGGCCTCATCCTGGGTGAACCCGTAATGGATGAGCTGCCGGACGAACGTGCCTGACTGCGAGCTGCCCCGGGTGATGATCCAAGTGATTCCACGGGCCACCGGGTTGGGGGTACCGAAGTCGTCCTGGGTCTCGTACTTGAAGAACGAGGCGGCATCCCGGAACGCGGCGGTGCCGACAGCAAGAATCGGGGGATCCTGGGCGGTGAACACCACTTGATGGACCTTGTTGGGAGCAAAACCGTTCTTCAGGCAGATCTGCGTCGGGTCGGGCGTCCCCGGGAACGGGTTCGTGGCGCTGCAGCTCGCCCAGGCCCAGTCGCTGCTGGGGATCACCGTCACTCCGCTGACGACGCCGTCGATGGTCTCGTGGTCATGCGACTCCAGGTGCGCCTGCCTGGTATCCAGCGTGATCGGCTTGTACGGGATCGGATTCGAGTGCTCGATGATCGGCGACGAATCGAAGCCGCTCGCGTTGAGAATTCGTCCCATGACGAATCCCGTGATCGGCGAGCCGTTGCGGTTCTTCGCGATCGGCACCACCGCGTAGTCGTTCGTGTTGCCGGGAGCGGGCTGGTGCGCCGTGTTGCCGGAGTCGTCGCCCTGCCATCCGCTGCTCAAACCGATGTCGCCGTCGATCCGGCTGGCTGCGGCGAGAGTGATCCGGCCGCCCCGGTTCGGCACGTCCTGCCACAGCAGATGGCTGCTCTTCGACATGTCGATCGGCTTGACCAGGAAGAAGGTGGCCATGTACTCGACCTTGCCGTTCGGGTTCCTGGTCGCCAGCTCGATGTCGTTGATGATGGTGTTGTGCGGATCGTTCGGGTCGAGCTCGCCAAACACGCGGCCGGCTAGCGTTTCATACTGTCCCGCCGTGCCGAACGATGCGCCGTTGAAGGCCGGCGACACCTTCGTGTCGATGACGATCTTCTTCACTCGGGCTTGCGCCGATGGCGTCCAGGCCAGCAAAGCGGCGGCGACCGCTCCGCTGAGCAGTGCTGATCTCCGAACCAGTTCGGGCACGTTCGGTAACATCTGTGAATCTCCTTGTTGGATTGGACCGGCGCTGAAAAGGGAGCTGCGACGTTTGTCGCCCCCCGGTCCGACTCCTGCGGCTTGGGCGCTTGTCGCGTCAAGCCGCAGCGAGTCAGCTCGCGCCGGCATTCGGCGATGAGCGCGGCGGCAAATTGGTGGCAAACGTTCTGCAAAACGCAGTGGATCCTTGGGATCCTGGACGGCTCGGTCGGGTGCTGATCGACGGCGCCGATCCTTCGAGAGGACCGGCGCCGTCAGCAGTCATGCCTGGGTGCTAGGCGTCGGGCGGGACGATGCTTGTCTCATCCCGTCGCGTCGGCACGGGCGGCGCTCCACCCAAATCATCGCGCTTGCGCTTTCGCACCCCGTCCGAACTGCTCTTGTTGGTCCTGCGGCGTGCCGCCGCGAGCGCTCCGATGATCGAACCGACGAGCCCGAGGACTGCGCCGCCGGCTGCCGCACCGGTGGTTTTCGCCGCCGTGTCCGTGGCCTCGGCAGCGCGGTCGCGATCCGCCTGGGTGGGGCCGGTGTTTCGCCGGGCATTGGTCTCGCGCTCGGCCCTCGCCTGCGCCCGGGGGCCGGAGGCGACGGTGGCCGCGCTCTGCGCCGCGGTGCGCGCTGCGGCGAGCGCGAGCATCGCGCCGATGATCAGCGAGAACGCCCAGCACAGCGCGCCGTGCAGCAACGCCTCGCTGCGCCGGCGGTCGCCGGCGATGCGGACCGCCAGGTACGCGCCCAGGAACGAGCTCACGAGGAGGGCGATGACGCCGAAGATTCCGGAGCCGGCGCCCAGGCCGTTCGCCGGGTTGGCGGAGTACGGGTCGAACTTCGCGAGGCCGATCGCGGCGCCGAGGAGACCGATCAGCGAGAACACGGCCCAGCCGAGGGCGGTGCCTGCGATGATGCCGCTCCAGCTGATCCGCAAGCCGCGGTCGTAGCGGACATCGGAGTGCCCCTGGAACTGCGTTGAACCTGCCAGAACGGGATCATAAACGGCCATGCTGTGCTCCTGTCTTGTAATTGGAGCATCAAACTGTGGACGGAGCGACAGGAATCCAAGCGACGGCCGCTCTGGTCGCTGCTCAGACGGCGGCTATGCGCTCGCGTGCTTTGAGGCCTTGTGTGAGAACGCGTTCCAGAGATCCTTATCCGAGAGAGGAACTTCTCGTGGCGGACATGTACAGCGGACGCCGGGAGCAGATGTTCCCGCGCCTTTCCCCGGCCCAGGTGGCGCGGCTCGCGCAGGTGGGTCACCGGCGCCAGGTTGAAATCGGCGAGGTCGTCGCCGAGCAGGGCGACGCCACGCCCAGCTTCTTCGTCGTCATTTCCGGAGCGCTGGCCATCGTCCACCCCGAAGGCGGCCACGAGCTGCCCATTTCCATCCTCCGCGAAGGTGAGTTCACCGGAGAAGTCAACATGCTCTCCGCCCGGCCCAGCCTGGTGCGTGCGCGCGTCCGCGAATCGGGCGAGCTGCTGGCGATCACTCCCGATGCGCTGCGCAAGGTGGTCCAGGCCGACGCGGAGCTGAGCGAGCTCCTGATGCGCGCGTTCATCCTCCGCCGGGTGGCCCTGATCGCGAACGCGCTCGGGGACACGGTGCTGATCGGGTCCACCCACTCGGCGGCCACGCTGCGGATCCGCGAGTTCCTCACCCGGAACGGCCAGCCCCACGCCTACATCGACGTGGACAAGGATCCCGGCGTGCAGGCGCTGCTCGATCGCTTCGGTCTGCACGTGAACGACGTGCCGGTGGTCATCTGCGGCGACGCGCGTGTCCTGAAGAGCCCGAGCAACGAGCAGATCGCGGAGTGCCTGGGCTTCAACAAGTTTCTCGACCCGGCAGCGGTCCGCGATCTCGTGGTGGTGGGCGCCGGGCCCGCCGGCCTTGCCGCCGCGGTCTACGGCGCGTCCGAGGGCCTCGACGTGCTCGTGCTCGAATCCAGCGCGCCAGGGGGGCAGGCCGGCGCCAGCTCGAAAATCGAAAACTATCTCGGATTTCCCACCGGCATCTCAGGGGGAGCGCTGGCGGGGCGCGCCTATACGCAGGCGCAGAAGTTCGGCGCCGAGGTCGCCATCGCCCGTTCTGCGGTGAAGCTGCGTTGCGAGCGTCCTCTCCACACCGTGGAGATGTCAGCCGGAGGGTCGGTCAAGGGGCGCAGCCTCGTCATCGCGACCGGCGTGCAGTACCGCAAGCTGCCGTTGTCCGACCTGCCGCGGTTCGAGGGGTTGGGCGTGTATTACGGCGCGACTCACATGGAGGCACAGCTTTGCCAGGCGGATGACCTGATCATCGTCGGCGGTGGGAATTCGGCTGGCCAGGCTGCCGTGTTTCTCGCCGCCACGGCACGCCAGGTTCAGATCCTCGTGCGCGGGCCCGGCCTTGCCGAGACGATGTCGCGCTACCTCATCCGCCGCATCGAAGACAGCCGCAACGTCACGGTGCACGCGTTCAAGCAGATCGTCGCCCTCGAGGGAGATGCGCACCTGGAGCGCGTGCAGGTCCGCGATGCGCGGACGAACGAGACCGAAACGCTGCCCATCCGCCACGTCTTCTTGATGACCGGCGCGAGTCCGAACACGGCATGGCTGAAAGGTGCGGTGGCGCTCGATGGCAAGGGCTTCGTGAAGACAGGGCCCGACCTGGATCGCGAAGATCTCAGCGGGTGGCCCCTGTCACGCCCGCCGTTCCTCCTCGAGACGAGCGTCCCGGGAGTCTTTGCAGTCGGGGACGTTCGCGCTGGCAGCGTCAAACGCGTCGCCTCCGCCGTCGGCGAGGGCTCCATCTGCGTGCAACTCGTGCACCGCGTCCTCGCCGAATGACCCAACCTGGCTTGAAACGGAGCTGCCCATGGCCTGCAAGCATCTGAAGGACGTGAAGCCCATCAAGCCCCGCTCGGAAGGTTGCGAGGAATGCCTGAAGGTGGGTGACGACTGGGTGCACCTGCGCCTGTGCATGGGATGCGGTCACGTCGGCTGCTGCGATTCGTCCAAGAACAAGCACGCGACCAAGCATTTCAAGGCCACACACCACCCGGTGATCCGCTCGCTCGAGCCCGGAGAGCAGTGGGGCTTCTGCTATGCCGACGACGACTCCTTGGACCCGCTGCCGGTGTGAGTGACGATGCACGTGAGCTCGTGGGTGTGGGTGCTCTTCGCACTGATGGTCCTGGCGCTGCTCGCCGTCGACCTCGGCGTCTTTCGCGCTTCGCGTCGCGGGCCGCAAGAGGTGACGCTCCGCTCCGCGACGTGGTGGAGTGCCGCCTGGATCGGGCTCAGCCTGGCATTCGGTCTCGTCATCCTCGTGCTCTACGGCACGGCTCCGGCCCTCACCTATCTCACCGCCTATCTGCTCGAGAAATCACTCTCGGTGGACAACATCTTCGTGTTCGTCCTGATCTTCTCCGAGCTCCGGATCCCACCCGCGCAGCAGCGCAGGGTCCTCTATTGGGGCGTACTTGGGGCCCTGCTCGTTCGCGCGGTCTTGATCGCCGGAGGCGTGTTTCTGCTCAGGCGTTTCCACTGGGTCGTCTACCCATTCGCGGCGCTGGTCATCTTCGCTGCCGCGCGCATCCTCTGGGGGCGGGAGAAGGAGCGCGAGCTGGTCGCCACCGCCTGTGGCGTGTGCGGCAGCTGGGTCGCGCGCATCATCCCGATCACGCCCGTGCTCCGCGGTGGTTCGTTCTGGGTCCGCGAGCGCGGGCGGCTCGTGGCCACACCGCTCTTCATCGCGCTCATCGTCGTCGAGACCACGGACGTGATCTTTGCCCTGGACTCGATTCCGGCGGTGTTTGCGGTCACCCGGGACCTCTTTCTGGTGTACACGTCCAACATCTTCGCGATGCTCGGGCTGCGCTCGCTCTACTTCCTGCTCGCCGGCGTTCTGGATCGTTTCCGCTTTCTCCGTGCCGGTCTCGCGGCCATTCTCGCCTTCGTCGGCGTCAAGCTGCTGTTCAGCGGAGTCGTGGAGATCCCTGCCTGGGTATCGCTCGCCGTCATTGGCGCGGCGCTGACGCTCGCCGTGACTGCTTCGGTGACGACCACGGCACGCGCTGCCTAGGGACTCGTTCCCGAGGCAGCGCGTGCCGACTTGCCTGTACGATTCTTCAGTCGCCCGCCTTGAAGAACGCCAGCAGATCCGCGTTGACCTGGTCCTTGTGCGTCGAGGGCAGGCCGTGCGGCGCACCAGGATAGACCTTCAGCGTGGAGCCCTTGACGATCTTCGACGAGAGCATGGCCGAGGCGCCGATGGGCACGATCTGGTCGTCGTCGCCGTGGAGGATCAGGGTCGGCACGTCGAACTTCTTCAGGTCCTGCGTGAAGTCCGTCTCGGAGAACGCCTTGATGCAATCGACGACGCCTTTGAGACCGGCTTGCATCCCTTGCAGCCAGAAAGAGTCCCGCAGGCCTTCCGAGACCTTGGCGCCCGGCCTGTTGGCTCCGTAGAACGGGCCGCTCAAATCCTTGAAGAACTGCGAGCGGTCGGCGAGGACGCCGGCGCGGATGCCGTCGAATGCGGCGAGCGGCAAGCCGCCGGGATTGGCGGCCGTCTTCAGCATCAGCGGCGGCACCGCGCTGATCAGCACGGTCTTCGTCACCCGTTCCGTGCCGTGGCGGCCGATGTAGCGGGCGACTTCACCGCCGCCCGTGGAGTGGCCGACGTGGATCGCGTCCTTCAGCTCGAGCGCCTCGACGAGGGTCGCGAGGTCTTCGGCGTACGTATCCATCTCGTTGCCGTTCCAGGGCTGGCTCGATCTCCCGTGGCCGCGGCGGTCATGAGCGATGCAGCGGTATCCGCGGTCGCCCAGGAACAGCATCTGATCGTCCCAGGCGTCCGCGCTCAGCGGCCAGCCGTGGCTGAAGACGACCGCCTGCCCGCTTCCCCAGTCCTTGTAATAGATCTCCGCGCCGTCCTTGGTCGTGATCGTGCCCATGGCGTGTTTTCCTCGGCTCTGGTTGTGAGGACGTAAAAGCCGCTTCGCGTGCTACTCCACGCGCCGCGGTGACTAGCCTCTGGGCGTCGGGCCTGCAACGCGAAGCGCTTCGCACGTAGATCATTGCACGCGTGATCAATCTCCCCGGCGCCGATTCAGGGCGGCTGCGGAGGCGCCGAGCCGCGGGCGCACGCGGCGGCGCGCTCGAGGAGCAGGGTGCGCTCGCGTCCGTTTCGCGCGAGCGATGCCGCGCGCTCGAACTCGGCACGCGCCTCGTCGAAGCGGTCGAGCTTCGCGAGCAGGTCGCCGCGGACGCTCGGCAAGAGGTGGTAGCGCTCGAGCGACGGCTCCGACGTCAGCGCATCGACCAGCTCGAGGCCCGCTGCAGGCCCTTCGGCCATCGCAATGGCGACCGCCCGATTCAGCTCGACGACCGGCGATGGCGCGACCCGGGCGAGCTCCTGGTAGAGCGCCGCGATGCGCGCCCAGTCCGTCTCCGCGGGGGCGCGGGCTCGTGCGTGACAGGCCGCGATGGCGGCCTGCAACGCGTACGGGCCCGGCGCGCCGCCGAGCGCCTCGGCCCGTTCGAGCGCCGCCAGGCCACGGCGGATGAGGAGGCGGTCCCAGTGCGCGCGGTTTTGATCGAGGAGCAAGATGGGCTCTCCGGCCGGGCCGGTCCGCGCCCCCACGCGCGATGCCTGGATCTCCATCAGGGCGACCAGGCCGTGGACCTCGGCCTCGTCCGGGACGAGCTCGGCCAGGATGCGGCCGAGGCGGAGCGCGTCCTCGCAGAGCTCGGGTCGCATCCAGTCGTCACCGGTGGTCGCCGAGTAGCCCTCGTTGAAGACGAGATAGAGGACCTCGAGCACCGAGGACAGACGGACCGCGAGCTCGGGCCCGCGGGGGACCTCGAAAGGAACGCGCTTCTCGGCGAGCGTCCGCTTGGCCCGGACGATTCGCTGGGCGACGGTCGGCTCCGGCACGAGGAACGCGCGCGCGATCTCCTCGGTGGTCAGGCCTCCGAGCAAGCGGAGCGTGAGCGCAACGCGCGCCTCGGTCGAGAGCACTGGATGGCAGGAGATGAGCACCAGGCGGAGAAGGTCGTCGCCCACGTCCTCGTCGATCGCGGCGGCGAGATCGGGCGCGGCCGCCTCTCGCTGCTCGATCTCCAGACCGAGCTCCTCGTGCTTGCGCTGCAGCCGCTTGCTCCGGCGTTGCAGGTCGATGGCACGGTTCTTCGCCGCCGTCACGAGCCAGGCGCCCGGGTTGTCCGGGACGCCCGCCTCCGGCCACTGCTGGAGCGCGGAGACCAGAGCGTCCTGCGCGAGCTCCTCGGCGAGACCGACGTCGTGCACGAACCGCGCGAGGCCGGCGATGAGCCTGGCCGACTCGATCCTGAACACCGCCTCGATCGCGCGATGGGTATCGGAAACGGTCACGGCAAAGCGCCCTCGGTTTCCTGTAGCATGGAGCGGTCGGGGGAGGGCGGCAAAGGAGCGCCAGCATGCTGAGAGATGCAAGCGTCCAGCCGATGCTTCCGGTCAAGGACCTGGAGGCAGCGGCGAGGTTCTACGGAGAAACCCTGGGGCTGGAGAGAGTCAGCGGGCAGCCAGGGGTCGCTGTGGTGTATCGGAGCGGCAGCAGCACGCTGTGTGTGTATCGTTCCCAGTTCGCCGGGACGAATCAGGGAACGGCCGCGCTGTGGGAAGTGGACGACGTGGAGGAGACGGCGAAGGACCTGAAGGCTCGCGGGGTGACCTTCGAGAAGTACGACCTGCCGGGCCTCACCCAGCAGGGCGACATCCACCGCGCGGGCGACTTCAGGGTCGCGTGGTTCAAGGATCCGGCCGGCAACATCCTGTCCATCCAGACTCGACGCGCGAGCGCGAGGTGAGCGAGCAAGATCGGACCGGACGACAGCCAGGGCCGACCCCTCTCGCAGCCCCGGCGCTTCGGAGTAGGATGCACGGCGTGCAGACCTTCGCCGAGTTCTGGCCCTACTACCTGCGCGAGCATTCGCGGCCGGCGACGCGCGCGCTGCACTTCGTCGGGACCACGCTCTCGCTCCTGCTGGTCCTTTCGGCCATTGCGCTGCGCAGGCCGGCGCTGGTCCTGGCCGCGCTGGTGTGCGGGTACGCGTTCGCCTGGGTGGGGCACTTCTTCGTCGAGCACAACAGGCCGGCGACGTTCAAGTACCCGCTGTGGAGCTTCGCGGCCGACTGGAAGATGTGGGCGCTCGCGTTCCGCGGCCGCCTGGGCCCGGAGCTGCGGCGCGCGGGGCTCGCTGCTCAGTAGCTTCCGCCGCGGATGAGGGCGCCGCGCCGCGCTTGCGCCTCGGAGAAGAGGACGAGCAGACCGAAGGCCACGAAGACGAGCCCGACGAGCAGAAAAACGACTTCCATGCCAGCCCCCTCCCGGAACATCCTCCTGGGGGAGCTCCGGTCGGGCCAGATTTTGGTCGCGGTCTTCAGGCCGCGGATCCGCTACTCCCTCTCGGCGACGTCCCCTCGAGAGTCCGAGTCGTCATCGTCCTCGTCGGGAGCACAAGAATCCCCATGGCGGCTCAGGTGGCAGCGCTGGGACCGCGGCTCCCGTCCGAGAGGTTTGCCGCCCGGCCCGTCCTTGAACGTCATCGGCCCGGCAAACGCCCGCTGGTTCACCCCGGATCTCGTCCAATCACAGACTCCGCTGGGAAATACCGCCCGGAGCCGATCCTGCTGGTCGGCCGTGAACGTCGCGCCGCCGTACGCCGGATCGCGCAAGTCGAGCGGCTTCAACTGGCACTTGAGGATGTTCTCGGCGACCGGACCGCCGGCAACCTGGCGCGGGGACTGGTGCTTCACGAGCCTGGCATCGGCGTCGCAAACGGCGAAATCGGTAATCTTGTTCGAGAAGGTCGTGTCGGCCGTGAGATAGCAGAAGTCCACCGCTTCGGCGGGCTTGTTGTCGACGACCTTCTGCTCGCGTCGCGCGTCGCTCGTGTCCTTCTCGATGTTCGAGAGCCACTTGTCCATGGTCAGGAACGACTGCAGGGTGAACGCAGGTGGCGCGAGGAGCGTGGTCGGGAAGCGCCAGAGCACGTGATTCCCGTGATTGCCGTTCGCCCGGTCGAGCCGCTCACGCAAGGCGAAGCTGCGCCAGATCTGGTGGATTCCGAAGGGCGCCCCCGCGCCGAAGTTCGTCGTCAGGTCGTCGAAGCCACGCGTGTCGATGATCGGCGTCTTCCCGAGCTGTCCGGCCGAGACGATGCCGGACCTGTACGCGATGCTCAGCGCGTCGGGATCCGCGACGGTGCGGCTGGGCGACGGGGCGGCGTCGGAGGTGAAGCCCCCGATCTTCTCGTTGAGCATGACGAACTCTTCCGAGGAGATCGTCGCGGCTGCGAGCGCCTTCAGTCCGTACTGGATGCCCGTGTTGTCCGCCGTCGATCGCCCGCGGTTCGCGGTGCCGAGCGCCGGGCCCCAGATCGAGATCGCGTTGTCCCAGCTCCCGCACCGCGGCCCGGTCAGATTGGTGAGCGGATCGTACACCTGGCTAGGGAGGAGCTGGCAGTTGTTGCGTGGCGCGCCGATGGGGGCCGCGGCGCCCGCCGCGTTGACCACGACGTTCGGGACGAACTGCCCGGGCTTGTTGTTGTTGCCGAACGTGTTGTTCCAGCCCCAGCAGGCGCTCTGGTCCAGGTGCCCGGCGATGGCCGCCTTCTTGGCGTTGATCTGGGCCTGCGTCAGCCCCGCAGTCATCCCGGCGAAGCTCGTCGAGTTGAAGTAGTTCACGAGCAGGACGCAGTCCGAGACCTCCATTCCAGTCGTCTCGGAATCCGGATAGGTGCAGGTCGGCTGGATCCCGTCGAGCAGGCCCGGGAAGATGGACGCGGCCGTGAGCTGCTGGATGGATCCGCCCGAGCAGCCGTTCCCGATCGTGTACCGGATCTCCCCGTACGTCTCGATGACGTGCTCCTTCGTCATCATCAAGGCTTCCGCGTTGTAGACGCGGTTCGAGTTGAACAGCGAGTCGGTCATGCTGTTGTCGACCACCATGAAGCCGCGCGAGAGCGCGTTGTCGTCGGCCCAACTCTGCTCGGAGCGGAACTGCCGGCGCGGCTGGCCGGTGCTCGCGCCGAACGTGTACACGACCTTCCCGTTCCAGCCGGCCTGCGGCGCGTACGGCTTCCAGTCCTGGTTCGGGTTGAAGAGCACCGCGACGTCGAAGATGCCGCGGTCGATCGTCCCGCGCTCCACGCGCACGACGTAGGGCACCACCAGGCCCTGGTCCGTGGTCGTGGTCGCCAGGTCCGCCGGGGCGGGGCTGCCGGGGGTGAAGGGCTTGAAGCACGCGTTGGCGGGCGGAGCGGCTGGAGGACTGGGATCGGGCAGCACGTTCGCGCAACCC
>WNEY01002511.1_pt1 | contig 13473 bp, 16 predicted proteins | sample 5400531 | NCBI WGS metagenome assembly WNEY01 (sample SAMN13153338, study PRJNA577476) | soil metagenome | isolation source: 200 cm saprolite under Douglas fir tree site 1 | place: USA:California | collected 2015-04-18
AGCGGCGCACAGAATTTTCGATCAGCTGAACTGGAAAATGGAGTTGAGCGGAAAAGAAGAACGGTTCTCGCTCAAAGATGCAGAGTGGGGGAAGTTGCCGGACGGGCGCGTTGTCGGCAAAGCGGTGCCGTTGTTCCCGCGAATTGAAACGGATTAATTAACCACGAAGAGCAAGAAGGAACACGAACTAGAATTTCTGTTCAGCTCTTCGTGAGCTTCGTGTCCTTCGTGGTAGTCCTTTCGGTCATTGCGCGCATTCTTCGAACGCGGCGGGCTTGCCCTGAAGATGCGCGAGAGCTTCGCCGGCAAAGTGCAATGAGCCGGTGATCAAAATCGGATCCGGTTTTGCCCGCGCGATGTCGAGGGCTTCCGCAAATGTCGAAGCAATGGAACACGACAGAGCATGACTGGTCCCGGAAAGGGCTTCCACCAATTGTTCCGGATCAGCCGCGCGCTCGGTCCGGATTTTCGGGAGCAAGACGGAGTCGGCGACAGATGCGAGCGCCCCGCAAATACCGCGCAAATCTTTGTCCGAAAGAACCGCCAAAATCAAGGTCGCGCGTTCGTCACCGAAAATTTCACGCCAGGTGTCGACGAGAATTTTCGCCGCCGCGGGATTGTGTGCGCCGTCGATGACCGTGCGTTTGTCCCAACATTGAAAACGTGCCGGCCACTCGACGGTCGCGAGTCCGCGAGCGATCCCTGGATCGCCGATGTCGATCTTTGCTGCGCGCACGGCGGCGATTGCGACTGCAGCGTTAAGTTTTTGATGTTGGCCGCGCAAAGCGATCGCAGATTTCTCGTAAGGTTTATCGACAACCCGCAGTGGCGCGTCGCATTCCGCGGCGCGAGCCCGAATTACTTTTTCGGCCTCCGGAAGTTGCGGCGCCGAAACCACCGGCGTTTGCGGTTTGATGATTCCAGCTTTCTCCATCGCGATCTTCTCTAATGAATTACCGAGCCATTGCTCGTGATCGAGAGCGATGGGCGTGATCACGGCAACGTCAGATTGAATCGCGTTGGTCGCATCGAGTCGTCCACCCAATCCCGTTTCAAGAATGACAACGTCGACATTGGAATCGGATTTCGATTCACCCCTCACCTTTATCCTTTCCCCCCGACTCGAGGGGAGAGGGGAGGGTGAGGGGAGTGCTTCGCCTTGCTGCGAGGGTCGCGTGTCTCCGACTGTTGGCTCGGCTGTAACGACGGCGAAATGTTTTAGCGCGAGCGCGGTCGCGATCTCGAAAAAGGTTGGATGGGGCTCCCAATCAGCAACGAGCTTCTGAACGGTCGTCAGGCCAGCAGCAACTTCGCTTTCCGAAATCATTTTGCCGTTTATGCGGATTCGTTCGCGGAACGTCACGAGGTGCGGGGAGGTAAAAAGTCCGGTCCGATATTCTTGTGCGCGACAGATCGAATCGATCATCGCACAGACGGAGCCTTTACCATTCGTGCCAGCGACGTGAATGACGCGCGCATTCGAAAGATCGACATGCAGCTCGGCGATTAACCTCTGGATATTTTCCAGCCCGAGTTTGATGCCGAAGCGCTGAAGGCTGTAGAGCCAGGCAAGCGCCTCGGTGTAATTGATCGCCGCGTCGCCCGACGCGCCGACCCTCGCGGGCTTGCCCGTCCATCTCACTCGGCTCCCGCCGGTTCGATTCACGACGCCGAAGAAAAATAGCCGAGTAGCTGGCTGATGGCCTCGCGCATTTTTTTGCGATGCACGATCAGGTCGATCAAACCATGTTCCTCGAGAAATTCCGCAGTCTGAAATCCTTTCGGCAAATCCTGGTGCGTCGTTTCTTTGATCACGCGCGGTCCGGCGAAGCCGATCATGCTTTTCGGTTCGGCAATAATGACGTCGCCTAACGAGGCAAAACTCGCCATGACGCCGGCAGTGGTCGGATTCGTGAGCACAGAAATGTACGGAAGCCGCTCCTGGGCGTGGCGCGCGAGGGCGCCGCTGGTTTTGGCCATTTGCATGAGACTAAGCATTCCTTCGTACATCCGCGCGCCGCCGGAAGCCGAAACGATAACGACGGCGGCGTGTTCGTCGGTTCCGTATTCGATCACGCGGGTGATTCGTTCTCCAACCACGGAACCCATGGTGGCTGCGAGAAATCCAAAGTCCATCACTGCGAGCGCGACCTTGTAACCGTCGATCATTCCGTGACCGCTGATGACAGCGTCGGTTAACCCGGTTCCTTCCTGATAACTTTTCAGCCGATCTTTGTAACTGGCCATGCCTTGAAAACGGAGCGTGTCGATCGATTTCAGATCCGCATCCATCTCGAAGAAGGTTTGCGGATCGAGCAAATTGCTGATCCTGTCCTTGGCCGAAAGGGCGAAGTGATAATCGCACCGCGGACAAACGCGCAGATTCTCATTCAGCTCGATTTCGTGGATCACTTCATTGCAGCCCGGGCATTTCTGAAACAGTCCCTGCGGAATGTCGCGCTTCTTGCGGGGCTGGGTCTTGAGCGTCGGTTTTTTAAAAATGGCCATGGCAATCAGGCGCGGGCGGCCGTTGCAGCGTAGACCGATCGCGCGCCGGCTTCTTTCAAAACCCGTGCGCATTCGCTCAAGGTCGATCCGGTCGTTAAAACATCATCAATCAAAAGCACGCGTAAGTTTCGCACGTCTGCCTTTTTTCGTAAACGGAATGCACCACGCAAGTTTTGCATACGCTCGGAGCGATCAAATGCCGTCTGGGTAGTCGTGTAATGGATGCGTTGCAGCGCCGGGCGCAATGGGAGAGCCAGGTGCGAGCCCAGCCATTCGGCTAAGACTGCCGCTTGATTAAAACCGCGCTCGCGTTGCCGCGCCGGATGAAGCGGAACGGGAACGATCGCGTCGAAACGGCGTTCGCGGAGTCGCTCATCGTCGAACGCGGCGACCAGCCAGCGCGCGACCAGATGACGAAGATGGATTTGGCGGCCGTATTTAAAATTAAGAATGACGTGGCGAACAATGCCGCGGCTGCGGTAGGCCGAGATGGCGGCATCGAAATGGAGAGAGCGATGAGCGGAGTTGGCGCAGGAAAACGTGGTTGTGATTGCACCGTCAAACGACTCGGAACATTTCGCGCAAAACGGCGGCACAATTCGAGAAACCTTCGCTTCGCACTCGCCACAAAGATGTTCGCCTAAATCCGCCGGCGAGGAGCAGATCGTGCAGGACGGCGGATAGAGCAGCGACGCGATTCCGCGGAAAAGGCTAGGTGCTGCCACGGTCGACATATTTCAACCAGCCGCGCATTATCAGCCACGTCAAGCACGCGACTGCGAGCGGCACAATTCCAACGAGAAGATTTTTCCCGAGCCACGGCAGGACGATCAACTGGCGGAGCGCGATTTTATTGAACGCACCGCTGGTAAAAATCCAGCCGGCGTGCAAACCGATCGGCAGCCAAAGCGAGCGAGTCCGCAACCGCGCGTCGGTCAAGATCCAACCGATTAAAAATAAAGTTGTGAATCCAGCTGCGACCAAAAGCGGATCTGCAAATTGGACGAACGCGTTCGCGATTGAATTGAATCCCGACATCCAGGGCACGTTTGGCGATGTTTGATTCGGCGCTTTCAAAAAATGAACGAGGGAATACAAGGCCGATGTTACAAAGATCGAGATATACCTGCGTCCGGTTTTGAGCAGAACGCCGAGAACGAGTCCGCGGAAAAATGTTTCCTCGATAATCGGAACAACGATTGAAGCAGCCGCAACTTTTGCCACGCCGGGCCAATTGATTGTACCGCGCACTGAAAAAATTGGTGTCGCGAGGAGGACCGCTCCACAGCAGAGCAGGGGAACGGATGAGAAGACGAACCCTGCCAGTAAATCGCGTCGCCAGCACGGATTTGGCGCCAGCTGCAAATCGTTTGGACCGCGGACTTCCAGCGATCGAATTAGCGGCCAAAGCAAAATGGCGGCGGCGACAAGAAGCGCGCGGTGAAAGAATGTTTCGAAATCGTAGCGCGCGAGAAAAGTTAGCGAGCCGTGAGCAACCAGGGACTGAGCCGCCCAAAAAAAACACGGCGCCAGCAAAGCGCCGACGAGAACCGTCGGGAGCAAATAAACCAGCAGTCTGGCTGCATCCTTCAAGGCTGCTAATGTAAGGTTTTCCAGCGATGCCGAGTCAACACATATGGACTGAGAAAGACGAAGAAGGACGAAGGCGCGAAGTGCGCGCGACTAAGTTCGGCGGCAAGTGGCGGGTTCAATCGATAACTTCTGACGAAATTGATTGGACCTATCACGATCCGCCTTTGCTCGATGATTTGTTGAAGTTGAAAGATGTCATCGCCCGAAAATACCAACGCCGGCGTGCCTCAGCCGATGACGTTGTCTCAGTCGAGAAGTTAATCAGTCATTATCAGCGTGATGAGTAAGGAACCGCGTACAGCTGCAAGTCCTCCTCTCCCCGGTCGCGGGGAGAGGATTCAGGTGAGGGGCTTCGGTAATTCTTCTCGCAAGAAATCGCGTCCGCCGAAAAGTGCGACAACGGCTCGCGCCCGTAATCTCCGCAAGAATGCGCTCGACTGTGAGCGTATCCTTTGGCGCGAGCTGCGAAACCGCAAGTTTGCAAACTACAAATTCCGGCGACAGCATCCGGTCGATCCGTACACACTGGACCTCTATTGCCCGGCGCTAAAGCTTGCCATCGAATTAGACGGCTCGGGTCATAGCTACCGACTTCGCGAACAGCGAGATCGGGTGCGAGAGGAATTTCTAATCAAACGCGGGATAACTGTCCTTCGCTTCTGGAATCATCAGGTTCGCGAGGAGCTTGAGAGCGTTGTCGAAGCGATTTGGTTGACGCTGGAAGAGCGCAACGCGGCCAATCCCTCACCTTCATCCTCTCCCTTTACGAAAGGGAGAGGAGAAAGTCGACCCAGCACTTCGAAAGGGTAAACCGTAATGACTGAGTGGAACACAAAGCGGTTAATCGCGGTCGACAAAAAGTTTGTCTGGCACCCGTTTACTGACATGCGCGATTGGTGCGCGGCCGATTTTGAACCGCTGGTTCTGGTGGAAGGACGCGGCGCGATCCTGCGCGACAGCCGCGGGCACGAATACATCGACGGGAATTCATCCATTTGGACAAATATCCACGGCCACAATCATCCGCACATTAACGCTGCGATCCGCGCGCAACTCGCACAGGTGGCGCACACTTCCTTCCTCGGCTTCACCAATCCGGCGGCGATCGAGCTGGCCGAAGCGATTGTCGATCTTTTCCAGCCAAATTCTTTGACCCGCGTTTTTTATTCCGACGACGGCTCGACCGGAATCGAAGTCGCGCTCCGAATCGCAGATCAATATTGGCGACTGAAAAATTCGCGGCGCCACCAATTCGTCGCTTTTCAACATGGTTATCACGGGGACACGGCGGGCGCGGCGGCACTCGGCGCAGCGGCGATGTTTCAGGTCCGACCGACGCGATGGAATTTTCCGGCGCGACAGGTGCCCGATTCAAAAACGCTCGACCGAATCTCAGGGACGGAGACGGCAAAGATCGCGGCGGTAGTGATCGAACCTTTAATTCAAGGCGCGGCGGGAATGAAACTTTGGCCGCCGGGAACGTTGCGCGCGGTGCGCGAATGGTGCGATCGGACTGGTGCGCTCTTAATCGTCGATGAAGTGATGACGGGCTTCGGCAGGACCGGGAAAATGTTTGCCAGCGAACATGAATCGGTTCTCGCCGACATTGTCGTCTTGGGAAAGGGATTGACCGGCGGATATCTGCCGCTGGCGATGACATTGGCTACGGAGGAAATTTTTTCGCGTTTCGACGGTCCGGTTTCGGAAGGGAAAGCGTTGGCCTACGGGCACAGCTACACAGGCAACGCGCTCGGTTGCGCGGCGGCTACGGCGAGCCTGGAGGTTTTCGAGAAAGAAAATGTCCTGGAGAAATTGCAGCCGAAAATCGAGGAGATGAGAGCCGGTCTTGCGAAACTGCAAGAACTGCCGGGTGTAAGCGAAGTTCGCCAGTGCGGAATCATTGCCGGAATAGAATTGGCCGATTCACGATTTGCCTTCGACGTCAGCCTGGCTGCGCGAAAGCGCGGATTGCTGACCCGACCAATTCGCGACGTGGTCGTGTTGATGCCGCCGCTTTGCATCACAGCCGAACAGCTCACGGTGGCGACCGGAGCGATTCACGATTCGATTTTAGAAGTTTGCGAGCGGTGATGAACAAAGCAAAAAGAGCGCGCATCGATCAGACCTTGGTCGAGCGCGGATTTTTTGCGAGCCGTGAGCGTGCGCAACGTGCGATCATGGCGGGCGAAGTCAGGGTGGGGGACCGCGTCTTCGCAAAAGCGGCCGAGCTGATTGAAATCGACGCGCCAATTTCGATTGTGCAGCCGCCACAGTTTGCGAGTCGCGGCGCGTTAAAACTCGGCGGCGCGCTCGATTTTTTCGGAGTCGAAGTTAAAGGAAAGACCGCTCTCGACATCGGCTCGTCAACGGGCGGATTCACCGATTGTTTGTTGCAACGCGGCGCGGCGAAACTATTTGCAGTGGACGTTGGCCATGGTCAACTCGCTTGGAAATTGAGAAACGATCCGCGCGTGACAGTCATGGAAAAAGTGAATGCCCGATTTCTTTCGCGCGAAGACATTCCCGAGGTTGCCGATCTTTGCGTGATCGATGTGTCATTCATCTCGCTGACTTTGATCTTGCCTCGGGCTTTCGAGTTGATAGCTCCAGAGGGTATGATTCTGGCGCTAATCAAACCGCAATTTGAATTGCAACGCAAAGATGTCGGCCGGGGCGGAATCGTGCGCGGGCCGGCGTTGCACGAAAAAGCGCAACAAAAAATTGTGAAGTTTGTTGAGGAAGCGAACTATCATGTGGTCGGTCTCGTTCCATCGACAATCACCGGAACCGACGGGAACCAGGAATTTTTCATATGCATCCGAAAACGATCGGATTAATCGCGCACCCCGGTAAACCCGGAGTGGGGGACCTCGTGAACTCACTCGCGGCGGAGTTTGCCCGCTTCTCGATGTCGATCCTGCTCGAGAAAGAGACGGCGGCAGTCAGTGGCCAACGTTCCGAAATGACAATTGCTCAGTTGGGAGGAAAGGCCGATTTGCTCGTGGTCGTTGGCGGCGATGGAACGATTTTGAATGTGACCGGGCAATTGGGCGAAGCGAGTCCGCCGATTTTTGGAATCAATGTGGGATCACTTGGTTTTTTGACCTGCGCGAGCTCACCAGCATTTCGCGAAGCGGTCGAATGCATCGCCAAGGGAAAAATGACGTTTAGCAATCGCGCGCTGCTCGAGGTCATTTTGCGGGATTCGACGGAAAAACACAAACCGATGATTGCGCTGAACGACGCCGTGTTCAGCCGCGGCGAATTGTCGCGCCTGATTCGATTGCGGACACGGGTGAACGGCGAAGCACTGACCGAGTTCAACGCCGACGGGTTGATTATCGCGACACCGACAGGTTCCACCGCCTACTCGCTTTCCGCGGGCGGGCCGATCTTGGAGCCGGAATCGGGTGTATTCGTGATCACGCCGATCTGCCCGCACGTGCTGACGAATCGCTCGATTATTGTTTCAGAAAAGTCGGTGATCGAAGTGGAAGCGAGCGAGCCGGATTACCCGGTTTATCTAACCGTGGACGGACGTGAGCCGCTCCGGATCGCGAAGGACGCGACCGTTCAGATTCGGAAAGCGAAAAAGACGATGCAGTTGGCGGCAATGCCGGACATGTCGTTTTTCAGTGTGGTCCGCCAGAAACTAAAATGGAGCGGCAGCAACGTCTGAACGCTGAGGGATCGCGAAAATTCAAGCGATCGCTGAAATGGACGTTTTGAAGCGCCAATCACCGCAGTCCCAACCAAGAAGCACTTCGATCTTGGCAATATCTTCGTCGAAAATGCCGCCCGCATACTCGCGTTCCTCGAAAGTTAGCTTTCGCGAATAAGAACCGACGTTGCGCTGTTCGTTTTTCAAACCCAATTTTCTGGGCACGCCAAGGAAGTCGAACATCCGATCGAGCAGGGGGAAAGGATCGGTGCGGAAGTTCTCGTACTTAATAATGAACACCTGATCGCGCGGGAAGAGTTTGAAAACCTGCTCGATTTGCGGGGAGTAAAGGCTGCGGGCGAGGTAGGCGTTGCCACGCGGCCCTTTCCAGATCCCGATTTCCTGGTCGCGCTTGAGCGCATCGAGAAATTCCAGCGGCTCCTGTCCTTTGTCGCGCCGCATGTTCCATTGGGAAAACGCGCGCTCAACCGGATTGCGCAGTGAAACGATCAATTTCATTTTCGGGTTGTAGCGGGCGATGCGCTCGAGCGCACGGGGATAATAAAGATAATCAGCGGTGACCTCTCCCGCCACGCGCCACCGCCAGCCGGGATCGAAGTTCCCGAGCAAAATCCGATAGTCCGGCTCGCCGGTAAAATGTTCTTCTTTGTCGAAAAAATGGAGCGCCTGGTCGCGGAGCAGGGCGATGTACGGATGCTGAGCCAGAAAATCGTGGATCGCGGTTGTGCCGGCTTTTTGCACACCGGCGACTACGAAATCTACGTGGTCAACCCTTCGACGGCGAAAAAGACGCGGACGCGCCGAGTTCGGCGCGGGTGTTTGTCCCGTCTTGCTGTCCGATTGCACGCTCGAAACAGTACTACTTTTGGCGCAACGCGAAACTGGATCGACAACTTGCGCGCAACGATGAGTCGGGTTTTTGTCGGCCGGTGGAAGAATCAAAGCAGAGCGCCGGTGAAGGCTTTGAAGATCTGGCCTGGATCTTTACTTGCGATAGTCGAAATCGTGGCCTCATCCGCCAGGGTTTCGACGAAGCAGCACTGTTGTGGAAGGCGGTAAAAGCCACGTCCGGAAATATTCTGGAGGTCGGTCGCAATCTTGCCGGATCTACTGTTCTACTCGCGGCCGCCGCCGGACCACCGCGCAACATTTATTCGATCGACAACAGGTCGAACGAAGACCGCGCGTGCAAAGATTATCTGGCGCGTCCCGAACATAAGGCACGCGTGCATTTACTGGTGGCCGATTCGCATGTGCCGCTGCCAAACTTGAGATTCGGATTTTTGTTCATCGATGGCGATCATACTTTTGAAGGAGTGCTCGCGGACGTAGTCGCGCACTGGGACGCGCTGCAAGCGTCAGACGAAAAGCCAGCGCTGGTGGCATTTCATGACGCTTTGCCAAATCAGAATTTCAAATGGCGAGATGCCGACCGGAACCTAAATCGTCTTTGGATTCGCTTGAAAAATAAATCTCGAAAACGGCAAAAGCCTGAGATATCGCCAGATTACGAGCCAGGCGTGTTGAAGGTATGTGATGAATTGATTCATCAAGGCTTGGCTGAAAAATGGCGATCGGCTGGTTCGATGCTGGTAATGGAAAAGCTGGCTGAATTGCCCCGAAATTTTTCAGTCGCCGCGCGCAAACTACGGTAGCCCTAGCCCGACAATATCATTCAGCAGCGGTGGTCGACATTCACAATTATCGCGACAGATATCGCGAATGGGTCGTTCACAAGCATCTCAAGTGTCCTCGTGAGCGGTTCTAAAAACGATACCGAAACCCTACCAACACCGGCACGCGTGTCGGGTTCCGAATTCTTACTCGGGGCCCGGCGCGACCTGACACGCAAAGCCGTAATTTGCATTGACTCGGTAATCGGCGGTTTTGAAGAATTCTTGTTTGCGCCAAGTTCGTTAGCGTTTCGCCCGAGGAGTTTCACACGACCCTGTTTCCGTAGATAACCGCTAACGAAAGGCGCGTGCCAGAATTACACCTAACAAACATAAAACAACGCTCATTGCCGCTGGCAGAATGTTTGCGTGTCGATGAGAACTTTCTCAAAATGCAATTATGAAAGCGATTCTGTTTCGACTTGCCGCGGTCTTAATCAGTTTCGCAATTGTCGCGTTGTTGGTTGAAGTGGCGTTGCGTTTGTTGGCGCCGCACCTCGGCGTCGCAGTTAACGAAAAAAGCCGTTTCTATCGTTTCGATCACGAATTGGGTTGGGCACCGATAGAGAACATCACCTGGGGCGAAAAGGGGGATGATTTCGTTCATCAAAACCAATTCGGGCTGCGCGGCCCCGACGACATGCAACTAAAGAGGACGTCCGGAGAAAAGCGAACTCTCGTGCTGGGCGATTCGTACGTCTGGGGCGTGGGCGTCAGTCAGGAGGAACTTTTTACTACTGCAGAGGTGCATGGAACGAATGAGGAGCTCATCAACTGCGGTGTGTCCGGTTACGGCACGGATCAGGAGTATTTGTTTTACCTGCTCAGAGGCCAAAAGTTCGATGTCGATCAGGTCGTGGTCGCGTTCACACTCTATAATGATGTCGAAAACAACCTCGCTCCGAAGCAGTACTCTTATCTGAAGCCTTATTTCACGTTGAATGGCGACCAATTAGTTCTACACGACGATCTTGTTCGATACAGCATAGTTGACAACCTGCGTCGCAACCTGAAGCGGGACTACCGCGTTTGGAACCTCGCCGATCAAGGCGTCGGATCGATTAAGAGACTGCTGCGGAAACAACAGAAACAGAGTGACGTTGTCGCGTACAAGACTAATCGTAAGGGCATTGAATTGACTCTTGCCATCTTGAAAAAACTGAAGGAGGCGGTCGAGGCACGGCATGCGGAGTTCTACGTGGTCTTCGTTCCCTACAAGCCGCATGTCGAAGACCATCTGCCTCGAAATCATCCTTTTGCACCGTTAATCGCGGCGGGTCTGACTCAGATGGGAGTGAGTTACCGCGAACCGTATCCGGAATTCTTGAAGTCTGCGATTGCCGGGGTGGAGCTATTCAATGTTGGGGACAATCATTTCAACGCCGCGGGCCATGCGTTATTCGCCAAGTTCGTGACCGACACCGATCTGGCGCGCGCATCGACTGATTACTACGCTCATCAGTGAGATCGGTGCGCAAAGCAGGTTGCCGAGGGGTTTCGCGTAATAGCCTTCGCCGGTGAATATCCTCGGTCTTTCCGCTTTTTATCACGACAGTGCGGCATGTCTGGTCCGCGATGGAGAAATCATCGCAGCGGCGCAGGAGGAACGATTCACGCGCAAGAAGCATGATGCGAGTTTTCCGAAGCACGCAGTGATGTATTGCCTCCGCGAAGGCGGCATCGTCGTCAACGAGCTCGAATGTGTGGCGTTCTACGAAAAGCCGTTCCTCAAATTCGACCGAATTCTGCACAGTTACCTCGCGTATGCGCCGGCCGGCCTGAAAAGTTTTCTGATCGCGATACCGCTTTGGATCCGGGAGCGCATTTGGATGAAAGAACTGATCCGGCGCGAGCTCGGCTGCGATTGCAAAGTTTTTTTTCCGGAACACCACGAATCGCACGCCGCCTCGGCGTTTTTTCCATCGCCGTTTCCGGAAGCGGCGTTTCTCACCATTGATGGGGTGGGTGAATGGACAACGACCAGCTACGGTGTCGGGAGCCGCAACCACATTCAAATGCTGGCGGAGTTGCGTTTCCCGCACTCCCTTGGGCTGCTTTACTCCGCGTTCACTTATTTCACCGGATTCAAAGTCAATTCCGGCGAGTACAAATTGATGGGACTCGCGCCTTACGGCCAACCGAAATATCGCGATGTAATTCTGCGCGAGTTGATCGACCTCAAAGATGACGGGTCGTTCCGGTTGAACATGAAATATTTTAATTACGGCGTCGGTCTCACCATGACCAACGCTGCATTCAATCGCTTGTTCGATCGGCCGCCGCGTAAACCGGAATCGAAACTGACCCAGAGCGATATGGACCTCGCGCGCTCGATTCAGGATGTGACCGACGAGATCATGCTGCGAATGGCGCGGCATGTTCGCAAGCAAACCGGACAACGAAATCTTTGTCTGGCCGGCGGAGTCGCGCTCAACTGCGTCGCGAATGGACATATTCTGCGGGAGCGCATTTTCGACCGCATCTGGATTCAACCCGCTGCGAGCGACGCGGGCGGCGCGCTCGGCGCGGCTTTGTTCGCGTGGCATCAGATTCTGGGTAAAGAGCGCAAAGCCGATGACGTGCATGATTCGCAACGCGGCTCTTATCTCGGTCCAACATATAGTAATGATAAGATCCGCGCTTATCTGGAGACGCAAAAAATTCCGTTCACTGAACTGACCGACGACGAGCTTCCCGAAAAAATCGCCAATCTCATTAACGCTCAGAAAGTAATCGGCTGGTTTTACGGTCGAATGGAGTTCGGCCCGCGCGCGCTCGGAGCGCGATCAATCATCGGCGATCCACAATCGCCAAAGATGCAGGAACTCATGAATTTAAAGATCAAGTTCCGCGAAAGTTTTCGACCATTCGCGCCTTCCGTTCTCCGCGAAAAACTGTCGGACTGGTTCGAACTGGACGAGGAAAGTCCCTACATGCTGCTTGTCGCGCCAGTTTCAAAAAATCGCCGACGTGAAGTTATAGCTGACGAGCAAAATTTATTTGGCCTGCAAAAACTCTTAACAATTCGTTCGGAGATTCCCGCGGTGACTCACGTCGATTATTCAGCGCGAATCCAAACCGTGACGGATCAGCATCAGCCGATGTTTTACCGCATGATCAAGAAGTTTGACGAGAGATACGGCTGCCCAGTGATCATCAATACGTCGTTCAATGTTCGCGGCGAGCCGATCGTGGCCACGCCGGAAGACGCTTTCATCTGCTTTATGCGAACGAATATGGATTATTTGCTACTTGGCAATTTCCTGTTGGAAAAGAACGAACAGAAGCCTCTGGACAAAGATATCGACTGGCTGAGGGAATTTGAACTCGATTAGACAATGTCAATCCACGCGGACCTTGAAAAACTAAAGACCGGCGTTCGCGATCTGCGCAAGTTCGGGCTGACGGTCGGCGGCGTATTTGTTTTGCTCGGCGTTCTACTTTTCCTTCGCCATAGGTCGAGCTATTCATCCTTTCTCGGCGTAGGCGCGGTGTTGACGGCATTTGGCGCAATCTGGCCGCGCGCGTTGAAATACATTTATTTCGCGTGGATGGCACTTGCCTTCACGCTCGGACTTGTGATGTCGAACGTGATCCTGGCGCTGTTTTTCTTCCTGTTCGTCACGCCGATCGGATTGCTGGCTCGTCTATTTCAAAAAGATTTCCTCGCGCGAAGATGGGACAAACAGTCGGCGAGCTATTGGATTCCGTGCGTGAGAGAAAAGAGTACGGCTGAAAATTACGAGCGTCAGTTCTAGAAAAAGCCTTTACTTGGAATCGGTTCCGTCAAACTTTAGAAAACATTCCATGAACCGAGTGGCGATCATCAGAGAATTCTTTGAGTTTCTGCGCGAGCGCAAGAAATGGTGGATCGCGCCGATCCTGTTTTTTTTGGTGCTGTTTGGCGTTTTGCTGATTTTTGTCAGCAGCTCAACGCTGGCTCCGTTTATCTACAGTCTGTTCTAAAATACCGACGCGCGGCGTTGCGATTTCGTGCGCAAGCGGGACAAGTCGCGG